>Ga0307308_10000728_pt1 | contig 12271 bp, 7 predicted proteins | sample ER_DNA_195_FD_194501 | JGI IMG/M metagenome (GOLD analysis project Ga0307308, IMG submission 194501) | Bulk soil microbial communities from the East River watershed near Crested Butte, Colorado, United States - ER_DNA_195 | ecosystem: Environmental > Terrestrial > Soil > Floodplain | place: USA...
GGCTGCCGCGAGCGGCCCAGTCGGGGCAACCACGATCGTCGGGCGAACCCTCGTCGGCGTCGCCGACCATCTCGGGGCGACTCGCGCAGAAGCGGTCGCGGCCGGTGCCGTCGCGCGCGACTCGGCAACCAGCGCCTGGCTGCCGATCATCTACGGCTGCGACAAGACCTGCACGTACTGCATCGTCCCGTTCAGCCGCGGCCCCGAGCGCAGCCGGCCGTTCGACGAGATCCTCGACGAGGCGCGGACGCTTGCCGCGGCCGGCTACCGCGAGGTCACCCTGCTCGGCCAGAACGTCAACTCGTACGGTCACGACCTCGCGCCCGAGGGCCGCTTCGGCCACGTCGACGCCGAGCGCTGGGCCGGTCGACGGCTCGATCTCCACGGCCGGCCGGATCTGGCCGAGCTAATTCGGGCGATCGACGGCATCCGGACGGCGGACGGCAAGCCGGCGATCGAGCGCCTCCGCTTCGTGACCTCGCACCCGTGGGACCTTTCCGATCGACTGATCGCGGCGATGGCCGACTGTCCGTCGGTCTGCGAGCACCTCCACCTGCCGGTACAGTCGGGCGACGACGCGGTCCTGCGGCGGATGGGCCGCCAGTACACGATCGAGCACTACCTGGAGCGGCTCGCCCGGATCCGCGAGGCGATCCCCGGGATCGCCATCTCGACCGACATCATCGTGGGCTTCTGCGGCGAGACCGACGCCCAGAACCGATCGACCCTCCGCCTGCTCGAGACGGTCCGCTACGACCAGGTCTTCGCCGCGGCGTACTCCGAGCGGCCGGGCACGCCGGCAACCCACCTGGCCGACGATGTCCCAGCCGACGTCAAGCGGGCGCGGCTCAACGAGCTCCTCGCGCTCCAGGAGGAGATCGGCTTCGACCGGAACCGCGCGTGGCTCGGGCGCGACGTCGACGTGCTCGTCGACCGTGTCGTCCCGCCCCGCCTCCACGACCACGACGAGGGTGGGGGAGAGGGGACGCCGGACAGCTCTGCCCCCCGCGTCTCGGGCCGCAGCCGGCAGAACAAGCTCGTGCACCTGGCTGGTGGCGAGGACCTGATCGGCCGGACGGTCGTTGCCCGTGTGGACCACGCCGGGCCGTACGCCCTCCGCGGCACAGTCTCAGGAGCGTGAAACTCGGGCCGTCGAGCCCGCCCCTCCTCGTCATCGCCGGGGCCACCGCGACCGGCAAGACCGGGCTGGCGATCCGGGTCGCGACGCAACTCATCGCCGACGGCGTCCCGACCGAGATCATCTCCGCCGATTCCCGCCAGGTCTATCGCGGTCTCGACATCGGGACCGCCAAGGCCACGCTCGAGGAGCGGGCGGGCATCCCGCACCACGGCCTCGATCTCGTCGACCCCGACGAGCCATTCAGCCTTGCCGATTTCGCCGCGCACGCCCGGACCGCGCTCGCCGGGATGTCCGATCGTGGCGCGGTCGCGGTCCTCGTCGGTGGGACGGGCCTCTACCTGCGGGCGGTCGCCCGTGGCATCGCGACCGACGCCCTGCCGGCCGACCCGGACGTCAGGGCAAGGATCGAGGAGGAGTTCGCCACGGAAGGACTCGACCTCCTCGTCGCCCGGCTCATGAAGCTCGCCCCGGATCGAGCCGCGGCCGTTGACGGGCGGAATCCGCGCCGGGTCGTGCGCGCCCTCGAGATCGCCGAGCTGCAGGGAGATCGACCGCTTCCAATACCGCGAGGCTACGCCGCGCCCGTCACGTGGATCGGGCTCCGTCTGGATCATCCCACGCACCGCGACTGGATCGCGAACCGTGCGGCCGCCCAGTTCTCCGCCGGCCTGATCGAGGAAGCGCGATCGCTCCGCGACCGCTACGACCCGAGCCTGCCCGCGTTCTCGGCAATCGGGTACCGCGAGGCTTGGTCTGTCATTGACGGACAGGCGAGCCTGGACGAGGCAATCGCTGCCGATGCCGCCAGGAACGTCGCCTTTGCGAAGCGCCAGCGGACCTGGTTCCGATCGGAACCGGGGATCGACTGGCTCGATGCGACCGACCAGGGGGCGGCCGAAGCCGCGGCGTTGACGCGGGCCAGGACGTTGGCTAGCGCCGCACGCTGATCAGGCGGCCAGGTCGTCCAGGGACGGGCGATCGTCGCCGCCGGCGTCCGGCCGCGGCATTACGGTGAGTGCCAGTCGTGTCTGGAAGAGCCCCAGTGCGAGCCGCGCTCGCGCCGCATCCTGGTCCGGCAGGAACTCGATCCCTACGATTGTCACGGCCCCGGCTCGCCGCGCCGACCGCGACACCGCCTGGAGGACGACTTGCTCCCCGTCGATCGGGACGGAGAGACGATGGATGTGGATGTCCGACATCGCGGCGACCTCGACCTGCGCCCCGGTGAGCGACAGGTCGTGGATCTCGCATGGCATGCCGTCGATCTGACCCTCGAGGACCGTCTCGAAGCGGTGACTGGCCCGTCGCTCGCCGGCAAACCGGAGCGCCCGAACCCGCCGCATCGCCGAGACGAGCAGGATCACGTTGAGGACGAGCCAGCCGGCCGTCGCGTAGGCGGCCCATGGGATCTCGTAGCGGGTCGGCGTTCGGCCCATCAGCGTCAGCGCGAACCAGGCGAGACCGCCGATGCTCGCGAGTGCCGCCAGGCTGAGAAGGCGTGGCTCGGGCGCCGGCCGGCGCGCGTCGCCAGTCCGGCCCTTCGGCGACACGCGAAAGCCGATCCTGCGCCGGCTGATGAGCGTCAGGGTCGCTGCGATGTTCGGGCTCATCCGGACGAGCTCGAAGACGACCGACAGCATCGGCCGATGGCAGCCGCGGCTGAGAACGCGCAGCGCGAGCTGGCCAAGGAAGAACGTCAGGCCGAAGAAGACGATGAACGTCAGGGGCTCCGCCCGGATCGGGATGGCTCCCGTGACGAGCACGATCACCGGCAGCAGGAGGTAGCCGAGCGACCGCCAGGCATCGAACCAGCCGAGCAGCGTCGCCCCGTAGGCGAGCCGCTGTGGGACCGTCAGGCCAGGGACGACGAGCGGGTTCTCCTGCCGGAAGACCTCCATCGCTCCGGTTCCCCAGCGCAGGCGCTGGAGCTGGTACGTCGCGGCGTCGCTGGCGGCGAGGCCGCGGGTGAGGACCTCGTTGTGGTAGATCGTCCGCCAGCCGCGGCGGTGGAACCGGATCGTGGTGTGGATGTCTTCGGTGATCGTCTCGGTCGCCACGCCGCCCACGTCACGGAGCGCCGTCATCCGGACCACCGCGCCGGTGCCGCACCAGAACGCCGCGCGCCAGTGGTTCTTGCCGGGCTGGAGGACGCGATAGAACAGCGCCTGCTCGTGGAAGCGCTCGTCGCCCGCGCCTGACGCGTGTTCGAACGACTCCGTGTTGTAGAAGTCCTGGGGCGTCTGCACCAGGGCGACGTCCGGATCCTCGAAGTAGCTCATCGTTCGCACGAGGAACTCGTCCGAGGCGACGTGATCGGCATCGAGGATCGCAATGAAGTCCGCCTCGATCTGATCGAGGGCGTGGTTCACGTTGCCGGCCTTGGCATTCTCGTGGGTGGGACGGGTCAGGTAGCGCGCCCCGAGCGAGGCCGCGAGGCGGGCGACGTCCGGCCGGTCGCCGTCGTCGAGGACCCACGTCTCATGCTCGACCTTCATCGCGACCGCCGCGGCGATCGTCGGGATGAGGATCTCGGGAGATTCGTTGTAGGTCGGGATCAGGACGGCGATCCGGCCGGGTGCTTCGCGAACGGGGTGGCTCTCCGGCAGGTCGTCGACATCCCACAGCGAGAAGGCGAACAACGCGATGCCGATGGCCGCGTGGATCTCGAGGACGAGGAGTGGCAGCGACACCCACCACACCGCGAGATCGACGGTCGACACGGTCCGCCACACGAGGTAGGCAAGGTTGACGGACAGCGCGACGATCGCGATCGTTCGGATCGCCTGGCGCCGTTTGGCCGTTTCGGGGGCCGGCAGGTCGCGACCCGGGAGCGGTGGACTCAGCCATCCGATGGCGAGGCGGGCGCGGGGCAGCGACAGGGAGAGGGCACGGGATAACACGGTCCCCCAAGCATCAGCGCGGGCCGATCACGAGGCCATCGGCTATCAGTGCTGGGGAGGGCTGTCGTCTGGGGGACTGCGTCCTACGTCGAATGAGCGAGACGCGACGCAGCGGGTATCCTTCCGCGGTGCCCGCCAGACATATGATCGATCTCGCCACGCCTCCTGAAAAGGCCTTCCTCGTCGCGGTCGACACCGGCGACGATGCCGGCTGGAGCGCCGAGGAGTCGCTCGCCGAGCTCGCCAACCTCGCGATGACGGCCGGCGCCGAGGTCGTCGGTGCGGAGTGGCAGAACCGTCGTCACGCCGACCCCAACTGGTACATCGGCAAGGGCAAGGCCGAGGAGCTCAGCAAGGCCAAGAGCGAGACCGGGTTCGACCTCCTCGTCGCCGACGACGAGCTGTCGCCGAGCCAGCAGAAGGCCCTCGAGAGCCTGCTCAACGTCAAGGTCATCGACCGCAGCCGGCTGATCCTCGACATCTTCGCCCAGCACGCCCAGACGCACGAGGGCCGCCTCCAGGTCGAGCTCGCCCAGCTCGAGTACCAGCTGCCGCGGCTGACCCGGCTGTGGACCCACCTCTCGCGGACGGGCGGCGGGATCGGGACGCGCGGACCCGGCGAGAGCCAGCTCGAGACGGACCGGCGGATCATCCGGACCCGGATCGCCAAGATGAAGGAGCGGGTCGACCAGATCCGCCAGCAGCGCGAGACGGCCGCCCGCGGGCGGGATCGGCGGCTCATCCCGACGGTCGGCATCGTCGGCTACACGAACGCCGGCAAGTCGACGCTCCTCAACAGCCTCGTCGGCAGCCAAGTCGCGAAGGCCGAGGACAAGCTCTTCGCGACGCTCGATCCGACGAGCCGCCAGGTCAAGCTCGGTGACGGCCAGACCGCGATCGTGACCGACACCGTCGGGTTCATCCACAAGCTGCCGCACCAGCTCGTGGACGCCTTCCGGGCAACCCTCGAGGAGGTCAACCGGGCCGACGTCCTCATCGAGGTCGTCGACGCGTCGGACCCGCACCTTCGCGAGCACCGGACGACCGTCCAGACGGTCCTCGACGAGCTCGGGGCGGGGGACAAGCCGCGCCTCGTGGCATTCAACAAGGCCGATCTCGTCGAGGCGGCCGCGCGCAACGGCGACGCCCCGGCTCCGGCCGTCGCGGGCTCCTGTCTCGTCAGCGCCCTGACCGGCTTCGGGCTCGACACCCTGAAGGCGGAGATCGCCGCCCTGCTGGCATCGCTGTGGGTCGATCTCGACGTCCACGTCCCATACGCAGCTGGCGAGCTGATTGCCCGCGTTCGCGAGCGTGGCACCGTCGAGCTCGACTACGGCGAGCGGGACGTCCGCGTCCACGGCCGCGTGGCGCCGTCACTCGCCGGCGAGCTCGAGTCTGTCTCGGTCCGCTGGGTGGAGTCGCTCGCGGCTGCGGCGACCAACGGAACGGGCGCGGCAGCGGATCGATGAGCGACTGGCTGCGCCGAGCGGGCAGCGGTCGCCAGGCGGATGGGTCGGATGTGACCTGGTCGGTCGCGGAGGGGGAGCGGGGTCGCCGCTGGCGTTGGACGGTCAGCGATCTCGGCCTGGTCCGCCATGCGGCTCTCGTCGAGATCGATCCGAGCGGTGCATTCAGCCGGCTCGAGCTCGCCACGTCGCTGGGCTTGCTGACGCTCCACCCCGAACCCGACCGGCGCTCGATCGACGGCAATGTCGTCACGGCCGATGGCGTTCGGCCGCTGGCCCTCGACTGGTCGCCAACGGCGGCCCTCGCCATCGCCGGCGATTCGTTCGGTAGCGCGATCCTCCTCGGCGGTGCCGGCTCACCGACCCTCGTGATCCGACCGCGGCTCGGCATCGTGGCAGTTGACAGCAGCCCGGCGCTCGAACGGGACGGTCGCGGGATCCCGATCCTCGTCGATGCCCGCGAGTGGGCTCTCGAGGCGTGACGACCGGCTCAGCGGAGCCCGATCGTGGGAAGTCTGTGGACAACGTGCTTGGAATGGCTTGCCGAACTTTGAAACTCGTGGATAACCGGGGTTGGCAGGCGGCCGACCGGGCCGTAATGTAGGTCTTGCCCGAAGGGGCCACGAGATCGAAAGTGACGGCTCTGGTGCTTGCATTGGAGTCGGAGGCTACGGTAACGAGGTTCCTTTGGGCGTTTTGTTGTCCGCCGATTCCGCGACATAGGCAAGGGCCTCTGCCACGTTGACGTCGAGCGGCGCGACCGCGTCGACCACGAGATGCGGGATCGTCCAGGGCACCCACTCCTGACGCCTCCGCTCGACGTCGTCCCAGGTCGGCTCGGGAAATGGCCCGAGTGCGCGCACTCGCTCTTTCAACCGCGACCGGTGGAGCTCGTTATCCGAGCAGATGCACTCGATGGTCGCCAGGCTGACGCCCGCCTTCTCGGCGAGGCCCGGCCACCACGTCTTCGCCTCCCCAACGCCGCTCACGGCGTCGATGATCAGCCTCTGACCTAGCGCCAGATTCGCCTCGACAAGAGTCGAAACAACCCGATACGCGGCATATCCCGTCGCAATGCTCTGCTCGATGCCGCTTTCGAGCATCGCCGCTTCGATAGGGTCAACCGACAAGACTGCGGCTCCAAGCGCCTGACCGATCCTGTCTGCGAGAGCGCTCTTGCCGGTGCCCGGCAGCCCCGACACGACGATCAACATCGATCGATGGTCGCACGCTTGTCCCGTTGTACGCGACAGGGGTGGGAAACCTGTGGACAACCCCACGAAATTGGTCGCGCCAGCCACGAAAATGGTGGATAACCCCGTAGCGGGTTGCGATACGGACACGCTATGGTTCCTCTTGCCCGAAGGGGCCTCGAACATCTAGGGATCCGACTGGTGCTTGCATTGGTTGGAACAACTAGTGATCGGCGGTTCCTTTGGGCGTTTTCATGTCCGCCGTCCGGGGAGCGCGGGGTAGCATGGCGGGCGTGATGATGTCGGCGCCGTCGGAGCGACGCATGGCCGCCGGCATCGTGGTCGCGAGCGTCATCGTGTTTGTCGGCCTGCTCGCGGTCGTGTCTCCGTTCTACCGCTCGTTCGACGAGTCGAAGTACCTCGGGATCGGCTACAGCATGCTCGCGGGTCACGGCCCGCGAACCGTCTTCGGGGCGGTCTTCCTGCCACATTCGCCGCTCTGGCCGATGGTCGTCACGGCCCCGGATGTCTGGTTCGGGATCGACGCCTTCGACTGGGGCCACCTGCTCAACGCGATCGCCGGGGTCGGCGTACTCCTCGCGGTGGCGATCCTCGGCTGGCGCATCCGCGCGGTCGTCGGGGCCCTGGCGGCGGTGGGCTACCTCGCGGTGCCGTATCTCCACGATCTGACCCGCACGGCGCGGCTCGATGTTCCCGCAGCGGCGCTCGCCCTGGCCTATCTCGTCGTCGGCATTGACGCGGTCCGGCGCGGGTCGGTCCGGCGGGGCCTGATCGCGGGCGGCATCTTCGCGATCGCCTTCCTCGTCAAGGAGATCGCCCTGCCGTTTGCGCCGGTGCCGTTCCTCGTCGGGATCCTGGCCGGGCGGCCGTTGTCGGCGATCGCCCGCGTTGCCGCGGCGGTGCTGGCGGTCGCGATCGTCGGGACATCGTGGTGGTTCGCGCTCTTTGCGAGCCTGACTCGCCAGGTCTACCGGCTCGGGACGCCGGCCTGGACGCTGATCCCGTTGCTCATCGTCGCGGTGATCGCGATCGTCATCGGCCTGGCGGCGCCGTCGCTGGCGACCCGCCCAGAGCTGGAGAGTGTGGGGGAGGGGATCCGACGGCGGGTGCAGGCTCGCCTCCGTGCGCACGGCCGCGCGTTGGCCGGCTGGGGGCTCGGGGTCGCCTGGTTCGCCGCGCTGACGATCTTCTTCGACCGCAACTCGGAGCTCAAGGGAAACGGCCTGTTCCAGCCGGGCCAGTACGCGCTGTACATCACGACGTGGCTGCCGCAGCTGGTCCTCGTCGTCCTGTTCGGGGCGGTGGGCGTCGTGCTCGGGCTGATCGCCCGGCAGCGATCAAGCGGCGCCGAGCGCGAGGGTCTCGATGCGATGCTGATGGCGACGCTGTGCAGCGCGCCGCTCGTCCTGCTCGTCATCGCGGTGGGGGAGCCGCCGCGGAACTACCTGGCCCAGATCGGGTTGCTGACGGTCGTCGCGGCGGTCGGCTGGCTTCGGGCGCTCGAGTGGGCGCTGACGACCCGGCGCTCGGTCGTGACCGTTCTCGTTTTCGTTGGTGTCGGGGCGGCGGCCGGAGCCATCGTCGCCCAGGCGTTGCCGGCGCTGTCGCTCCGGATCGGGCTGCCGGTCGGCGCGCTCGCCGGCCTCGCCATCGCGTTCCGACCGACCCGCGCGGCGGCGGCTCCCGGCGCCAGGGACGCAACCGATACCGCCGGCGGTCGGCCCGCCCTGTCGGGCGCGACGCTGGGCGGGGTGCTCGTCGCCGTCCTCCTGATGGCAACGACCGTCCTCGCCGGCCACGCCCTGGCGTACCGCGAGTCGGCCAGCGGTGAGGCCCGGGCCGGGGCCGTGCAGTTCGCCTCGAGCTGGATCGTCGCCAATCGGCCGCCGGGGACGAAGATCGGCTTTGGCTCGTTCCTCGGCTACGAGACCGCCCTCGATGTGGCCACCGGCTACCCGATGGTCCAGCTCCACCAGGCGCTCGCCGTGTTCGATCCGAAGGCCCCGCTCGGCCTCACCCCGGCGTCGGGCCCACCGGTCGACGACTGGATCGCCGTCGAGAATTCGCGCCGGGAACGCGAGTTCTACGTCTTCCGCGCAAGCGCCTTCGCCCAGGTCGTCAAGGCGTCCGGGATCTCGATCTACGTCTACGACACCGGTCCAACGACGAGCGTCCCGGCGCTCCTCGGGGCGCTGACACCCGAGCACGGCTTCACCGAGCTCGCCAGCAAATCCTTTCCGGTCACCGGCACCGACGGCGTGACCGAGGTGACCGAAACACACATCTTTGCCGTCGATCCGAGCCGGGTCGACTTCACGAACACGCCGATGTACATCTCAGACGTGGCCATGGCGCGGCTGGTCGGGCTCCTCGAGCAGGATCCGTCCACCGCGCCGACGACCGCCGGAGCGCTCGCGGATCGGCTCTCGTGGTGGCCGGATCCGGCTGCTGGCCAAGCGCTGATCGGCCGGCTGCGGGCCCTGGCCGGACGCTAGGAAGGCGCTCCGGCGTCCCTCGGGCGAGGGGACCAACAACTACCATGACCTTGATGGAGGAGCCCCCCGGCCGCGACGCTCAGGGCCGTGGGCCGCACCGTCGCAGCCGATGGCCGTTCCATCCGCTGCTCTTCGCGATCTACCCGGTCCTGTTCCTCTATGGCGACAACCTCGGCGAGGTCTCCCCGGGCGACCTCGTCCTGCCGCTCGCCGGGACGCTCGCCGGGACCGTCGTTCTCTACTCGATCGCTCGATTGCTGCTCCGCTCGGCCGGGCGGGCGGCCCTCGCGGCGACCCTGCTCGTCGCCGTCTTCTTCACCTACGGGCGGGTTCTCGGGGTGGTCGCCGGCAGCCCGATCGGCGGTGGGCGGCTGCTCGTGGTGGCGGCGGGCGTCGTCGCGATCGGCCTGGTGTCGATCGTCCGCATTCGACGCGACCCGGCTCGTCTCAATCGCGCTCTCGACGTCGTCGGAGCCGTCATGGTCGTCGTCGCCATGGTCGGGGTCATCGTCTACGAGGTGCCACGGGCGATTCGCTCCACCGCTGTCGCGAATGCCGGTCCGCCGGTTGCCGCCACCTTCGGCACGACGCGGGACATCTACTACATCGTCGTCGAAGACCTCGGCTCGCCAAAGACGCTGACGGATCATTTCGGTCTCACCGACAGCCACGCCTTCGACTGGCTCGGCGAACTCGGCTTCCAGGTTCCCGAGAGAAGTGCGACGAACTACGGCAAGACGATCCACATGCTCGCCTCGACGATGAACATGGAGTATCTCGACGAGCTCGCGGAGGAGGTCGGCGAGGACTCCGGCGACTATCACCCCTTGTTCCGGCTCGTCGACGACAACGAGGTCGCCCGCTTCCTCAAGGGCCAGGGCTACCGCTACATCCACATCGGCTCGTGGTGGGACCCGACCGAGCAAAGCTCGATCGCCGACACGAACTACGGCATCTCGGCGCCGTCGGACTTCACGTCCGCCCTCGTCGACACGACGATCCTGCCGGAGATCCTGTCGCGCCTACCGCGCCTCGGTATCCGGCTGCCGGGAACCCTCGAGCTGAGCGGCGACCGCGCCCAGTACGACGGAGCTCGCTTCGGTTTCCAGAAGATCGAAGACCTCGCCGCGACGCCCGGGCCGAAGTTCGTCTTTGCCCACGTGCTCATCCCGCACGAGCCGTACGTGTTCGCCGCCGACGGCAGCTACCTGACGCCGCAGGAGCGAGCGAAGCACACGACGAAGGAGAATTTCCTCGGCCAGGCGCTCTACACGACGAGCCGGCTGGAGGAGGTTGCCCGGGCCCTCCTGAGCGGACCGGAGGCGACCCGCCCGATCATCATCATCCAGACCGACGAGGGCCCGAATCCACCCGCCTTCGACGATGACGCCGCCCACTTCGAATGGAGCGACGCGAGCGAGGAGGATCTCGAGATCAAGTACCCGATCCTGAACGCCTTCTATCTGCCGGGCCTCGCGGACACGACGGTCTACCCGGAGATCTCGACAGTCAACACGTTCCGGCTGGTTCTCGGTCGCTACTTCGGGGCCGACCTGCCGATCCTGCCCGACCGCCTCTTCATCTACCGCGACAAGGCCCACCCGTACGACTTCACCGAGATCACCGACCGCATCCTGCCCTAAGGCGGGCAAGCGAGCAGGGGAGGGGAGGACCGCTCGGGGCCGACGAGCCTACCCCTCGGCGGGCGGCCGCCGGCGAAGACGGAAGAGAACGCGGGTGGTGCCCTCGAGCGGCACCTCGTCGAGGGTCTCGTACGCGGTCGCCATGGCCGCCCGAAAGCCATCGAGCGTGTAGTCGGGAAAGACGTCCTCTCGTGAGGCCAGGAGGAAGTCGACCATGGGGTCGCCCTTCGGGACGAACTCGACGATCGCCTCGGGGGCGAGCCTGGCGAACCAGGCCGCGATCGCTTCGAGCGGCACGTTGCGCCCGATCGCGAGATGGTGGATGAGCGCCAGGGCGAGAATGACGTCGGCGTTGGCCCGGTCGGCGAGCGATCGACGCTCCGTCCCCGCCCAGCCGAGACCGGGGCTCGGGTTGGCGACGTCGGCGACGAGCGGCAGGATCGTCTCCGTCCGCTCGCGCCGGATCGCCCGGTAGTGGAGCTCGGCGGCACCCGGGTCGATGTCGAAGGCGAGGACCCCCTTGCCGAGGCCCGCGGCGATCCGGCTGAACCGACCGGTGTTGGCGCCGAGATCCCATACTCGCGAGCCGGCTGAGGCGCGAAGCATCGCCTCGACCGTCCGGTCCTTGGCGGCAGCGGCACCTTCGGCGTAGCTCGTGTTCGCGGCGTAGTCGGCCCATTCGGTGCCGCCGGGTTCCCAGCGCAGCTTGCGAACGGCCGTGCGCAGGCTGTCGACGAGCGCCGCGCGGCGGAGATCGCTCATCTTCGGCGTAGCCCGGGCCGATGGGGTAGCGGCGGGCTCCCCCGGCGGGGTGGGGCCGTGCCGGCCGTCGAAGCGGCGCTCGGCGCGGGCGTGGAGATGGAGGTGGCTCAGGAGCCCGAAGCGCAGTCGCGTCCGGCCCGGCAGCAGGCGGCTGACGAGATCGAGCGGCAGGCCGTCGAGGTACTCGCGCAGCAGGAGGCCGCAGCGGACGTCGCGGTAGGCCATGAGCGCGAGCGGAGCGAGGAAGTGTTGGCAGAACTGGCGATAGGCGATCCACGGCGCGCCGGGCGTCGCCATCTCGAAGGAGAGCGTGTCGATCAGGATCGGCCGGCCGTGATGGAACTGGATGTTGAAGGCGGATGCGTCCTTGAGGTTGACGCCGGCCTTCTGGGCAGCCGCCTGGATGTCGAGCGTCAGGAGGGCGGCATCCTGGAGCTGACCGAACGTCCACTCGTACGGATACGAGATGAAGTCGACCGGGTCCGGGGCGATGACCGCGTGGGCGACCGCGGGATCGGCGGCAAGGGCCGGGTCGACGACCTCGAACGGGATGAGCCAGCCGCGGGCGACGAGGTCGGTCAGGAAGCCGTTGCTGAGGAGCGCGTCCCAGTGGGTCGCGTAGGACCTGTTGACCTGGCGGAGGAGCCGCC
>Ga0307308_10000730_pt1 | contig 12248 bp, 12 predicted proteins | sample ER_DNA_195_FD_194501 | JGI IMG/M metagenome (GOLD analysis project Ga0307308, IMG submission 194501) | Bulk soil microbial communities from the East River watershed near Crested Butte, Colorado, United States - ER_DNA_195 | ecosystem: Environmental > Terrestrial > Soil > Floodplain | place...
ATGGCGATGTAGCGGTCAGCTACTACGACTTCCGAAATGCGACAGCCGGGCCGATCGTCGCGACGGACTTCTGGATCGTGATCTCGTCGGACGGCGGAGCCACCTGGTCCGAGAACCGACTGACAGCCACATCCTTCGACATCGCGACCGCACCCGTCGCGCCGGCGTCACGCGGCTACTTCCTTGGCGACTACGAAGGTCTGTCGAGCGCCGGTTCGACGTTCTACAACCTCTACGTGGTCACCACGAGTAACCCGGCGAACCGAACGGACGTGGTTTCACAGAACGTCATCCCGTGATCAGCGGCGGCGACACCGCATAGTTGGCTGAGTTGACGGTCGCGCAGCCGCGGCGACCGTCGCACCACGGCATCTCGCACGTTACCTGTCGATTCTCGGCGGGCAGATCGTCGTCCTTTCGACAGTGGCGAGTCGGAAACGGCCGGACTCGCCCGGATCGAGGAGGACACGGCGATGGTTCGGCAGTTCAGCAGGCAACATGGATTGAGGGATGGAGCGGCCGGGGCCCTGGGAGTGAGCCGCCGCTGGGTGGCCGCCCGGGTCGGTGCCGTGGCGATCCTCGCGATCGCCGTCGGGCCGGGGATCGGGTCGGCCGTGGGCGGCGTCCGCGCCGCGGCACCTGCCTTCGGGGACGTGTCGGTCTTTGCGAGCGCGCCGGCGCCCGGTCATCCGTTCGGCATCGCCGTCGCTGACGATCGGGTCTACGTCTCGACGAGCGCCGGCGACTTCTTTGCCGGGCACCAGAATTCCGACGACGAGCGCGTGTTCACGTACGACGAGGCCGGGACGCTGGTCGGAACGACCGTCATCGACACGGCCGAAAACTCCGACATGGGCCTGTTCGGGCTCGCCCTCGACGGCAACTCGACGGCGACCCACAAGCTGTACGTCGCGGACATGAACGGCCGGATCCTGCGCCTCGACCTCGGCAAGCGCCCGGCCGCCCCCGAGGTGTTCTCGCAGGTGCCCGTGGACACGGGTCTCGCCGGCGACTGGATGAAGTCGATGTGGAACGACCTCGTCTTCGACAAGGCCGGAAACCTGTACGTCCCGGACGACAAGCCCCGGATCTGGCGAGTCGGCCCTGACGGCACGGCGTCGATCTGGTTCACCGACCCGCGCCTGACCGGCTTCTTTGGCTTCGCCGGCGGCCCGCTTGGCGGACGGATCGACCCTTCGGGTCAGTGGCTCTACTTCTCGATCACGGTTGCAGCGGATGTGCCGCTGACGGCCGCGATCTGGCGGGTCCGGCTCGTCGATCACCCGACGGCATCGGACCTCGAGCTCGTCCACCGCTTCCCGTTCGACCCGAGCCAGGCGCCGCCGCAGGCGACCGGTCTCGCCTTCGCCAAGTCGGGCAATCTCTACGTGAGCCTGCTCGGCCCGAACCAGGTCGCCGTCCTCGACCCGGCCGGTAACGAGATCAACCGGATTTCGGATCCACGGTTCAACTCGCCGTGGGGCCTGGCGTTCGTCGGGAAGTCGCTGCTCGTGACGAACGGCGACCTCGAACCTGCGACCAACCCCGATGCCTGGAAGATCTTCAAGGTCTTCGTCGGCGAGACGGGCCTGCCGCTCAATCGGCCAAGGGTGCCTGTCAACTGACGATCTGTCCGCGGCGGCGGGCAGCTGCTGAGGAAACGAGGAGGGTCGAAGCTCGATGGGAGCTTCGGCCCTCGACTATGTCGTGGCGCGCGACTTCGCGACGCCCGTCGCACAGTCGCACGGCCGGATGACGATGGTCGCCGCGGCGATCAGGGCCGACGATGGATGGAAACCCGTCCCCACCCGATCGACCGACTGGAGTCCACAGTGTTCGCACCTTCCATGGGCATCCCGAGGTTCGGCCAGGGCCGTGCCTGGCGGCGCGCGACGAAGGTCGCCACGGTCGGCATCCAGTTCGGGATGCTCTTTGCGTTCGGCGTCGCCGGCGCCGCCTTCTTCGGTCTCACGATCGCCTCGCCGGTTGCCGTCCCCGTCGCTGTGCGGAGGGGCATCGAGCTGTCGGCCGCCGATCTCGCGACCGCTCAGCACCTGGCATCGATGTGGTGGCTGTTCGCCCTGGGCGCGGTGCTGAGCTTCGCTGCAGCCCTCGCGACGATCGGAAGCCTGATCCAGCACCTGGCTCCGCCGCCGGCTGAGTAGCCGGCGCCTCGGCCCTCGCCAAGAGCAACCGATGCAATCGATGAAGACGCATGTCGCGCCCGCCGGCGGCCAGATGACGATGGCGCCTCGGGCCGCGTCGGACGAGGATGCAGATCACGGACGAAGACCCGTCCCACAATCACACTGGAGTTCCATCGTGACCGCATCTACCAACATCACGCCGGTCCAGCCACGCCGGTCGGGGCTGAGCACCGCTACCCAGGCCGTAGTCGGGACGGCCTTCGCGCTGTTCCTCGCGCTGATCGGCATCACGTTCGTCGCACTGGCGGCCGCGTTTCCGATCGTAGTGCCGATGATCCAGGACCAGCACCTGCCGGTTTCGGCCAGGGATTTCGAGATGGCCAAGGCCTTTGCCTCGGTCTGGTGGATCTTCGCCGGCGTCGGCGTTGCCACTCTGGTCGCCGCCCTGGTGACGGCCGTCAAGCTCGTCCAGCACCTCGACCCCCAGCCGTCGGAATAGCCCCGGCGGGCTGAAGCAGCCCGGCGGATCAACAGCTACAGACAGGCCCCAGCGGAATGACCGCCGGGGCCTTTTTCTGATTCGGGCAGTGTCGGTCGGCGGCCTCAGCCGGCCGGGTTGTTGAGGTCCATTCCCGGTGGCAGCTGGGTCACGCTAAGGATGTTTCCTTCACTGTCAGTGAACCAGGCGGCCGCGCCTCCGTTAGGGTCCCTGGACACGCCATTTTCGGTTGTCGGGCCTTTGTCGCCCAGGGCGTAGTCCTCGAACTTCACCCCTTTGCCGCGAAGCTCAGCCATTTCCTTGTCGAGATCGGCGACGACCCAGGCCGCGAGCGTGTGCTTTGCGGTGCCAGCGGACGGGGTCTGATACATCACGAACAGGGCCTTGCCCGACGCGTAGACCTGGCCAGCGGGGCCTAGATCCCTGATCGGCGTCAGGCCGAGCTTCTCCTTGTACCAGGCTTTCGCCCGATCAATGTCGTGCGCGGGGAGGCTGGGAAAGATCGGCGAATCGGCGAGCATCGCGATTCCTCCTGGGAGAGTGGACCGTCATTCTGCGCCGCGAGCGTCTCCGAGCCGTCGCCCTCGCGTCGTCGGGCCGGTGAGCCGTGCTCCGACGACGCGAACTGGTATTTCGGACCTCTACCGGACTGGATCTTCCCAGGGGACAGGTGATCGGGCAGAGTAGGGCTTGAAGAAAATGGCCCGACCCCGAGGAGGCGCGGATGGCGACCTGGACCGAGTTCGAGACTGCCGACCCCGACATGGCCGCCGAGGCCCGTCGGCTCCTATACGCCCGAGGTGACGGCGAGGCCCTGCTTGCGACGGTTCGCCACGACGATCCACCGCGGATTCACCCAATCAACGTCGCCGTGGTCGATGGCCGGCTGTACGCCTTCCTCCTCCGGTCGGCGAAGCGCATCGATCTCGAACGCGACGGGCGCTACGCGCTCCACACCCACCAGGATCCGGCCGATCCAGGCGAGTTCTCGGTGCGCGGGCGGGCCCGACTCATCGACGACGAAGGCGTCCGGGCCGCCGTCGGAGGGTCCTGGTTCTTCACCGTCGATGAGACCTACGAGCTGTTCGAGTTCTCGATCGAGTCGGCGATCCTCGGACGCCGAGGGCCCGACGAGTGGCCGCCGCGCTACACGCGATGGACGTCATCAACTGCCTGAGCCAAGCCTCTGAGCGGCGGCGACTCAGAACGTCGGCACGGGCTCGAACGACGGACCTTCCGATGGCCCAGCGGACGGGCTCGACGAGACCGCCGGGCCCGATCCGGACAACGGTGGGGTCGGGCTGGGCGATGCGGCCGGCTGACTGGAGGATGGCGGCTCGGATTCCGCCGCCGGCTCAGACGCCTCCGGCGACTCGGATCCCTCCGGCGGCTCGCTACCGATCGGCGCCTCCGATCCCGTCGGCTGCTCGCCGCCCTGGGCCGGAACCGCCGCGGCCGCCGCCGAGACCCCGAGCCCACCTGCCGACACGGTGAACGCCAGGCCAGCCAGGCTGAGTACGAGGACGCCGGCGATGAGCGACCGATTGGCGCGCACCCCGGCCGGCACGGTCCAGAGGACGTCGAGCCCGCCGCCGATGGCGTGATTGGTCCGCTCGAATGCGCGCTCCAGCCAACCGCCACCATGGACCGGGCGCGACGGCATCGGTGTCGGCCAGGTCGGCCGTTCGCTGGGCGCTTGCGCCACCAGGTCCGTCGGCCGGCCGACCCCGATCACCAGTAGCCGGACATAGATCGCGATCGGCGCCACCGCCCCGAGGACGACCAACAGGCCGATCGGCCCGGGCACCGTCAGGTTGACGAGGGTTGCCCGGGAATCCCAGGCGAGGAGGCCCGGCCAGCCGATTCCTGCCGCGGCGATGATGGCGAGGCCTACCCCGAGGAGCGGGGTTCGCAGCGCCCAGCCCCGAATCTCGCCGATCCGTCGCGTCCCGTAGGTCCCATGGACCGCGACAACCCAGCCGGCGAAGGCGCTCCTGACCATCGCAAATACGAGGATCCAGCTCCGAGCCGGCTCCCAGGCGGCCGGGTCCAGCGCTGCCAGGCCTAGGATCGCCACGCCGGCGTCGGCCACGATCGTGTAGCCGACGACGTGCTCCAAATCGTCCTGGATCCACGCCGCGAGCGAGCCGAGAAGGATGCTCGCGACCCCGACGATGACGACCAGGCCACGCTCGAGCGTGAGGGGCAGCAAGAGCGGCGCGACCGACTGGTCGGTCCAGGCGAGAGCGACGACGGCAAAGGCCGCCGGCCCCCACGCCATCAGCATCGGCAGGGTCACTTCGGGCGCGGCATCGGCCAGCCTGGCCGCCCAGAAGTGGAAGGGGATCGCTCCGAACCGGATCGCAACAGCGGCGGCGAAACCGAGATAGGCGAGTCCGAAGACCTCCGGCAGGGCGGCCAGCTCGCCGAGCGGGCGAGCGAGCCACGCAGCGGCAAGGATGCTCAGGAACCCGGCGACCGCGACGGCTCGCAGCTCGCGCACCGCGACGACGACAGTCGGGGCAGTCGATGGCGAGACGACGGTCACCAGGATCCCGGTCAGCCCGCCGACGGTCGCCGCCATGACGGCGATCCGCGCGTCCGGAAGGGCGAGCGCCAGCCCCGCGGCGCCGATCCCGGCGAGGAGCACCCCCGGCGCATTGCGGTGGGACGTCGTCGCCAGGCCGAGCGTCGCAAGGACGAGGGCCGCGACGGAACCCAGGAGCGTGAACAGCCGCAGATAGTCGGAGCCGGCGAGCTGGCTGCCGCCGATCACGAGGGTGTCGCTTCCCCGGATCGTGGCCGCAGCGATGGCCGCCGCGGCAAGCCCGACGATCCCGACGACCGCCGACAACGCAGCGTTCCGCCGACCGAGCAGCGACGCCGCGGCCGCCACGAAGGTGATCGCCAGGAAGGGCAGGATCGTCACGTGGTGTCGCTGCCGGTGTCGGAGTCATCGGTCTTCGGGCCGGGGCGGCGACGCGGAGGGCGGCCGGGAGGCGTACCGTCGGCAGCGGGGCGACGGACAGGGGCGCGACCGGTGCCGCCGCCGGCGCTCCGGGGGCGCGGACCTGGGCGGCTGGCCTTCGGTTCGACTGTGGGTACCGACGGCCGGTCGTCGGTACCGGCTTCGGTATCGGCGCGGGGCGCCGAGGCTCGGCCGGCGTTGTCGGCCCCGGGCGCCGAGGCAAGGCCGGCCACATCGGCGTCGGGCGCCGAGGCTCGGCCGGCCTCCGTATCGGCGCCGGGCGCCGAGGCTCGGCCGGCCGCGTCCGCGCCGTCCGTCTCGGCAACGTCGCGAAGCCTCGAGGCCTGACCCGCGATTCCCACTCGTCCCGCCCGCCCGATGTGGATCGACGAGCCAACAGCCGGTCGAAGAAGCTCCCGGGTGGGTGCGGCGTCGAAGGCCAGGTCGCGGATCGCCACGCCGCTGATCACGAGGTCGCCGCTCGCGGCTCGTGCCCCAGCGACGATGATCGCGATCGCTCCACCCAGCCCGATGACGAGGCCGCTTTCGACGAGCTGCTCGAGGTCCGACGGGGTGCCAGCCAGCCCGACCCGGACGAGGGACGCCGCGACGAGAAGGAGCATCGCCCCGACCCCGAGCCGCAGCACGTCCCGGCCCGACACGATCGGCGCCACGGCCAGCACCCCCACCGCGAACCCGGCCGCCTGCGCTGTAACAGGACCGGCCGGCGTTGCGCCGAGACCGTGCGTCCCCACGCCGACCAGCAGTGCCGCGACCGCGGCGAGGACGTCGACGGGCCAACCGAGCAGGCTGCCGCTCGTGAGTACGCCGTCACCGCGGATCGCCACGGCGATGAGCCGGCAGGCCAGGAAGGCTGATGCCATCCGGGCCGCGATCGGCAGGGGGCCCGGCAGTGGATCGGCGAGAACCGCCGACCCGAGCAGGACGACGAGCAGGCCGAGGAGCGTCGCCCGGGCATCGCGGGCCGTTACCGCGACGACCGCCCCGCCGACAACCACCGCGGTGATCGCTGCCAGGGCGAGGTTCACGGCGCCGCTGTCTGAAGCTCCGGGTGCGTCGGCGTCGGCAGGATCTCGAGGGTGTTGATCGGCCAATAGCGGAGCCAGGCCCGGCCGATCACCTTGTCGACCGCGACCGTCCCGAACTCCCGCGAATCGGCCGAGCTCTGACGATGGTCGCCCATCAGAAACAGCTCGCCCTGGGGAACGACCCATTCACCGGTCTGGAGGACGTCCTCGGTCTCCTGGGGCTTGCCGTTCTCCTTGAAGACATAGGGCTCGACGAGCGCGACGTCGTTCACGAAGACCTTGCCATCGTGGATCGTGATCGTGTCGCCGCCGATCCCGATGACGCGCTTGATGTAGGGCGTATCGGTTGTCCCCGATGCCCAACCCTTCGGCGGGGTAAACACCACGATGTCGCCGCGCTTGTAGGTGTCCCAGTGGGGGGTCAGCTTGTCGACGAGGACGTACTGGTCGGGTTCGAGCGTCGTCTCCATCGATTGCTGCTCGACCCGATAGGGCTGGGCGACGAAGGACTGGATGACCCAGAAGATCAGCAGGGTCAGGACGAGCGTCTCGACGATTTCGAGAATGCACCCGAGGGCGGGCCGTCGGGTCACGGAGCGGTTCGTCTGGTCACAAGTCCGGCAGTATAGGTGGTGGGGCTTTCGCCCGCGCCGGACCGCTCGAGATGGTCCGGATAGGGGCGGTCAGGGGTGCATAGACTCGGCATCCAGTGCGGTTTGACCCGAACGATTCGCCCTTGTTACACTCGCCGCCGGCCTGAATAGTTTCAGCTGCCGCGTCAGATCGGTCTGCCCATCGACATCCCCGGATCCGCGGCACTCTTCGCGCGCGGACATGTCTCTGGCAGCCACTCGCACAGTCGCACGTGGAGGAGCCGCAAGACCCGATGAGCGCCCAAACGCTCCAGTTGATCATCCTGCCGGCCGGCATCATCGCCGTGCTGTTCGCCGTGTACCTCGCCCGCGACGTGCTCTCGCGCGACACCGGGACGAAGGAGATGGAAGACGTCGCCGGGACGATCTTCGAGGGCGCGGTCGCCTTCATCCGGCGGCAATACACGACGATCGGCATCCTGGCCGTCGTCGGGGCGTTCGTCATCGCTGGCGTCATCACCATCTTCGAGACCGAGAAGGTCGCCGACACCAAGACGTTCGGCCTCGATCTCGGCTGGCGGACCGGCCTGGCCTTCCTCGTGGGAGCCGCGTGCTCGATGGCCTCCGGGATCATCGGGATGTTCATCAGCGTGAAGTCGAACGTGCGGACCGCCGCAGCTGCCAGGCGCAGCCTCGTCGAGGCCGTCCAGGTGGCGATGCGCGGTGGTGCCGTATCGGGCTTCCTCGTCGTCGCCCTGTCGCTCCTCGGCGTGTACGGGATCTTCAGCCTGTTCGGCGGGCTCGGCGGTGGCCAGGCCACCCACGATGCGCCATTCCTCATCGTCGGCTTCGGGTTCGGTGCCTCCTTCGTCGCCCTCTTCGCTCAGCTCGGCGGCGGGATCTACACCAAGGCCGCCGACGTGGGCTCCGACCTCGTGGGCAAGGTCGAGAAGGGGATCCCCGAGGACGACCCGCGCAACGCGGGCGTCATCGCCGACCTCGTCGGCGACAACGTCGGTGACTGCGCCGGCCGCGGGGCGGACCTCTTTGAGTCGACCGCCGCGGAGAACATCGGGGCGATGATCCTCGGGGTCGGCGTCTATGCGATCGCGCTGGCCGCCGGCTGGCCGAATCCCGAGGCCTGGATCTTCTTCCCGCTCGTCGTTCGCGCATTCGGGCTGCTGTCCACGATCGTGGCGATCTTCTTCGTCCGCGGTCGCGAGGACGAGAACCCGATGAACATGCTGAACCGCGGCTACTGGGTCACGACGATCCTGTCCGCCATCGCCCTCTTGCTGGTCACGAACGTGATGCTCCAGACGAACGGCAACGCCCCGTCCGGCCTCCCGGTCTGGGTCTATTACTTCGCCGCCGGTGTCGTCGGCCTGGCGACGAGCGTCGCCTTCGTCTACATCACCCAGTACTACACGGCAGGCACGTTCCGCCCGGTACGCGAGATCGCCGAGGCGTCCCGGACGGGTCCCGCGACAAACATCATCTCCGGGATGGCGGTCGGGTTCGAGACGACGTTCGTAACCGCGATCACGATCGGCATCGCCCTCTTCGCCAGCCATTGGCTCGGCTCCGAGGCGCACATCGTCAACGCGGACGGCAAGGACGTCGGTGGCATCTTCGGAACCGCCGTCGCGACGATGGGCATGCTCATGACCACCGCCTACATCCTGGCGATGGACACGTTCGGTCCGATCACCGACAACGCCGGTGGGATCGCCGAGTTCAGCCGCGCCGAAGCCGGCGCCCGTGAGATCACCGATCGATTGGACGCCGTCGGCAACACCACGAAGGCGCTCACCAAGGGCTACGCGATCGCGTCGGCCTCGCTGGCCGCTTTTCTCCTCTTCAGCGCCTACATCGACAAGGTCAACCTGATCCACACGAACCGGGGCGAGGCGCTCCTCACCTCGGTCAACCTCGCCAACGTGAACGTCTTCATCGCCGGGCTGATGGGCGCGATGCTCGTCTACTTCTTCTCGTCGCTGGCCATCCGGGCGGTCGGCACGACGGCCCAGGCGATCATCGTCGAGGTCCGCCGCCAGTTCCGGGAGATGCCCGGGATCATGGACTACACCCAGCGGCCGGACTACGCCCGGGTCGTCGACATCACGACTCGCGCCGCGCTCCGCGAGATGATCCTGCCGGGTGTCGTCGCGGTCGCCACCCCGATCATCGTCGGGTTGCTCCTCGGGGCCGAGGCGGTCGCCGGGATGCTGATGGTCGGGACGATCGCCGGCGTCCTGCTCGCCACCGTCCTCAACAACGGCGGCGGCGCGTGGGACAACGCCAAGAAGTACATCGAGTCGGGCAACCTCAAGGACGACGCCGGCAACATCCTCGGCAAGAAGACCGACGCCCATGCGGCGGCCGTCGTCGGGGACACGGTCGGGGACCCGTTCAAGGACACCGCCGGCCCTTCGCTCCATGTCCTCGTGAAGCTGCTGGCGACGATCACGCTGGTCCTTGCTCCTCTCTTTATCCGATAGCTCGCCGCGCCCACGGCCTACCTGAAAGCGGCATACCTAATTGGATATCTACATCCAGTCCCTCGTCATGGGGGTGGTGCAGGGACTGACTGAGTTCCTGCCCGTCTCCTCGTCCGGGCATCTCATCATCGTCCCGGCCCTGCTGGGCTGGCACGATCCGTTCATCACCTCGCTCGCGTTCAGCGTCATGCTCCACATCGGGACGCTGGCTGCCCTGCTCATCTACTTCCGGGTCGACTGGCTCCGCCTCATCCCGGCCGGTCTTGCCACCATCCGTGACCGCTCATTCGAGGGCGACCCGGACCGCCGGCTGGCGTGGCTGCTCGTCGTTGCGACCATTCCGGCGCTCATCATCGGCGTGCTCCTCAACGACGCGATCGAGTCGCGGTTCCGGGAGGTCGGCCTGGTCGCCCTCGCGCTGGTCGTCGGCGCTGCGATCCTGTGGCTGGCCGAGCGGACGGGCACGCGGCGCCTGATGGCGGTCGATCTGACCTTTCCGCGGGCGCTCGGGATCGGCCTGGCGCAGGCTCTCGCTCTTGTCCCGGGGATCAGCCGGTCCGGGATTTCGATCGCGGCGGGTCTGTTCACGGGGCTCAACCGCGAGTCGGCCGCGCGGTTCTCGTTCCTCATGGCGACGCCGGTCACCGCCGCGGCAGCCGCTTACGAGGCGCTCAAGGTCTTCAAGGGGGATGCGGGCGTGGCCGTCCCGGTCGGACCGCTGGTCATCGGGCTGGCCGCGTCGTTCTTCTTCGGGATCCTCGCGATCGCCGTCCTTCTTCGCTACCTCCGGACACGCTCGACCGACATCTTCGTCGCCTACCGGATCCTGATCGCCGCCGTCGTCCTCGTCTGGTGGCTGCGCTGACGGGCGGTCGCCGATGGAGGTCATGAAGCAGCTCCGACAGCGCGCGATCCGGGACCTCGTAGAGCAGCGCCCCATCCGGACACAGCAGGAGCTCGCGGTCGCGCTCCGCGAGCGCGGGTTCCGGACGACCCAGGCAACGATCAGCCGCGACGTCGCCGAGCTCGGCCTGATCAAGATCAGCCGAGACCGGACCCAGGCCTACGCCCTGCCGCCGCGGCTCATCGAGGCCGAAACGTCCGGCGAGGATCGGCTACGCAAGCTGCTGGCCGATCTGCCTGTCGAGTTCCACGAGGCGGGCCTGCTCCTCGTCATGCGCACGCTTCCCGGCTCCGCTCACGCGATCGCTGCCGCCCTCGATCGTGCTCGCTGGCCCGAGGTCGCGGGCTCGATCGCCGGCGACGACACGCTGTTCATCGCCTTCCCCGATCGCGGCTCCCTCCAGCGGATCAAGCGGCGCCTCCTCCGGCTCTCGGAGTAAACCGGGGCCACGGCTCGCCGAAGGATTTGGTGCGCTACCGCGGACGGGACCAAACCCCCAGGGCCTAGGCTGCATCGAGCAGGGTAGAGGGATCGGATGGGTCCCCGCCTCTGAGCGCGGGCGGATGACAGTGTCGGTTGCAAACGAGCGGACGGCGGCGCCGGGATCCGGCACCGAGACCGACCTCGTCGTGCGGGCGAGCAAGGGGGACGCGGACGCGTTCGACAGGCTCGTTGCCACACGACTGAGGTCGTCGTTCCGACTCGCTCGCGCCATCGTCGGCGATACCAGCGAGGCCGAGGACGTGACCCAGGAGGCCTTTGTATCGGCCTGGCGAAACCTCCCGCGTCTGCGAGATCCGGACCGATTCGATGCGTGGTTCGGGCGGATCCTCGTGAACGCTGCCCGCATGAGCGTGCGGCGGCGCGGCCCCGTCCGGTCCGTCCCGGTCGTCTTCAGGGACGCGGACGACGAGAGCCGTCAGAGCCCCAACGACCCCGGCCGGACCGATGCCGGGCTCGAAGGGGTTGTGGCAGGCGACGCTCTCCAGCGGGCGATCAATCGACTGTCGATCGGGCAACGAACGATCCTCGCCCTACATCACGTCGAGGAACGGCCGGTCAGCGAGGTGGCAACGATTCTCGGCATACCGGTCGGGACCGCGAAATGGCGCCTGTACTCGGCGCGATCGGCGCTGGAGCGGGCGATGGAGTCCGAGCGATGAACCAGCAGCAGCTACGCGATCGCGCGATCCGGGAGGCGTTCCAGGCGCGGGCGGAGATTGCTCCCAGCTCCGACCTCGCCGAGGTGATCAGTGCGACCATCCGACGGACCAGCCAGGAGCGGTCCCTGCATTGGATGCCCGACGTCGCCGCCCGTCACGGCCAGCGGCTGCTCTGGGCGGCGGTGATCTCGCTGCTGTCCATCGGTCTGCTCGGAGTCCTGCTCATCGGCGGCCGCAGGGACGATCGGCAGAGCGTCGTTCCCAGCCTCGGGCCGACTTCGACCCCGAGCGCTTTCGCGTCGCCCACCGAATCTGCCCAGCCGAGCGAGAGCCCTCTCGAGACGCCCCACGAGGCGGCGTTCTCGGTCGACGCGTTCGTGGAGGTAGCCGTCCCAGGCGGGATCCCGATCCGAACCCAGCCGGA
>Ga0307308_10000731_pt1 | contig 12245 bp, 8 predicted proteins | sample ER_DNA_195_FD_194501 | JGI IMG/M metagenome (GOLD analysis project Ga0307308, IMG submission 194501) | Bulk soil microbial communities from the East River watershed near Crested Butte, Colorado, United States - ER_DNA_195 | ecosystem: Environmental > Terrestrial > Soil > Floodplain | place: USA...
GAGCAACTTCTCATGGATGTTATCGAACCCGCCGTTACTGAAAACGATAACCACATCTTTTGGCCGCAGCATCGGAACGATTCGGTCCGCAATGGCATCGGCGTTGCGTTCGTAAAACGCAGGCCGACCGCTCTTGGCAATCGCAGCCACAACTCGCTCTGGATTTAGGCGCTCCTCTTCCGGGATTTGTTCCAGCCTGGCGACCTGAGAGATGAAAACTCCATCGGCGAATTTGAAGGCTTCAGGAAGTTGCTCCTGAAACACCGCGCGCCGGGTGGTATTCGAGCGTGGTTCGAAGACAGCCCAGAGCCTGTGCGCCCGATAGCGATGACGGAGCGCCTGCAACGTGTGCGCGACTGCTGTGGGATGGTGCCCGAAGTCGTCAATCACCGTCACGCCCCGGGCTTCACCACGAAGCTCCTGCCGCCGCGCAATACCGGCAAAACTCTTGAATGCGCTGTCGATTTTCTTCTCCGGCACATCATAAAAACGCGCCGCCATCGCAGCCATCGCCGCATTGCGCACGTTGAATTCCCCAACGAGCGGAATTTCGAAACTTTGTTCCCCGAGTTTGAACCGGGACCCTTCAGAAGAATAGGCAACGTCCCGGATTCGTTGCGCGCAATTTTTGGAGAAGCCGATCTCGATCATCTGCGCCAGGCAATCTTTGGCGACTTCTACGCAATTCGGATCGTCGCCGTTCAAGAGCACCATTCCATTCTGAGGAACGATATTAAGTAAACGCCGGAAACTGAGCTTGATCTCATCGAGATTCTTAAAGATGTCCGCATGATCGAACTCGATGTTGTTTACGATCAGCAGTTCCGGCAGATAATGAATAAATTTTGAGCGCTTGTCGAAAAATGCAGTGTCATACTCGTCGCCTTCAATGACGAAGTATTTGGAATCGTTCAGCCGCGCCCCCTGGCCGAAATTTTTCGGCAGTCCGCCAATGAGATAACCGGGCTTGCGTCCGGCTTTCTCCATAATCCAGGCAAGCAACGCCGTGGTGGTTGTCTTGCCGTGGGTCCCCGTAACGACGAGGTTATGACGGCCCCGCAAAAAATAATTTTTCAACACTTCCGGCAACGAGAGGTAAAACAGTTTTCTGTTCAGGACCGCTTCCACTTCGGCGTTGCCGCGCTTCATGACGTTGCCGATCACCACTATATCCGCGTCGCTCGGGATGTTCTCTGCGCGATACCCTCGCTTGAGTGCGATGCCCTTCCCCTCGAGAAAGCTCGACATCGGCGGATAAACATTTTCGTCCGAACCGGTCACTTTAAAGCCGCGCTCGTGCAGTGCAGCCGCCACCGACGCCATGGCGGTCCCGCAAATTCCGAGGAAATGGAAGTTTCGTGGCGCTTCCTTCACGCGCATTCTTTACGCCGCACCACCAGAAAAGGAAACCGCGGATTACGCGGATTTCGCGGATAACAATCTCTGATCAAAGATTATCCGCTTCGTCGCGTAATGCGCAGTTGTCACTTTTTCTCAAATACCTCTACGGCCTCCCACGCTTCGTCAGGTGGCGCGTGTTCATACCCAAGTGTCCGCTCCAGATATATCTTGGCCAGCCCATCGTCCGGATAAAATTCCAGGAAACGTGAAAACAGAATCTTCGCCTCGGTAAAATCGCGAGCGCGAAATTTCTCCAATCCCTCTTCGTAGGTTTCGAGCCATTTCAGAAATTCCGAATCGAGCTTTTCGTCTCGTGCACCAACGAAGGTAAAAACATCCACCGGTTTCGTTTTACCTTTCACCTGTACGCGAGCGACGGAGCGAAGATGAATTTCGTCTCGCACAAGATCAGCCGCTGTAGGGCCGAGCAAAATATCGACACCATACACTCGCGTAAGACCTTCCAGACGCGAAGCCAGATTCACCGAGTCGCCAATAACGGTAGGATCCATTCGCTCGTGTGAGCCGATATTACCAACAATCACTTCGCCTTGATTAATGCCGATGCCCATCCCCAATCCCATGCGGCCTTCGCCCCTCCATTTTTCGTTAAGCTGTGCCAGCTCGCGCCGCATCCCCAGCGCCGCACGCGCGCAATTCTTCGCGTCCTGCGCCGTACCAAGGCTGCGCACGTTGCCCCACACCGCCATGATTGCGTCCCCGATGAATTTATCGAGTGTTCCGCCATTACTGAAGATTACGGAGGTCATCGCGCTGAGATGCTCATTGAGCTGCGCGACTAACGCTTCCGGATCCGCTTTTTCGGACAAGGTGGTGAAACCGACCAAATCCGAAAACAGGATGCTCACCGGCACGCGAACGCCCTTGAGCGAACTGTAGTAGCCGTCTGGGTTTTCCAAAATCTCCCTGACCACATTTTTCGACACGTATCGCTCGAGGGTTCGGCGGGTCCGCAATTTTTCCAAGCGCTCCAGGAAGTATTCAAACCCGAGCGAAAACGATCCGCTGAGTAGGAAAGCCGATAGCACCGGGACGGTAAGCAGCAGCAGACCGGTTTTGTCGTAAAGCAATCGCGCCGTCCCGAGATAGCCAGCCGTAATCACTACGAGCCCGCCCAGACAAAACAACGGCTTGCGCAAGAAGGCGATAAGCGACCACGCAATAAGTCCTGCCGCGCCAACGAGCGCGAAGCCAACTCTCGGCGGCGTGGGCTGCAAAAACTCGTCGCTAAGCGCCGCAGCCATCGCCTGCAAATGAAGTCCTGGGCCCGATGTGATTGGGCTCATCGGCGTATCGAAAACGTCGTGCGCCACCTGCGCCGAGGCCCCAACGATTACCACCTTGTCTTTAACAAACGCGCCGTCCGCGTAATTGGCGTGCCAAAGTTTCGGATCAAAGACTTCGTAGAGCGGGCGCGGCGGGAATGCGTCCGGCTCGGTAAAGCGAATCATACGCCCACGAAAACCACGCGGCACATCGCTACCGTGGCCGATCTTCTCCAGACCGCGGGTAGAAAGAGATTCATAAACTTCCTCGCTCGGGTCCGGCGGCAAATCCGCGAGTTGGCGATTCGTCACCCGATAATTCACAGCCCGAATTTTTTCGTCGATCGGATCAGCCCAGAAATTCACGAAGCCGACCCGGTCATCCTGCAGTTGTGGCGGTGGAATCAGCGCATTGTTTGGCGTAACCGCCTGCACAGCCTTTTCCACGTCGAAATTGGCGCCGAGCACGACTTTGTCGCGGTAACGATCGAGTGCGGCGTGAAATGCCGGATCACCATCCTTGGGCTGATCGAACATCATATCGAACATCACCAGGCGCGCGCCGGCCGCGAATAGCCGATCGAGCAAAAGCGCCCAGACTTCCCTTGACCAGGGGAACGGCTGCTCGGTCATCAGTTGAAACGCGCGATTGCCCGCGATTTCTTCGGCAGTCATCGGCGGCAATTCCAATGTGCTTTGATCAAGCCCGAGAAAAACGAAATCGTGAGGGGCGGGTGTCTTTCGGCCCTCGCGTCGAAGCAAATCTTCAAAGCTTTGTTCGCCGCGCCACGGCACCGAGAGAAATGGCACACCGGGCAAAAAATGACCGAGAACAATCAGTCCTGTCCAAAAAAAGCAAATCAACGTCAGGACCAACAACCGATGACGGCCAAGCCAGTGCATGTGCGCGTAAATATACCAAGCTCGGCCGATTTGAACATGGCATTCCGCCGATTCATTCCGCGAGATTGCTGAAATGCCAAGATACAAGCCGCCTCGCTGTGTCGAGGCGTTCCCCGCGCGTTGCTCCCCCGGCACGACAACACAGCGTCGTGGCTACAACTCAACCTTTGGCTGCGACGAAGCCGCGCTGCGCAAAACCTTGTTCTAAAACTTCACGGAGAAGGCCACTGCTCCGCCAAGATTGGCCACATTGTAATCGAAAACGCTTTGGTTCGACTGGCTTGCTGCCAATGTACTCACGGCGCTCACCGTAAGATATTTATTCACGCGATAGTTTGCGGTTAGCGCAAGAATTTCGCTGATGTCATCGCGACCTCCCTCATAATACTGCCGCACCACGAGGCGACCAACCGCGTTGATGAAAAAGGAACGTGTAAGAACCGCCGAGTAACCGAGATAGACCTCATAATCGCTTCGCTGCGCTGAAATCGCATTTATGTTTGGTGCCTGCCCGGACTCCTCGGCCGCGACACTGATATTCGCGTCCGCGCCCAAAGAGAGCTGTTGAGCGCGGCCAAAGTGAAAGGGAATCTCCAACGCCGCTCCACCCAACGAAGCGCGCGTCACGCGGGTAAACAATCATGTACAATTGCTGCACACGATGGCCGCTGCGCGTCCAGCGTCAGTAAACGACGTCATCAATGAGGAAACCATCGTGCAAACTGGCAGCGCCTCGCGTGCTGAGCTGACTTTTTCCGACGACACGGTTGTGCGGCTGGCAGCCAACACTGCTTTCAATTTCAAAGACGGAACGCGCGGTCTGAACCTGAGAGATGGCGCGGCGCTGATTCAAGCTGCGAAGGGTGCAAATGGTTGTGTTGGGCCGGCGAAGAACAGGAATATCCAACACAGCCCAATCGATCCGCCGCTGAAAGTCGAGGGCTTTTTGAAGCTTGGCCGTTGTCGGGTCAAGCCTTTTTTACGCACTGAGTGCGAAATTTTGCTCCTAGCTTCGGACCTATGACCTTCGCCCCAGAAAACACGAACTCATATGCGTTTGCCATGTCGGTCAGACACTGTCATCCCGTAGGAGTTACGCGCACACTGTAGCGGGGATCGGCGATCCCGACCGAACCGATCTCCGCAGGAGCCGGCATCAGCGATGCCGGCTACAACATCACCCTCGTATTCCCAGCAATTCGCGCTGCCATGGAACCAGCAACGACGCTGCTCGCGCACGGTCTGTCGCGATCGCCTCGATTGGCTGTGCTACGGGATTCCTCGACTTCGCTGGGAATGACCTTTTAGATGCCGTGCTGATGCCGGATGATACCCAGCTCACCTGCCCGCGGTGCAATGTGCCGCTGAAAGAAGTGCGCACTTCCGGCGGCGTTTTCTACGCTTGCGATGGCTGTGGCGGTCGCGCCGTGACCATCGAGTTGCTCCGCAAACGCTTCACGCCCGAATCGATAAACCCACTGTGGCTGCATGCGATGCGAGGCGAGGGACGCGTCAGCCTGCCTTGTCCATCGTGCCGCCGGCCAATGATGGCCGTCGCCTTATCCAGCCGAGCGGAAATCAACGTGGATGTTTGCCAACGCTGCCATTTCATTTGGTTCGACGCGCACGAAGTTGACACGCTCGTTCCGCGCCAGCCGGAGCCGGTCGCTCCCGAACTCCCGCAAAAAGCGCGCGAGATGCTCGCGATCGCCGAAGTCGAGCGGTTGTCCAAACAAGCCGAGGGCCCGGATCTTGACAGCGCCGCGCCCGAGGAATCATGGAAACAGATCGCCGCGTTCCTGGGCTTACCAGTCGAATTTGATGCACCAGAAGAGCAGCGAAGACCGTGGGCAACATGGCTGCTTTCCGCTGCCATCATTTGCGCCAGTCTCCTGGCGTTTCCACATCTGCGCGAGGTCGTTCAACGTTTCGGATTGATTCCAGCACAGGCGACTCGGCTCGACGGACTCACGTTCGTCACGTCGTTTTTCCTTCATGCCGGTATCATTCATCTTGCCGGGAACATGTATTTCCTGCTGGCGTTTGGCCATGCCGTGGAAAATTTTCTGCGACCACTACGCTATCTCGCGCTCATTGCGGTGGCAGCATTCATCGGTGACCTGGCGCATATCGCTCTTGATCCTCGTTCGCAGACGCCTTGCATCGGCGCCAGCGGCGGCATTGCCGGCGTCATTACGTTTTACGCACTGAATTTTCCGCGGATGAGACTCGCTTTTCTGATGCGCTTGGGATTCGTCTGGTTTCGTTGGATTCGATTGCCCGCCTGGTTCGTTTTCGTTCTTTGGATTTTATTCCAAATCATCGGCACTCTTGAGCAGAAAGCAGGAATGAGTTCCGTCTCATCCGCCGCGCATTTAGGCGGCGCGGCAGTCGGCGTCGCCGCGTGGTTAGTCTGGAGAAGAAAGGAAAATGACAAATGACGAATGCCTAATGGCGAAGGAAGTTCGAATGCTCAAATGACCAATGGCAATGCGAGCGCATTTTTCGTGGTTTGGATTTCATCATTCCTTTCGACATTCGTCATTCGTGCTTCGTCGTTGCTTTTTAGTTGTCATCTGACTCCGTGCGCCTAACTTCTCCGCTTTCGATCTGCGCACCTGATTCCGTTTCTCGGAATCAAATCAGCGAGTGAGGTCGCGAAGATCGATAATGGAACAAAACGACTCGCTGAACGAGGAGCTCTGAAGCGATTTCAGGGCAAAACAACCATGCCAAGAGCCACCAACGCCCCGGCAAGCCGGGCGCGCCGCAAACGCGTCATCAAATCCGCCAAAGGTTATCGCGGACGCCGATCAAAACTTTTCCGGTACGCCAAAGACGCGACCATGAAGGCCAAGTATTGGGCCTATCGCGATCGCAAAACCCGCAAACGCACTTTTCGTTACTTGTGGATTCAGCGGCTGAACGCCGCCGCTCGCGCCAATGGAATGAACTACAGCCGTTTTGCCGAAGGACTCAAAGCTGCTGGCATCGGCCTAGACCGCAAGATTCTCGCCGATCTGGCCGTCACCGACGAAGCCGCATTCAAGTCAATTGTCGAGCAAGCGAAAGCCGCGCTGGAGAAGAAAGCGAAAAAGGCGGCGTGATTCGTTGAATCGTAATTCGTGATTCGTTAAATCGTGGATCGATTTCCCGATGTAACGATGTAACGGTCTAACGATTCACGGCCATGTCTCATCCGTTAGAACAACTTCGCGACGAAGCGCTGCGCGAGATCGATTCCGCGCCTGACGAAGGCGCGCTGGAGGCGACCCGCGTCAAGTACGTTGGGAAGAGCGGGAGCATTTCCGCTTGGGGCGAGCAGATGAAGACCCTTGGCAAAGACGAAAAGCCGATCGTCGGGAAGTTGCTCAACGAAGTCCGTACTGCCGTTACCGCCGCGATCGAAACACGCAACGCACAATTTCGTTTACAAAAAGAATCGGGCGTGCTCGCCAAGATCGACATTTCTCTTCCAGGAACGCCGCACGAGATTGGTTCTCTGCATCCGCTTCACCAAATGCACGAGCGTGGAATTCAAATTTTTCGGCGCATGGGTTTCGCGCTCGCTGAAGGGCCCGATGTAGAAACCGAGTGGTACTGCTTCGATGCTCTGAATACGCCACCGGACCACCCTGCCCGCAATGAACAGGACACGTTTTATTTGTCCGACGGACGACTTTTGCGAACGCACACATCAACTGTGCAAATCCGCGCGATGGAATCCGCTCCGCCGCCCCTCCGCGTGATTGCTCCAGGCGCGGCCTATCGGCGCGATGAACTCGACGCGACTCACAGTCCGCAGTTTCATCAGATCGAAGGACTTTACGTAGATGAAAACGTCAGCGTCGCGGATTTAAAAGGCGAGCTCGAATTCTTCCTTCGGGAACTCTTCGGTTCCGAAAGCGAAGTGCAATTTCGTCCGCATTACTTTCCGTTTACGGAACCGAGCTTGGAGGTCTATGTGCGATCAAAAGCTCTGAAGCGCGGCGAACAGTGGATCGAGGTGGCCGGTTGCGGCATGGTGCATCCGGCTGTGTTCGAAGCAGTCAACAAAGCGCGGGGCGATAAAGCCTATGATCCCGAAAAGTGGAGCGGCTATGCGTTCGGCCTCGGCATGGATCGCCTCGCCATGATTTTGTTCGACATTCCCGATATCCGGCTCTTCGCGCAAAACGATCTGCGTTTTTTGAGGCAATTCTCATGAAGCATCTTTGTCATTCCGAGCGGAGTCGAGGAATCTCTGGATTGCATTCTTGAGATGTCTCGACTTCGCTCGACATGACATTGAGAGGAAAATGAAATTCTCCGTTAACTGGCTGCGCGAATTTGTCGATCTTCCAAAAAACCCGGAGGAGATCGCCGACTTGCTGACTCGCGCCGGCATTGAAACCAAAAACATCGAGACGCGTGGCGCGAAGATCGACAACGTGATCGTTTCGCAAATCGCCGCGTCGTCGCGCCATCCGAATGCAGATCGGCTCACAGTTTGCGAAGTGGACGACGGCAGCGGCACGAAACGCCAGATCGTCTGCGGTGCGACGAATTACAAGGTTGGCGACAAAGTTCCGCTGGCGTTGCCGGAAGCAACGTTGCCGAACGGCACTGAGATTCGAAAGAGCAAACTCCGCGGTGTTGAATCGGAAGGAATGCTTTGCAGCCCAATCGAACTCGGTCTTGGCGAAGATGCGTCCGGGCTGTTGATTTTGTCGCCAGACGCAAAAATCGGCGCGCCGATCGGCGATCTTTTTCCGGCGGACACCATTCTCGTCGTCGAGATCACGCCAAACCGTGGCGATCTGCTGAGCCATTTCGGTCTCGCCCGCGAAATCGCCGCTCTGAGCGGAGAAAAATTGCGCGAACCAAGTCCGCTGAGGACAGCGGACACTACAGCATCGGGAGCTAAGATCTCTGCGACGCGCGAATGTCCATTTTTCTCGGCGCGCAGGATCGAAAACGTGAAAGTCGGTCCGAGCCCGCAATGGTTGCGCTCCAAGATCGAGAGCGTCGGCATTCGCTCCATCAACAACATCGTCGACATCTCCAATTTCGTGATGCTGGAGCTCGGCCAACCAACGCACGCTTTCGATGCCGATAAACTTAAAGGCGGAATCAACGTGCGGCTCGCTCTGGATGGTGAAAAGTTTTTAGCGCTCGACCGAAAAACGTATTCGCTAAATCGCGACAATGTTGTCGTTGCAGATGAAGAACGCGCGGTTGGAATTGCTGGGGTAATGGGCGGCGAAGAAACGGGAGTAACCGATTCGACCAAGAATATCTTGCTGGAGAGCGCGTATTTTTTACCGGCAAGTGTTCGTCGCACCGCGCGTAATTTGAATCTGCCGAGCGACGCGAGTTATCGATTCGAGCGCGGCGTTGATCCAGACATGATTTTGCGAGCGTCGCATCGCGCGACCGAATTGATACGCGAAATCGCTGGCGGAACACTGGCAACAGAAATTCAGGTTGCCGGTAAACTTCCGCCCAATCCAGCTGACGTTTCATTGAGTTACGAGAAATGTGATCGCGTGATCGGCATCGCAATTAAACCAAGAACCGTTGATGAAATTCTCACGCGCTTCGGACTGAAGAAAACAAAGAGCACCCGCCTTCGCGGGGCTACGGCGCGGCAGGCGAGCACGGCCGCAACCTGGAAGATTCCGGGTTATCGGCGGGATTTGCAGCGCGATGTCGATCTTATCGAAGAAGTCCTCCGCGCATATGGAATAGACAAGATTCCGAGGACGACGCGCAGCCGTTTCATGCCGGTAAGCCCGGCTGATCGCTCACACGATCTCGAAACACTCTTGCTGCGAGAGCGATTGACTGGATCCGGTTTGTCAGAAGTGCGGACGTCAAAATTGATTTCGGGAAGCGCCTCCGCTTTCAGCGAAGGTGCGATCGAGCTGCGCAATCCGTTGAGCGAAGATCACGTCGCGCTGCGGCCAAGCTTGATCAGCGGTTTGCTCGGAGTGCTCGAACGAAATATTCGTGCCGGGACCGAGAGTGTTTCCATTTTTGAAATCGGCCGGGCATTCATTCCGCCATCTGGAAAAGAGGAACGGCATGTCGGAATCTTGCTCTGGGGAAATGTCGCGAGCGCGCCGAACTGGCGATCGCAGGCAAAACGCAGCCTCGACTTGTTTGATCTCAAGGGCGCGCTCGAATGCGTTGTTCCAAACCTGTCGTTTCGGCCGGCAAAATTCCCTGATCTCGCGATCGCGGTCGAAGTTTGGTCCGGCGATCAGCGGATCGGGTTCGGCGGGCAACTCTCGGCTAGCAAATCGGGCGCGCCGGGTTCGGTGTTTGTTGCCGAACTGCATGCCGATCTTCTTTTGGCCACAGGTGAATCAGCAAAAAAATTTCAAGAGCTCGATCGTTATCCGGCGATCACGCGCGATATCGCGATGATTGTGCCTGACGAAATTTCGCACGAGAAAATCTTGTGCACTATTGAAGAACCGCACGAGCCGCTTTTAGAACGGGTGGACCTGTTCGACTTATTCACCGAACAAATCGGAGCGGCACAAAAGTCGCTCGCATATCGATTGACATACCGGAACCGAAGTCGCACACTCACAAATGAGGAAGTAACCGAGGTGCACGCCAGAATTCGCGAAAGATTGAAACGCGAGCTCGGCGTGACGCTGCGGGAATAGTTCTTTGAAACTGTGAGAGTCGTTTGTTGAGGGTTGGGAAGAAAACCAGTGCTTTTCGCTCAACTCTCAACTGACGGCTCTCATCCATTACGACTGGTTGTGCGATACAAAATTTTTACCCTGCGATGTTCGAGATTACAGGTGGGATTCCCGAACCGATATTTGACGAACCTCAGGAGGCTGAGTCGCTCGGAGAACATGGCAGGCCTTGATTGGAAGTCAGACGCTGCGGCGACGGTCATCCACCCGTTACGAAAAGGGAACGGGATATCCGCCTAAACGGCATCGGCGGGGTAAGATTATCAAAAACCCGGATCGATTTTTTCGATCCGGGTTTTTCGTTATCAAGGAGCGGCGGTCTCCAGTCCGCCATTCGAGTATTCCGTCAATCGTGATTTGAAAATCCTGCGGCGACATTGATAATGCGCGGTGACGTGCGCACACTCCTAGCCCTCGAAGACGGTCGATATTTCGAGGGCGAATCTTTTGGCGCAGCTGGCACCCGCGTCGGCGAAGTTTGTTTCAATACATCGATGACCGGTTATCAGGAGGTGCTGACCGATCCATCATATCGCGGACAAATCGTGGCGATGACCTATCCGTTGATCGGAAATTACGGGACCAATTCACTTGATCAGGAAAGCTCTTCGCCGCATGTGCGCGGGTTCGTCATAGAAGAATTGACGGAAGTCCCCAGCAACTGGCGCTCCGAAATGTCGCTCGACGAATACTTGCGAAAATGGAATATCCCTGGAGCGAAAGGAATCGACACGCGCGCGCTCACGCGGCATTTGCGCACCCGCGGCGCGATGAAGGCCTGCCTGACAACGGAGGCGATTCCACCCGAGCAAGCAACGCAAAAGGCGATCGAGGGCGAGGGCGTCATCGGGATGGATTACGTGCGCGAAGTATCGACAAAGAAAATTTACCGCTGGGACCCGGAGGACAAGCTAAGCACGCCGTGGTCGATCGCGCAGTCACGAAACGGCGAAGGCAGTCGGGCGCTGCCACCAATCCGATTTCGCATCGCTGCGTACGATTACGGCATGAAGCAAAATATTCTGCGCCTGCTGCGCCAGAAAGGTTTCCAAGTCACCGTCGTGCCGGCAAACACATCGGCAGACGATGTGCTCAGCCTTGATCCCGATGGAATTTTTCTCTCGAATGGCCCGGGGGATCCTGCGGCGCTTCCTTACGCGCACCAAACCGTGCACGATTTGATGGGCAAAAAACCGATCTTCGGGATCTGTCTCGGCCATCAAATTCTCGGCTTCGCGTTTGGCGGCTCGACATTCAAATTAAAATTCGGTCATCGCGGCGCCAACCAGCCGGTAAAGGATTTGCGCACCGGCAAAGTGGCCATCACTGCGCAAAATCATGGGTTCGCCGTCGACGCGGAGTCGCTTCCTTCCGAAGTGGAAGTAACGCATATCAATTTGAATGACGGCACCGTGGAGGGAATGCGCCACAAGGAATTGCCGATCTTCAGCGTGCAATACCATCCGGAAGCTGCGCCGGGCCCCCACGATGCCACGTACTTTTTCGATCAGTTCGCGGATTTGATCGAAAAACAAAGGTAGGGCGCGATCGCCAAGCGCGCCGGAACGAACGTCTGTCGATCGCTACGCGCTATTGACCAACAGAGCCGACAGCCCACATTTGTACCATGATTAATTCATCAAGCAACAAACCTAGTGTCTGGAGAGTTGCAGTGACTGCGACCTTCATTGCAGCCCTGGCGTTGTCACCGATGGCGATTGCACAGGAGCACGAGCATGGCAGCGACGCGGCCGCTTCAAAAGAAGTGACCGGCGAAGTCGTCGACATGATGTGCTATGTCGATCATAACGCAGTCGGCGAGAAACATGGGCAAACGTGCGGGGCAAAATGCATCAAGAGTGGCGGACCGGTCGGTATCGTTAGCGAGGGCAAAGCGTATCTGGTGGTTGGCGAACATAAGCCAATCAATGATCAGCTCGCAGAGTATTGCGGTAAG
>Ga0307308_10000735_pt1 | contig 12223 bp, 9 predicted proteins | sample ER_DNA_195_FD_194501 | JGI IMG/M metagenome (GOLD analysis project Ga0307308, IMG submission 194501) | Bulk soil microbial communities from the East River watershed near Crested Butte, Colorado, United States - ER_DNA_195 | ecosystem: Environmental > Terrestrial > Soil > Floodplain | place: USA...
AGCCGAAGCAGATCGGGACCTGCCGCCGCCAGAGAGAGGGCGTCGGCTCCGGTCTCATCACCCCCGCCATTGCGGATCATCCAGGCATAGGTGGCATTGGTGATCACGAAGCCCCAAGGCGCAAGAACGAGTGCCAGTGCGCCGCCCGCCCGGCGTAGTCGCTCGCCGGACTCCGGCTGAGCGACCCGTTGCGCCGAAGCTGCCTCTTGGATGGCGGCCATCATGCACTCACCGGAGCTGGCCGCCGCATGCCGGCAAGCATGAGCACCACGCCAACGATTGTGAGGACGATGAAGGTGCCGGCAACCGCCATGATCGGTCCAGGCACGCCGCCCACGTAGAACGCCGGTACGGCCAGGAGCGCTGACAACACTCGGACCACGCTCAGGCCGATAGCTGCGGCCGGGCGGCCGCGCCAGGCCAGCACGGCCAGCACGATGCCGATCAGGTCCAGTACCGCCCCGATGATCGTGATGAACATTGGCGGGTGCTGTCCGTCGGTGAAGAGCGCAGTGCTCAAGCCGATCACCGAGAGCACACCTAGCAGCGCTACTCCGCCGCGATAGAGAGCAGACATTTTCCTTACCTTCCACGAGAGTTTTGGACCGACCGATCTGATCGGTGAGCTTTAAGCGTGCCGGCAGGGAGTCTCGGTTGGATGGGTGAGAGATCTGCGCCGAGCTGGGAGGTTCCCCGGCCAAATCGGGAAGCCTTCCCGGGACACCGGGAGGGTGTTCGGCGCAGACTTGGTCTATGACACCGCGCGAGCGCTCGGCTCGTTGGCTCGCGGCCGTCTTGGCCGGGCTCGCCATTGCCGATGTCGCGACCGCTGCCGTGTTGTCGATCATCGTCGGTTGGTCGTGGCGGGATGCGCTCGAGGCGTTCGTCGTCACCAACAGCGTGATCGCCGTGGCGTTTGCCGGCTGCGGCGGCATCCTGGCCTGGCACCGCCCGCGCAACGCGATTGGCTGGCTCTTTGTAGCCGGTGGTTTGGCTTATGCGACGACGGCGGTGGCCGCGCCCGCGATGCTGCTGCTGCATGAGGCAGACGCGCCGGTGCCGATTCAACGACTAATGCTGACGGTGTTCGCATGGTCGTGGCCGTGGGCTATCGGGCTCTGCTTGCCGCTGGCGCTGCTGCTGTTCCCGGACGGCCGCCCGCCGTCACGGCGGTGGTGGTGGGTGGTCGTAGCCGTGATCGCGACCGCGCCACTGTTTGCAACGGAGATGGGCGCCAGTCCGGAGCCGATGGAGCCCGGGATGCCGGTCGGCTATCTCACCTTTGCTGGCTATGGTGCGCTGCAGCCGCTGTGGACAGCCACGGAAGTGCGCAACACCCTTGCGCTGTGCCTCGGCCTGGCCGCGCTGGCCGTGCGCTATCGCCGCGGATCAGACATCGAACGTCGCCAGCTCCTCTGGCTGCTGCTGGCGGTGCTGGTCGCGCTAATCGTGATCTTGCCCTGGGGATTGTTCGCGGGTACTCCCATCGAGGTGCTGTTCGCCATCCCACTCATCCCGATCGCTGTGACAGTGGCCATCGTGCGCGATCAGCTCTTGGATGTCCGCCTTGTGGTCTCCCGCTTGCTGGCCTGGCTGATGCTGCTGCTCGCGGTCATCGTTGCGTACGCGGGCCTGGTCGCGCTGCTCGGCCGCTTCACGGCCCCTCGGCTTGGTTGGTCGGCCGTGAGCACGGTGCTGCTCGTATTGCTAGCGGTGCCCTTGTTGCCGCGGCTGCAACGCCTCGTGGATGGTGCGATCTATGGGGACCGCGGCGACCCCGCCCGCGTGGTGTCTCGGTTGGGCGAGCAACTCGAAGCGCCGGACGCTGGGCTGCAGGGCGTGATCACTACGGTCAGGTCCGCCTTGCGGTTGCCCTACCTGGCGATCGAGCGGGATGGCACGGTGCTGGCCAGCGACGGTGATCCACCGGAGCGGCTCCACGCCTGGCCGCTCACTCGTGGCGGCAAGTCGGAAGCGCAGTTGACGGTCGGACTGCGACTCGGTGAGCGAGAACTCGCTGCCGCCGATCGCCGCGCGCTGGCCATGCTGGCGGACCCAGTCGCCATTGCCGTGCATTCGACCGTGGTTTCTGAGGAACTTCAGGCATCCCGAGAGCGGATCGTCGCTGCACGAGAGGAGGAGCGCCGGCGGTTACGCCGCGAATTGCACGACGGCCTTGGCCCGACACTGACCGGCATCGCCTTCGCCGCTGACGCTGCGGCGAACACCATTGACACCGATCCCGAGCAGTCGCAGGAACTGCTCACCACTTTGCGCCGTGACACCCGGGTTGCCCTGGCCGACGTACGCCGCCTGGTTGACAACCTGCGGCCGCCGGCGCTGGATGAGCTTGGGTTGGTCGGTGCCCTGCAGCAGCGAGCCGATCAGCTTGCCTGGCGCGCCGATGGAGAGTCCGTGCAGGTCCGGCTCGACGTTCCGGATCAAGTGCCGACGCTGCCCGCAGCAATCGAGGTGGCAACGTACCGAATCGCGACCGAAGCCCTGACCAACGTGGTACGCCACTCCCGAGCCACGAGCGCCCTGGTCCGGCTGTGCTGCGGCGAGCGCGTTGATTTGTCAATCACTGATGACGGCCCGCCCAACGGCGCGTGGGCTCCAGGCGTGGGGCTGCACGCCATGCGCGAGCGGACCGCGGAGCTCGGCGGCTCGTTCCAGGCGGGGCCGACGCCCAACGGCGGCCAGGTGGTGGCTTCGTTTCCGCTGGCGACGTCATGAGCGATATCCGGGTAGTACTCGCCGATGATCATCCCGTGGTGCGCGCGGGCCTTGCAGCGTTGCTCGGATCTTTGCACGGCATCGAGGTAGTGGGGGTGGCTGCGGACGGTCACGAGGCCGTACGCGAGGTGGTGCTACACCGCCCGAACGTAGCAATGCTCGACCTCCAGATGCCCGGTCAGGACGGCTTCGCCGCTACTCGGCAGATCACTCGCGCAGCACCCGATGTCGCCGTCTTGGTGCTGACCATGTTCGACGATGACGACTCGGTGTTCGCCGCCATGCGCGCCGGCGCTCGTGGCTATGTCGTCAAGGGCGCGGAGCAGGAGGAGATCGGCCGGGCGATCCGAGCGGTGGCATCTGGCGAGGCGATCTTCGGACCGGGCGTCGCGCAGCGGGTGCTGCGCTTCTTCGCGACTCCAGCGCCTGCAGCCAACCCGTTTCCCGAGCTGACGACGCGGGAACGGGAGATCCTCGACCTGCTGGCCGCGGCAATGCCGAACTCCGTGATCGCAACGCGTCTTGGCCTGTCGCCGAAGACCGTTGCCAACCATCTGTCCTCGATCTTCGCCAAGCTCCAGGTCGCCGACCGGGCTCAAGCAATCTTGCGGGCTCGGAACGCCGGGTTGGGAGTTGGGGAAGACCGGCCCTAGCCCGAGTTCCTCGTACGGAGTCAGTCTCTCGAACGGATCGTTTTCGCGGCTGTGCTGCGAAACGACCCCTACCGAGCGGTGATTGCCGGTCGTTTTCGCAGTTGTGCTGCGAAACGTCCCCTCCAGCGGGTATCCAATAAGTTGGAAACGGCCACGAATCGAAGCCGGCCCTGGAGAAACCGTTCTATGCGTTCGGAATGAGGAATCGCCATGACAGAAGAGCTCACCGCAGAGACCGGCTACGTCGACGTGAACGGCCTCCAGATGTATTACGAGATCCGCGGCAGCGGCCAACCGCTTGTCCTGCTGCACGGCGCATTTTCTGCCATCGGCACGTCGTTCGGCAAACTGCTCGAGGGTCTGGCCGTGAACCGGCAGGTCGTCGGGTTTGAGTTACAGGGTCATGGGCATACCGCGGACATTGATCGCCCGCTGACAATCGAGGCGCTGGCGGGCGATGTCGCCGCTGCGATAGATCAACTGGAGCTCGGACCCGCAGATGTCTTCGGCTACAGCACCGGTGCGGCCGTGGCCCTGCAGCTAGTGATCAGGAATCCAGACGCGGTGCGCAAACTCGTGCTCGCCTCCGTGACCTACACCCTCGAAGGCGTCCATCCCGGCTTGATGGAGGGGCTGGGCGAGATGACGCCGGAGATGATGCACGGCTCGCCATGGCACGAGGAATACTTGCGGATCGCGCGGCGCCCGGAGGACTTCCCCACGCTGTTCGCCAAGAAGACGCAGATGGATCAGCAGATCGAAGACGTTCCCGCTGAGGCTGTACGCGCGATCAAGGCGCCGACCTTGCTGATCATCGGGGATTCCGATCTTGTCCGACCCGAACACGCAGTCGAGATATTCCGGCTGCTCGGCGGCGGCGTCTTCGGCGACACCCCGGCCGGTCTGCCCAACTCGCAGCTCGCTGTACTTCCCGGCACCTCACACGTCACATTGGTCAACCGCGCCGAGCTGCTGATCCCGATGATCACATCATTTCTTGACGCGCCTATGCCGGACGCCACGTGAAGTGAAGTGTGCGCCGCCTGCAGAACCACACGCTAGCCGGCTGCGGTGAGCCAGCGCCAAGCGTGAAACAGTTGCAGCTCACATCTGGCGTGTGATTCTGCGGTTTGTCGGTGATGATCAATTCTTCCGCACGAATCGGACGTGCAGGGCTGCGGGCGTACCGACGAACTCGGCAACCTCATATCCGCTTGGGGCGTCAGCAAGATCGTCGAAGAGCCGCTCGCCACGACCCAGCAGAACCGGCGCGTACGCCAGATGCATCTCGTCGACCAGTCCGGCCCGCAGATACTGCTGAATCGCCGAGGCGCCGCCTGCCAGCCGGACGTCTTGACCATCGGCCGCGTCGTACGCCCGCTCCAGTGCTGCTTCGATGCCGTCGGTGACGAAGTGGAAGACGGTGCCACCTTGCATCGCGACCGACTCGCGCGGGTGGTGGGTGAGGACGAACGTGTCGTGGTGGTACGGCGGGTCATCGCCCCACCAACCCTTCCACTCGTCGTCGGGCCAGTCCCGGCGAATCGGTCCAAACATGTTGCGACCCATGATCGTCGCGCCTAAGCCCACCTCGCCGGCGGCGGCAAAACGATCATCAACGCCCTCGTCACCACCTCCCTCACCGAACATCTGACGAAACGTCCTAGTGGTGAATGCCCAGTTGTGGAGTTGCTCCCCTCCGACCCCAAGCGGATTGTCGAGATTCTGGTCAGGTCCCGCGGCATAGCCGTCAAGGGAGACGCTGAAGTTGTGGATGCGAAGCTTTGACATGGCAATCATTCTGGCAAGGGACGGCGTGGACGAAGGAGCAGCCATGACCTATGACAAGGACGCGCGCGTGGACCACTACATCGACGCACTGCCGGACTGGCAACAAGAGATTTGCCAGCAGATCCGTGATCTTGTTCATGACGCAGATCCGGAGGTGGTCGAGACGATCAAGCGGCGTGTGCAGCCCTATTTCGTGCTCGAGGGCAATATCTGCGCCCTGCTTGCCGCAAAAGATCATGTCAATGTCTTCCTCTACGACGGTGCGATCGTCCCCGACCCGGAGGGCATCATCACTGGCGGCCAGAACAATCAGACCGCCCGTACGGTTGCGATTCGTGAGAACGAAACGATCAACGCTCGCGCCTTGAGGGAGATGTTCCGGCAGATCATCGCCAACAACCGCGCCGGTGGATGGCGCACGATCAAGCAGGAAAGATGACCAGGGGAAGGGTGATAGTCCGGTGAGCGCAGCTGAGATTCCTCCGCAGGTGTGGCAGCTCGATGCAGCGAGCCTTTCCGATGCGAACAAGGCGCTACGCATCCTGCCGCGCGAACTTCGCCCGTACCGCCGCGGTCTCCGCATGGTTGGTCGGGCGGTTACGGTCGCCGCGACCGCTGACCTCGTCCCCGTGCTCGCCGGCCTGGAACAGTGCGGCGCTGGCGACATCTTGGTTGTCGACGCCGGCACCACCGAGCACGCCGTACTGGGTGAGCTCTTTGCAACCGAAGCCGTACGGCGTGGCATGGCCGGCATCGTTGTCTACGGTCTGTGCCGCGACACGGCGACCCTGGCCAAGCTGCCGCTGCCGATTTACAGCCTCGGTACCGTCCCGCGCGCCGTTGGGGCGACCCGGCTTCCGGTGACCCAACAACCCGTTCGGCTAGGCGACGTCGAGGTCCGACCCGGCGAGATTCTGGTCGGTGACGACGACGGGATCCTCGTGCTGAATGATGGGGAACTGGCCGCGGCACTGGACGGTGCCGAGGCGATTCAGCAACGCGAGGCCGCGATCAGGGCGGCCATCCTCGATGGCACCTCACTGTTCGAGCAGCTGAACTTCGCCGAGCACGTTGCCAACCTGCAGTCTGAACGAGCTACCTCACTCGCATTTCGAGTGCAATGAGAGCGATTGGCTATCACGCTTCGATGCCTGATTACCGGGCCACCCGGCTCGTCGAGCTTCCAGCACTCGCGGCCGAGCTCGGCGTGGGCGCTGTGCTGGTCAAGGACGAGTCCGATCGGCTCGGCTTGTCAGCGTTCAAGATTCTCGGCGCGTCCTGGGCGGTGAACTGGGCGCTGAGCAGGCGCGCCGGCTTCGATGCGCCGGCCAAAGACCTGGCTGAGCTGCGGGAACGCGTCGGCGAGACGCCAATCACACTGGTCACAGCGACCGATGGCAATCACGGTCGTGCCGTCGCTCGGATGGCCGCGCTCCTCGGCCTGGGAGCGCGCATCTACGTTCCCGCGGGAACGGCCGAGAAGACCGTAAAAGCCATCACCAGCGAGGGCGCGCAAGTCATCCAAACCGAGCTCCGCTACGACGACGTGGTATGCGCCGCCGCCAGTTCAACGACGAACAAGTTGGACGAGATCCTCATCCAGGACACCGCCTGGCCCGGTTATGAGGAGATCCCGCAATGGATCGTAGACGGCTACGGCACCATGTTCGACGAGATCGACGCTCAGCTCGGCGAGCGCATGCCAGATCTCATCTCCGTGCCGACCGGTGTGGGATCGCTGCTGCTCGCCGCACTACAGCACTACCCTTCGAGAGGCTCAGGGGCCAAGCAGGCTCGGCCACGATCGCCTGCGCTCCTTGCGGTCGAGCCGGTGACGGCCGCATGCGTGACGGCGAGCCTCGCCACCGGCCGGCCGATCAGTGTGGACACCTCCGTACCCACCATCATGGCCGGGCTCAACTGCGGCACCATCTCCACGATCGCCTGGCCTGCTATCCGCGACGAGGTAGCTGCCGGCGTCGCCGTTACCGATGAACAGACTCGTGCCGCCATGCAGCGGCTGCACGAGCTCGGAGTTCCGGCCGGTCCGAGCGGCGCCGCATCACTGGCCGGCGTACGAGCGGCGCTGGGCGAGGCGGACCACTGCGCCGCATTGGCTACTAGGTCGGACAGCGTCGTGGTCTTGATCAGCACTGAAGGCGCGGTCTAGTGTCGCGCTAGATGAGAGTCGGAGCATCCGCTCTAGGAGTTGATCATGGTCGATCGAATCAGTGCGTCCGCATACAACAGCTGGTGGCAGTTCCGGGCTGACTCGTGGTCACGCCTCGAGGAAGCGGCCGGGCGGATCGTCACCTCGTTGCGGCGCGGGAAACCCATCGACCACGACATGACCGAAGCTGTGCATGCACAATGCGCGGCGCTGGCGCCGCTAGAGCAGTTTTGGGCTTTTCCAGGCCACGCTGCCTTCGGTGTGGTCCAGGAGTTGGCGGCAGCCGGAGCCTGGGAACGGCTGGCACGGATGATGGCTCGGATCAATCGCGCGCTCGTCACCGAATCCTACCGGTCCGGGTCATTCGACGACATCTCCTACGGAGAGCATCGCGACGACAGCGAGAACCTGATCATTACCGGGATCCATGATCATTCTCGCAAACCGTACTTCGAGGTGCTCGTTGTCGAGACCATGTCGCCGGCCCAGGAAGAGCAACTCCGCGAGGAGGTGCATACCTGGCGCCGACCGACAGATCCATTCATCTACGAGCTAGTTGTGGTCGGCAGCGGTGTCGAGGCGGCAGTCGCCATGCAACTGAACGCAAACATCCAGGCGTGCGTAATCAGGAGACGCTTCGCCCACGCCGCGCTGCGTGATCTCAGCAGCCTGGCGAACTTCGCCGACACCACGCTGGCAGATGATCTTGCCGACCACTCCCCTGATGAACGCGCCGAGATTCTGGCGCCGCGGCTGGCGAAGATCCGTCCCGAGGTCGATCTCTACCTGATGACCGAGATCGCTGTCGAAGAAGTCGCCGGCATGGTGAGCCATCACTTCCGACGGGTATTCCACGCCCGGGAAGGGGCACTCGAACTCCACTTGACCGTACTTGCTGGGGTCGCCGAGCGGTACCGTACGCCGTTTTTCGAGGCCCTCCGCGCCTATAGCCAGCGGCCGACCGGAGTGTTCCACGCACTGCCGATCTCGCAAGGAAAGTCGATCGTGAACTCGCACTGGATCAGCGACATGGTTGGCTTCTACGGCCTCGAAATCTTCTTGGCCGAGACCTCGGCAACCACCGGCGGGTTGGACTCGCTGCTCGAGCCAACCGGTCCACTGCGCGAGGCTCAACAACTCGCGGCCGAGACCTTCGGCTCGCGGCAGACCTACTTCGTCACCAACGGAACCTCCACGGCGAACAAGATCGTCGCACAGGCGTTGGTGGCGCCGGGCGACATCGTCCTGGTCGACCGGAACTGTCACCAGTCACACCACTACGGGCTGGTGCTCGCCGGTGCGGAAGTGAGCTACCTGGACGCGTACCCGCTCAACGAATTCTCGATGTACGGAGCAGTGCCGCTGGACGAGATCAAATCCAACCTCCTCGCGCTGCGTGCCGCAGGCAAGCTGGATCGCGTCAAGCTACTGATGCTGACCAACTGCACTTTCGACGGCATCGTGTACGACGTCAGCCGGGTGATGGAGGAATGCCTCGCCATCAAGCCCGATCTGGTGTTCCTGTGGGACGAGGCGTGGTTCGCGTTCGCCCGCTTCCATCCGGTGTACCGGCCGCGTACCGGAATGGAGGCAGCCCGGGCACTTGCCGAAAAGCTGCGTTCGGCTGAGTACCGGGCGAAGTACGAGGCGAGCCTGCCGCGCGATGAGAGCGCCGACGCGATGCTCAGGCAACGCCTCATTCCTGACCCGGCGCGGGCTCGGGTGCGGGTCTACTCAACGCATTCGACGCACAAGACCATGACGGCGCTGCGTCAGGGCTCCATGATCCACGTTTATGATCAAGACTTTGCCCTGAAGGTGGCGGAAGGCTTCCATGAGGCCTATATGGCGCATACCTCCACCTCCCCCAATTACCAGATCTTGGCCTCTCTTGATCTTGGTCGTAGGCAGGCCGCGCTGGAAGGCTTCGAGCTGGTACAACGCCAGATCGAGTACGCGATGAAGCTGCGCGATGCGATTGATCATCATCCGCTGCTGAGCAAGTACATGCACTGCCTGAGTACGGCAGAGCTCATCCCGGAGCGGTACCGCGCTTCCGGCATCGCCCAGCCGCTGCGTACCGGACTGAGCAACATGGTCAGGGCGTGGGAGCAGGACGAGTTTGTGCTCGATCCGTCGCGGGTGACTGTCTACGTCGGCCTCACCGGTATCGACGGAGCAACGTTCAAGCGCGAACAGCTGATGGACAAGTTCGGCATTCAGATCAACAAGACCTCGCGCAACACGGTTCTCTTTATGACCAATATCGGGACCACGCGCAGCTCGGTCGCCTACCTCATTGAGGTTCTGGTGAGCATCGCGAGGGATATCGATACCCGGGCCACGGAGATGAACCTTGCCGAGCGGGCAGCGTTTGAGCGCGCTGTCATGCATATGACGAATCCAACCGCTCCGTTGCCCAACTTCAGCGGCTTCCACCCAGCCTTTCTCAGCCAAAGTGAGCCACCGACTCCGGAGGGTGATGTCCGAAAGGCCTTTTTCTTGTCCTACGACCACACCAGGTGCGAGTACCTGCCGGCCGACGAGGTCGCGGAAAAGATGGATAACGGTGAGCTCGTCGTCTCCGCGACCTTCGTGACGCCGTACCCGCCAGGTTTTCCTGTGCTGGTACCCGGGCAGGTGTTCAGCAAGGAGATCTTGTCCTTCATGGGCAGCCTCGACACTCCCGAGATCCACGGTTACCAGCCGGCGCTCGGATATCGCGTCTACACATCGAAGGCGATGGAGATGGTCGGCGAGAAAGCCAGCGGCTGACACCTATCCTGCGGCTATGACCGAGATCGGGTCTGTCGGTACGCTCGGCGAGCTGTTGGCGTCACGCCGGCGGCGCCGGTTCGTCGGCCGTACGTCCGAAGTCGAGCTGTTTCGCGTCGCTCTCGAGTCGCCCGAACCGCCGTTTCTGTTGCTCGACATCCACGGACCGCCAGGCATCGGCAAGACGAGGTTGCTGGATGTCTACGCCGAGCTCGCGACCGAGGCAGGGGCGAGCGTGGCTCGTCTGGACGGACGAGACCTCGTGCCGTCGCCGCCCGCGGTGCTTCAGGCACTGGGGGCACTTGAGGTGTCCGAGTTGGACGGCACCATCGCTGGGCCTTCCCACGACGGCCGGTTAGTGATCATGTTCGACACCTACGAGCGGCTGGCGCCGCTGGATGACTGGGTACGCACCTGGCTGCTGCCGCGCCTGCCGGCTACCGCCCTGACGGTGATCGCTGGTCGGGCAGCACCGGATTCGGCCTGGCGCTCGGACCCAGCCTGGCGAGAGTTGCTGCGAGTAGTGTCGCTGCGCAATCTGAGCCCGGATGACAGCCGCACGTACCTGCACGCATGTGGCGTGGACCCCGGCCGCCATGACCAGCTGGTTCAACTGGCCCATGGCCATCCGCTGGCGCTGTCGCTGCTGGCCGATGTCGTCGTTCGCGGCGGCGAGGCGGCGGCCGATCCACTGACACCGGATCTTGTGGGCACCCTTCTCCGACGGTTCGTCGAGACCGTCCCCAGTGGGGACCATCGCCGTGCCCTCGAAATGTGCGCCCTCGCCAGGGTGACCACCGAGGCGCTGTTGCGAGAAGTGCTCGGATTGGAGGACGCACACCAAGCGTTCGGCTGGTTGCGAGAGCTGTCCTTCGTCGAGTCGGAGTCGGAGGGTGTGTATCCGCACGACCTGGCTCGCGACGCCTTGGAGGCCGATCTTCGCTGGCGTGATCCCGACGGTTACCGCCAGCTGATTCGCGGGGTCCGCGGCCATATCAACCGTCGCATGCAAACGTCCGGGGGCCATGAACAGCAGCGCGCCATCGCCGACGCCAAATACCTATTCCGCCGCCTTCCTGGCGTTCCGTCGCCGGTTGACTGGGCCGCCTGGGGGCACCAGTATCCGGAGCCAGCACGACCAGCGGACCGCGAGCCGATCCTGGACTTGGTTCTCGCATGGGAGGGGGAGGCGTCGTCGACGATCACGGCGCGCTGGTGGGAGCGGCAGCCCGAGGGCTTCTTCGTGGTCCGAGGCCGAGACAGCGGAATCGCTGGCTTCGTCGTCGTCCTGGACCTGACCCGAGCATCCGCCGAGGACATCGCAGCCGACCCCGGCGCCCGCTCAGCCTGGGACTACGCGGAGCGACACGGTGCGCCTCGACCCACTGAGACGATCACCCAATCCCGGTTCATCGTCGACCGGGATGCCTACCAGGGCCCGTCCCCTGCCCTCAACGCCGTGGCGACTCTGGCGATGCAGCGTTATCTGGGAACCCCGAACTTGGCGTGGGATTTCCTTACGCTGGCCGACCCGGAGCGGTGGGACGCCTACTTCGCGGCAGCCGACCAGCCGCGCGCGGACGGCGCCGACTTTTGGGTGGACGGCCGCCGTTACGGGGTGTTCGCCCACGACTTTCGACAGGTCCCAATGGGCGCCCTGCTGGAGCGGATAACCGAGCGCGCGCTCTCCCAGGAGACCACGCCGTCCCCATCGACGATCAAGCCGGCGCTGCTGGTGCTCTCCCAGAAAGAGTTTGACGACTCCACACGACAGGCGTTGCGTGACCTCCGCCGACCAGACCTGCTCGCCCGAAACCCGCTGCTGCGAACCCGTTTGGTTCATGACCGCGCCGGAGAGGAAGAGCCAAGCGGAGCGACACTGGCGACGCTGCTGGCTGCGGCAGTGGAGACGCTGAGAGAGCACCCTCGCGATGACGAGCTGCGGCGGGCTGTCGAGCGGACCTATGTGCATCCGGCGGCCACTCAAGAGCGAGCCGCTGCGGCACTCGGGCTCCCGTTCAGCACCTACCGCCGCCATCTCACCCAGGGTGTCAACCGAGTCGTGGCGTGGCTGTGGGACCAGGAGGACTACGCCAAA
>Ga0307308_10000742_pt1 | contig 12199 bp, 5 predicted proteins | sample ER_DNA_195_FD_194501 | JGI IMG/M metagenome (GOLD analysis project Ga0307308, IMG submission 194501) | Bulk soil microbial communities from the East River watershed near Crested Butte, Colorado, United States - ER_DNA_195 | ecosystem: Environmental > Terrestrial > Soil > Floodplain | place: USA...
AGATCCCGCGCGCGAGGTCGCGCAGATCCTCGAGCGCGGCGTTCGCCTGGGAGCCGAGCTTCGCCGCGAGCTGGCGATCCCGCTCGGGGTCCTTGCCCGCGGTCTGTTCCAGGAGTCGCAGCTGGACTGCGAGCGCAACCAACTGCTGCTGCGCCCCGTCGTGCAGGTTCCTTTCGATCTTGCGTCGCTCGTCGTCCTGCGCGGCCACCAGGCGCTGGCGCGACGCCCGCAGCTCCTCGATCAGACGGACGTTCCGCAGGACCGGTCCTGCCTGGGCGGCGAGATCGTGCACGAGCTTCCCGCGGGACGGATCGAGCGGATCGTTCGCAGGCATCGTGACCTCGAGGGCACCCAGTTCTTCACCCTGATGAACGACCGGGACGAGGAGGTTCGCGGCTCCGTTCGCCTCGCCGAAAGAAGCTGCCTCGAGCCGCTCAGCACCGACGGAGATGAGCACCCGGGCCGACGTTGCACCGGTGCCACGAGCCAGGATCTCCGCCATACGGGGAAGGACGTCATCCATGTCGTACGTGCCGCCAACCCGACCGCCGAATTCCGTCAACACCTCGTACGGGGTCGCTCGCGTGTGGTACACGACGCGGTCGGCGAGCCGACGAGCGAGGCGTCGCAACGGCCCGAACAGCGTGCCGATGACGACACCAACGACGAAGACGTTCCGTTCTGTCGATGTCACTCCGGTCCCGACGACCGCGAACGGAAGCAGAAGGACGGCGCTCAACGAGATCAGGGTCAGGGCTCCCGCCACGACCGCGAAGACGACCGCCTTCTTGATCACGACGTCGAGATCCCAGAGGTGGTACCGGTAGATCGCGATCAGGTACGCCGCGGGGACCCCGATCACGATGAGAGCCGCCATGAGGGCGAACAGCAGGTTGGGGTCGACACCACCGATGCGCGGGTTGTCGATGTGGAAGAAGATGCTCGCGATAACCCCGGTGCCGAAGAGGACGATGAACAGGATCCCCGCGAGGCTCGTGACGAAGACGAGCCAACGGAGCTGTTGCCGTTCGTCCCCGCTCGCGCGCTTGAAGCGGCCTCGAACGCCGAAGATCGTTGCGATCGCGAGGATCACCGCGACCATGCCGCCGATCCCGGTGATCGCGGGGGCGATCCCCGATAGGGCGGAGATCGCCAGTGGATTCATGTACAGCACGCCGAAGTCCACGAAGGTGTTCAACGGCCCCGGCGTGACCACGTAGGCTGCCAGTGCGATCCCGACCGCGACGAGGAACCCGCGCACGGCCCAGCGCCACCGTGGCGAGGGTGGCTGCCCGTCGGGGAAGAGCAACCACAGCAGGGGCAACAGCACGATCGGGTAGACCGCGTATTCGCCCGCGATCGCCCAGGCCCCCACGAACGGGATGTCCGCATGCGCCCGCAACGCGGCGAACACCATGATCTGGCTGAGTCCCTCGACGACGATCAGGAAGCCAAGCGCGAGGAAGACCCACCCAGCCAGGTTCCGAGGTTGCCGGGAGACGATCACGCTGCCCGTTCCCATCCACAGCAGGCTGACCAGCAGGACGACGACGGCGCCCGGTGAGTTGGCTGTCGTGGTGAGCTGCTGACCGTGGGCGACGCGGTCTTGCTCGTGGGCCATGACTTCTGGGGCGTCTGCGAGGGCCGGGTCGGTGGCCGCCCCGGGATCGCGTCGCAGTGCCTCCGCACCGGCCAACACCCGAGGCTCGAGCGCCTGCGGCATCACGACGATCTCGTGTGGGTCGGCTCGCGACATGGTGGTTCGGCTCACGACCACCGCGACCGCGATCATCACCAGCCCGAGCCCGATCACGGTTCGAGAGATCAGCGTCGCCGCGTGCGGGGTCATGCCGGATCTCCGACCGGCACCCGCCCCGTGAGGCTCGTGCCCTCTCCGGGCCGGCTCTGGATCCGCAACTCGCCGCCGACGGCGTCCAATCGGTCGGCCATCCCCTGAAGGCCGGTGCCGTAGTTCGATCCGGCCGCATCGAATCCGCGGCCGTCGTCCTCCACGGCGAACTCGACGTGGCCGTCCTGCTGCGACAACCGCACGACCGCTCGGCTCGCGTCCGCGTACTTCGCGACGTTGTTGAGCGCTTCGAGGGTGCAGAAGTAGATCGTCGATTCGACGTCCTGTCCGTATCGCCCGATGCCGTCGGCCTCGACCGTCGTCGGCACCGCGGCCTTCCGCGCCTGGCTCTCGAGCGCCGCGGTCAGCCCCTTGTCCGCCAGCAGGGGCGGATAGATCCCGCGCGCGAGGCTCCGGAGGTCCTCGAGAGCGGCGTTCGCCTGGGAGGCGAGCCTCGCGAGGAGTTCCCGCTCCATCTCGGGGTCTTTCCCGGCGAGTTGCTCCGCAAGCTTGAGCTGGATCGAGATCGCCACGAGCTGCTGCTGCGCGCCGTCGTGCAGGTTGCGCTCGATCTTCCGCCGCTCGTCGTCCTGCGCTGCCACGAGACGTTGCCGCGACGCTCGGAGTTCTTCGATCAGCCGAACGTTCCTCAGCACCAGACCGGCTTGCGCGGCCAGATCCTCGACGAGCTTGCGCTTCGTGGGATCGATGGGATCCGACGCCGGCATCGTGACCGAGAGCGCACCCAGCTCCTCACCGTGGTGGACGACCGGGACCGTGGTCCCGTCGGCGGGCGTGGCTCCTTCGGGGAACGTCGCTGCGGGTCTGACGTCGTTGGCCACCTTCAGCCAGACGGTCGCGACCTCCGCGCCGGTCCCGTTGGCGAGCACTCCAGCCATCCGATCCAAGACGTCATCGGCGGCGTACGCCTCGCCGACCCGCCCGGAGAAGTCCGCCAGGACCTCGTACGGGGTCGCGCGCTTGCCGTAGACGAGGCGGTCCGCGAGCTTGCGAGCCCGGTCCCTCGCCGGTGCGAACAGGACCGCGAGGGTCGCGGCCGCGGCGAACGATCCGATCGTCGAGCTGACCTGGGTCGTCAGGAGACCGACGATCGCCGCGTAGACGACCGTGATGAAGACGACGAGCAGCCCGAAGACCACGGCCTTGCGGATCACCACGTCGAGGTCGTACAAGTGGTACTTGAGGATCGCCACGCCGCACGCGATCGGGATCCCACCGAGGAGCGTGACGGACCACACGGCGAACAGGACGTTCCCGAACGAGTCGGCTGCGCTCGAGCGATCGCCCAGGATCGCCGACAGCACGATCCCGATGACGAACTCGACCATGAACGCGACGCCGACGAACGCGAGCCATTTGATCTGCTGGCGGACCTCGCCGGATGCCCCCCGGAACCGGACGATGATGGCGGCTCCCGCCAGGAACGCACTGATCAGGATGCCGAAGCCGGCGATCTGCGTGATGCCATCGATAGCCCCCGCGACGGCGTTGATGCCGAGCGGATTCGTCACCGTGACGCTCGTGAGGTCGGAGAACGCACCGGTCAGGCGCCCCGGCGTCACGGCGAAACCGATCACCGTGATCGTCGTGGACGCGATCGTGAACCACAGGACGGGCCGCCACCGTCGTGACGGGAGTTTCCCGTCGGGGAACAAGAGGAAGAGCGGGATGAAGATCGCGAGCACGGCGACGATCAACCACCGGTCGAACCAGGCCGCGATCCGTCCGAAGGGGAGGCCCCCGGGATGGTTCACGAGTGCTTCGGTGGCATAGTCGCCGACGACGAATCCGAAGATCCCGAGGATCGGGATCATCATCAGGAGCCATCCGATCGTGTTCTTCGGCTGTCGGGTCACGATCGCCCACCCGACGAGCAGGATCAGGGTCGAGAAGACGATCGCACTGACGTCGAAGACCAGATCGAAGGCGAGGCTCGACTGGTCCGTCAGGCTCCCCGTGGCGATGCCGAGGAACAGACGCACGATCCACAGCGCGACGAAGACGGCGACGAGCCCGATCGCGGCCCGCCGCGCGACCGCGCGTTCGCGATCCGCGTGGCTCATCGAGCCGGCTCCAGCTCGTGGACGGGCAGTCGCACGGCGATCCGCGTCCCCCGTCCCGGCTCGCTGGTGACCTCGAGGGTCCCCTCGAGGGCATCCACGCGATCCTGCACGATCTGAAGACCCATCCCGCGGGGCGTCGTGGCCACATCGAACCCGGTCCCTTCGTCGCGGATCTCGAACGCGATCTCGTCTCCGTCGAGGGACAGGGCGACCACGCTCGCGGCGTTGCTCGCGTGGCGGATGACGTTCTGGATCGCCTGGAGGCAGCAGAAGTACACGCCCGCCTCGGTGTCGGCGTCGAAGCGGCGATCGGCGAAGCCGATCGCCGCTTCGACGGTCGCGTTCGCGCCCACCTTGCGGATGTGGGCCCGGAGCGCGGCGACGATGCCCTGCTCGGCGAGCAGTGGCGGGAAGATCCCGCGCGCCAGATCGCGGAGCCCGTCGAGGGTGTCGTTCGCGTGCGCGATCAGGTCGTCCAGCTCCTCCGGCTCGTCCACGCCGTGGAGCCGCTGCCGGATGTCGAGGAGCTGTCGCTCGGGCCCTTCGTGGATGTCCCGCTGCAGGCCGCGGCGCTGCGCGTCCCGCGCGGTGACTAGCCGCTCGCGCGACGCGCGCAGCGCCGCGGCCTGCTCGTCCAGTTCGCGCAGACGGATCCCGAGCTCTTCGGTCAACCGGACGTTGTGCAGCGCCAGCCCTGCCTGCGCGCCCAGATCCCGCAACAGCGACTGCTCCGCCGGGCTCACGGGGTCGTTCGCGGGCTTCGTCACCGTGAGATCACCGACGGGTTCTCCCTGGTAGCCGATCGTGATCGTCCACGGCGCGGCCGCGCGATCCACGTCTACACCCGCGCTCGACCAACGCTCGGTCCGCTCGAGCCCGCCGGGCAAGCGCACCCGCACTGACGCCTCGATGGCCCCGACCCCGCGGCCCGCCGCCTCGGCCATCTGGGGCAAGACAAGATCGGTCGAAACCGTGTCCGCGACCCGTTCGGAGAAGCCGGCGATCACCTCGTACGGCGTGGCTCGCTCGCCGTAGACCAATCGGTTCGCGAGGCGCTGTGCCCGCACCCGCACGGTCTGGAACAGCACCGCCACCAAGACGGTCGCGGCGATCGAGAGCGTGGGGCTCGTCGTATTCCCGGCGAGCGTCCCGATCCCGACCACGATCACGATGTAGACGACGGCGATGAACACCGCGAGCATCGCGACGACGACCGTCTTCGAGATCACGACGTCGATGTCGTAGAGGCGATACTTCAAGATCGCGATCCCGGCCGCGACGGGGATCAAGGGGGTCAACAACGCGAAGACCGCCGCTGGCCCGCTGGGGATCATCAGGATCCCGATCGTGAACCCGATCGCGGCCACGACCGTGGCGGCGGCGAACCACTTCAGCTGTGCGCGCTCATCGCCGCTGGAGCGCCGGTAGCGAAGCGCGATCTCGACCGCGCACGCGATGAACAGGACCACGGTGGCCACGCCCGCGAGGCCGTCGAGAGCCGTCGCCGTCCCGGCCGACAGCAGCTGGAGCGGGTGCACGACGCCCGGGAAGTTCACGGGGAACTCGGGCACCACCCCGAGGGCCGGGATCGCGAAGGAGACCGCTGCCGTGGCGATCGTGAGCCACACGAGGACGCGCCAGCGCGGGGAGAGCGGCCGGCCCGACGGGAAGAGCTGGATGATCAGGAAGAACGCCAGCGAGAGCCCGATCGACGCCTGGAAGAACCAGGCCGCCCAGGCCCCTCCCGAGAGACCGTGCGCGATCGCGGCGTACGCGTACGCCTGCACGGCGCTGCCGAGCGGGATCTGGAGACCGACGAACGCGAACGCGGGACCCAGGATGCCGCCCGCCCGGCGCAGGACCAGGAGTGACCCGACCGTCGCGCACGCGAGCGAGAGCGGGAGCCAGATGATGGGATCCGTGACCGACTTGCCCGCCCAGGCGTTCAACGCACCGGATGCCAGCAGCAGCGAGACGGAGACGATCGGGACGGCGATCGCAACGACGCGTCTCATCGCACCCGCTCCGAAACCGGGACCCGTCCCCGGACGATCGTGCCGCGGCCCGGCGACGACTCGATCTCCGCGTCGCCGCCGAAGACGGCCATCCGGTCGCGCATCCCTTGGATCCCCGTGCCCGTTCCGTTCGAGCCCGGATCGAAACCGCCTCCGTCATCGGCGACGCTGAACTCGAGCGCGCCATCGCGCTCCCGGAACGCGATGGTGATCGCTGTCGCGTTCGCGTACTTCGCCGCGTTCTGGAGCGCCTCGAGCGCGCAGAAGTAGACGGCGGCCTCGAGCTCGATCGGGTACCGGCCGATCCCGTCGGCCTCCATCCGCACCGGCAGGCTGCTCCGCACGTACTGGGCGGCAAGTGCCGCGGCGATGCCCTGCTCTTCCAGCAGCGGCGGGTAGATCCCGAGGACGAGCGAACGAAGCGTGTCCAGGGCGGCGTCGACCTCGCCTTGGATCTCTCCGAGCATCCGTCGTCCCAGCGCGGGATCCTTCTGGAGCGCGGTCTTGGCGAGCCGGAGCTTGACCGCGAGCGCGACCAGGTGTTGCTGCGCGCCATCGTGGATGTTCCGTTCCAGCCGCCGCCGTTCCTCGTCCTGTGCTGCGACGATCCGTTGCCGTGACGAACGGAGATCGGCCGCGTGCTGCGCGATCTGCATGAGCCGAGCCTCCAGATCGGCGGTGAGCCGCGCGTTCGCGAGCACCAGGCCCGCCTGCTCAGCGAGATGGTCGAGGAGTTCCGCCTCTCCGGCCGAGAGCGGTTCGCTCGCGGGTTTGGTCACGGCGATCGCGCCGAGGAGCTCGCCCTGTTGTCGCACCGGAGCGACACGGTCGGCATCGATCGGAGGGAGCTCGTCCCCTTCGATCGCGAACGATGTGCGCGGTTCGGCGACCGGCCATGAGGCCGCGAGCGTGAGCCGGTCTCCCAGCCGGAGCCAGACGTCGGAGCGAGCCGCGCCGGTGCCCTCGGCGATCACGCGCGCGATCCGTGGCAGGACGTCCTCGCTCGCGTAGGTCTCGCCCACGCGTTCGCCGAAGCGGGCCAGCACCTCGTACGGCGTCGCCCGATCGCCGTACACCAGTCGGTTCGCGAGCCGGTTCGCTCCGTCGCGCACCGGCTGGAACGCGACCGCGACGAGCGCCGTCGCGGCTATCCGAAGGAACAGCGTGTCGCTGAAGAGCGATCCGAGGCCCACCACGACCGCGACGTAGACCGCGGTGATGAACGCGGCGAGCACACCGAACACCACGGTCTTGCGGATCACGAGGTCGACGTCGTACAGGCGGTACTTGAGGATCGCGATCGCGATAGCCGCGGGGATGCCGACCAAGACGGAAACCAAGAAACCCGCCCATCCGATGCCGGAGATCGGTCCCGGGACACCGGATAGCCAGAAGAAGATGAATCCAACGCCGGCAACGAACAGGAGCAGCCGCAACTGCTGGCGTTCCTCCCCGGTCGCGTGTCGCCACCGGACGAACAGCGATGCGATCGATGCGAGCGCGGTCAGGAGCAGTCCAACGCCTCCCACGACCCCGAGGACCGATCCGAAGCTCACTCCGAAGGGATTCGAGGCATGGTCGGAGTTACCAACGTCGAGTGGGCCAGGCGTCAGCATGAACCCCGCCACCCAGAGGCAGGCGGAGGCAGCCCACGCGCGGAACACCCACCGCCAACGGGTCGACGGGATGCGACCGGTCGGGAACAAGAGGAAGAGCAGCGGCAGGAGCGCGAGCGCCGCTGCGCCGATCCACCGATCGACCCATTCGGCGTACACCACGGCCGGCAAGGAACCGGGCACCGTCACGTTCGCCCGCAGGATGTAGTCGTCGGCCGTGAGTTGGATCGCGGCCGCGACGGCGAGCGCCGAGAAGATCAAGCCCACGGGGTTGTGTTTGCGCCCCGCGATGAGGATCCCCAAGAGCGAGAAGACGATGAGGATCGCCGACGCGGCGAGCGCCGCGAGGATGACGCCCGCTTCGCCTCGCATCGCGGCGAGCGTGAGGCCGCACGCCCCGACCACGGCCACGATCACGAGCGCCAGTCGGGCGAGCCGCGGGACCCATCGATCCAGTCGCGCCTCTCCTTGGGCCTCGACGACGCTCATGCCCGCACCGTCCCTGCGATCGTCGTCCCGGCGCCGGGGGCCGACCGTATCGTCAGCTCGCCGCCGACCGCGGCGAGCCGGTCGGCCATCCCCTGCAGACCCGTGCCGTAGCCGGTCGAGGCCGAGTCGAAGCCGCGTCCGTCGTCGGTGACCTCGAAGCGGAGCTCCCCGTTCCCGTTCGAGAGTCGCACCGTCGCGCGGGTCGCATCGGCGTACTTCGCGACGTTGTTCAGCGCTTCGAGCGTGCAGAAGTAGACCGTCGCCTCGACGTCCTGAGGGAACCTGCCGATCCCATCGGCATCGACCGATACCGGCAACGCGGCCTTCCGGGCCTGCGCCTCGAGCGCTGCGGCGAGCCCACGGTCGGCGAGCAGCGGCGGGTAGATCCCGCGCGCCAGGTCTCGGAGGTCGTCGAGCGCCGCGTTCGTCTCGATCTGGAGCTCTGCGAGCATCGCGCTCGCTCGCTCGTCGTCCTTCCCGATGAGCGACGCCGCCATTCGCTGTTTCACGGCGAGCGCGACGAGCTGCTGTTGCGCGCCGTCGTGGATGTTTCGCTCGATCTTGCGGCGTTCCTCGTCCTGCGCTCCCACCAACCGCTGCCGCGAAGCGTGGAGCTCCTCCAATCGCATGCGCAGCTGCTCGGTCAGCGCGACGTTGCGAAGCACGAGGCCGGCTTGCGCGGCGAGGTCGTCGACGAGCTTCGATTCGTTGGACGTGAGCGACTCAACCGGCGCCTTCTGCACGCTCAGTGCCCCGAGGAGCTCGTCGCGATGCCGCACCGGAACGAATCCGGGAGGCAGCGATTCGGCGGGTATCTCCTCCGTGGGTTCGTCGGTGACGGGCCAGCTGGCCGCGGTCCGAAGCTCGCTGCCCACGTGAAGCCACACGTCGGCACGCTTCGAGCCGGTGCCGTCGGCGAGGATGCGCGCCATGCGCGGGAGGACATCTTCGGGGTCGTAGGCCTCACCGAGCCGGTTCGAGAACTCGGAGAGAACCTCGTACGGCGTTGCCCGCTTCCCGTAGACCAACCGGTTAGCCAGTCGCTGACCCCAGCGCCGGACGGGCTGGAACGCCAACGCCACGATCGCCGCGGCGATCCCCGAGAGAACCGGGTTCCCGCTCGAGCCGACCGCCGTGCCGACCCCGACGACGATCGCGACGTACACCAGCGTGATGAACACGGCCAGGACGCCGAACACGAGCGTCTTGCGAAGCACGAGATCGATGTCGTAGAGGTGGTACTTGAGGATCGCCACGCCGATCGCGATGGGGATCAGGGCCAGGACGAATCCCTGGAGGAAGTCCGCCCATCCGCCGACCCCATGGTTCAAAGGGAGGATGAACCAGAAGACCGTCACGCCACCGGCCAGCATCAGCCATCTGATCTGCTCGCGTTCGTCCCCATGCGACCGGCGGTACCGGATGAGGAGCGACGCGACCGTCGCCGCCATCAACCCGATCATCACGAACGACAGGGCGATCCGGGCGCCGGTGACGGCCGAAGCGATCGAAGCCGGAGCGGCGAACGGGTTCGTCGCGCGCTCGTTGTTCGCGTTCGTGTAGTCGCTTCCGCCGTTCAGCGCGAAGGTGATCGACCACAACGCAGAGGTGATCGCGATCGCCCACGCGACCGGCCGCCAGCGGGGCGAGGGGAGATGCCCGTCTGGGAACAGCAGGAACGGGTAGGTGAGCAGCAGGGTGAAGATCGGAACCCAGGTCCAGTTGCCGAGCCACACCGCGATCGGTTCACCGGGAGCGCTCGGATGCGACGTCTCCACCCAGGAGGCGTATTCCTGGACCACCGCGAAGAGCCCGGCAGCGAAGATCCAGACGACGAGGTAGATCCAGCCGATCGCGTTCCTCGGTTGGTGGATCGCGACGATGAGGCCGACGACGCCGACGGCCGCGAAGGCCAACGGCTCGGTGATGTCGGAGGGTTGGAAGGACTCGTGGCGGATCAGCCGGAACGCGAACACCCCGAGGAACATCGCCACTCCCGCGATCCAGATCGCCCAGGCGAGCCGTCGAGCGGAGCGCTCGGTCATGGTGCGGCCTCCACCGGGAGGCGCCCGGCGACGGCGGTGCCGTCGCCGGGCGCCGAGGTCACGGCCAGCTCGCCGCCGAGGGCGGCGAGCCGGTCCGCGATCCCCTGCAGACCGGTCCCGTAGCTCCTCGCGGTCGGGTCGAACCCGCGCCCATCGTCGCGGATCTCGAAGCGGAGCTCGCCCGAACCGTTCGAAAGCCGGATCGTGGCTGCGCTCGCGTCGGCGTACTTCGCGACGTTCTGCAGGGCCTCGAGGCACGAGAAGTACACGGCTGCCTCGACCTCGGGCTCGAAGCGACCGATCCCATCCGCATCCACCGTGACGAGGACGCTGGCCTTGCGGGCCTGTGCGTCCAGGGCGGCCGCCAGCCCTCGGTCCGCGAGCAGCGGCGGGTAGATGCCGCGAGCGAGGTCGCGCAGGTCCTCGAGCGCTTCGTTCGACTCGCGCTGCAGCTCGGCGAGCAAGGCGTGCGCCTTCGCCGCGTCGCGCTCGATCATGCCGTCGGCCAGACGCAGCTTCACCTGGATCGCTACGAGCTGTTGCTGCGCGCCGTCGTGGATGTTCCGTTCCAGCTTGCGCGCGCGCTCGTCCTGGGCCGCGACGATTCTCCGCCGCGACCCGCGGAGCTCCTCGATCAGCCGGACGTTCCGAAGGACCAGCCCCGCCTGCGCGGCGAGGTCCTTGATCAGCGCTTCCTTCGTCGGGTTCATCGGGTCGTTCGCGGGCATCGAAACCGACAGGGCACCGAGGACCTCGCCCTGATGACGCACCTCGGTCGCTTCGATCGGGATGGCGTCCGGCTCCTCGGAACCGGCCGGCCAGACCGCCGCGATCCGGAAGCCTTCGCCCACCCGTAGCCATACGGCGGCCGACGTGGCGCCGGTCCCCGCCGCGAGGACCTGAGCCATCCGAGGCAGCACGTCATCGGTCGAGTACGTCTCGGCCACGCGGTCCGCGAACGAGGTCAGGACCTCGTAGGGCGTCTCGCGGCCGCGGAACACGATCCGGTCGGCGAGGCGCGACGCGACGAGCCGGAGCGGCCAGATCGCGAACCCCATGACGGCGCCGGCCGTGATGAGGAGCGCGCGGTTGTTCGAGACCGGTCCGACGGCGATCCCGCCGAGGACCAGGATCACGACGGCGCCTACTATCACGATCAGACCGGCGAGGATCGCGTAGACCACGGTCTTCTTGATGACGACGTCGATGTCGTAGAGGCGGTACCGCATGATCGAGATCCCGACCGCCACCGGGAGCGTGAACAGGGCGAGCGCGCCGAGCAGCTGCACGAAGACCGGCACCGAGGGCAGGAAAGCGGACGGGATGAACAGCAGGAGGATCAGGACGGTCGAGTACGTGAACCAGCGGAACTGGAGGCGCGCCTCGCCGGATGAGCGTCGGAGCCGCATGAAGAGGTTCACGACCGCGTAGACGAGAACGGACAACAGCACGAGGAAGGACGCGCCGGTCAAGGGCCCGGAGACGATCGACGGGAGCTGCACGCCGATCGGGTTCGGGACGTCCGGATAGATGTAGAGCGACGGCTCGAACAACCCCGCAACGGTCGTCGCGACCACCGCGGCGACGGAGGCGAGGATCACGGCGTACTTCCGTCCCCGACCGACGGGCCGTCCCTCGGGGAACAGGAGGAACAGGAAGGCCGTCGTCATGAACAGGAAGGGGATCCAGAGCGAGTCGTCGAGCAGAGCGAACCACGGAGCGCCCGGCAGGGACCCCGGGCTTGCCGCGGTGCCGTGGAACGAGGCGTAGACGCCGGCGAAGTTCTGGAACGAGATGAGCAACCCGTCGGCGCAGAAGAGCCAGCCGAGCCAGTTGTCCGGTCGCCGGGTGGCGATGATGGCTCCGACGATCGAGAACGACAGGACGATCGCCATCAGCACGCTCGTCCCCACGGGGCCGGACTCGATCGTCGTGGTCACCGGCAACGCGCCGCCGTTGCCGACGGTGAGGCCGATCGCGAGGACACCGAACGCGATCGCGAGCGCGACCGAGCCCCACGCGACCGTCCGGACCGCCCGCGCACTCATCCGGCTGCCTTGCCGACCGGGAGGCGCCCGGCGACGGCGGTGCCGTCGCCGGG
>Ga0307308_10000744_pt1 | contig 12198 bp, 6 predicted proteins | sample ER_DNA_195_FD_194501 | JGI IMG/M metagenome (GOLD analysis project Ga0307308, IMG submission 194501) | Bulk soil microbial communities from the East River watershed near Crested Butte, Colorado, United States - ER_DNA_195 | ecosystem: Environmental > Terrestrial > Soil > Floodplain | place: USA...
TGACACAAGTAACTTACTAAAGTATACTAGCTTATACACAGTAAGTCCAGTGGCTGGTTAGGGCCTGCGAGCAGCAGCTAACTGCCAATTCAACCCGTACCAGATCGAGAGGAATGCATGACCGCAACCATTGAGATGGCTCCCGCAACAGGGACAAAGACCACGTGGAAGCTCGACCCCTCACATACCTTGGTCGAATTTTCCGCCAAGCACCTGATGATCACTACCGTGAAGGGCAGAATCACGGCCGTCGAAGGAACGATCGTAGGCGACGAGAACAACCTCGGCAATTCTTCCGTCGAAGCGACGCTGAAGGCCGTAAGCATCGACACACGAACCGATCAGCGAGATCAGCACCTCCGTTCGGCGGATTTTCTGAACGCCGAGCTATTTCCCGAGATCAAATTCCGGAGCACCAAAATCGAGGGCGACAAGGAGAAGTTCAAGCTTACCGGAGACCTGACAATCCGGGACGTGACGCGACCAATCACGCTCGAGGTCCAGTTTGAGGGCCGGACGAGAGATCCATGGGGTGGAGACAGGGTTGGATTCAGCGCGAGCGGCAAGATCGATCGACGTGATTTCGGTCTGACCTGGAATCAGGCGCTCGAGACCGGTGGAGTCGTGGTCGGGAACGACGTGAAGATCAACCTCGAGGTAGAAGCGATCAAAGTCGCCTAGCGACCAAGAAGATAGTAATCTAACAAGTGGGTACGCGGTGAGCTGCGCACCCACTTTGCGTTTGTAGGGTAACAGCTTCCTCCCCAGACGAACGGGCAATCTGATCATCTTCAAGACGTGAGATTGTTCAGCAGTATCTCCGGGTGGTCCTGCCTGATTGGACTCCTCCCGATTGTCGGGTGGGAAACGTTACCCGTTGCCCGTTATCCGTTGCCTGCTACCCGTTTCCCGGTACCCGTCAGCGCTCGAATGGGAGTTCGTGTTAGTTACGTATCAAACCGATCCCCCGTTCTCGATGTCGTTCTTGTTGCCCACCAGGATGACTGGCAGCTCTTTATGGGGGATGTCGTCGCAGAACGGGTCCGAACTGGGAGACCGATGGTGTTCATCTATCTCACCGCGGGTGATGATGGGCGAGACTCATTGTACTGGACAACCCGGGAGCGAGGAGCGCTCGAGTCAACACGTGTCGCAACTACTGCGGCAGCAGATACCGCCTTTGGCGAGTGCTCCACGACGAAAGCTCTCGAACATGTGATCAAGAAATGCACGGTCGGCAATACGGAATCCTATTTTCTTCGTCTGCCCGACGGACGGAGAGATGGAATGGGCTTCGCCAGTCACTCGTATCAGAGCCTGCGTAAACTTCGAGGGAACCGCATCACGTCCATGTCAGCCCTCGATGGTAGCACCGCTTACAACGGTTGGGCGGACCTGTTAACCACCGTGGCTATCCTAGTTGGTGAGGGCTCGGCGGACCGTACCGTCACGATCCACACCAGCGATCCGAGCGTCGTCGTGAATCCTCACGATCACTTCGATCACCGAATGGCTGGGCTGCTCGTAGCCGAGTCACGTCGCAAGCACAGGTGGAGCGTCGTGTACTACACCGGATACGCGCTGGCATCGCGTGCGGCCAATCGATCGAGAGATCAGGCGAGGCAAAAGGTGGCACTCTTCCAGGCCTACGACGCAGTAATGACCCGCACCAATCCCGGTTGGAGTGCGTACCGCGAGCATCCAGCATTCTACTCCGAATGCATGCTCCGCACTTACGGTCGCCAAATCCCCCGGCGTTGAGCGCGCTGTATCTCGTGCTCGAGCTGCAACGACCCTCACCCGTTAGAGATATCCCTTCACGCCGTGGATGCCCGCTCTTGCCGACTCATCATCGCCGGACTGCTTTAAGTATCCTACGTTTGTGCCTCGCTGGAATTCGGTCATGACAGGAGCGTCAATGCGTCTAAGTCTGTTCGTCGGAGTCACTATGCTTGTCGCCTATCACCAGGCGGCCGCCCAGTGCAGGGTAAGAACTGACAGCAACGAAGGGAAGCTTCTAGCCTTCTATACAGCTCCGATCGTGTTTTCCATGGCGACTGCTCCCCAAGAGATGCGGGCTGGCAGCATAAGAATTGGCGGCGAGGGTGAGTACATCCCCAAGCCCGACCGGGCGATCGAGCAGACTGGAGCGTGCTTCACGCAAAAGAGCGAGCACACCTCGCTTTCACCAGTGTTTGGCAGACCCAGAGTCACTATCGGCGGCCCCTTCGGCTTTGCGCTCGAGGCGGCTTACCTTCCTCCGGTCACGATTGCTCGAGCGAAGCCGAATCTCTTCAGCTTCGCGGTATCACATGCGCGGCATCTTGCGGTCGGGCCGGCCTTGAGCGGAACGACCGTCATGCTGCGCATACACGGCACCTTCGGGAACGTCAAAGGCGCGATAACGTGCCCGCGATCGCAGCTGCAGCAAAGCTCACCCTCGAGCCCGTGCTACGGTACCAATCCGTCCACGGACACCTTTCATCCCGACATGTTCGGTGGAGAGATCGCAGCAGGCTTTGCTCCGGGTGCGGGCAGGTTCTCGTTCTACGGCGGTGCCGGCGCCAACAGGATCGACCCGCATTTTCAAGTCGGGTTCACAGATGCAAATGGGAGCGTGGACGCGACGGAAGTTCAGCTCGAACATCCCCTTACTCGCGGATCGGTTTTTGGTGGTGTGACAGCAGTTCTCCGCCAGATACTCGATGTCGGCCTGCAGGTTTACTCAGTGCCGTCGGATGCAACTCTGTTCCGCCTCAACGGGGGAATTCGCTTCCGCTAATGGGAGGGCAGCGCTCCAGACTTTGCCTGTAGCGAAATGCAGGCACGCTTCCTGTACCTCCAAGCGGTTACACCTGAGAGGGGGAGAGATGGATACGAGGCACCAGAAAGATGCAATGTCGACGGATCATAAAACTCGAACTGACGACGAGCACATACACGAGCAGGACAAACGACAGCTCAAGCAGAGCGAAAAGGACGAAAAAGAGGTGGATCTCATACCGAAACAGGGCGAGAGATCTGTCGCGGAGAAGAAGGAATAAAAGCATTGGCCGTACGAAAAAAGCCCCTTATCAAGGGGCTTTTTTGTGCGTTAAGGCAGGACTTTCGACTGACGTGCGTCCGTCTCAGGCGTCCAGCATTTTTCCGAAGGTTCCCACATCGGTCGGGAGCGTAAACGACCTGAGCCCGTGACGATCAGCGACCGAGCGTACCTCGGGTTGCATCCGGTAGGGGCTGAACAGAATGGGGAGTGCTCCCATCATCTTGATGGTTTCCAGCAGGGCTTCCCCACATTCCGGGTGGTCGCAGTCTATTATCACCGCGCGGGGTTTTTCCCGGAGAATTGCATCCTCGACGGGCTCTGCCCTTCCGAGGAATCTCGGCTGGAAGCCCTTTATCTCCACCAACATACCCAGCAGCGCCGCGACGACTTCTTCGCGCGCGAGAATCAGAACCGAACTCAACGCAACCAGCCAAAGTAGGGACGAGAGTAGTCGGCAACTTACGGACCTTCGGATTCTAGCGTATCGACGGTACGGCCTAGATATTCTAGGAACAGATGTCCACCCTCTTCGCCACCAGTCGGAGGGTCGGTAAAACTATTTGCTCGAAAACCGTGAGCCCACTCTCGGAAAACACTATGAAGGAGTTGCGGACTGCGCTCACTGAGCAGCTGAAACGGCCAGATGGCCCTACGCCAGAACTCGCGGATCTTCTCCGGAAAATCGGTCGCGAAGCGCATGAGCAGAGCATTCCTCCCGAGCAGCTGATAGTTATTTTCAAGCAACTGTGGAACTCGCTGGCAGAGGCACTGCGACCGCAGAACGCGGATCAGTACGAACGCATTCGCCAGCGCCTGGTTACGCTCTGCATTCAGGCGTATTACGCCGAGTAGAGCAACCGGGGTATTTTTTGCGGACGTGCCCTGATCGTGCGCGGCACATCTCTGGCGTTGAGTAAGTGACGTGGCAACAGCAATCCCGCCCAAGGCTCCACCAACAATCCTGAGTCGTCTATTCGGCCGTTCGCGCAACGGTGCTGGCGAAGAGCTCGTCGGCCCGATTCGCGGCGAAGTGCTGGGTGCGGAACGGCTTGGCGAAAGAGCGCGCGCGGTCGCACGGGGGCATCACCTCCTTCCGGCGCAGAAGCAGCGCGGGGTAGGACCTCTGCTCCTCAGGCTCGAGGACACGAGGAATGTCCTGGACCGGGTCTACCATGAGTTGAACACTGGGGCCGAGCACGGTCTCGACATCAGCCCGGCTGGCGACTGGCTTCTCGACAACTTCTACATCGTCCAGGAGCACATCAGGGAGATCCGGACGAATCTCCCGAAGGGTTACTACGAGGAGCTTCCCAAGCTTGCGACCGGGTCACTATCCGGATACCCGCGCGCGTACGAAGTGGCGATCGAGCTCATCGCGCATACCGAGGGCCACCTCGACCTGGACAACATCACGCTCTTCGTGCGTGAGTATCAAACCGTCACGGCGCTCCGTATGGGTGAGCTGTGGGCCATTCCCACAATGCTCCGCCTCGGCCTCGTCGAAAACATCAGACGAATGGCTCTGCGCGTCGCAGCGCGACTGCAGGAAGTGGAATCAGCGGATCAGGCAGCGACCGTGCTGCGCGAGGCGAGCGAAGAATCCCAGCAGGCGTTGGCCGCGGCGCTTGCTTCGTTCGTCGATAACCATCCGCCATTCACGCCGACGTGGGTCGCGCGATTCCTTCAGCAAGTGCGGTCGTACCAGACGAACTTCACACCGCTGATCTGGCTCGAGCAGTGGATCGCCGAAGACGGGCCGAGTGCGGAAGAGGCCGCGACGCGCTCGAATCGCCGAGTGGCGCTGACTCAGGTCACCGTCGCGAACAGCATCACGAGCCTGCGCACGATATCGCGTCTCGACTGGAAGGACTTCGTCGAAGCACAGAGCGCGACCGAAAAACTCCTGCGCCAGGATCCGAGCGGCCACTACCCGTCGATGACGTTCGGAACGCGCGATCACTACAGGCATATCGTCGAGCACATCGCCAAGCGGGTAAAGCGAGCCGAGGAGGAGATCGCAAGCGAGACCCTGGCGCTGGCGAAGCTTGCCGATCCCACCGATGCGAGGCACGCACACGTCGGCTACTTCCTGGTCGACAAAGGCCGCGCAGTTCTCGAAGAACGCGTCGGTTACACTCCGCCTCCGGGCGAATGGTTGTACCGATGGACGCAGCGGCACCCGAACACGCTGTACTTCGGCGGGATAACGCTATTCACGACGCTGGCGGTCGCGGTGATTCTGGAGGCGATCGAGTCCGCGCCGGTAATGGTCCAGGTGGTCGTGGCTCTCGTCTCGCTGATTCCGGCGAGCGAAATCGGGATAAGTGTCATCAACCAGCTGATAACACTGCTCATGCCACCTCGTCTCATGTCCAAGCTGGAGCTGAGAGATGACGGCATCCCGGAAGAGTATATGACCGCGGTGGTCGTACCGACGCTGCTGGGAAGCGTGCACGGTGTGGAGGAAGCGCTCGAACACCTCGAGGTTCAGTATCTCGCCAATCGTGATCCCAACCTGCAGTTCGCGATTCTGAGCGATTTCACCGACGCGGCGACCGAGCACAGACCCGACGACGAAGAGATACTCGCGGCCGCGACCGCAGGCATAAAATCACTGAACTCGAGGTACGGACTACCGGGCGAGGATGTGTTTTTCCTCTTTCATCGACTGCGGCTGTGGAATCCGAAACAGGGAGTCTGGATGGGCTGGGAGAGGAAGCGAGGAAAACTCGCCCAGTTCAACAAGTTCCTTCGCGGTGGAGCGAAAGACGCGTTCACGACAGTCGTCGGCGACACGAGCAGACTCGGTTTCGTTCGATATGTCATCACGCTCGATTCCGATACCGTATTGCCGCGGGACGCCGCCCAGCTGCTGGTCGGCACCATCGCGCACCCACTGAACCGTGCGCAGTACGATCCCAATGTCGGGCGCATCACGCAGGGTTACGGGATCATCCAGCCTCGTGTCGGCGTGTCGCTCACGAGCGCGCATCGCTCGTATTTCGCGGCGATCCACTCCGGGCATCCGGGTGTCGATCCATACACGACCGCCGTGTCCGACGTGTATCAGGATCTCTACGGCGAGGGGAGCTTCACAGGAAAAGGCATCTACGACGTCGACGCGTTCGAGGAAGCAACCCACGGCAGATTCCCCGAGAACACGCTGCTCAGCCACGACTTGATCGAGGGAACGTGGACTCGCGCAGGACTAGCGACCGACATCGAAGTCTACGACGACTACCCAGCCCGGTATCTCACGTTCACGCGCCGGAAGCATCGGTGGATTCGTGGAGACTGGCAGCTTCTTGGCTGGCTCAAGGGAACAGTTCCGGGACCCGACGGGCCAATGGTCAACCGCCTTTCGGCGATTTCCCGGTGGAAGATTTTCGACAACCTGCGTCGCAGTCTAGTCGAGATTGCTCAGCTGGCGATGCTGATCACGGGGTGGTTCCTGCTGCCGGGCCCTGTAATCCAATGGACAGCGATCGTTCTGGCCGCCATCGCTTTTCCGTGGCTCTTCTCGCTGATGATCTCGCTGGTCCGACCGCCGCGCGATCAGTCCTGGCTGGCGTACTATCTGGCGGTCGGGCGCGACGCGATGACAAACCTCCAGCAGTTCGCGCTGGCGGTCGCATTCCTGCCGCACCAGGCGGTCGTATCCGCCGATGCAATCGTGCGTACGCTTTACCGGCTGTTCATCAGTCACCGAAAGCTGCTCGAATGGCAAACCGCTTCGCAGGTCGAGCGGACAATGGGTGTCGGCTCGCAGCTGGAGACGTGGCGCAAGATGTGGCCGGTCGCGGCACTCTGCCTGGCTCTCGGAGCACTGATCGGTCTTCACGTAACCGTTGGCGGAGCCTCCAGCCCTGACGAACAATTCCTGTTCGTGACGGGGACGCTGCCCTTGGTCCTGGCCTGGCTGGCGAGCCCGAGCATCGCGTTGGCGCTGAGCAGACCGGCGATTCTCGGCGAAGTGCATCTCACTGATGCTGAGCGGCAAGCGTCGCTCCGCTATGCAAAGCTGCACTGGATGTACTTCGAGAAGTTCGTGACTGAAGACACCCACTGGCTGGCACCGGACAACTTTCAGGAAGATCCCGAGCCAATCATTGCGCTCCGTACGTCGCCCACCAATATCGGACTGCAGCTTCTTTCCACCGTGAGCGCGGTCGATCTTGGCTTCATCACCCGCTCAGACATGATCGATCGGGTGGAGAAAGTGTTCCGCTCACTTGAAAGGATGCGCCGCTTTCACGGTCACTTCTTCAACTGGTACGACCTGAACGAGCTGCGCGTGCTGGAGCCGGCATACGTCTCGACCGTCGACAGCGGCAACTTTGCGGGCCATCTGATCGCGCTCAAGCAGGCCTGCTACGAGATGATGAAGGATCCGTTGTGCTCTGACCTCGACACGAAGCGATTGAGGGCAATCGCCGAGCGCGCACACGCGTACTCGGTGGAAATGGATTTCCGCTTCCTCTACGACAACAAACGAAAACTGTTCACGATCGGCTACCACCTCGGCAGCAACACCGTAGACAATTCCTACTACGACCTACTCGCTTCCGAGTCGCGGCTTGCGTCCTTCATGGCGGTGGCGAAGGACGATGTCTCGGTGGATCACTGGTTCAGGCTGGGACGCTCGCTCACCGTGGCAGCAGGGACGAGAACATTGCTCTCGTGGAGCGGCAGCATGTTCGAGTACCTGATGCCGGCGCTGGTGATGCAGACATTCCCGTTCACGCTGCTCGATCAGACACACAAGGGGAGCGTCAAGCGCCAGATCGCCTACGGTGCGGAGCGTGGCGTTCCCTGGGGCGTGTCTGAATGCGCGTACGCAGTGCGCGACAGGCTGCACACCTATCAGTACCGGGGGTTCGGCGTGCCGGATCTCGCGCTCAAGCGCGGATTGAGCAAGGAGCTGGTGGTAGCGCCGTACGCCACCGTGCTGGCGATGCTGGTGGATCCGCGCCACGCGCTCAAGAATCTCACGGCTCTCGAGGCGGAGGGTGCGCTCGGACCGTACGGCTTCCGCGACGCGCTTGACTACACGCGCCCGTCGCCCGGCTCGCGGAAAACGATCGTATGCACCTTCATGGCGCACCACATTGGCATGAGCATCGTTGCGCTCACCAACGCGCTCAACCGACAGATATGGCCGCGCCGGTTCCATCTGGATCCGCTGGTGAGGTCGGCGGAGCTGGTGCTGCAGGAGCGCATACCTCGACGCCTCACGGTGCAGGACGTTCAGGGCGACGACGTGGCACGCGTACCGAGCGAGATGGAAAAGCCGGCGGTGCGCGAGATCGAGACGCCGCATACACCGCAGCCCGTCGTCGGTATCCTCGGCAACGTGCCATATACGACGCTGATCACGAATGCCGGAGGCGGATTCAGCCGTTACGGGAATCTCGCCATCACGAGATGGCGACATGACTCGACACGCGACAACTACGGCCAGTGGTGCTACGTCAAGGATCTGAGCACGGGACACGTATGGTCGACAGCGCACCAGCCGTCCGGCACCGAGCCCCAGTGGTATCGCGTACTGTTCGCCAGCGACCGGATCACGTTCATCCGTCGCGATGGCGACATCGACACGGTGACCGAAATCGCGGTCGCGTCCGACGATGCTGCGGAAGTGCGCAGGGTCATCCTGACGAACCGGGCACTGCAGACGCGAGAGATCGAGCTAACCAGCTATTCGGAAGTGGTGCTCGCACCGCCCGATGCGGACAGGGCGCACCCAGCATTCCAGAATCTTTTCGTGCAGACCGAGTTTCTCGAAGGAAAGGCGGCTCTACTGGCAACGCGCCGCCCGCGCTCGGCCACCGAAGCGTCGATCTGGTGTGCGCACGTCGTCGCAACCGGTCCGGAGGCGGTGGGCAAGGTCACCTGTGAAACCGATCGGGCGAAATTCGTCGGGCGTGGGCGCTCGGTGAGAAATGCGACGGCGCTGGACGAGGGTGCGGAGCTGAGTGGAACGGTCGGCGCAGTGCTGGATCCAATTCTCTCGTTGCGGGTGCGCGTTCGCATTCCGCCGGGCGCCTCGGCGCATGTTGCGTTCACCACTTTCGTCACCGAGCAGAAGGAACGCGCAATCCAGCTCGCCGATCTGTATCACGATCCCTACAGCGCTCGGCGCGCACTCGATCTTTCGTGGGCGCAGGCACAGGCCGAGCTCCGTGATCTGGGAATCGCGCCAGCGGACGCGGCGCTGTATCAGGATCTGGCCGGGCATTTGATGTTCCCGCATCCGGGATTTCGCCCGGCTCAGAGCGCCGTCGAGGAGAACCGGCTCGGCCAACAGGCACTGTGGACGCTGGGCGTTTCAGGTGACTGGCCGATTCTTCTGGCGACAATCGAGAGCGCTGTCGGGATGCCGAGCGTGCGGCAGCTGCTGCGCACGCACCACTATTGGCGCCTCAAGGGAATCACCTGCGACCTCGTGATTCTCAACGTCCATCCCTTCAGCTACATGCAGGAGCTGAGCGACGAGCTCTTGGCGACCGCGATGGCGTCGAGCGAGGCCGGGCTTCTCGACCGGCCGGGCGGCGTGTTCGTACGTCGTGCGGACCTTCTCACCCCGGAGGACATCACACTGCTCAAGGCCATGGCCCGAGTGCAGGTGAACTGCGATGGGCTGGGCCTCGGAAACTTCCTCGAGTTTCCCGGAGTCGAGGACAGATATCCTCCGAAGCTCGAGATAATGAACCGCGACATCGTGCCGCTCGGCACGGTGGCGATTCATGCGGCGACGGCCGATCCGGGCACAGGCTTGCAGTGCTTCAATGGTCTCGGCGGATTCAACGAAAACGGCGAATACGAGATTCACCTCACCGGCAGCGATCTTCCGCCGGCACCGTGGATCAACGTCGTCGGCAATCCAGTCGGCGGATTTGTGGTGAGCGAAGGCGGAAGTGGCACAACGTGGGCGGGGAACAGCTTCTTCTATCGCCTCACTCCGTGGCACAACGATCCTGTGCGCGATCCGTCGAGCGACTGCGTCTTCCTGCGCGACGACACGAATGGTGATCTGTGGACGGCGACACCATGCCCAATCCGGGAGCCGACACCCTATCGGGTGCGACACGGCGCCGGCTACTCGGTGTTCGACCACGACCACAAGGGGCTGGCTAGCTCGCTGCGGCTGGGAGTCGACCGAACCGATCCGGTGAAGATCAGCATTCTGACTCTCCGGAACGATGGGAAGGCACGGAAGAAGCTAACGCTCACCTGGTACCTCGAGTGGGTGCTGGGCGTCACGCGCGAGAAAACGCAGTACCAGGTTCGAACGGAGTTCGACGAGGAGACGCAATCGATGTTCGCACGGAACTACTTCGACGCGGACTTTGCGGCAAACGTCGCTTTCGCATCGGTGAGCGAGCGCGTTGCCTACTATACCGCCGACCGACGCGAGTTTCTTGGCAGGAACGGTACGATCTCGAGTCCGGCGGCGCTCGAGCGCGCTGGCTTGTCGGGCTCGATCGGCGCGACGATCGATCCGTGCTGCGCCCTGCAGGTGAGCGTAGTGCTAGAGCCCGGCGAAAGCCGCGATATCGTGATGCTGCTGGGTGCCGCTGAAAGTGAAGACGCGGTGAGGCAGATAATCGGGCGCCACCGAGCACCGGCTGCGGCGAACCAGGCAGTGAGCGCCAACACCGAAGCCTGGGAGAACAGGCTGGCGACCATCAAGGTGCGAACTCCAGAGCCGACGTTCGACCTGATGGTGAATAGGTGGGCTCTGTATCAGGCACTCTCCTGCCGTATGTGGGCGCGATCCGCCCTGTATCAGTCGAGTGGGGCGTTCGGCTTTCGCGATCAGCTGCAGGATGTCATGGCTTTCGTCTACACCGATCCACAGTTAGCGAGAGAGCACATCATTCGAGCAGCATCGCGTCAATTCGTGGAGGGGGATGTTCAGCACTGGTGGCATCCCCAGACAGGTCGAGGCGTGCGAACCCGGTTCTCGGATGATCTGGTGTGGCTCCCGTACGTGATCGAGCACTACGTCACCGTCACATCCGATCACGAGATATTCGACGTCGAAGTTCCGTATCTGACAATGCGGCAGCTCAATCCGGACGAGCACGAGATCTACGATCTGCCGAAAGACTCTGGAGAAGCCGGAACCATCTACGATCACTGCGTTCGTGCTCTGAGGCGGGCGTGCACCAAAGGCGTGCATGGCCTTCCGCTCATTGGAAGCGGCGACTGGAACGACGGAATGAACCGCGTTGGTATCGAGGGGAAGGGCGAAAGCGTATGGCTCGCCTGGTTCCTGATCACCACGCTGCGGAAATTCGCGGCTCGGGCCGAGAAGCGGAGTGATGCTGCCATGCGCGACGAGGTTCTCGCCAAGGCCGATGGCTACGCCGAAGCGGCCGAGAGATCGGCGTGGGATGGGGAATGGTATCGCCGCGCGTACTTCGACGACGGGTCGCCACTCGGCTCACGCACCAGTGACGAATGCAAGATCGATTCGATCGCTCAGAGCTGGAGCGTGATCTCGGGCGCGGCAAAGCCAGAGCGGGCACGGATCGCCATGGAGTCTCTCAACAAGTATCTCGTTCGCGAAGACGAGCGGATCGTGACGCTTCTCACACCACCGTTCGACAAGACAACGCATGATCCTGGCTACATCCAGGGATACCTGCCCGGTGTGCGCGAGAACGGAGCACAGTACACGCACGCAGCGTTGTGGGCGGTGCTTGCGACTGCGCTTCAAGGCGATGGGGACCGGGCGGTCGAGCTCTTTCAAATGCTCAACCCCATCACCCACGCGGACACGCCGGATGGGGTCGATATCTACAAGGTCGAGCCGTATGTGGTAGCGGCTGACGTGTACACAGCGAAGGGACATGTCGGCCGTGGAGGCTGGACCTGGTACACCGGTTCCGCGAGCTGGATGTATCGTGTCGCGCTCGAGTCGATCCTCGGCTTCCAGCAGCGCGGCGAGATGCTGTTCATCGAACCCTGCATCCCGGCGAGCTGGAAGGAGTTCACCATCGAGTATCGCTTCGGAGCATCGACGTACGAGATAACCGTCGAGAATCCGGATGGATTACAAAATGGGGCCGTCGAGCTGAGCGTCGATGGAAACGGGACTGAGAAGGGGATCCATCTGCGTGACGATGGGAAGCGCCACCGCG
>Ga0307308_10000745_pt1 | contig 12194 bp, 9 predicted proteins | sample ER_DNA_195_FD_194501 | JGI IMG/M metagenome (GOLD analysis project Ga0307308, IMG submission 194501) | Bulk soil microbial communities from the East River watershed near Crested Butte, Colorado, United States - ER_DNA_195 | ecosystem: Environmental > Terrestrial > Soil > Floodplain | place: USA...
GAGCGGCCCGGAGCGGCGCCGCTCCCGGCCGAGGAACATGTTGGCCGAGATGTCCAGTGCAGGCGCAACCGCGAGGGTCTGGTAGACGGTCTCGATGCCGGAACCTCGGGCATCCTGCGGGGTCTTGAAGTGCACCTCCTTGCCGTCCAGGTAGACGTGTCCGGAGTCTGGGATCAAGGCTCCGGTGAGAGCCTTGATCAGCGTGGACTTCCCGGCGCCATTGTCACCGATCACCGAGAGGATCTCGCCCGGAAACAGGTCGACGTCCACACCGTCGAGTCCGACAACCCTGCCGAAGGTCTTGATCAATCCACGACCCGACAGCACCGCGTCTTTCGGGTCGGCCAGAACCGGTGGGTTACCGAGGCCAACGGTGCCCTTCTCTTCCTCTGTCAGTTCACTGCTGCTGGGAGTGGCGGTCATGCCTTCACCTTCCTAATCCACTGATCGATAGAGACCGCGAGGATGACGAGCACACCGGTGGCGAGAAGACGCCACTGGTCGTCGACTCCAGCCAGGCTCAGACCGATCCTGAACACTCCGACGATCAATGCACCAAGGATGGTGCCGACGATGCTGCCGCGGCCCCCGAACAGGCTGGTGCCGCCGATCACCACGGCGGTGATGCTGTCCAGGTTGGCGTCGACGATAGCGTTGGGACTCGCAGTACCCGACCGCCCGATCTGCACCCACCCAGTGATGCCGTAGATGAGGCCCGCTACCGCATAGACGCTGAACAGCACCCGATCGACCCGGATACCCACCAAGCGAGACGCTTCGGCGTCGTCGCCGACGGCATATAGGTGCCGACCCCACGAGGTCTGGCTCAAAATGAACGCCACGATCACGGCCATGATCGCGACGATGATCACACCCGTGGTGATCCGGAGAGGGCCGATGAAGATTGGGTTTCCCGCCCACAGCATGATGGGTGGCATCTGCCGCCGACCGACTTGCTGGCCGCCCGAATAGAGCAGCGCGATCGCGGTGAAGATGCTCAGCGTGCCCAACGTCACAATGAACGGTGGCAGCTTGAGCCGAGTCACCAGTGCGCCGTTGATAGCGCCGGCAAGTAGTCCTGCCGCAATGCCGATCAGTATCGCGAAACCGCCCGGCACGCCGTTCTTTGCCGCAAGGTTAGCCATCAACAGCGAAGAGAGAATCGCGATGGCGCCAACCGATAGGTCGATACCCGCTGTCAAGATAACCAGCGTCTGCCCGATCGCGAGGGCTGCGATCACTGACACCTGCTGCAAGATGATGCCGATGGTGGCGGGCTGGATGAAACGCGGATTGATGATCGTAAAGGCGATGACTGAAAGGACCAACACCAACAATGGGCTGATCGAGGGATGGGAATGCAGGACGTGCTGAATTCGCTGAAGCGGCGATTGCTGCCGCAAGGCGAATTGCTCAGCAGCGGTATGTGGTGCCTGCGGTTCGACTGTTGTTGTCACGTGGCTCCCTTGCGTAAGAGACATCCGGTTTTCGCGAGAGGAATGTATTGCCCCTCCCACGGTTGGTTGGCTCCGCCACTGAGGGCGGAGCCAGCCAATCAGTTCTTCATGAGCTACTTCCCGCCCCAGCAGATCTTTTGGGCATCGGCCGACGTGATGCTCTCCACGCCAGCGACCGGCTTGTCAGTGACCAGCGCAACTCCCGCGTCGACGAAGTCGAGTCCAGGAGAGTTCGCCGGCTTGTCGGAGCCATTGCTGTCGACCATCTTCTTGATCGTCTCTACGCCCATTTCTCCCATCTTCACCGGGTATTGCTGGGAGGTGGAACCGATCGTGCCGTCCTTGACCATGGCGATACCAGGGCTGCAGCCGCCATCTACCGAAACGACCAATGCGTCCTTGATGCCTGCTGCTTGCAGCGCCTCGACCGCACCCGCCGCGGTGGGTTCGTTGATGGTATAGACGACATTGATGTCCTTGCTCTTGGACAGGCAGGCCTCCATCCCTGTCTTTCCCTCGTCCTGGGCACCTTGGCTCGGCTCGTGACAGACGATCTGGTAGTCGCCGCCTTTGCCGCCGGTGTATTTGCCAGTCGGGGCCTCGTCGCCGTTCTTGGCCTTGTCTTTCGTGTCGATGCCCATCCCCGTCAGGAATCCCTGGTCGCGACCGATGTCAACCGTGGTGACCCTGTCGTTGAACGCATCGAGCATCGCGATCGTGGCCTTCTTGCCGTTCAGTGTGCCGGCTGCCCATTTGCCGATTAGGTCACCGGCCTTGAAGTTGTCGGTCGCGATGATGAGGTCAACAGTGTCGGCGGGGTCCGGCGGTGTATCCAGAGCGATGGTATAGATCCCTTGGCTCTTGGCGTTGTCGAGGGCATCGTTCACCCCGGGCCCGTTCGGGGCAATCAAGATGCCCTTGTCGCCTCGGGCGACCGCAGCCTCGATCGCCTTCACCTGACCGTCCTCGTCTCCGTCCTTGGCACCGGCGGCCTTCGTGAGAGTCACGCCGTTCTTCGCGGCGGCGTCCTCTGCGCCCTTTTGCATGGAGATCCAGAAGGGGTTGTTGTTGTCCTTAGTAATCAAGGTGACGGCGGTCTTGCCACCACCGCCACCACTCGCAGAACCCTCGGCTCCGGGGGTGCCGGTGCTGCCGCCCCCACAAGCGGCGAACGTCAGCGACGCCGCTGCTGTCACTGCCACAACCGCAGCGAGGCGTACGCCCCGACGGCTAGGCGGTAGGTACTTCATAGATATTCCTCTCGCTAGACGCACCGCCGGATGTGACAACGGTGTCAAACTCATTCTTAAGTCATTCTCAGTTTCGATGTCAAGCACAGTAGATTAACGAATTCGCATACGGATACGCTGTTCGGAGGAAAGGGGACATCGATGTCAAATCCGCCTTCCGGATCAACCTCAAAGGTACGGGCCACCATCCGCGATGTTGCGGCGCTGGCAGGCGTAGGAACCAAGACCGTTTCGCGGGTTATCAACGACGAGGCCAACGTATCGCCCCAGACCCGGGCGCGGGTCCAACGCGCCGTATCAGCGTTGAATTTCAAGCCGAACCAAGGGGCTGGCGCACTGCGCCGCGGCGATCGCAAAACGCGCACCCTTGGCCTCCTCCTCGACGCCGTGGATAACCCATTCTCAGCTTTAATTAACCGAGCTGTCGAGACCGTGGCCTATTGTCGCGACACAGCAGTGCTGGCCGCCAGCTCTGACAACGACCCATATCGCGAGCGGATCATGGTCGATGCCTTCACCCGTCGTCGGGTGGACGGGATGATCCTGAACACGATCACCGAAGATCAGGGGTATCTGCAGGCCGAGCGCGAGCAAGGTACGCCGCTGGTTTTCGTGGACCGACCACCGATCGGGCTGCTCGCCGATGCCGTCGTGACCAATAATTACGAAGCAGCCGTGGAAGCCAGTCAGCATTTGATCAGGCGGGGCCATCGGCGGATCGCCCACCTCGGCGACGAGCCCGCCGCATCGACGGCTCGCGGCCGACTGCAGGGATTCTCCGACGCCATGGCCGCCGCGGGACTGGCCGCCTCAGCTCGCCAGGTGAATGCCCTGCGGTCCCAACAGGAGGCTTATGCTGCGGTGCACGGCTTCATGCAGCTCGATGATCCGCCGACGGCGCTGTTCAGCTCTCATTACCTGGTCACCCTTGGCGCGGTGCGGGCCTTACATGATCTTCAACTCGCGGAGCAGATCGCCTTGATCGGCTTTGACGACATCGTCCTCGCGGACCTGGTCCGTCCTGCCATCTCGGTCATGGCACACGATCCCACCCAGCTCGGCACGCTTGCTGCGGAGCGCATCTTCGCTCGGCTGGACGGAGACACCTCCGCTGTTCAAACCGTCGTCGTCGCCGCGAAGTTGATCGCTCGTGGCTCGGGAGAAATTCCGCCGTCTGATTGATGGCGACTGGCAACGCAGCCGCCCAGCCGTACGTCTTCCCGCCCAGCCGTCGAAACGTACCCCTGGACCGCGACGAAAGGGTACGTTTCCCAGCACAGCCGTCGAGACGTACCCCGCCGCGACGAGCCCGGATCGACGCCACCCGCGTCGAGTAGATTTGCTGGTCAGGCCTTAACGCGATCGGCGTATCAACGAGACCGAGACGTCGCCACCGCGCCAGAGAGGAAGTCGATGACCGAGCCCACGTCGTCCGCCGCCCCGCAGCCGACAAGCGCCGCAGCGCCGCTCACCCCGCCCGAGGGCGCGCCGCTGACCCTGAGTGCGCCAGCTCCACCGGCTGCCGTGGTGGCCACCCAGGCGCCCGCCATGGCGCCTCAGGTGGATCCGGCCACCATCCCACAGCTCGACGCCAAGGTCGACAGCTTCGTCAGCGCCTTGATGACGGCTCAGACGCGTTCACCGGAGTTCGCCAAGCAGGCCGCCGATGTTCGTGCCATGGGAGACGCGGACATCCGCCGCGCTGCAGAGACCTCGAATCGTTTGTTGCAGACTCCGGTACGCGCGCTCAAGGAGGGTGGGATCGCCGAAGGGTCCAAGGTTGGCAACACCTTGCTTGAGCTGCGCCGCACAGTCGAGGATCTCGACCCGAGCAAGGCGACCGGAGTGCGCAAGTTTCTCGGAGTGATCCCGTTTGGCGACAAGGTCGTGGACTATTTCCGCCGTTACGAATCCGCCCAGAGCCAGTTGAACGGTATCCTCCACGCGCTCCGCAACGGCCAGGACGAGTTGACCAAGGACAACGTCGCTCTCAATCTGGAGAAGCAAAACCTCTGGGCAGCGATGGGCCGCCTCAACGCCTACATCTACATTGCCGAGCGGCTCGACGCCCGGCTGGCCGCCACCATCGCCCAGCTAGAGATCTCCGATCCCGAGCGCGCCAAAGCGCTGAGCCAAGATGTGCTGTTCTACGTACGCCAAAAGCACCAAGATCTACTGACCCAGCTGGCCGTTTCGATCCAGAGCTATCTAGCGATCGACATCATCATCAAGAACAACATCGAGTTGATCAAGGGCGTCGATCGGGCATCGACGACGACCATCTCGGCACTCCGTACGGCTGTCATCGTCGCTCAAGCCCTGGGCAACCAGCGATTGGTTCTTGATCAGATCACGGCACTGAACACCACGACGTCCGATCTCATTCAGCGCACCTCGGAGATGCTGCGCGACAACTCAGCACAGATCCAGCAGCAGGCGGCATCCTCGACAATCGGACTCCCCCAGCTGCAAGCCGCATTCCAGAACATTTACGCCACCATGGATTCCATCGACAACTTCAAGATGCAGGCCTTGGACACCATGGCGGCCACCATCGGCACCCTAGAAACCGAGGTCGCAAAGTCCCGTGAATACCTCGATCGGGTGCAACGCCAAGATCAGCAGCTGGCTTCGGGAGCCTTGGATCTTGAAAGTGGCGCCGCCCCTGGTACGCCTCGCGGGCTGCGTTGATTTCCGGTTTACCCTCTCGATCAGCATCGGTGCCTGATGGGTTTCAAGGAGTGGATGGCAGCCATCACAGGACGCCGTCCGCACGCATCCGGTGTAGCGGCGTCCGAGGTACCGCCCCCAGTCGCTGCGGCGCCGACCGAGTCCGACATCATGGTCGCTCTTGACCGCGTGGAGGACATGGTTGGCGGTGGAGCCGTGCCGGCGCCGGTTCAGTCCAGGGTCCGGCGGGTTGCCCAGACCGTACGCGACACCATGCCTCGGCTACGTAACCTCGGGCTCGGCAGCCCCGAGGCGTACTCAGTGATGGCAACGGCCACGGACTATCTACCCGAAGCAATCGGCGCGTACACCCGACTGCCGCGCCAATGGGCCGACTCGCGACCCATCGAAAATGGCAAGACGTCACTCATGTTGTTGATCGATCAGCTGGATCTGTTGAGCGCCACGATGGACAAGATCTTCGATGCGGTGGTCCGAGTCGATGCCGACGCACTGATCGTGCACGGACGCTTCCTGCAGGAGAAGTTTGGCCACGCCTCCACCGGAGGTGCGCTGAACATCGGGGACCAGCCAGCGCCTGAGGCGCCGCGCAGCACCTTGGACCTGCCGTGACGGAACCGTCGACCCGTACCCTCGCCGACGCCCTGGATGCGCTTCGTAACGCCGCCGAGGCAGCGAGCCTTGAGCAGCAGGCTGCCGTACGAGAGGGCGAGGCGCTGGCGGCCGCCGTCGCCGAGTCTGCCGAGCAGGCCTACCTCGATTGGGGTGAGCAGACGGGTCATCCGGATCCGCAGGCCTTTTTCGATGCGGCACATCGTGGGCGCCGTTGGCGCGCTGCTCCTACGGCGCTGCTCGGGCAACTCGTCCTCAATCGGTCACCGCAGGCTGCAAACTACGCCGAGGCGCTCGCCGAGGTCTGCCGCGCGGCGCAAACGCTCGGCGAACCGAACCCTCGCACCGCCGGCAACGCCGCTGTCGCAGCGGCCGCGCAGCTCGCAGCGCTCACTCCACCCCCGATGCCGGCGACTACCCGGCCAGAAGTAGCGGCCATGCTGCGAGCCCTCAACCAAAGCTCACGCGACCTGTCCTCGCTCGACCTGTCCTCGCTCGACCTGTCCTCACTCGACTTGAGCTCGCTTGATCTACCCGGCGGATTACCCGGGATCACTCCCGGCCTGCGCCCTGGACCTGCTGGCCTGCAGCCTGAGCCGGTCGAAGGGCAGCCACCACCCGGCGCTGCGACAAGCTCAGCGCACCCAGCCGAGGCACAACAGCCTGCTACCAAGCCGGAACCCAAGCCCAAGACGCTTGACGAACTTCTTGCCGAGCTGGATGCCTTGGTCGGCCTCACCGCGGTGAAGGCGGAGATCCACCGGCAAGTGGCCGTGCTTCGAGTCGAGACACTGCGCAGCAAGGCGGGCCTGAAATCTCCGACGATCACCCGGCATCTGGTCTTCGTTGGCAATCCCGGCACCGGCAAGACGACCGTCGCTCGGCTGGTGGGCGGCATCTACCGGGCCCTCGGACTGTTGTCGAAGGGCCAGCTGATCGAGGTCGACCGCTCAGAACTGGTCGCGGGCTATCTCGGGCAGACCGCAATCAAGACGGCCGAGGTCGTTGCGTCGGCCGCTGGCGGTGTTCTTTTTGTCGATGAGGCGTACAGCTTGGCCGGTGACCAGTACGGTCAGGAGTCGGTCGACACCCTGGTCAAGGAAATGGAGGACCGTCGCGACGACCTGGTGTTGATCGTGGCCGGCTACCCCGACCCGATGGCCATCTTCATTGCCCAAAATCCCGGGCTAGCCAGCCGCTTCCGTACCACGATCGAGTTCGACGACTACACCGATGAGGAATTAGTGCGCATTCTGCAACAGATGGCTCAGGCAGCAGACTACGACCTCGATGACGGCTGTGTAGTTCGCTTCGAGGCGATCCTTGCCACCACGCCGCGCGGTCCGATGTTCGGCAACGCGCGGTTCGCGCGCAACCTCTTAGAGGCCGCCATCGGCAAGCATGCCTGGCGACTTCGTGACATCGACGAGCCCACGGTTGAGCAGCTCCGGAAGCTGATTGCAGACGACTTCGACGAGGGTGAGACGGAGAACGAGCCGCCTGTCATGTCCCACGAACCGGCAGCTGAGGATGAGTCAGCGAAACTCGAGGAGCCCACCAGTGAGCCAGGCTAGCCAGATCGGCGCAGCCGGGGTGGCGGTGCCGCCGGCCGCGCCAGCAGGAACTACAGCAGCACCCCCGGCTGCAGATCAGGCAACCGTCACACCGCAGCCAACCTCCGCGTCGCCAAGCCCCGAAGCACCGACTCCCGCACAGCGGAAGATGGACACGCCGCAACGGCTGCGGTTGCTCAGTCTGAGTGTTGTGGTGGCCGGCCTGGTCATCGGTCTCATCGGTGCATTGACTTTCGCCTATCTCGCGTTCTCGCTGAGTCGTGCCAAGGCCGATACCGCCCAACTGATTCGGGTTCAGAAGATCCAGTCCAACCTGCTCAGCGCGGACGCCACTGCGACAAACGCATTTCTGGTTGGTGGCTTGGAGCCGCCAGCGCAGCGTGCCGCCTATGACCAGGCCATGAGCAGCACCAGCTCGCTGATCGCCGAGGCAGCCCGGGCACAACCCGCCGACGGCTCGGCGTTGGCCGCTTTGAACCAGCATGTCGTCAATTACGCAGCCGCGATCGAGCAGGCGCGCGCCAACAATCGCCAGGGCCTCCCAGTGGGCGCCCAGTACCTCCGCAATGCAAGCGCGGAGTTACGGGCCACAACATTGCCCATCCTGGACAACCTGGTGAGCGCCAATGGGGCGCGAGCCGCCGACGAGATGCGGGCCGGCGCCGGCTATATCGTCCTCGTTCTCGCCGTGCTCGGTCTCGGCGCGGTGATCGCCGCCCAGATATGGCTCGCTCGAACGTTCAAGCGCACGATCAATGTCGGGATGGCGGCCAGTGCTGCAGTACTGCTGCTCATCGTGATCGGCAGCCTGGTTGCCGTACTGCAGCTGCGCGGCGCGCTGAACGAGATCTCCACCGGCAGCCTGGCCGCGGTCAACACGGCTGCGGATACCCGGATCGAGGCGAACAACGCGAAGTCGAACGAGAGCCTGACACTGATCGCCCGAGGATCCGGGCAGGCCTTCGACGCCGCATGGAAGTCTTCTGCCGACTCCGTCACAGGCAATCTCGCACGCCTGAGCGGCAAACCGGAGCTCACGAGCCAGTGGCAGGCCTATGCCGACGTCCACACTCAGATCCGGGCACTCGATGACGGCGGGCAGTGGGACAAGGCGGTAGCCAAAGCCACTGGCTCCGGGAAAGATTCGTCGAACACGGTCTTTGGCACCTTCGACAGCAATCTTGCGAGCTATCTCGACGGCGTAAGCCTGGACGCCTCCAACTCTTTCGCGGATGAACAGCCGATCATGATCGTCGCAGCGATCCTCATCCTGCTCGGCGGTGTGGCAGTCGCGTTGCTGGGACGCTGGGGTGTCAGCGAGCGCCTGAAGGAGTACCGATGAGGCTTCAGTGGCGTAGGCCGCTGCTCGCCCTGGCGGCCGTCGCCTCCCTCAGCGCCCTATCGGCATGCACGGCCTTCACGTACAGCCCGACGCCGCTGCCGTCGGAGGCTCCCACTCAGCAACCGGCCCCAAGCGCCCCAGCGTCGCCAGCTGCATGCCGGGACAACCCACTTGCCTCGTACGCGCCCAGTGGACCACTACCGACGCCGGAGACGTTGCCGAACGGATCCACGATGGCCAAGATCCAAAAGCGCGGCCGACTGGTTGCCGGGGTATCAGCCGACACCTACCTGCTGGGCTCGCGAAACCCCTTCACCGGCGAGATCGAGGGCTTCGATATCGACATGGTGAAGGCTGTCGCCAAGGCGATCTTCGGCAATGAGAACCGCTACCAGCTAAAGGTGATCACCGCCGCGCAGCGCATTCCCGCGCTGCAGCACGGCGACGTTGACATCGTGGCCCGGAACATGACGATCAACTGTGATCGCTGGAAGCAGATTGCCTTCTCGACCGAGTACTACCGGTCGGGCCAAAAGATCTTGGTCCGGAAAGGGTCAAAGGCCAACTCGCTCAACGACCTCGATGGACAGAAGGTGTGCGCCCCGATCGGCACCTCGAGCATGGACAACTTGATCAAGAAGGCTCCCAAGGTCATCCCGGTTGGCGCGGACACCCACACCGGTTGCCTGGTGCTCTTCCAAGAGGGTCAGGTTGCCGCGATCACCGGCGATGACACTGTGCTCGCCGGGCTCGCCGCGCAGGACCCGTACGCCGTGGTGCCCGATCAGCGTGCGTTCACCGAGGAGCCCTACGGGCTTGGCTTCAACGAGAAGGATGTGGACTTCGTACGCTTTGTCAACAACCGGCTCGAGGAGGTGCGGACCAACGGCGAGTGGACCAGGATCTACGACCGATGGCTGCGCGGCTCACTTGGTCCGGCACCGAAGCCTCCGATACCGGTCTACGGCAGGACGCGATGACCGTGAGCGCGGCTGCCGGACAGGTGAGCGCACCGGTCGCTCCGGGCCGGATGGGCTCAGCCCTGGATCCTCAGGCTGCTCAGGTTTATCTGGATGAGCTGGGCCGCTGGCGCGATGGTCGGCGCCATGAGCTGGATGAGTTGGACAAAGCCGCGTTACAGGCACCCACTGGTTCAGCCGCCACCGGCGACATTCTGCTGTCGATGGCGCTCTGGAAGGCGGTGTCGGATCGCTACGAGCTGCTGATTGCCACCTGGAACTCCGGACGCGTGGGAGTCACCGAGCTGACGCGCATGGCGACGCTGATCTGGGGTCGGTTGGACGCCGCTACCGCATCCGGGCTCTCGGTCTCCCTGCCTGAGGCGTGTCGGCTGTCCGACGCATTGCTATCTCAGCTTCGCGTCAAGCTTGGCCTTGATCCGTCGGGAATGGAGATCACCGAACGGATCCGGCAGCTCCGCGCGCAGATGGAACGTATCCGCGACCAGATCGACCTGGAGCCGGCGGGAGCCGGTCAGCAGCAGGCCGCACTCGAGCAGTCTCGGCTCGCGCGACGGCTGAAGGACATCGCGGAGAAGGCAGCCCGCGGTGGCGACGTTGCTGGATCGCTCGGGCCGCTGGAAATCGACGCCGCAACGTTCGAGCGCGACCTGATCGTCAACGGTGCTCGCCGACGGGACGCCGCCGCATTGTTGCAGCGAGCGCGCGCGGAACGGGCCGACCTCGAGGCACGCGAAGCCGCGCTGCGCAGCATTGTCGAGGAGTGCGTACGCCGCGTCGACCCCGCGCCGCGCTACGCGGTGCCGGACACCGCAGCTCTTGGGCAGGTGCCGAACACTCGCGACGAGCTCGAAACCTTCCTGCGTCGCCTGGATCAAGTCTCACGCGCTATGGCCATCGCCCAGACGGCCTATAGCAAGGCGCTGCAGGATCATTCCGAGCTCGACAGCCGACTCGAGGCCTACCACGCCAAGGCGACGATGAAGGGCGTGGCCGAGGTTGCCGACGTCGCTCAGGCTTACCAGCTGGCCCGAGGTGCCCTGGACGAGCGGCCCAGCAGGATGCTGCTCGCCGAGCAGCTCGTTGCCGTTTACCAGACCTACCTGCAAACGACTCCCGCGCCCCGCGCGGCGCATCAGGCCACGTCCGCGGAGGAAGCATGAAATGCACCCAGCCCGGCTGTACGGGCACCATCGTCGATGGCTACTGCGATGTCTGCGGCAGTCCGGGGCCGGCCGAGCGCTCTGCTGTCCCCTCGACCGTTGCCAGCGGCAATGCCGCGGCCGCGACGGCCGGCGTGGAGGGAGCACCGTGCACGCAGCCCGGCTGCACCGGCACGATCGTCGATGGGTACTGCGACGTATGCGGGACGCCCGCCGCTGCTGCCCAGGGCGGGACTGATGATCAAGCGCCAATTTCTACCGCCGCCCCGGCCTCGGCGATTACCACGGGCTCCAGCCGCCTGCAGTCGACCGCCCTCGGCTCGCAGCGCGCCGGCGACGGTTCCAAGATCACCAAGCGAGTGCGGTCGGGTTCCCAGCGGCTCCGGTCGGCTCGGCTCGGTGCTGGACTGACCCGGGTACCACCGGCGCCGGAGATCGACGCCGCCCAGGCGATCATGAAAAATCCGGAGGTTCCGGAGGAGAAACGGAACTGCCCGAACTGCGGCCACCCGGTCGGTCGGTCTCGCGACGGACAGCCAGGGCGAACCGAAGGCTTTTGCCCGAATTGCGGCAACCCATTTTCCTTTACTCCAAAGCTGCAGCCGGGCGATCTTGTCGCAAACCAGTACGAGGTCGCCGGCTGTCTGGCGCACGGCGGACTCGGCTGGATCTATCTCGCCAAAGATCACAACGTGTCTGATCGCTGGGTTGTCTTGAAAGGCCTGCTGAACACCGGCGACAAGGACGCGCTGGCCGTAGCGATCGTGGAGAAGCAGTTCCTCGCCCAGGTGGAACATCCACTGATCGTGGAGATCTACAACTTCGTAACCCATGATGATGCCGGCTACATCGTGATGGAGTACGTCGGCGGAACTTCACTCAAGCAGATCTTGAAAGATCGGATGCGGACCAACAACGGCACGTTCGATCCGCTGCCGGTTGATCAGGCCCTGGCCTACATCCTGGAGATCTTGCCAGCGTTCAGCTACCTTCATGATCTTGGTCTGATCTATTGCGATTTCAAGCCAGACAACCTGATCCAGGTCGGGGATGCGGTGAAGCTGATCGATCTTGGTGGCGTACGGCGGGTGGATGATCAAGAGTCCGCGATCTACGGCACGGTCG
>Ga0307308_10000747_pt1 | contig 12183 bp, 12 predicted proteins | sample ER_DNA_195_FD_194501 | JGI IMG/M metagenome (GOLD analysis project Ga0307308, IMG submission 194501) | Bulk soil microbial communities from the East River watershed near Crested Butte, Colorado, United States - ER_DNA_195 | ecosystem: Environmental > Terrestrial > Soil > Floodplain | place...
GCCCGGGCCGCGGTCGAGGAGCTCCTCCGTCTCGCCGTCCCGCCGACTGCGATCTTCGCCGCGCAGAACGTGCTGGGGATCGGCGCCTTCGCCGCGCTCCGCGGCCTGCGCCGCCAGTTCGACGTGGCGCTCGTGGGATTCGACGACTTCCCGCTGGCGGATCTCCTCGATCCTGGTGTGACGGTCGTCGCGCAGGACCCGGCCGCAATCGGCCGGTTGGCCGCCGAAATATTGTTCCGCCGACTCGACGGGGACCGCTCGCCGTCGACGACCCAGGTTGTCGAGACCCGGTTGATCGTGCGCGGATCCGGAGAGATCGCACCGCCGGTCGGCTAGTCTCCGCGGGTGGATCGACTGACGGGCGTGAAGGAGCTCCTCGACGGCCCGCTCGCCGATCCCGCCGCCATCGAGGCAAACCTGCGCGACCTGACTTTCATCAACCGGATGACCGGCGGGGCGTCGCTGTCCATTCGAGCCGTCCGTGAGTTGCTGCCCCGCGGCGGGTCGGTTCTCGACGTCGGGACCGGAGCCGCGGACATCCCCGCCCTGCTGCTGGCCGACGCCAGGCGGCGCGGCGTGCCTATCAGCATGACGGCGACCGACAGCCGCCAGGAGGTCCTCGATGCGGCGCTCGCGATCCGACCATCCCTCAGGAGTATCCCGGGCCTGACGCTCGGGCTCGCGGACGGCCTCCGATTGTCGTGGCGGGACGGCTCGTTCGACGTCGGCCACAGCTCGATGGTCATCCACCATCTCGACCCGGACGACGCCGTCGCGTTCCTGGCGGAGCTGCGGCGGGTCTCGCGCCTCGGTATCGTGGTCAACGACCTCGCCCGAGGGCGGCTGTACTGGATCGGGGCGTGGCTCCTCGCGCACACCCTGGCCGCCAGTCGCTACACCCGGACGGATGGGCCGCTCTCCGTCCGCCGCGCCTATACGCGCCGAGAGATGGGTGAGCTGATCCGCCGGGCGGGTCTCGATCCGATCCGCGCGTTCTCGGGCTTCGCCCACCATCGCTACGCCATCGTGGCCCGCTGAGCCGCCCCGTCGACCGGCTACGCTCCCCATCGTGGACCAGCGCGATGTCGTGATCGTCGGTGGCGGGCCGGCCGGTGCCGCCCTCGCGACGCGGCTCGCGCGCCGCGGCCACGACGTCGTCGTCCTCGAGCGCTCGCCCGAGCCGCGCTGGCGGGCGTGCGGGGTGTTCAGCTCGCCGGCTTCGGTCGCGGCCCTGCGCCGGCTCGGCCTCGAGGAGCCGCAGCTTCGAACGCTGACCCGGGCAATCCCCGCGATGCGCGTAGAGACGCCCGACGGGACCCGATTCCGGCTGACATACGGCGACGACGGATCCCTGCAGACGCCGGCCGTCGGCTTCGATCGGCCCGCGGTGGACGGTGCGCTCCTCGAGCTCGCTCGTGGCGCCGGGGCGACGATCCACACTGCGACGACGGTCCTCGGCGTGCGTGACGGCAGGGTCGCGCTGCGCGGGCCGGCAGGCGATGCCGAAATCGAGACGCGGCTCATCGTCGGTGCCGACGGGATCCGATCGACGGTCGCCCGGTGCTTCCGCGTCCGTCGACGGACCCGGCTCGGCGACCGCGTGGGGCTGACCTTCCACGTCTCGGATCCACATCCGGACGACTCGCGGGACGCGAGGATGATCCTGTTCGAGGATGGCTACGTGGGACTCGCCCCTGTGCCAGGGGGACGCGTGAACGTCGGCATCGTGCTCGGCGGAGCCTGGGCGGTGCGGCTTCGCACGGACGGCGCGGAGCGAACGATTGCAGCTGTCCTCGCGGCGATCCCGCCGGCCGCCGACGATCCGATTGATTGGCAATCGGCGGAGCGGTGCGACCCGATCGAGGGTGCAGCGCCGATCGGCCACCGCGTGGCGAGACGAACTGGACCGGGTTGGCTCCTCGTCGGCGACGCCGCCGGTTTCCTCGATCCGTTCACCGGCGAGGGCCTCCACCGGGCGCTCGTTTCGGCACGGCTTGCGGCCGTGGCCGTCGATCGTCACCTCCACGGCGATCCCGATGGCCTGCCCGCTTACGATCGTGCGATGTCGGCCCGATTCCGCGCCAAGGACGCGGTCAGCCTCCTCGTCCAGGGGTTCCTCGGGCAACCGGTCTTGTTCGAATTCGCCGCTCGGCGACTCGCCGCGCGCGCCGACGTCCGTGAGACGATGGGCCTCGTGATGGGCGATCTCGTTCCCGCCTCGCAGGCGCTCGACCCGCGGTTCGTGACGGCTCTCCTCCGGCCATGAGCGCCCGAGCGTGACCGATCCGGCCGTCACGGAGCCAGTCGAGGCCGCAGGCCGCACCAGGCTGGGTGCCTATTCGATCTGCGCCGACGAACACGGCCGGATCCTCCTCGCCCGCCTGTCCGCGCTCGAGGTCGACGTCGGAGCCTGGACGCTGCCAGGCGGCGGCATCGAATTCGGTGAGCATCCGGACGTCGCCGCGGTCCGCGAGCTGCGCGAAGAGACCGGTCTGGACGGCGAGATCGAGGAGCTCGCGGGGATCTTCTCTCACGTCTACAGGGGGTCACGGTTCGCCGGCGGCGGCGACCTCCACTTCATCGGGATCGTCTACTGGATGCGGATCGTCGGCGGCGAGCTTCGCGACGAGATCGACGGCTCGACCGATACCAGTGCCTGGTTCACCCCGGGGGATATCGCCGGGATCAGGCTCGTCGAGCTTGCCGAGTACGCTGTCGGGTTGGCCTATCCGGACCTGAGTCAATGAGGAGCACCGTGTCGGTCGACGTCGCCGCACCGGCACAGCTCGTCTTCCGGCTCGCCCGCAACGTCGAGCGCTGGCCGCGACTGCTCCCCCACTACGTCCTCGTTCGGGCGGTCGAGCGCGGGTCCGACGGCACGCTCGTCGCGGAGATGGTCGCCCGCCGGCCGCTCGTGCCCGTTCTGGGCCTTGGGCTGCCGGTCGCCTGGCGGTCGCGTACGTGGAGCGAGCCGGCCGCCCTGCGCCTGCGCTTCGTCCACGTCGGCGGCCCGACGAACGGGATGGACGTGACCTGGCGGATCGAGCCGACCGACACGGGCTCCCGCGTGTCGATCGATCACCAATTCGGCCCTCGAGTGCCGGGCTGGGCCTGGTTCGTCGATCGCGCCTTCACCCGTCCGATCGCGACGCGGACGCTCGCAACCTTCAAGGCAATCGCCGAGGCCCTGGCCGCGGATGAGTCCACGACCGGTCCGACGGCGAATCAACAGTCATGAGCCCCAATCGCAGTCGGGTCTGGATCACCGGGATCGGCATCATCACCGCCGCAGGGACCGGTCTCGAGGCGTTCCGAGCCGGCCTTCGGGCCGGCCGATCGCCGGTCAAGCGGATCGATCGGTTCGATCCGTCGCCGTTCCGCTCGCAGGTCGCCGCCCAGGTCGACGACTTCGACCCGCTTGCGTGGATGCCGCCGAAGACCGCCCGCCAGCTCGATCGGTTCAGCCAGTTCGGTCTCGTCGCCGGCCAGCTGGCGCTCGCGGATGGTGGACTCCGGCCGGGTGAAGGCGGCGCCGCGTCGCCCGAACGGATCGGGATCTATCTCGGCAGCGCGCTCGGCGGGATCGCCTACGCCGAGGAGCAGCACGAGCGCTACATGGCCAAGGGGATCCGCCAGGTCGCCCCGAACCTGGCCCTGGCCGTGTTCGGCGGGGCGGCACCGGCCAATCTCGGGATCGCCCTGGACGTCCGTGGCCCGATCCTTTCGACGGCGAACTCGTGCGCGTCGGGCGCCGTGGCGATCGGCGAGGCGGTCGGGGCGATCCGGGCCGGCGAGATCGATGCGGCGATCGCGGGCGGGGTCGAGATCCCGTTGAGCCCGCTCGCCTTCGGTGCATTCGACATCATCCGAGCGCTCTCGGCCGGCTCGAACGACGACCCGTCGCATGCGTGCCGGCCGTTCGACGCGCGGCGCGACGGGTTCGTCATGGGTGAGGGCGCCGCATTGCTCGTGCTCGAGTCGGATGAGATCGTCCGCGCTCGCGGGGTCGAGCCGTACGCCGAGGTCATGGGCTACGGGGCGACGTCTGACGCCTATCACATGGTCCAGCCACGGGCCGACGGCCGTGAGGCAGCCCGTGCGGCCAGGATCGCGCTGGCCCAGGCAATCGTGTCGCCGGAGGAGATCGACTACGTGAGCGCCCATGCCTCGTCGACGCAGCTCGGCGACATCGCCGAGGCGCGGGCGATCGCCCTGGCGCTGGGCGCGGGTGTCGCGGCCGAGGTGCCGGTCAGCGGCACGAAAGCGCTGTACGGCCATCCGCTCGGCGCGTCGGGCGCGATCGAGGCCGCGATCTGCGCGCTGGCAATCCGCGACGGATGGGCTCCGGCGTCGGTCAACCTCGAGGAGCCGGATCCCGAGGTCGCGGCTATCCTGCCGTGCCTCCTGCGTGAAGGCCGCAAGGGCGACTACCGGCGGATCCTTTCGACGTCCTTCGGCTTCGGCGGGCTCAACGCGGCACTCGTCTTCGGCGCAACCGGCAGATAAGCGAGCGGCGGTACAGTCTGGCTCTCGCCGCCCAGGAGGACCCGATCATGGCCGTTGCCGCGCCGACATTCACCGGATTTCGTCCAGATGCCATCCAGTTCCTCGTCGACCTGACCGAGAACAACGACCGTGCCTGGTTCCAGCCACGGAAGGGCGAGTACGAAACCCTGCTCAAGGAACCGCTCGAGGCGCTCTGCGTCGCCCTCGGCGAGCGGTTCGCGGCGCGCGGCATCCCGATGCGAGCGGACCCGGCGAAGTCGCCATTCCGGATCTACCGCGACGTCCGGTTCGCCAAGGACAAGTCGCCGTACAAGACGAACATCGGGGCGAGCTTCCCGTGGACCGGTGAGGATGCCGGCGACATCGACGGCCGATCGCATACGGCGAATGTCCACTCGAGCGGCGGCTACTTCCACCTGTCACCTGGCGAGATCTACGTCGGTGGCGGCTACTGGCATCCTGAGAAGCCATGGATCGACGCGTTCCGCCAGCGCCTCGTCGCCGGTCCGGCGGAGTTCCACGCACTGATCGACGCTCCAGACTTTCAGTCGGTATTCGGCGGTCTGAGCCGCGACGGCCATGTCCTGCAGCGCGTCCCGTCGGGCTTCGCTGCCGATCACCCGGAAGCCGAAATCCTCAAGCTCAAGGACGTGATTTTTGGGCGTCGGCTGTCGGACGTCGACGCGCAGTCTCCTGACCTGCCGGACACCCTCGCTGACACGTTCGGCGCGGCCGTTCCGCTCCTGCGATATCTCGCCGCGATCGGTTGATTCGGCCGGGTCAGACGAGCGGGCGACGGTACGTCGTAGTCCGATTGATCGGGATGAAGCCGCATTTTTCGTAGACGCTCAGCGCGCCCGAGACGTTCTCCGTGTCGACCCCGATGCCCACTTCGGTCATGCCTCGGGCGCGAAGGAGCGGGAAGCTCGCGGCGATGAGCGCTCGGGCCAGGCCGCGACGTCGCCACGGTCGGCGGACGCTGATGAACTCCGTGTAGCCGCGCTTCCGTCCGAGCTGCTCGTTCTCCTCGTCGTTGATGTAGGCGCGGACCTGGCCCGTGACCTCGTCGCCATCCCAGGCGACCCGCCATAACGACGTGTCCGACGTGACAGGGTCGGTCGCGAAGCGCTCGTAGTCACTGTCGGTTGCCGGCGAGAAGCCCCAGTGGTCACTGAACGCCTCCTGATCGGCCTCCCAGATCGCCGGCAGGTGCTCCGGCAGGACGTCGCGGATCTCGAGGCCTTCCGGCAATGGCGCATCGGGCAGGTCGTCGACGGTTGGCCGGAGCATCGCGTAACCGTGACGAACGGGCTCGTAGCCGAGCCCAAGAAGCAGCGCCTCGCGTTCCGGGGCGCTGTCGCCGCCGAACGACTCGAACAGCTTCTCGCCCCGCGGATGCTCGGCGGCGATGACGCGAAGCCTGGTCTCGAGCGCATCGACCATGGTCATGAACAGATCCTCGCCCGCAACCATCGGGTCGACGAAGGCGAGCACCTCGTAGATGCGGAACCCGTCCGGCTGCTCGTGCCATGCGGCCCGGCCATAGCCGACGATCCGCCCGTCGATTTCCGCGACGACGACGTCGCGAACCGGGTCGGAGCCGGGTGGGTCCTCGTAGAACTGCTGCATCTGCTGGGCGGTCGTATAGAAGTCGTCGCCCTGCGACCGCCGGACGGCGTTGGCGATGTCGTTCATGGAGGCAATGTCGTCGGGCGTCCGCAGATGCCGAAGGACGAAACTGGGGATCGCCGGCAACGGCCGAGACGTCGCGAAGGAGTCCATCGTCGCCGTCTCCCCCTGTCGCGCCATCAGTCGAGCGTGAAGTGGTCCGGGCCCTGGTATCGGCCCGTCCGTTCCTTCTCGATCTGCATCAGGACGTCATTGAGCAGCGACGACGCCCCGAACCGGAACCAGTCCGGGCTCATCCAGCGTGGGCCGAGCGTCTCGTAGAGCACGACGAGGTACTGGATCGCCTCCTTGGCGACGCGGATCCCGCCGGCCGGCTTCATCCCGACCTGGCGCCCGGTCTGGCGCTCGAAATCGCGGATCGCCTCGAGCATGACGAGGGTCACCGGCAGCGTCGCGGCCGGCTGGACTTTGCCCGTCGAGGTCTTGATGAAATCGGCGCCGGCGGCCATCGCCAGGACGCTCGCCCGGCGGACGTTGTCGTAGGTCTCCAGCTCGCCCGTCTCGAGGATGACCTTGAGATGGGCGTCGCCGGTGGCGTCCTTGACGTCGACGATCTCCTCGAAGACGGTCAGGTAGTCGCCGCGGAGAAAGGCTCCCCGTTCGATGACCATGTCGATCTCGTCGGCGCCGGCTTCGACGGCGGCACGGGTCTCGGCGATCTTGATGTCGCGGAACGTCTGGCCCGATGGGAACCCGGTGGCGACCGACGCGACCTTGACGGTCGAGCCCTTGAGGGCCTCCTTGGCGTCGGCGACGAGGGCCGGATAGACGCAGATCGCGGCGACCGACGGGATCGTCGGATCGCCGGGCTGCGGCGTCATCCCCTTCTGGCAGAGCGCCCGGATCTTGCCCGGCGTGTCCTTTCCCTCGAGGGTCGTCAGGTCCATCATCCGGATCGCGAGGTCGAGGGCCCACAGCTTCGAGGCCTTCTTGATCGAGCGGGTCTTCAGCGCTGTGATCCGCTCCTCGACACCGACCTGGTCGACGCTGCTCACCCTCCCGAGCAGGCTGCCGAGGGCGCCCGGTCGCCCGTCCCACGAGCGGACGAGCTCGTGAGCGCGCTCGCGGGCGAGGGTGTCGGCGCGTCGGGTGGCCGTCATGGGACGGTGAGGATACACCGGGTCGCGCTCCAGCCATGCTCAAGCAACGCAGGTTTGGCGACCGTCAGGGCGCTGTTCCGACGCTCGCCAGGACCCTGTCTAGCGCCCGGCGCGGACCTTCGGAAGCGGTGGGAGGCCGTGCTTGCCCTCGACGAGGTAGTGGCGAAACCAGTCGCGGACCTGCGCGAGGTTCTCGGCCCTGCGATACGGCGTACCGGAGCGCGTCAGTTCGTGCGATTCGTCCGGGACTCGCATCAGGCGGACCGGCCGCTTCTTCGAGCGGAGCACGGTGAACAGTGCCTCCGCCTGGCCGACTGTCGTCCGGAGGTCGCGCTCGCTGTGCTGGATGAGCAGCGGCGTCCGAATCCCGTCGGCGTAGCTGATCGGCGAGATCTCCCGGAAGTAGGCCGGATCCGCCCAGGGCGTCGTGCCGAACTCGTATTTGGCCCACTCGCCGCCGCTGATGTCGCCGGTCAGGAAGAGCATCGCCATGTCGCTCACCGAGCGGCACGTGATCGCCGCCCGGAACCGCTGGTCGTGGGCAACGATCCAGTTCGTCAGGTAGCCGCCGTACGACCCACCGGTCACGCCGAGCCGTTCGGGGTCGGCCAAACCGTCGGCGACGAGAGCGTCGATCCCGGCGATGACATCGCGCATCGGGCCGGGGCCCCAGTCGCGGATGTTCGCCTCGTTGAACTCGATGCCGTAGCCTTCGGAGCCGCGCGGGTTGCTATAGAAGACGCCGACGCCGCTCCCCGCGAGGACCTGGAACTCGAGGAAGGGCGACCAGCCGTAGAGGGTGTGCGGACCACCATGGATCTCGGTGACGACGGGGCCCGGGGCGCCCTTCGCCGATCCGCCGGACCGGCGACCCGGGATGAACCAGCCCTGGATGTCGCGCCCGTCGATCTCGACGTGGCGCTCCTCCGGCTCGATCAGCTCCAGTTCCTTGAGAACAGTCTCGTTGAAGCGGCTCACCTGGCGCAGCGTCCCGCGGCCGGCTCCTCCCTCACCATCGCGGACCCACAGATCGGCGGTCGCGGTCGGCGCCGAGCGAATGAGCGCGGTACGCCCGGACAGCTGATCGAACGACGAGATGTAGTGACGACCATCCGTCAGCCGCTCGGGCTTCCCGTCGCTGGTTGAGATTCGCCACAGCTCGTAGCTGCCGGCAATCGGGGCCAAGAATGAGATCCAGCGGCCGTCGTCGGACGGGATCAGCCGGTGCGACTCACCCGGCGTGATGTCGCTGTTCATGCTCGAGCCCGGCATCAGATCGTGCGGGCCAGACAGGTTCCGGCCACCGTCGGCCGCCACATCGGAGCCGTCTGCCGCGAACAGCCAGATGTCGAAGCGGTAGTCGCCGTGTGGCTTCCGCCCGCCGAGCGCGGCGATCGTCCGACCGTCGGGCAGCCATGTCGGGCTGAAGAAGATCGAGTCCCTGCTGCCAGTGACTCGGGTCCTCCGCCCTGTGGATACGTCGACGACGACGATGTCGGAGCGATACTCGATGTCGTGATCGCGGGCGAGATTCGTCGAGTAGACGATCCGCTTCCCGTCCGGCGACCACGCCGGATCCTCGGCAGCCGTCCGGCCGTCGGTCAATCGGCGCGCCTCGCCGGTCGCCGCGTCGACGAGCCAGAGCTGGGCGATCGAGTCGTAGACGAAGCCCGTCCCGTTGAACATGTAATTGAGCCGGTCGATGTAGCGATAATCCGACTCGGGCGGATCGCTCGGCTTGCGCTTCTCGTCGAAGCCGCGGAGACGTCGATCGACCTTTCGCGTCGCCGCCCGGGAGCTCGTCGTCACGACGAGCTGCGAGCCATCCGGTGACCACGCAAACCCCGTGACGCCGCGCGGCAGGTCCGTCAGGCGGCGAGCCTCGCCGCCGTCGAGCGGAAGCAGGTGGACCTGGGTGGCGTCTTCGCGGTCCCTGGGATGCTTCGGCGCCTCCGGCTCCTCCTCGACGTGCAGCCGCCGATCCGACAGGAATGCAATCGTCCGTCCATCCGGCGAGAAACGCGCATGCCGGTCGGTCCTCGCGCCGATCGTCAGCTGGCGGGGTTCTCCGCCATCGATGGGCACGAGCCAGATTGCCTGGCGGTAACCGTCGTGCCTCGGCGCGCTCGTCTGGACGGTGACCGTGGCCCGCGACCCGTCAGGGGAGAGGCGAGGGTCCGTCGGAATGCGAAGGCGGTAGAGATCGTCGGGTGCAATCGGGCGCGCCAAGGGGATCCTCCCAGCGGCTGGCGGCCGGCGCGGGGCGGGGCGCACGGCGACGTCCCGGAGTCTAGCGGCTACCATCGGTCGACGATGCGCGACCAGCTGTCGTTGCGGCTCGAGCCGGACGTCGCGACGCTGCCGAACCTGCCGGCGACGCTTCGGCCGATGCTGCCGCGACCGCTCGCGGAGCCCTTCGACTCGACGGCTCACCTGTTCGAGCCGTCGTGGGGCGGCCTGCGGGCCCTCGCCTTCATCGGCCCGGCTGAGATCGCCGGATCAGGCGATGTGCGGCTTCTTGACGGTGAAGGGCGCGACGTCGCCCCGACGCTGTCCGAGCTGGCGGGGCTGGCGGTCCGCGTCGATGCGCGGTCGGCCGTGCTCGATGGCGAGCTGGTCGTGGTCGACGCGGCGGGTCGGGCTGACCCGGCCGAGCTGGCGCGACGCCTTGCCGGAGGCCGCGGCCGCCCCGTCGCATTCCTTGCCTTCGACCTGCTTCACATCGACGGCCGATCGCTGCTCTCGGCGCCGCTCGACCGGCGGCGCGAGCAGCTTCGTCGGGTCCTTCGACCGGGCGACGAGGTGGTCGCCGTGCCCGCGATCGCCGGGGAGGGTCGGGCGCTCCACGAGGCGGCCGCGGCCCAGGGTATCGCCGGGGTCATGGCCCGCCAGCGATCAAGCCCCTATCTTCCGGGAGTCCGATCGCGGCTGTGGCGGTTCATCGCAGTCGGCGGCGACGTCGACTCGGCCATCGATGGTGACGCGGCCGCGACTGGCCGGGCGGCGGCCGGTGGCGCCAAGCCGACCTCGAGCGGGCCGGACCCGGATCTCGACGGCGAGACGCCCGCCTCTGCGCCGGTCGTCGCTCTCATTCGCAGGCTGCCGTTGCTGTTCGACGACTGAATCTGCGGGGCTCAGCCAACCGCCCAGCCAACTATCCGGTGCCAGTGAGAACCACATAGGACTTCCGGGGCTTGCAGGGGCAGGACTATCGGATATGGTGGCGGCTCGATGGGAATCGTGACCCGTTATCGGGCACCCGGAGAACGAAGGGCCGAGAGGCGTCAGCAGCAAGGGGATCCGATGTCTCGCAACCTCATTCTCGCCACAGGTACGTTCCTCTGGACGGTCTTCGCAATCGATGCGATCGTCCATGTCGCCACCGGTTTCTGGATCGCCCCGGCCGTCGCGGGGCTCGTGGGCGTGGCCTGGGTCGCCATGCGTCGCGTGCGAGTCCGACGCAGCGTGCCTGAAGCGTCCTAGCCCCTGCGCGCCGCCGCCACGTACGCCCGGAGACCCGGCCGCTGGCCGTACAGCAGCACGCCGGCCGAGTAGATCCGGATCGCGATTACGGCCACGATCCCGATCGCGACGATGAGCAGCCCGAATGACAGGACGACCTCCCACGCTTCGACGCGGCCGATCGACAGCCGGGTGAGCATGACGAACGGGCTCCAGAACGGCACGTAGGAGGCGAAGCGGATGAAGCCCGCGGTGCCGCCGGATAGCGCCAGGACGGCCTGGAAGTAGCCCACGATCGCGATCAGGCTAAGCGGAAGGGCGATGATCTGGAGGTCCTCGGGCCGGCTGACGAGCGAGCCTGCCGCGGCGTAGATCAGGGCATAGAGCGCGAAGCCCAGGACGTAGAACCCGGCAAACGCAAGCAGCAGAGCCGGTGACAGGGCGACCAGCGACGGTGCGACCGAACCGCTCGGGCCGAAGAGCGCGACCGAGAGCCGTTCTTCGACGACGAGGGCGAGCAGGGCGCAGGCGATGATCACCGCGTACTGGGTGGCTCCCGCGGCGCCGATCCCGAGGACCTTGCCGACCACGAGCTGGCGGGCCGACGCGGCGCTGATCAGCAGCTCCATGACGCGGCTCGACTTTTCCGCGACGACCCCGGCCGCGACCCACATCCCGTAGATGACGAGGGTGATGAAGATCAGGACGACGAAGACGATCCCGACAATCCGCCGGCTGGCATATTCCGAGCTCGACACGGGCTTGCCACCGGCATTCGGGCCGTCGATCGCGGTCGTCGTGAGCGTCGGGACCTGGACGGCCGCGCCACTCCGTTGCGCCGCGTCGATGACGCCGACGCCGTAGGTTCCGATCTCGAGCAGCTGCTTCTTGTCCGCACTGATGTCCTGGCTCGTCCGGAGGTCGAAAGCGAGGCGGCCGCTCGTCTCGCGGGTGACGACCAGGGCAGCGTCGTACTGACTCTGCGCGACCGCCTCGAGGCTCGAGACGAGCGTCAGCGTCCAGGTGCTGCCGCCGCCGGGCGATCCGACGATCAGGATCTGGTTCATCGTGTCCGCCACTGTCCGACCGAGCGCCGGGTCGTCGGCGACGATCGCGACGCGGGTCACCGAGCCGCTGTCGAAGGCGCGAAGGATCATCGGCGACATCGCGACGAAAACGGCAAGCCCGGCCAGAAGCAGGGTCGAAGCTCCGAAGAGGCGGCTGCGGACGCGCTCGACATATTCGCGCTTGGCGATCGTCAGCGCGTTCGGCAGAAGCGGATCGCGGCGCGCACCGCCGGCGGTGCCGGTTGGATCGGTCATGCGGCGGGCTCGTCCGTCGCGACGCGACGCTCCGGCGTCGGCGCATCCGAACCCCTCTCCGGGGCGAGATGAACCTCTTCGTCCGACGGTCGACCGACGTGGTC
>Ga0307308_10000750_pt1 | contig 12174 bp, 12 predicted proteins | sample ER_DNA_195_FD_194501 | JGI IMG/M metagenome (GOLD analysis project Ga0307308, IMG submission 194501) | Bulk soil microbial communities from the East River watershed near Crested Butte, Colorado, United States - ER_DNA_195 | ecosystem: Environmental > Terrestrial > Soil > Floodplain | place...
GTGGCGTAGCTGAGGTCGGCATCGCTGAGTGACCCGCGGTGGTTGATGACGGCCAGCTCGGCCGCTGGCACCGTGACCGGCGTGACCCGTCCGATGGTGCGCACGCCGCCTTCCACCGGGATGAACACGGTCGCTTCGCCGCGCTCGTGCTGGAACAACTCGCTCGCGAACACCCCGCCGCCCGGGCCGGTGGCGTGCAGCCCCTGCGCCCGGACGGTGGCGTGCAGCTCTCCCAGGGCGCCCTGCCACCAGGGGAGGACGTCGGGCTGGCCGACGACCGCGGTGATGCCCGCCGCCCGGACAGCCGGGACGCTCCGGTGCTCGATCACCGGTGCCCCCCGCGGCGGCTGCAGCAGGTTGCGCAGCGACTCGACCGCGGCCCTGGTCTGCGCCAGTTCGGCCTCGAGCCGGTCCAGGTGCGCGGCGATGAGGGCGTTGCGGGCCGGAGCGTCGGGTGCGTCGAGGACCGCCTTGACCTGGCTGACCGGCATCTCGAGATCCCGCAGCCTGCGGATCACCTGTGCGGTCGGCACCTGCGCGGCGGAGTAGTAGCGGTAGCCCGTGCCAGGGTTCACGGTGGCCGGCTCCAGCAGGCCGACCTCGTGGTAGTGCCGGAGTGTCTTGACGCTCAGGTGAGTGATTCGTGAGAAATCACCGACCGTGAGCCCTGCTGCCATTCGGCTATTCTCAACCCTCCCCTTACCGGATAGTCAATCGCGGAATGCGGCCTTGACCCTCCGGCCAAGGGAGCGCCGAGGGTGGAGTCATGACACACAACGACACCGTCAGCCTCCCGCCCGTCGTGGCCGGGCACATCGACGCCGTCAACGCCCACGACGAGGACGCCATCGTGGCGACCTTCGCCGACGGTGCCCTGGTCAACGACGCCCACCGGGAGTTCTGGGGCAGCGAGGCCATTCGCCGCTGGGTCGCCAGGGAGATGACCGGCGACCAGGTGACCATCGATGTCACCGAGGTCATCGATCACCACGGCGACACGATCGTGCGCGGCCGCTACGACGGCACCTTCGACAAGACGAACCTGCCGGAGGAGCTCATCCTGACCAACTACTTCACGGTCCGCGGCGGCAAGATCGTCAGCCTGATCGTCATCCGCAACACTCCGCCGGCTTACTAAGCTTGCCGAGTGGACCAGGATTTCGACACCTTGCAGCGGCCGGACGCACCGGTCGCGATCGCGCCGGACGGCTCGCAGGTGCGGGCCCTGCTGCGGCTTGACGGCGGCTCGATGGCCCACTTCGGGCTGGCCGCCGGACAGGTCTCCCGGGCGGTCGCCCACCACGCCGTGGACGAGCTCTGGTACGTCCTGTCCGGCCACGGCCAGATGTGGCGGCGCCAGCGGGAACGGCAGGAGATGGTGCCGCTCCGGCCCGGCACCTGCCTGTCCATCCCGGCGGGCACGCACTTCCAGTTCCGCGCCGACGACGGCGGGCCGCTGGCCGCGGTGGGCGTGACGATGCCACCCTGGCCGGGCGATCACGAGGCGTACGAGGTTCCCGGAGCGTGGCCAGCCGGCGACTCCGTCTGACGATTCGCCGGGAAACGCCAGACTCCCCCTGGCCGGACGCCGGGCAGTCGCGGAGAATAGCCTTCGCTGCGAGAGGTGGTGGGCATGCAACCAGGGCACGGGCCGGTGTGGCGGCCGCTGAAACGTCACGACAGCCATGTGGCGGAGCAGATGGTCGAGCGGGCGGCGGAGCTGGCCAGGGATTCCCACTCGCAAACCAGGTACGCCGCCGTGCTGGTGAAGGACGAGAGCCTGCTGGCCTGGGGGACCAACGGCGTGCCGTTCCCGGGAGAAGATCACTGCTACTGCAAGTTCGGGGAGGCTGGGGACCACGACCGCTGCCGGACCCACGCCGAGCAGCGGGCGATCACCCTGGCCCGCGAGGGCGACGGCTGGCGGATGCTGCAGGGATCGAAGCTGATCTACGTGCGGCTCGAGGCGGACGACTCGGTCCGGCTGGACGAGCCGCACTTCTGCGCCCGGTGCAGCCGCCTCGCGCTGTCCCTGGGCGTGGCGGAGTGGATCTTCGCCCTGTCCGAGGGGCTGGTCGGTTACTCCTCGGCCGACTACGACCAGATCGCCAGGCTCAGGTGGTAGTGGCCGGCCTCTGAGGCGGACACTAGGTGCATGCGCTATCTGAGTCCAGAGACCAGCACCAGGATTTCCCGGATCGGGCTTGGCACCTGGCAGTTCGGCTCCCGGGAGTGGGGCTACGGCCAGGGCTACGCCGGACAGGAGGCGCACGCCATCGTGCGCCGGGCGGTGGAACTCGGCGTCACCCTGTTCGACACCGCCGAGATCTACGGGTTGGGGCGCAGCGAGCGGATCCTCGGCGCGGCGCTCGGCGACGACAGGGACTCGGTCTTCCTGGCCACGAAGCTCTTCCCGCTGCTGCCGGTCGCCCCCGTCGTCGAGCAGCGCGCCGTGGCCAGCGCGAACCGGCTCGGCGCCCGTCGGCTCGACCTGTACCAGGTGCACCAGCCCAACCCGGTGATCAGGGACGGCACGATCATGCGCGGCATGCGCGCGCTGCAGCGGGTCGGGCTGGTGGGCGAGGTCGGCGTCAGCAACTACTCACTGGACCGCTGGCGTGCCGCCGAGCAGGCCCTGGGCGCCAGGGTGCTGAGCAACCAGGTCCGGTACAGCCTCGTCGACCGCTCGCCTGAGCGGGACCTGCTCCCGTTCGCCGAATCGACCGGCCACCTGGTGATCGCCTACAGCCCGCTGGCCCAGGGGCTGCTCTCCGGCCGGTACGACCGGGACCACCGCCCGGCGAACCGGCTCCGGGCCGCCAATCCGCTGTTCCTGCCGGAGAACCTCGACCGGGCGGGCGACCTGATCGCGACCTTGCGCGAGGTGGCGGACGCGCACGCCGCCACACCCGCCCAGATCGCCCTGGCCTGGGTCATCCGCGGGCCCGCGGTAGTGGCCATACCGGGCGCCTCCAGCGTCGGCCAGCTGGAGAGCAACGTGGCCGCCGCCGACATCGAGCTGACCGAGGACGAGTACCAGACCCTGCACGCGGCGGCCGTCAGGTTCCGCCCGGTCTCAGGCCCGGCCGTCCTTCCCCGCCTGCTCCGCTCCCGGCTCGGGCGTTAACCTGGCCGGGTGACCGGTACAGACAGCATCGTCGAGCGCATCCTGACCAGCTACGACACCATCACCGTGGTCGGCGCCAGCCGGGCCCCTTACAAGGCGGCGCACTCGGTGCCCGCCCACATGCAGCGGCACGGCTGGCGGATCATCCCGGTTAACCCGCACGCCGACCAGCTCCTCGGCGAGCCGGCCTACCGGACGCTCTCCGACGTGCCGGAGCAGGTGGGCCTGGTCGACGTGTTCCGCCCGTCCGGCCAGACGCCGGACATCGCCCGCCAGGCGGTCGCGGCGGGCGCCACTGCCCTGTGGCTGCAGCTGGGCATCGCCTCGGCCGAGGCCCGGGCCATCGCCGAGGACGCCGGGCTGCTCTACGTGGAAGACCGCTGCCTGGTCATCGAGCAGCGCCGCCTGAACCTGGAGGCCCCCGGCCGCTAGGCCCCGCCACACAGGGCGCGGGCCAGGTCGCCGGAGATGCCGTGGATCCAGCGCAACTCGCCGGCCAGGAACTCCAGCGAGGCGGCCGCCCCGGCGGCGTCGACCGGTGCGTACTTGACGCGCTCGGCGGAGGCCAGGGGAGAGCGCTGCAGCGCGGGCACGATCTTCGCCCGGTCGGTCAGCCCGTATGCGTCCACGAAAAGCCGGAGTCGTTCGGGCAGGTCGGGCACTGGGTCGAAGCCGGCCTGGGCCAGCTGGGCAGGCGGCGCGAGCGGCACGAACGCCCACGCCGCCGCGGCCAGGTCGGCCACCGGCTCGACCGGCTCGGCGCCGTCCCAGTCGATGAACGCGACCGGCACGCCGTCCCGGTAGACGGTGTTCCACGGACCGAGGTCGCCGTGGCTGACTACCTCACCGGGCAACGGCGGGTGCGGATGGAACCGGTAGGTCGTCACGGTCGGCTCGAACCCGGCGGCGGCTTCGTGCAGCGCGCGCAGCAGCCTGCCCGCCCCGGCCAGCGCGCGGTCGGTCCTGGCCTGCGGCGGGAGCCGGTTGCCGCGGCCTGGCTGCCAGTCCGGGTCGAATGCCACCTCGCCCTCGATGTAGGTCAGCTCCTCCCACCCGTCCCCGGTCGCCAGCACCCGCGGCGAGCCCTCGAATCCGGCCGAGGCCAGGTGGCGCAGGTACTGGTGGACGGCAGGGGACCACGGACCCGTCGGCCGCCGCACCCGGTCACCGTGGCGGACGAGGCCGCTCGTCATCCGCCCGCCGGGCAGCGGAACGCCCTCAGCCTCGTGCATCGCCGAGCCGGGCGAAGGCCGCGATGGCGGCCGTGTTCACGACCCTGGGGTCAGCTTCAGGTAGGTCACGCCGTTGTCGTAGAGCTCCGCGTCGGCCCGATTCCACGTGGCGGGCTGCAGGCTCTCGTCGAACAGCCGCGACCCGGCCGAACGGGTGACCGGATACACGAACAGGTGCAGCTCGTCGACCAGCCCGTCGGCGATGAGGGCGCGGACCAGGGTCCCGCTGCCGCTCACGTAGAGGCCCTGGGCCGACTCCTCCTTGAGCTGCTGGATCCGCTTGGGGTCATACCCGCCGATGATCTCCGAGTTCCGCCACGTCGCCGTGCTGAGCGTGGACGACACGACGTACTTGCTGGTGTCGTTGAAGAAGGGCGCGCCAGGGTCCTCCTCCGCGGTCCGTTTGGACCAGGCCGGCTCGAACATCTCATAGGTCGTGCGGCCCAGCAGGATGCCGTCGCTGCTCGTCGTGATCCGGCCGATCGCCTCGCCCATCCGCGGGTCGAACCCGAACGGGAAGGTCCAGCTCGGCGTGTCGATCACGCTGTCCAGGCTGATGAACTCGTGTACCCGGATCGCTCCCATGGTTCTTCCTCCCTGTTGACTGCCCCGTATTGACTGCCCGTGTTGACTTTCCCGTGTTGACTTTCCCGTGTTGACTGCCCGTGCGGCCCGTCCGTGCTGACTGGCCCGTTACCGGGTGGCTTCCCTGCCATCTTGCACGGTCAGGCCGCCCGCCTCGAAGGCTTTCGGGGCTAGTACCTGGTAGACGGCGCCAGCCCTGGTGGTACGGGATTCGAGCAGGTCGTATCCCCTGGGCGGCGCGTCGTCGGTGAACAGCGCCTTGCCGGCGCCGACGGTGACCGGGAACGTCAGCAGCCGGTACTCGTCGATCAGCCCCGCGGCGTGCAGCGCCTGGGCCAGCCGCGCGCTGCCGTGCACCTGCAGCTCGCCCCGTCCGCCCTTCTTGATGTCGGCGACCTGGCCGACGACGTCACCGCGCAGAACCGTGGTGTCACCCCAGTCGGCGCGGGTCAGCGTGTTCGACACGACGTACTTGCGACCGTGGTTCAGCTTGGTCGCGGCGCCGTTGGCCGGGTCGGTGACCTGGCTCCAGTAGACACGCATGCTCTCGTAGGTGTTACGGCCGAGCAGGATCGCCTCGGTCCGGGCGAACCAGCTCTCCACGATCACTCCCATGTCGGCGTCCGAGAACGGCACCAGCCACCCGCCGCGGCCGAACCCCCCGCTGGGGTCCTCCTCGGCTCCGCCCGGACCCTGCATGACCCCGTCGAGCGTCAGGAACGTATGCGTGACCAGCTTCACCGGATCCTCCCAGCGTCTTCCCGGCTCTGGGGCGGAGGACGGTGTGCTCGCCCCCGTACCGGAACTCCCGCGTCGCCCAGACCTCGAGCACACCGTCACCGGGCGTCAGCCCCCGGTCCGTGTGACCGCCCGGTGCTGCCAGCCTAACCGGCAAGTGGTCTTGGGGACTGGTCCAATCGCTGGCGTATATGTGGGGCCAATCGTGCCGTGCCGATGGGACGAGGTAGCGTCGGGGCCGTGGACCTGGAGATGGAATTCCGGGACGGCGTCTCGCTCCGCCGCCAGCTCGAGGACGCGCTGCGGGTGGCCATCCGGTCCGGCCGGCTGCCACCGGGATCGGCGCTGCCGCCTAGCCGGGATCTGGCCGAGCAGCTGAGCGTGTCCCGCGGGGTGGTAGTGGACAGCTACGCTCAGCTGACCACCGAGGGTTATCTGTCGGCCCGGCGCGGCTCCGGTACCCGCGTCGCCGCGGCGGCGGCGTCAGGCCGCCCGCCGGCCCGGCGGCAGCTGCCAGCGCCGAATGCCTACCGCTACGAGCTACGGCCCGGGCTGGCCGACTTCCACGCCTTCCCGCGTGCCGCGTGGAAGGCGGCTCTGCTGCGTGCCCTGCGCGAACTGCCGGACATCCGGCTGACCTACGCCGACCACCGCGGTGTCCCCGAGCTCAGGAACGCCCTCGCCGGATACCTGGCTCGCGTACGCGGTGTGGTCGTTGACCCCGAGCATGTGGTCGTCTGCTGCGCGGCCTCCCAGGCGCTGACCGTGCTCTGGCACGTGCTCCGCCAACGTGGCGGCCGCCGCGTGGCGGTCGAGGACCCCGGCTGGCGCTGGCAGCGGTACACCGCCGAAGCGGCCAGGCTGGAGGCCGTTCCGGTCCGGGTGGACGCCGACGGCATGGTGGTGTCCGAGCTCGCCGCGGCCGATGTCGACGCCGTGGTGATGACGCCGGCCCACCACTACCCGACCGGAGTGGTCATGACGGCCGAACGCCGCGGCGCGCTGATCGCCTGGGCGCGGGACCGCGGCGCGCTGATCGTCGAGGACGACTACGACGTGGAGTACCGGTTCGGCCGGGATCCGGTGGCCTCGCTCCAGGGCCTGGCCCCGGACCTGGTCGCGTTCGTCGGCACCACCAGCAAGACGCTGGCGCCCGCGCTCCGCCTGGCCTGGGTCGTCACCCCGTCGCACCTGATCGACGACGTCGAGGACGTGCTGCTGGTCACCGGGGTGACGCCGCCCACCCTGGACCAGATGGCCCTGGCGTCGTTCATCGAGGACGCCGCGCTGGAACGCCACCTGCGCTCCATGCGCCGGCACTACCGCGCCAAACGGAACCTGCTGGTCGGCGAGCTCGGCAAGCACCTGCCCGAGGTGCGCGTCAGCGGTACCGAGGCCGGGCTGCACCTGCTCGCCTGGCTCCCCGAGGACGCGGACGAGCACGAGACGGCGAGGCGGGCCCGGCGCTCCGGCGTCGGCCTGCACGAGCTGCACCGCCACTGCACCGCGTACGCGCCGTCCCCTCCGGCGCTCCTCCTCGGCTTCGCCCTCCCGAGCGAATCGGACTTGATCGCGGCCGCCGCCTTGCTCGCCCAGGCGATCGGCTGACCGGAACCAGGGCGAGACGGCCATTTGCGCGGAACATGAACGCGACATATCGTGAATTCAAGTACGGGGTTCTCGGAAGGGTGGGCACAATGGCCGGCTGGTACGCGGCGCGAAGGCCGAACATGTCCTCAAAGGTGGTGATCGCCCTGGCGCTGCTCGCGTTCGCGCTGGTGGCGGCGGTCCCGATCGCGTTTGTCGCCGGGGTCATCATGATGCTGCTCGGGCACGTCATCGGCGGGCTGGCCCTGTTCGGCGGCTCGATCCTGGCCGCGACGGTCGCCGTCGTGCTGGCCAGCGTGACCGGCGTGCGCCACCTGCGCGGCGTGGTCCGCGGCATGATCGCCGAGCACGACTTCACCGAGCACGACACCACCGAGCACAACTCCCAGGTCTTCCAGCTGGACCGGGACGACTACACCTACATCAGGTGAGCCGCGCGCCACGTTAATGTCGGTGGCGTCGGCTAGGTTGCTGGCGTGGAGCAACGCATCAGCATCATTACGCTCGGTGTCGCCGACGTCAGCCGGGCCCGGACGTTCTACGAACGCCTGGGCTGGCGCGGCCAGGAGATGGAGGAGACCGTCTTCTTCCAGGCCGGGACCATGGCCGTGATCCTGTGGGGGCGAGCCAAGCTCGCCGAGGACAGCGGCGTGCCCGATAGCGGCGCCGGCGGCTTCGACGGCGTCGTCCTGGCGCACAATCTCCGGTCGCGGGCCGAAGTCGACGCGCTACTGGCCGACGCGGCCGACGCGGGCGCCGAGATCTCCCAGCCGGCCAGGGAGACCTTCTACGGCGGTTACGCCGGCTGCTTCCGCGACCCGGACGGCCACGTCTGGGAGATCGCCTGGAACCCCGGCTTCACCCTCGGGCCGGACGGCTCGCTCGTCCTGCCCGATTTCGGCTAGAACCCGCGGCTAGAACCCGCGAGCTAGAAACCGGACAGCTGCCCGGCGTCGGTGATGCGCAGCACGGCCGAGCCGGCCTCGTCCGAGGCGTCCAGGTCGACGACCGCGCTGATGCCCCAGTCGTGGTCGCCCGCCGGGTCGTCGAAGATCTGCCGCACCGCCCACTGCCCCGGCTGCTGGTCGATCATCAGCAGGGCCGGGCCGCGCGCCTCCGGGCCGGTGCCGATCTCGTCGTGCACGTCGAAGTAGCCCTCCAGGGCGTCCTCCCACGCCGCAGCGTCCCACCCGCTCTCCGAATCCAGCGCGCCAAGCTCCTCGTAGTGTCCGAGCGCGGCCAGCCGGACCCGGTGGAACAGCGCGTTGCGCACCAGCACCCGGAACGCCCGCACGTTGGACGTGACCGTGGCGGGCCGCTCGTCCCGCGACGGTTCCGCCGCGTCCAGCGGGTTGCGCAGCCGCTCCCACTCGTCGATCAGGCTGGAGTCGACCTGCCGGACGATCTCGCCCAGCCACTCGATCAGGTCGGTCAGGTCCTCGGTCTTGGCCTCGTCCGGCACCGTCTGCCGCAGCGCCTTGTACGCGTCGGCCAGGTAGCGCAGCACCAGGCCTTCGGACCGGGACAGCCCGTAGAACGCGACGTACTCGGCGAAGGTCAGCGCTCGCTCGTACATGTCGCGGACCACCGCCTTGGGCCGGACCTCGTAGTCGGCGACCCACGGGTGACCGCGCCGGTAGATCTCGTAGGCCCCGTCGAGCAGGTCCTCCAGCGGCTTGGGGTACGTCACGTCGTCCAGCAGTTCGAGCCGCTCCTCGTACCCGACGCCGTCCGCCTTCATCTGGGCCACCGCCTCGCCGCGCGCCCGGAACTGCTGGGCGGACAGCACCTGCCGCGGGTTCTCCAGGGTCGACTCGATCACCGACAGCACGTCCAGCGGGTAGGACGGCGACTCCGGGTCCAGCAGCTCGATGGCGGCCAGCGCGAACGGCGACAGCGGCTGGTTGAGCGCGAAGTCGAGCTGCAGGTCTACGGTCAGCCGCACCAGGCGCCCCTCGGAATCGGGCTCGTCCAGCCGCTCGACCACGCCGCCCGCCAGCAGCGCCCGGTAGATCGCGATGGCCTGGTGGATGTGTCGGCGCTGGGCCGCCCGCTCCTCGTGGTTGTCGGTCAGCAGGTGCTTCATCGCGGCGTACGCGTTGCCCGGCCGGGCGATGACGTTCAGCACCATGGCGTGCGTGACCCTGAAGCTCGAGGTCAACGGCTCGGGGTCGGCCGCCACCAGCCGCTCGAACGTCGGCTTCCCCCACGACACGAAGCCCTCTGGTGGCTTCTTGCGGACCACCTTGCGCCGCGCCTTCGGGTCGTCGCCCGCCTTGGCCAGGGCCTTCTCGTTCTCCACCACGTGCTCGGGGGCCTGCACGACCACCCGGCCCGCCGTGTCGAAGCCGGCCCGGCCCGCCCGCCCGGCGATCTGGTGGAACTCGCGCGCCTGCAGCAGCCGGGTCTTTTTCCCGTCGTACTTGGACAAGGCGGTGAACAGGACGGTGCGAATCGGCACGTTGATGCCCACGCCGAGGGTGTCGGTGCCGCAGATGACCTTGAGCAGGCCGGCCTGGGTCAGCGTCTCGACCAGCCGCCGGTATCTGGGCAGCATGCCGGCGTGGTGTACGCCGATGCCGTGCCGCACCAGCCGGGACAGGGTCTTGCCGAAGCCGGCCGAGAACCGGAAGTTGCCGATCATGTCGGCGATGGCGTCCTTCTCGGCCCGGCTGCAGACGTTCACGCTCATCAGCGCCTGCGCCTGCTCAATCGCAGCCGCCTGGGTGAAGTGCACGACATAGACCGGCGCCTGATTCGTAGACAGCAGTTCCTTCAACGTCTCGTGCAGCGGCTCGAGGACGAAGGAGAAGACCAGCGGCACCGGGCGCTCGGCCGAATGGATCACCGCGGTAGGCCGGCCGGTCCGCCAGGTCAGGTCGGTCTCAAACCTGGTCACGTCGCCGAGGGTGGCCGACATCAGCACGAACTGCGCCCGGGGCAGTTCGAGCAGGGGCACCTGCCAGGCCCAGCCGCGGTCGGGATCGGCGTAGAAGTGGAACTCGTCCATCACTATCAGCACCTGGCCTACGTCGGCCCCGGAAGCAGAGCCGCCGTCCCGCAGCGCGATGTTCGCCAGCACCTCGGCGGTGCAGCAGATGATCGGCGCTTCCGCGTTGACGCTGGCGTCCCCGGTCATCATGCCGACCTCCGACGGGCCGAACGCGGCGCACAGGTCAAAGAACTTCTCCGACACCAGCGCCTTGATCGGCGCGGTGTAGAACGTGCGCCGCCCGTCCGCGAGCGCGGTGAAGTGAGCGCCCATGGCGACCAGGCTCTTGCCGGACCCGGTGGGGGTGGACAGGATGACGTTCGCCCCCGAGACGATCTCGATGAGCGCTTCCTCCTGGTGCGGGTACAGCGCCAGCCCGCGTCGCTTGGACCACCCGGCGAAGGCGTCGAAGACGGCGTCGGGTTCGGGCGTCTCGGGCAGCAGGTCAATGAGGGTCATAGCGGTTCCATGATGCCGTGCCCGGAGAGTGCCCGCGGCGAGGCGGCGCGGGGGAGGGGCCGGCGGGTAATAACAGCAGCCGCCGAGGCCGCACTATTCCGGCCGAACGGGCCAGGCGCGTGCTATCCCAGCCGGGCCCGCCGCAGTTCCAGGGGGCTCAGGTGAACAGGGCATCACCGTAGTGCTGACCGGGGCGCAGGCCGGGCGGGACGGCGAAGGTGGCGCTGCCGGTGTGGTGGATGTACTCGTTCAGGGCGTCGCCCGCCAGCGCCGTCTGGAGCTTGACGAACTGGGACGGGTTCTTCATGAACGCGATGAAGAACAGGCCGCCGAGCAGGGTCCCGGCCTGCGGGTCGATGCCGTCGGTGAAGGAGTAGCCGCGACGCAGGATATGGATTCCGCCGTTGTGCTCGGGGCTGGCCAGCCGGATGTGGGCGTCGGCGGGGATGGCGGGCTCTCCGTCGCCGCCGGCCCTGGCGAAGTCGGGCGTGCTGAACTCCGCGCCGCCGGACAGCGGGGCCCCGGACACCTTGGCCCGGCCGATGACGTTCTCCTGGTCCTGGAGGTAGTCGCGATCCCAGTTCTCCACGAACATCCGGATCTTGCGGGTCACCATGTAGCTGCCGCCGCGCAGCCAGGGCTGGTCCGTCTCCTGGCCGACCCACACGTGCTGGTTCAGCAGCTCGGTCTGCTCGGCCTTGATGTTGCGGGTGCCGTCCTTGAAGCCGAGCAGGTTGCGCGGGGTGGCCTGCGCCGTCGAGGTGGTGGAGGTCCGGCCGAAGCCGAGTTCCATCCAGTTGTGCGTGACGACGCCCATGCCGATCCTGGCCAGGTTCCGCACCGCGTGGAAGGCGACCAGCGGGTTGTCGGCACAGGCCTGGACGCACAGGTCGCCGCCGGTGTAGTCGGGGTCGAGGTTCTCGTTCGGCAGCGGCGGCAGGTCGGTCAGCGCGGCCGGCTTGCGCGCGGCCAGGCCGAACCGGTCGTCGAACAACGCGGGTCCGTAGCCGATCGTGACGGTCAGCCGGGAGACCGGTGAGCCGACGGCCTCGCCCGTGTCCACTGGCGGCGCGATGGGATCGGTCTCCTCGCCGACCAGCTGGCCCGCGGCCATCCGCGCGGCCGCGCCCGTCCACACCCGCAGCAGGTCGCGCAGGTCCGCGCGGGAGGTACCGGAGACGACGTTCATGGTGCCGAACGCCAGCCGGTCCTGGGCCGGGGTGATGATGCCGGCCTGGTGCGTGCCGTAGAACGGGATCGTCTGCTGGCCCAGGCTGGTATCGCCGGCACCGGAGGAGTCGGTCGCCGAACTGGTGAAGTACCCGGTCAAGCCGCCTGCCACCGCCCCGGCTCCAAACAATCCGGCCCCGGTCAGCAGGCGCCGCCGTGACGGCCCGGCCGGGACCTCAGCAGGCTCGACCCGCGCCGGGTCC
>Ga0307308_10000751_pt1 | contig 12172 bp, 10 predicted proteins | sample ER_DNA_195_FD_194501 | JGI IMG/M metagenome (GOLD analysis project Ga0307308, IMG submission 194501) | Bulk soil microbial communities from the East River watershed near Crested Butte, Colorado, United States - ER_DNA_195 | ecosystem: Environmental > Terrestrial > Soil > Floodplain | place...
CTTCGCGCCCTGCGCCAGGCACTGCTGGGCCTGGTTCTTCTGCTTCTGCGGATCAGCGTGCGCGTTCACGATGGTGGCGGCGACGCCTGCCTTCTTGAACGCGGCTTTTAGGTACGGCGCGTCGAACAGCGTGTAGCGCGTCGACGAAACCGTATCCGGAAGGAGCGCGCATGCTTTGATCGACGCGCTGCTTGATGTCGGCTTCGCAATCGCGGTCGAGGCTCCGGCGGCGATGCCGACGAGCCCGAGCGCGACAAGCGTCGCCACGAACTTACGGGAGACGTTCTTCAACCTGTCCTCCTTGATATGTGACCCGGTGGCACGTTCGTACCACACTCTTCATTGCCCCCACAAGTTAGACCTCGGGAGCGAGGCTTTGTTAGGGGAACCGCTCAGCCTTCGAAAATCAAGGCGCCGATCTCGAAAGTGGCGCCGCATCTCATGTCCACGCCGCTGCGGGCCGGCGTGTTAGCCTCGCGCCGGTGCGGCCGAAGACAATCCTGCTGCTGGCAGCGACCGCCCTGCTGGCGATCGTCGCGGCCGGCTGCGGGGGAAGCTCGAAGAAATCGGCTGCACCGAAGAGCTCCGGCTGCTCCGTCGACCAGCTCAACCTCGTCCACAAGGGACAGCTGACGATCGGCACCGACAACCCGGCCTTCCCGCCCTGGTTTGGCGGGACGCCGCCGAAAGGCTCGATGTGGAAGGTCAGCGACCCGAACTCGGGTCAAGGGTTCGAGAGCGCGGTCGCGTACGCCGTGGCGGGGAAGCTCGGCTTCAAGAAGAGCGCCGTCCACTGGGTTGTCGTCCCCTTCGAGCAGTCGTTCAAGCCGGGCTCAAAGAGCTTCGACTTCGATGTCAACCAAGTCTCCTTCACCCCTGCGCGGGCGAAAGCCGTCGACTTCAGCGATTCCTACTACAACGTCAACCAGGCGCTCATCGGCCTCAAAGGGACGCCGATCACCTCGGCCAAGACGAGCGCGGACGTCAAGCAGTACAAGCTCGGCGTTCAGATCGGCACAACGAGTTACGCCTACGTGACGAAGAACATCAAGCCGAGCAAGCAGCCATCCGTCTACAACACCTCGAGCGACGTCAACTCCGGCCTGAAGGCGCACCAGATCGACGGGATCGTCGTCGACCTTCCCACGGCCTTCTACATCACCGCTGTGCAGCTCCCGCAGGCGACGATCGTCGGCCAGTTCCCGACCGTCGGCACGCCAGAGCATTTTGGGATGGTGCTCGCGGAGGGCAACAGCCTCACCTCTTGCGTCGACAAGGCGCTCGCCTCGCTGAAGAGCGCCGGAACGCTTGCGAAGATCCAGCAGGAGTGGCTGTCGAACAAGGCGAGCGCTCCCGTCCTGAAGTAGCACCCGTCGCCGCGTGAGCGCCGACGCGGAAACCGGCCGCGGCGACCGCCGGTCTCGGATCCTCGGCGACCTTCGAGGGGCTCGCAACATCGGAATCGCCGTCACGAGCACGGTCGTGTTCTTTGCGGTGATCGTCGTCGTCATCGTTACCTCCGCCGGCTGGCCAGAGGTCCGCAAGGCCTTCTTCGACCGAAAGCTCTTCAGCGACTCGTTTCCTGAGATCGCGCACGCTTTCTTGCTGAACATTCGGATCTTCTGTATCGCCGAGGCGCTGATCCTCGTCTTCGCCCTCGCGATCGCTGTTCTGCGGGGGCTGCCAGGGCCGGTGCTCTTCCCTTTCCGGCTGCTCGCCGTGCTTTACACCGACCTCTTTCGCGGGATCCCGACGATCCTCGTGATCTACATCCTCGGCTTCGGCGCGCCGGCGCTCCAGCTCTCGGGCGTGCCGAACTCGCCGCTCTTTTGGGGCGTGACGGCGCTCGTGCTCGTCTACTCGGCCTATGTGGCCGAGGTCTATCGCGCCGGTATCGAGTCCGTTCATCCGAGCCAGGAGGCGGCTGCCCGGTCGCTCGGTCTCACCCGCGGCCAGACGCTGCGCTACGTGATCGTTCCCCAGGCGGTTCGGCGGGTGATCCCGCCGCTCCTCAACGACTTCATCGGGCTGCAGAAGGACTCGGCGCTCGTCGCCTTGATCGGCCCGATCGAAGCCTTCAGGCAGTCCCAGATCGACGTCGCCGCGACCTTCAATTACACGCCGTACATGGCGACCGCGCTCCTCTTCATCCTGCTGACGATCCCACTCGCCCGGCTCACGGACTGGTTGATCGCGCGCGACCGGCGTCGGCAGAGCGGGGGTGGTGGCCGGTGAGCACGAGCGCCTCAGCGCTGAAGCTCGAAGGGGTGCACAAGTCGTTCGGCTCCGTCGAGGTCCTGCGCGGCGTCGACCTCGATGTCGGCGAGCACGAGGTCGTCTGTCTGATCGGGGCCTCCGGCTCGGGCAAGTCGACGCTGCTCCGTTGCGTCAACCTGCTGGAGCGGATCAACGCCGGCCGGATCTTCCTGCGCGGGGAGGAGATCACGCGCCGAGACGTCGACGTGAATGCCGTGCGGCGGCGCATCGGGATCGTCTTCCAGGCTTTCAACCTCTTCCCTCACATGACTGTGCTCCGGAACGTCACCCTCGCCACGACCCGCGTTCTCGGTAAGCCACGAGCCGAGGCTGAGGCCGAGGCGACCGCGCTCTTGGAGCGTTTCGGACTGGCCGACAAGCGGGCCGAGTATCCCGACCGCCTGTCGGGCGGCCAGCAGCAACGGGTCGCGATCGTCCGGGCGCTCGCGATGCAGCCCGAGCTGATGCTGCTCGACGAGGTAACGAGCGCGCTCGACCCGGAGCTCGTCGCCGAGGTGTTGAGCGTGATCCGCGAGCTCGCAGATGCCGGGATGACGATGGTCATCGCAACACACGAGATGAGCTTCGCCCGGGACACCGCGAACCGGATCTGCTTCCTCGACGCCGGCAGGATCCTCGAGCAGGGACCGGCGGAGGAGATCTTCACGCACCCGCGCGAGCCCCGCACGCAGCAGTTTCTGGAACGCATAATCGCTGCCGGGAGGCTGTGATGGAGCGGTTGCGAGACCTCGGCCTGCGGATCGGCGAGCTGGACACAGGGTCGCGGAACGCGATCACGGACGTCCGCGGCGTGTCCGCAGGTCACGTCACCGTTCGTCGCGACGAGCCTGACCCGCCGGAAGGCCGCGGGGTGGCGCGGACCGGCGTCACGGCGATCGTGCCCGGTTCGCTCGACACCTTCATCAGCCGGCCGATCGCCGCCGGCACGGCGGTGCTGAACGGCGCCGGCGAGTTGACAGGGTCGATCCAGATCGGGGAGTGGGGCTGTATCGAGACGCCCGTGTACCTGACCTCGACGATGGCGGTAGGTCGCGTCTATGACGGCGCCGTGGCGGCGGCCGTCGCAGCAGATCCCTCGGTGGGAACCGAGAACTTCGTCATTCCAGTTGTCGGCGAATGCGATGACGGCTGGCTGAACGACGCGCGCACGGTGCAGGTGGAGGCGGCCGATGTCCGGCGTGCGCTCGACGCGGCAGGTGGCGAGGTCGCAGAGGGCGCCGTCGGCGCCGGGACCGGGATGATCTGCTTCGGCTGGAAGGGCGGCATCGGTACTGCCAGCCGGCGCGTCGGCGATGCGCTGGTCGGCGTCCTGGCGCTGACAAACTTCGGCACCCACGACCAGTTGCGCGTCGACGGCGTTCCCGTCGGCCGCCTGCTCGACCCGCCTCCGCCGGGTCGTGACGCGCCAGGCGGCAGCTGCATCGTCGTCATCGCGACCGATGCCGCGCTTGGAACGCACCAGCTGACGCGTCTCGCGCGACGGGCCGGCCTCGGGCTCGGCCGCACGGGCTCGATCGGTCATCACGGCAGCGGCGAGATCTTCGTCGCCCTGTCGACGGCTGAGGGCGATGCCGTCCCCGATCGCGGCCTGAATCAGTTCTTCGGCGCTGTCGTCGACGCGACGGAAGAGTCGGTGCTGAACTCGCTCTGGGCCGCTGAGGACGTCGAGGGCCGCGAGGGAAGGGTGATCAGGGCGCTACCGCACGAGCCCGTCTTCGAGCTCCTCCAGGCGGCTGGAAGGGTCTAGGCCGTCAGCTCCTCGGCCAGCTCTGCGAAGACCGCGACGTAACGGTCGACCGCGGCGTCGTCGTGCGCGACCGTGAGCGTCCACTCCTCCTCGCGGCCGGGCGTCATGAAGATGCCGCGGTTCATCGAATAGAGCCAGGCGAGATCGGTCAGCTCCGCATCCTGGTTCGCCTTGAAGGTGGCGTAGTCGACGATCGGCTCGGCCGAGAAGGTGACGCAACCTTTTGCGGCGATGCCAATCGCGTAGCCGGGCAGGGAGTGGTCTTCGATGACGCGCGAGCAGCCCGCGAGGATTCGCTCGTTGATGCGCTCCAGGTGCTCGTAAGCCGCCGGCGTGAGGACCTCTTCCAGGTTCGCGCGCGCTGCGGCCATCGAAAGGGGGTTGCCGTTGAAGGTGCCGACCTGGTAGACGCTGCCGTCCTCGACCGCCCGCATCGCCTCGTCGGTGCCGCCGATCGCGCCTGAGGGGAGTCCTCCACCAAGCGACTTTGCGAGCGTGACGAGATCGGGCTGGACGCCGAAGCGTTCGGTGGCGCCACCGGCCGCGATCGTGAAGCCGGTCTTGACCTCGTCGAAGATGAGGACGATGCCGCGGCGCTTGGTCAGCTCGCGGACCGCCTCGAGGTATCCCGGCTCGGGCGGGATGATCCCGAGGTTCATCATCGCCGCTTCCATGATCACGCAGGCCGGGGCGCGCCCCTCGGACTCGAGCCGTTCGATTCGTCGCTCTATCGCGGCAGCGTCGTTGAACGGAACCGCGATGGTGAGGTCGACGACAGCTCGTGGCAGGCCCGCCCCGTAGCCGATCGACGGCAGGTCGTCCTGAGGCATTTCGCCGACGTCCGCGCCGCCGGTCGAGACCATCAACGCATCGTTGTGGCCGTGGTAGGAGCCGAAGATCTTGACGATCGTGTCGCGTCCGGTCAGCCCCCGGGCGATCCGGACAGCATCCATCGTCGCTTCGGTACCGGAGTTCGTGTAGCGCCATTTCGGCAGGCCCCAGCGGCGCTGCAGCTCCTCGGCGACCGAGACGGCGTCCTCGGTCGGCGCGGCGAAATGGGTGCCGGCCTGGACGCGCTTCTCGACGGCGCGCGAGATCGCGGGGTGGGCGTGGCCCTGCGTCATTGATCCGAAGCCGTTGTGGAAGTCGAGCAGTTCGTTGCCGTCGACGTCCCAGACCCGCGCGCCCTCGCCGCGCTCGAGATAGATCGGCCACGGCTCGCGCACCTGATACGACGAGGCGACGCCGCCGACGAGCGAGGTGCGCGCCCGCTCGTAGAGCGCGTGCGACTTCGGCGTCCGCTCGTTGAGCGTCCGCTCCTCCCGCTCGGTCAGCTGGCGAATGCGTTCGCGATCGATCTGGCTGGGCGCCTGGACGGCCACGATGCGACCCTACCAACGGTCACGGAGTGGCCCCCGATAGGCCGTCGTCGGCTCGGTCTAGGCGGGCGAGCAGCGCGGATCGTGGTAGCACGCGAGCTGGAGGAGCAAGGCGTGCAACGTCTCACGGCTCTCGGCGTCAAGCGGGGTCAGCAGCTCGTCCCCCAGGCGGTTGGTGATCGAGCGAAGGCGAACGAGAACGCGCCGACCCTCGGGCGTCAGGCTGACGATGTGTCGGCGCCGGTCGCTGGGGTCACGCTGGCGCTCGACGAGGCCGCGTTCCTCGAGGGAGTCCAGGATCCCGACCAGCTGGCTGCGGTCGAGTTGGAGCGCGTCGGCAATCGTGGCCTGAGTCTCCCTCGCCTGTTCACCGAGGAGGGCGAGAACGCTGTAGTCGTAGAGGCTGAACCCGGCCTGCTCGACTTCCGCGATCGCCTTGGCTTTGAAGCCGTAGCCGACCCGGGCGAGCAGGAAGGCGGTGTTTGCGATCAGCTCCTTGGCGAGCCGGGGCGGCGGAGGAGCGGGGAGCTCAGTTACTTGAGTAGTCACAGAAATTAGTGTAGCACCGAAGCGTGGGCTCGTGCTATCGTTGTGCCGTTCAACTATCTGGAGGGCAAATCAATGAACTCAGAAATTGTGGCACAGCCGCTGGACGTACGCGAAGAGAACGTCGATAGCAGGCGCTGGCTGGGACTCGCGGTGATCGTCGCCGCACAGTTCATGGTCGTCCTCGACGTCGCGATCGTGAACGTCGCCCTGCCGTCGATCAAGACGGATCTCCACTTCTCGGAGACGAGTCTGCAGTGGGTGATCACGGCGTACTCCATCTTCTTCGGCGGCGTGCTCCTGCTCGGCGGCCGCCTGGCCGACCTGCTCGGCCGCAGGCGCCTGTTCATGATCGGGCTCGCTCTGTTCACCGTCTTCTCGCTGCTCGACGGCCTCGCGTGGTCGGAGACTTCGCTGATCGTTTTCCGGTCGGTCCAAGGACTCGGTGCGGCCTTGCTCTCTCCGGCCGCCCTGTCGATCCTGACGACGACCTTTCGCGAGGGCCGTGAGCGAAACCTCGCTCTCGGGATCTGGGGAGCCGCTTCGGGAAGCGGCGGTGCGGCGGGCGTCCTGCTCGGCGGCGCGCTGACGAGTGCCCTGAGCTGGTCCTGGATCTTCTTCATCAACATTCCCGCGGGCGTGCTCGTGCTCGCAGTCACTCCGTGGCTGCTTCGCGAGAGCCGCGCCGATCTCCAGCACCGAACCTTCGACTTCGCGGGCGCCGCATCGATCACCAGTGGCCTGATGGTGCTGGTCTACGCGATGACACGCGCGACGCAACATGGCTGGCTGACCACTGAGACGATCGGTCTGCTGGCGGCCTCGGCGCTCTTGGTCGTGGCTTTCGTCGTGATCGAGCTGCGCTCGAAAGCGCCGCTGCTGCCGATGCGGATCTTCCGTCTGAGGACGCTGACGGCCTCGAATGTCACCGGACTACTTGTGGGCGCCTCGATCTTCGCGCAGTTCTTCCTGCTGACCCTCTACATGCAGCAGGTGCTCCATTACTCCGCCCTCAAGACGGGAGTCGCCTACATCGCCCTGACGCTCACGATCATCGCCTTCTCGGCGGTCTCGCAGGCGCTGGTGACTCGCCTCGGTATCCGGTGGGTGCTGACCGCGGGACTTCTGTTCTCGGCAGCCGCCCTTGTGCTCTTCGCGCGGTTGCCCGTGCACGGCAGCTACTTCAGCGATCTCTTCCCGGCTTTTCTGCTCAGCGGGATCGGGCTCGCGCTGGCCTTCGTGCCGATCTCGATCGGCGGACTGACGGGCGTTCGCCAGGCGGACGCCGGCATCGCCTCGGGGCTGATCAACACGTCGCAGCAGATCGGCGGCGCAATCGGCGTCGCGGCTGCGACCACGATCGCGACCACCTTCACGACGCGCTTCGTCGACGTCCATGCCGGCGCGTCGCCGCTCGGTGGTACGGCGCTGACCCACGGCTTCGGGATCGCCTTCTACGTCTTGGCGGGCGTGGCGGCGTTTGGCGCTCTCGTCGCGGCGGTGCTGGTCGAGTCGAATCCGGTGGCCCCGGAGGTGGAAGTCGTCGACGGTCAGGTCGTCCAGGTGGAGCTGGCGGCATGAGCGCGCGGGAGATCGACGACCTGCTGCTACACATCCGAGGCCTCGTCCTGGTGCGCGAGATCCTGAGACAGCGCGGCGCCAGCGCCGCCGAGCTCGACGCTCATACGGCCGAGCTCGAGCGGCTGAAGGACCGGCTGGCCGAGCTCGCAGTTCCGGCGACTGTCGGCGGCTAGAAACACAAGAGGGCGCGGCGGCCTGTTAGCCGTCGCGCCCTCGTTGGTCTTCGTTCCGGTGAGTCCTACGAGGACTTCATCGGGTCGAGATACACGTCGTCGATCGCTGCGGCGCCGTTTACCGCCGTGAAGCGAAACGAGACGGAGGTGGTCAAAAGCGGCAGAACGCCGCCAAGCATTCCGATCGCCGGCGAGGGCTTCCAGGTGCCGCCTGCCGAGATCGTGCCGCCGTCGAAGATGCCGAGCAGGCTCGAGAGCAGGCCTCGATAGACGACCTGAACCTTGACGCTCGAACCGGCGTCGCCACGGACGACGAAGCGCATCTTGCTCGAGATCAGCGAGATGCACATTCCCGGGCTCGTAGCCGAAGCGCCCTTCGGCAACGACATGGACGTCTTGTCCGTCTTGCTGTGAACGTAGTACGACTCGTTTCCGGAGACCGCACGTGCGCCTCCGCTCAGGCTCCAGCCGGTCCCGCCCGATTCGAAGCCGCCGTCGGGCGCAAACGCGTAGTTCGCGTAGTCCTTCCAGGACGCAAAGGGTGTTGAAGTCGCTGACGGGCAGGTGAGGCCGAGGCCCGCCGAGGCCGGAGCTGTGCCCGCCGCCAGCGCGATCGCACCGCCGATAAGTCCGAGAGCAAGAACAGAGCTCGCACGCCGGACGAAAGAATTCAATGCCACAGAAAGTCCTCCCTGAGATAGCCGCAGTCGATTGCCCAGATTTCCCTGTACTCACATTGCTCGGGTCTGGCTTTGCGGCCTCCCCCGTTGAGGTGATTCAGCTCCGAGTCAAGGAGTTCCCGTTGCACGCCGATACGGGGGAACATGGCGGCGTCGGTCGCGACTGGATCCCCCTTGCCCGAAAGTGGTGTGCTTCAGGGCGGCGCCGATGTCAACGTCGACGCGCTGATCGAGCAGTCCCGGCAGCTGGCCGCCACGCCCCTCGGCGACCGAGACCGTCTGGCCTCGCTCCTGCTCGCCGTCCCGTTCCTGGTCGTTTCCGTCGCCCTCGTGATGTTCGCTCACTCGTCTCGGCAAGTGGGGCTCTGGACGTTCGGCGTCTTCGTCGTCTCCTATGCGCTCGCCTCCCGAATCGATTTCGAGATCGGAACGGGGTCGGCCGTGCCCACGCAGCTCGTGCTCGTGCCGATGCTCGTGTTGCTTCCCGTGCAGTTTGTGCCCCTTTGCGTCCTCGTGGGCCTGCTTCTCGGTGGGCTACCGGACTACGCACGTGGCCGCGTCCCGATCGCGCGCAGCGTGCTGCGGTTCGTCAATTCTTGGCACGCCGTCGGTCCGGCGCTCGTCCTGATCGTGGCGGGCCAGCCCCAGCCGACGCTGCGACATCTCCCCGTCTACGCGTTGGCGTTTGTCGCCCAGTTTGCGTTCGAGTCCGGCAGCACGGCTTTGCGGGACCGCCTGGGCCTCGGCGTCTCTCCTTGGAGCCTCGTGCGCTTCATGGTGTGGATCTGGGCCGTCGACTTGGCGCTAACGCCGATCGCCATCCTCGCCGCGCTCGGATGTGTCGCCCATCCTTGGCTTGTCGTCTTCTCGCTGCCGTTGCTGGGACTTCTGGCCTACTTTGCGCGCGAGCGCCAGGTTCGCATCGACCACGCGCTCGAGCTCAGTCACGCGTACCGAGGCACCGCCATGCTGCTCGGGGACGTCGTCGAAGCAGACGATGCGTACACCGGCAGCCACAGCCGGGACGTCGTGACGCTGGTGCTCGACGTCGCGGGCAGGCTGGGGCTCGACGCCCGCGCACAAAGGGATGCCGAGTTCGCGGCTCTTCTACACGACATCGGCAAAATCAAGATTCCGGGGGAGATCATCAACAAGCCGGGCAAGCTGAACGACGAGGAGTGGGCGATCATGAAAACCCACACGGTCGAAGGCGAAAGGCTCCTGTCGCAGATCGGTGGGATCCTCGGCAACGTCGGTCGAATCGTTCGGTCGTGCCACGAGGACTGGGACGGCACCGGCTATCCCGACGGGCTCGCCGCTGAGAACATTCCTCTGGTCGCACGCATTGTCCGGGCGTGCGACGCGTTCAGCGCGATGACCACCAATCGCTCGTACCGCAAAGCGCGCCCGGTCGAGGAAGCGGTGGCGGAGCTCCAGCGCTGCTCCGGAACCGATTTCGACCCCGCTGTCGTGGAAGCTCTCACGGCAAGCGTGACGGGTTAGCCGACGAAAGCTCCGGACTGGCCTAGCGGCATTCGCCCAAGTTCCTGGACGCGCTCGACCCCGCTTGGCTCCTATCGCCGCCGTCGCCGTTGCTTGTACGCGACGCCCTTGTGCCGAATCGAGCGAACGATCACGCCGGTCTGCTCGACCTGTCTAGCCGCGATGCCGCCCGACCAGGAGTCGTACGCGAGCGTGGTATTTCAGCCGCTTGCCCGCGGTTGGAGACTCTCGTAGCACGCGGTTGGCCTTTGACTTCGCCGAGGGCCTGTGGGTCACCGCGCCGACGAGGCAATGCGCCCGTCCGATCCGCCCCTTTGCAGTCGCGAGCAGCCTTCCCACAACGTTCGGGACGAGGCACTTGGGTTTCGCTGGGGGCGGTGGAGGCGCGCCCGCGCAAGCTGGCGCGCTGCAGGTGACCCGGACTTGGAACCCAGTGGGCAACTGAGCGAGAACCTCGAAACGGACGTGACCGTCTGCGGTGACGAACGTGCTGACGCGATCGGGCCGATAGGCCGCTCTGTAGTAGAGAGAGCAGTTGATCACCGCCTGTGATCCGTCATCCGGGACGGCCGGCTGGACACGAAGCGCCCCCATCCCGTCCTCAACCCGAGCGTCCACCCTGTAGATCACGACTCCGGTGTCACAGACGCGACCGTCCTCGGCTTTCGGTTCTCGGACCTCCGCGACGACGAAGGTCGTCGGGCTCGTCTGGACAATCGCTGCCTTCGTCCCCCCTGGTTCTTCGAGCGGCTCGAGCACCACATCCTTTTGCTCCGGCGTCGTGATACACGCGATCTCAGACAGGTCCAGCCACCCGAGCTGGAGTCGTTCCCACGCCAGCAGCCCCGGGAAGTTCACCTTGGAGCTCATGAGGCTCCACCCCCCGACGAAATCCATGCTCGACGGATACGTGTTTCCGAAGTGCCATAGGTCCGGCAACCCGAACGTGTGGATCGTTTCGTGAGCGAGCGTCGCCGCGGCAGCGCCCGGGTATGCATCCCGGATGTCGCCGCCGAGCACGCTGCCGTTCAGGAGCGTATTGCCGTCGGCGCTGACTCCGAACGCCGAGCTCACCGGCGTGAATCCAGGGGAGTAGTCGACTCCGGAAGGCCAAGAAGCGACGACGTAGAGCAACTGATACCCGGCGAAATCGACCGTCGGATCGGCGGCGTTCACAGCGTCCTGCAGCAGCTCTCGTTGGAGATCGAACGAAGGATGCGCATTCGAGATGTACGTGGTTGACGAACGTGGGAGCCTCAGCCACGCATCGACAGGCTTCACGGTCAGGGACATCCGGCCGTACGACGAAGCAGAGAACCACGTCTGCGCGGCCGGAACGAGCGCGTTGTAGAGCGCGGAAGTCGATTCAGTCGCCGGAGCGTCCGGGAAGTCGACAAAGAGCATGATCGCCCTCAGGGACCCGAGCGGCCTGATGCGCGGGTGCGCGACGTAGTCGATCGCCCCCGAGTTCTTGTCCGACCGCGTCGTCACTTGCGGCGGCGCACAGGGAGCAGCGGCCTGAGACGATCCGGCGCTCGACTGCCTGGCGGCTAGTCGAAGACGCCGGCATCGACCACCAGGCAGTCGCGATTACGCCACCGAGAACGGCGGTTGCGAGCGCTACGTTACGACGGCTCAACTCGATCCAACCCCCTCAATCGTCTACCGAAGTCGCCCGCCTGGCAACCCTGTCAGTGACTGGCGGGCGTCATGCGGTCCGCGACTGGCGGCGCCGCGCCGTACTCCTCGTCGCTCACGTGCTCGCCCCACGTGGCCGGGGTTGCCTTCGTCGTCGACCTCGAGCATCGGCCTCGTGCGGGATCAGCGGAGGATATGATGTTGCCTCAGTTGCGAACGGGCGCAACTAACCCGGCGGCTGTTGACGCCGGCTGGCAAGCGCCGCCTCAACGTGTCGACTCTTCCGACAGAACCCCCGCGACCTGTCAATAGTCAAAGGTCACAAGAAGGCCCAGACGGCGTACTACCGACGGATGCCCCCGCCAAGAATCGAACTTGGGCACGCGGTTTAGGAAACGCCGTGGGGAGTGCGTAGAGGCAGCGTGGGAGCAGCGTGCTGCAGACGGGCGTCCAACGGGTACGGTCCGCGACTGGCATTGCCTACATTGACTACAGAGATACGACCCCCGACTGCGACGCCCTACTCTGTCCGGCGCAGGGAATCCGGCCGCCGCTCCAGCGCGTATTTAGAAGACATGAATCGGATCGCCACCTATATCGCCGCTTTCGGGCTTGCCGCCGCCGCGGCCGTCGGCCTAAGCGCCTGCG
>Ga0307308_10000754_pt1 | contig 12152 bp, 12 predicted proteins | sample ER_DNA_195_FD_194501 | JGI IMG/M metagenome (GOLD analysis project Ga0307308, IMG submission 194501) | Bulk soil microbial communities from the East River watershed near Crested Butte, Colorado, United States - ER_DNA_195 | ecosystem: Environmental > Terrestrial > Soil > Floodplain | place...
GCCTGGCCGCAGCGCCAGCTCGAGATCCCCCTTGAGCTGCGTGCGGAGGACTGGGACTACCGTCCGCCCTCGGCGTCGTGGGTGCAGGAGGACGGAAGCTCGTGGGACGGCCCGGTGCCGAGCACGAACGGGTTCCAGGCCGGCGATGCGACGCACGAGCCGTGGCTGTGCTTCCCGGGCTGCCTCGAGTTCCACGAATGGGCCGGCCACCACACCGACCTGTGGTGGCCGAAGCGCCACCAGGAGGCTCTCCGTCTCCTCGGGTTCCTGCAGAACGCCGCCGCCGTCCTGAGGAGGACTCCATGACGAAGCTCACCGTGGCGCGGACCATCGTCGACGAGACGGCCGCAGCCCTCCGCGATCCCGACGGAGAGCGGACGGTCCTGTGGCAGGTCGCGGCCGGGGCGCCGACCGAGCCGCGGATCGTCCGGCTGGTCGTGCCCGCACAGCAGGCGATCAGGTCGGCGCTGGGCTACGCCGTCCACGTCGACGGTGCGGAGCTTGCGCGGATCCAGTTCGAGGCGCTCGACCTCGGGGTCATGACTACCGTCCAGCTGCACAGCCACCCCAGCGCGAACGTGGTCATGAGCGACCTGGACGTCGCGTGGGCGATCGCCGACTTCCCGGGCGCGATCTCGATCGTCGTGCCGCAGTTCGCCTCGCTCGGGCTCGTCGGCTGGCCGGGAGTCGCCGCCTACGAGCGAGATGAGGATGGCTGGTCGGCATGGTCCAGGCGGCAGCTGGCGGATTCGATCAGGATCGAGGACTAGATGGACGAGCGCACATTGAACGGGCTCGGCGAGCGGGCCGTCGCGGGCAGCGCGGCGTTGGAGGCGAAGCTGTCCGACACCGTCATCGGCTTCGGTCTTGCCGACGACCCGGTTGCGCTGATGATCGCCCGGACATTGGCCGATCAGCTGGTCCGGTGGTTCCGGCGGTTCGTCGTGCTTGGACAACCCGCCCGACGGGAGTTGGAGATCGCCGCCGAGCGGGTCGGCAGCACGATCACGATCGAGGAGGGCGAGCCGACCGTCTCGATCGCGATCGGCGTCGCGCCGGCCGACGGCGCCCGGATATATGTCGGCGCCGACGGTTGGCGGATGCATCTGTCCCGAGCTGATCTTCAGCCACTTGGGGCCCTCGGCCTTGGCGCGCCGGCGGCGGGGTTCGTGGCGATGCTCGAGCTGTTCAAGGGTCTCTTCGCCGAATGGATCGAGGGGGTCGAGCCCGGGAGCGACGTCCACCTGTCTCTCTTCGACTGGTCGACCGAGGGGACCGATCCGGGTCCCGAGATCGACACGGTCGACTTGGGGGACGTGATCTGGATCGGAACCGGCGCGGTCGCCCACGGTGGCTTGGCCGCCCTCCATGATCTCCCGCGTGTCACCGGCCGCCTCGATCTCATCGACCCGGACCCCTACGGCGAATCGGCCATCGTCAGATACCCCCGCGCATCCAGGCTGTGGAATCGCGCATCAAAGCCGGCGAAGCTGGCCGAATGGCTGCGCCAGGCCCAGCCGGACCTCGAGGTCGAACCGCACACGATGGACGCGAATACCTGGTTCGCATCGAGCAGACCCGACTGCGTGGTCCGGGTCGTCGTCACGACTCCGGACAGCGCCGATGCTCGCCGCCATGTCGCCTTGAAGCTCCCGAGAATCGCGATCAATGGATTCGCGGAGGGGTTCGACATCGGCGTGGGGACCTACACCCTGGGCCAAGGGCCATGCCTCGGCTGTCGGTACCCGCTCGATGAGGCGGCGATCAGCGAACTCGTCGTTCTGAACGCGGAGACGGGCCTCGACCCGCGCCGGATCCGGGAGCTGCTCGACACCGTTGCACCGCTGACCGAGGAGGACCTGACCGTGATCCAGGCCCGACTCGGCCTCGACGAAACGGCACGCGCGAACTTGGTCGGCAAGCCCCTTCGATCCGCGCGCGAGCACCTCTGTGCCGTCGGCCGCATCACCACCCCGATTACGAACACGGAGGTCGACGTTCCTCTCGGCTTCGTGTCTGGGTTCTGCGGTGTCGCCGTGGCCGCCGAGTTGATTCGGCTCTCCCTTGGTCAGATGCGCGCTCCGGGGTGGAAGGCGAACCTCAAGGTTCCGATCCCCGCAGCCGCGGATTGGCCACAGGCGCCGACACCGGACTGCTTCATCTGCGGCGACTCGGACTTCGTCGAGGCCTATCGTGAGAAGTACGGCCAGACAGGATCGTAAAGTGCCAGGACGGCCGAAATCCGAGTGCACTACGACCGGCGAACTCCAACTCGATGTGATCCGGACAGCTGCGTGATCTCGTGGCGCGCGCCTCATGTCGCCGGGGCGATGCGAACTCGTACTTTGACCGTCCCGTACGGTCGGCTTGACTGGATCCATCGGGCCGCCGAGCATAAACCTGCGACCTCGTGGTCGGTCCGCCACCGGCCGCGGTGTGGCCGCTGACGGCGTCTTAGCCAGGTAATACCCGGACTTCGGCGTTCGGCAGCGTCTTCCACCAGTGGGCATACCGGCGGTAGACGGTTGGTTCCCGGTCGGCCAGGAACGCCACGAGCGCACGAGCCTCCTCGGCGAGCCCGCCCCACGCCTCGTCGGACAGCTGGTGGAACGCCGTCGCTTCGATGCCTCTCTCGACCGGACGCCACACCCCGGCGACGTAACCGTCGACGAGCAGCGTCGGCAGGACGTCACCGTTCTGCTGGATGACCAGCCGGCGATAGTCGGGCGGGATCACCCGGCTGCGGTCGGAGTACGCGAGCAGGATGCTCTCCCACATCGGCAGCAGCCGCGGCGGCGCGACGGTGTCCTCGGCCGGGAGGATAGCCCCGGGCACGTCGAAAAGCGTTACCCCATCCGGGCCGCCGACCTCCTCGACATTGTCGCCGAGCGCCTTTAGCGCCCGAAGCGTGGCCGGCCGCCTGAGCATCGTGAACTGGGCAAAGTCCGCCACCGAGGCCGGGCCGAACGCCTCCAGATACCGCAGGACGAGCTGTTGGACTGATTCGTCCGTCGACTCGGGACCCTGCCTGGTTGGAGCTGCCACGAACGCCGCCGAGGTGCCGAACGTCCACGGCGCACCCGTCGGCGCGTGGTGCAACGGTGCAAACGTCTTCAGCGCCCACCACGCGCGCGGATTGCGTTCGCCCAACCGCGCCTCGACCAGGTCCTCGATCTCGGCCTTGGTGCGCGGTCGGGCCGCGAACTTCAGGAGATGGGGGAGGAGCGCGTCGGCGTCCGCGGTGGACAACCCGCTGGTGGTGAAGCGGCGGTCGTTCAGACGTGAGGCACGCAGGCTTGACAGCATCGCGTTGTGGAACGTCGGGTAGTGCTCGGCGTGCACCGCATGCAGCGTGAGGCGAATCAGCGACGCCCTGACCACCGTTCCGTCGGCAAATGCCGCGTCGAGCTCTTTCGGTTCGAAATCGACGAGCCGGTTCCAGAGGGCGAGATACGGTGAGGCGGGCTCCTGCGCCTGCAGGGCGACGACGCGGCGAACGGCCTCGACCACGCTGAGCGGCTCGCGCCGCAGGAGCAGCTGTCGGTCAAGGGTGGCCCGGTTGAGCTGCCGGGCGGTGAGACTCATGCCAGGATTCTTGGCGTCGACAGCGCCACGTACAAGTGGCTCGAGAAGCGAAGCCCGGAGGATCTCCGGACTTCACCTTGAAGGCTCGCCTCCCGGCTGCCGCCGAAGGACGGAACTCGGCGTACGATTACGGGCCCGCGAAGCGCCCGACCGACAGAGGCGACATGGTCCGGATCCTCGTGTACACCGGCAAGGGCGGTGTCGGCAAGACGAGCATCGCCGCTGCCAGCGCCATTCTCTGTGCCGCGCGCGGCGACCGGACGATCGTCCTCTCGACCGACATCGCCCACAGCCTGGCCGACGCCCTGGATATCGAGCTCGGCCCCGAGCCCTCCGAGATCGCGCCGAACCTGTGGGCACAGGAACCCGATGTCTACTACAACATCGGCCGGTACTGGCGGACGATCCAGAACTATGTCGCCGACCTGTTCGCGTGGCATGGCCTCGATGAGGTTCTAGCCGAGGAAATGAGCGTGCTGCCGGGCATGGACGAGCTCGGCAACCTCCTCTGGATTGCCGACCACGTCGACCAGGGAAAGTTCGACGTCATCGTCGTCGACGCCGCGCCAACGGGCGAGACGCTTCGCCTCCTGTCCCTCCCCGAGGCGAGCCGCTGGTGGGTCGAGCGGATCGCCCCGATCGGCAAGAGGGTCTCGCGGATCGGCGGCCCGGTCCTCCAGCGGATGCTCGGCGTGCCGATGCCGAGGGAGGAGGTCTTCAAGGCCGCGGAGCGGCTGCTCCGTCGGCTCGATCGGCTGCACAAGCTGCTCGCCGATCCGGAACAGTCGACGGTCCGGGTCGTCCTCGCCCTCGAGAAGATGTCGATCGCGGAGGCCCAGCGGTCCTTCACCTATTTCCACCTGTTCGGGTACCCGAGCGATCTCGTCGTCGCCAACCGCGTCCTGCCCCCGGACCCAGGCGGTTCCTTCGCCCGCCTGCGGGAGATCCAGCAGCGCTACCTGCCGGTGGTGGAGCAGGAGTTCGGCCCGGTGCCGGTGCGGACGGTCCCGATGTTCGACCGCGAGATGGTTGGCATCGAGCGTTTGCGTGAGGTCGGCCTTGCCCTCTTCGGCGACGGCGACCCGGCCGAGATCCTCTACCGTGGGCGTCCGTACGAGGTGATCAAGGAAGCGGACGGGTACGTGCTCAAGCTCGAGCTGCCATTCGCCTCGAAAGACGAGGTCCGCCTGTCGCGGACTGGTGACGAGCTCGTCCTGCATGTCGGTACCTGGCGACGAAGCCTGGTCCTGCCGCGGATGCTGCTTGACGCGCCGACGCGCGGGGCGAAGATGGAGGGCCAGACGTTGCGCATCAGGTTCGACGCACCGGTTCACGCGGCCCCCCGAGCGTCACATGGAGGACGACCATGACCGAAGGACGACGAACCCCGACCCGGGCAGCAGGCAGGTCGCTGCGGGCGAGGGAAGCACCCCACCGCGTGGCCAGCGGCGAAGGCGACCCCATGGCCGATTTCGAAGCACGGCTCGCGCGCCTCGAGAAGGCCCCGGGCCTGCGCGAACGAGGTCGCGGGCTCATGGCCCGGGTCGTGCCCGATGAGGCCACGCATCATTTCCGCAATGCCGGCCGCGAGCAGCTTCTCGGCGTCCGATCCATCGTCGATTTCTGGATCGAGCGCATCGATGAGTCGGAGAGCCGCTCGAGCCGCCGGACGCGGCGCGAATCGATCGAGATCGACTAGGGAGCACGCGGACTGGCGTGATCCGCCAAACGAGGGGATTCTCTCGCCGGCGCGACGTGGCGCCGACAGGCCGTGGGGCGACCCGTGCGCAGCCATAATCCGGCCATGCGTGTCTCGGCCAGTGCGGCCCTGCGGTTCTTCCTGGAGCTCGGCGCGATCGTGGCCCTGGGCTATTGGGGCGTCCACGCGTCAGGCGAACTGCCGGTGCAGGCTGCCCTCGCGGCTGGTGCACCCGCGGCACTGATCGTGATCTGGGCATTGTTCATTGCGCCGCGCGCCGTGTACCCGATCTCCCGACTGGCCCAGGCGATCGCCGGCGGGCTCCTTCTCGAGATCGCGGCGGTCGCCCTCGTGATCGCCGGCCTGCCGCTCGTCGGCCTCGTCTTCGGTGGGCTCATTGCGATCGACACCGCGGCGCTGGCCCTCGCGGAAGCCGCCCGATGACGACCCAGGAGTCCCGATGACGCAGCAGGCAGGCCGGTGACGCGGCCGCTCAAGGTCGGAGTCCAGCTTCCCGAGGTCGAGCGCGAAGTCCGCTGGCCCGAGATCCTCGACATGGCCCGCGCGATCGAGGACCTCGGCTACGACGCCATCTGGCTCGGCGAGCACCTGCTGTACCGCTGGCCCGACCGCGCCCCTCGAGGACCGTGGGAAGCCTGGGCGACAATGGCCGGCCTGGCGGCCGTCACGAGCCGGGTGACGATCGGCCCGCTCGTCGCCTGCACTGCCTTCCACAACCCGGCGATCCTCGCCAAGCGAGCCGACACGATCGACGAGATCTCCGGCGGCCGGTTCGTCCTCGGCCTGGGTGCCGGCTGGAACGAGACGGAGTTCCGGGCATTCGGTGTCCCGTTCGACCACCGGATCGCCCGTTTCGAGGAGGCCTTCAAGATCATCCGCTCGCTGCTCGGCGATGGGGCGGTCGATTTCGCGGGGACGTACTACGAGGCGCGTGACTGCGAGCTCCTGCCGCGCGGTCCGCGCGGCGGTGGGCCGCCGCTGATGATCGGGTCGACCGGCGAGCGGATGCTCCGGATCACGGCCCCGTATGTCGATTCGTGGAACGCCTGGTACGCCGACACCTCCAACCGTCCGGCAGGCGTGGGGCCGCTGCGGGCGAAGGTCGACGCCGCCTGCGCGGAGGTGGGTCGCGATCCCGCTGCGATCGAGCGAACGGTCGCAGTCCAGGTCCGTCTCTCGGGCGGCGCCGGCCGGACGATGGGTGACACCTCGATCGCCGAGTCCGCCCCACCTCTCGAGGGCTCCCCGGAGTCGATGGCGGAGGAGCTGCGAGCCTATGCCCGCGAGGGGATCGGGGAGGTCCAGCTCGTCCTCGATCCGATCGACCGACCATCGATCGAGCGATTCGCAGCCGTCCTTCGCCTGCTCGACGGGGAGTGAACTGCGCCTTGTTCACGCACGAATGGGACCTCTCGGTACTTCTGTCAGGGGGGCTTTGGGTGCGAACCCCGTGCTAGCATCCGGCCGACCATGCGAGTTTCGAATCATTCGGCTCTTTGCCGCGGCGTTGCAACCGCGGTCATTGCGCTGATGCTGACGGCATGTTCGGCAAGTGTCCCGTCGTCAGCTCCGCCGCCAACCATCGCACCGACACCCGTCATCACGCCCGATCCGCACCTGTCGGACCCGGCGACGGCCGATGCGATCTTCGACGTGATCAGGCGGGCCGGTCTGCCGCTGTCGGTAACGAACGCGACCGGCGGCGACCCGAGCTCGCCGATCGTCAAGCAGATCAACGCCGCCATCGACAACTGGCCGCTCGTAATCAGCCAGTACAGGAGCAGCGCGACGCTCCGCGCGGCGGTCAAGTGGACTCCCGGCAAGCCGCCGGCCGATGGCAGCCCGCCGTATCTCTTCGTCGGGTTCAACGTCCTCATTGCGTTCGGGCCCTCGACGGGCAAGCCGCTGTCGCCTGACGCGACTCGTCAGGCGCAGGCCGAGCGCCTCGTCCAGGTCATCGACCCACTCCTGTGGCCGCTCGAGCAGCGGGCGGTCATGCCGATCCCGAGCCGGACCGCAGCGGTAGCGTCGCCGGCCGCAGCTTCCCCGAAACCGATTGCCAAGCCGAGTCCGAAACCGAGCCCCAAGTCGTGACGACGCCGCGGGGCCGCCCGGCGGGACGGCCGGGCGAAGACGTCTCCGATCTCGACAAGCGGATCATCGAGCACCTCCAGCAGGACGGCCGCCGGCCGTTCACCCAGATCGCTGCCGATCTCGGCGTCTCGGAGGCAGCGGTCCGAGCACGGACGAACCGCCTGGTCGAACGCGGGATCCTCCAGGTCGTCGGAGTCACCGATCCGCTCAAGCTCGGTTTCCAGCAGATGGCGATGATCGGGATCCGCTGCCACGCGGACCGGCTCATGGAGGTCGCGGCTCGCGTCGCCGAGTTCCCCGAGGTCGATTACGTGGTGATCACCGCGGGCACGTACGACATCCTCATCGAGACCGTCTGCGAAGACAACGAGGGCCTGCTGCGCTTCCTGGCCGAGCGGCTGCGGACGATCGACGGCGTGCGGGACACGGAGACGTTTGTCTATCTGAGGATGGTCAAGCAGTCATATCAGTGGGGAACTCGGTAGGAAACGGAGCGTCGACCCTCGTCGGCTAAGATGGCCCCCACCGGGACGCGTTGGGCACAATTCCGGTGACCGCGAATGAGGTCCACCCGTGCCGGTCGAACCGGTCCTGACGCTCATCCTGTTTGCCGTCGTGGCCAATCTTGTCGTCATGGGCGCGATCATCGTGCCGCCGCTGCTCGGCCGGCGAAGCGCCATGGAGCTGGGCCACGGCATGGAAACCGTCGACGGGTTCGCCGATGGCTTCGGAATCCTGACCGTCGACACGCCCCCATTCGAGCCCGATGGCGTGCCGTCCGGTGCCTACGATCGCGTCGTCCGGATCGTGAGCTGGGTCTTCATCCTTGCCACGTCGACGATCGTGGCGATCACCGGCCTGTGGCGCGACACCCAGCCATCGATCTTCGCCCTCCTCGCGTTGGCGGGGATCTTTGTGCTCATCGTCCACGATCTCCTTCCGCCAACTGGCCTCGGCGCGGCCAAGTTCGTCGTCGAAGGCAGCGTCGCCATCACGTTCGCGACGCTCCTGGTCCTCTTGACCGGTGGCGACAAGAGCCCGTTCTTCTTCACCTTTCCGCTCATCGTGGGCGGGGCTGCCCTGGTCGTCAGTCCGCGCGTGACGTTCGGGCTCGCGGCGGTGGCCAGTCTCGGCTATCTCGTGGCTGTCACCGTGCCGGGCAACGGCCCAATCACGACGAACACCGTGGCCATCGTCGGGATCAACCTGACCGCGCTCGTCCTGCTCGCCTATGTCGCCATGGTCATCGCCCGTGAACAGCGACGGGCCCGCGACGCGGCGATCCGCCTGTCGACCATCGACTCGTTGACAGGCCTCTACAACCGGAGCTACTTCTTCGCGGCGGTCGACCGCGAGATCGCCCGGAGCGCTCGCTCGAATCGCGGGTTCTGCCTCCTGATGATGGATCTCGACGAGCTCAAGCCGATCAACGACAAGTACGGCCATTACTTCGGCGACCGGGTCCTGCGCGGCGTCGGTGACGTCGTTCGGAACGGCGTCCGCCGGATCGATACGGCCGCCCGTTACGGTGGCGACGAGTTCGTCGCCCTCCTGCCGGAGACGGACCCGACAGGTGCGCACGTCCTTGCCGAGAAGGTCAGGATCGGTGTCACGGAGCTCGACATCTCGGTGTCCGGCGTCCGGATCGAGGCCTCGATGTCGGTCGGCGTCGTCAGCTTCCCGGAGGACGGCCGGACGAGCGACGAGCTGATGATCAGCGCCGACCAGGCGATGTACGCGTCCAAGCGCAGCGGCAAGAACCGGGTCATGGGTCTGCCGCTGGCCGTCGGCGGCCGCCCGGACGACTCGGTGTAGCATCGGGCCATGGCGGACCAGAAGGCCAACAGGGAGAGACCCGATCCCGCGCGACAGGCCGGGTTCTCCACCCGGGCAATCCGGGCGGCTCATCGAGTCCCGCCCGTCGATCAGCGCCCAACCTCGGTCCCGATCTACCAGACCGTCACGTTCTCGAGCGAGGACGCGGCTGAGCTCGGCGCGGTCCTGACCGGCGCGGTACCCGGCTACGCCTACAGCCGGGTCGACAACCCGACCGTCGCGGCGCTGGCTGCCGCCGTTGCCGAGCTGGAAGGGGCCGAGGCGGGCTTCGCCCTGGCCACGGGCATGGCGGCCATCCACGCCGCGATCCTGTCGATCGTCTCGGCGGGCGACCGGATCGTCGCAACGCGGGCAGCCTACGGGACGACCCGGGCCCAGTTCAGCGGCATTCTAAGCCGGCTCGGCGTGTCGACCGTGTTCGTCGACGTGACGGATCTTGGCGGAGTCGAGGCCGCGCTGGCGGCCGCCCCTACCCGGATCCTCTACGCCGAGACGATCGCGAATCCGACCATCGTCGTGGCCGATCACGCCGCCCTCGCCGAGATCGCCCATCGCCATCGGGCGCTGTACGTCGTCGACAACACCTTCGCCTCGCCGTACCTCTGCCGCCCGATCGAGCTCGGGGCGGATCTCGTCATCGAGTCGGCGACGAAGTACCTGTCCGGCCACAGCGACGTCCTCGCTGGCGTCGTCTGCGGTCGACGAGTGCTGATCGACGCAGTCGCGGCGCTAGAGGTCGACACGGGCGCAGCCCTTGCTCCGTACTCGGCCTTCCTCGTCCTGCGCGGCATCGCGACTCTGGCCATCCGCCTCGAGCGGGAGTCGGCGACGGCCGCCCTCATCGCCGCCTGGCTCGAGCGCCAGGACGGTGTCGTGCGGGTCTTCCACCCGTCGCTGGTCAGTCATCCGCAGCACGCGGTCGCGCACCAGGAGCTCGCACTCGGCGGGGGGATGCTCGCCTTCGAGCTCGCGGGTGGTCGCATAGCGGGGGAAGCCTTCATCGACGCCCTGTCGATCCCGGAACTGACCGCGTCGCTCGGCGGTGTCTTCACGATCGTCACCCATCCGCCGTCGACGACCCATCGCCAGCTGGATGACGCCGCGCTCGCCGATTCCGGGATCGCGCCCGGCCTGCTCCGCTGCTCGGTCGGGCTCGAGGATGCCGACGACCTGATCGCGGACTTCGAGCGGGCCCTTGCTGCAGCTCGTGACGCCGTCACGGCGTCGAGCGCGGAGCTGACGAGCGCCGGCCTCGCCTCGACGCCCGTCTAGGAGTCCGTTCGATCGCCACACCGGACCTTGCCTGGGCCGCTCGGGCGCGACCCATCGAGCCGAACGTCGCTGCCCGGCTTGGGCGCGCGATCTGGAGCCTGCTGACCTCGGTCAACTTCGCCGTCTCGCAGATCATCGTCCTCTCGCTCATGGCGGTCGTCGGCATGACGATCCGGCAGCTGCCCGGCTTCGCCTTCCGCTCGGTCTCCGACTACCAGACGGCGATGGCCGCGATCCACGACCGATACGACCCGGTGTTCGGGGTCGGCGTCGTCGACGTCCTCGAGCGGCTCCAGGTCTTCCGGATCTTCAGCTCGACCTGGTTCACCCTCGGCCTGATCATCCTCGTGGTGTCGATCGTCGTCTGCACGCTCGATCGGACGCCGCGCCTGTGGCGCCAGTCGACAGAGATCCGGGTGGTCCAGCCGGAGCCGTTCTTCGCGCCGAGCCTGCCCGATCGGGCCGTCTTGAGCGGCGTCGGGCCGGAGGCCGTTCGAGCGATCCTTCGGCGCCATCACTTCAAGCTGCGCGAGGCGGAGGTCGACGGCGACAGCTATATCTACGGCGATCGCCACCAGTACACGAAGATGGCGACGCTGCTCACCCATCTCGGGCTGATCACGTTCCTCATCGCGGCGGTCGTCACGTCGGTGTTCGGTGACGAGCAGGGCCTGATCGTGACCGAGGGCGACTCGCTCACGGTCCAGCCGATCGGGACGCCGGGGCTGCTTGTCGTCAAGAACTACGACTTCGAGGCGCCCGGCTTCTTCGAGACGGGCCAGGCGACCGACTTCACGACCGATCTCGGGGTCTTCCAGGACGGCAAGGAGATCGCCCGGAAGACGATCCGGGTGAACGACCCGCTGAGCGTCGGCGGTTACACGTTCCACCAGAACGGCTTCGGGCCGGCGATCCGGATGCTCGTCAGCGATGCTGCAGGGCGACCGCTCTGGGATGGCTCCGTGCCGCTCGACGGCCAGGCGGCCGGGCTGCCCTACGGGACGTTATCGGTTCCCGGACGGGACGTCGGTCTCCAGCTGCTCCTCAAGCGCTCGACCGATGGGACTGGTGTTGTCCTCATCGTCCCGTACCGGATCACCGGGGAGGATGCCGACGGCAACCCGATCGCCACGGACCTGCCGCCGCTCGCACTCCGCGCCGGCACCGCGTCACCGGCCGACGGCACCGACTTCAGTGTCGGCGTTCGCAGCTTCGGCGAGTACACGCTACTCATCGCCAAAAAGGATCCGGGACAGGGGTTTGTCTGGACCGCGTTCGCCCTGCTCATCAGCGGCATCGCGATCACGTTCTACCTGCCGCGCCGACGGATCTGGACGCGTCTCTCGCGGAGCGGCGAGCTGGCAATCGTCAACCGCTCGGACCGCTACGTCGACGTCGAGCGCGAGTTCGGGCGGCTGCTCGATGACCTGGTGGCGGCCCGCACGCCGTCTTCCTCGCACGTTCCGCCCGGCTCGGCGCCCTCGCCGCCTGCCGCTCCCCCGCCGGGCTGACCAGGGCCGGCCACCTCGAGCGATCCCTTTGGAACGATCACAAAGATCGGCAACCGTGTCGGCACTGAAACGCAACCGAGGCCAGTGCTACGCTGCCAAAAACCCGAGAATCTCGTCGTCGGTCGTGCGGGGTG
>Ga0307308_10000759_pt1 | contig 12109 bp, 10 predicted proteins | sample ER_DNA_195_FD_194501 | JGI IMG/M metagenome (GOLD analysis project Ga0307308, IMG submission 194501) | Bulk soil microbial communities from the East River watershed near Crested Butte, Colorado, United States - ER_DNA_195 | ecosystem: Environmental > Terrestrial > Soil > Floodplain | place...
ATCCGCAGCTCCGAGGCGGGGTCACACACGTCGGCGCCGTCGAAGCTGCGGTCGATCCCGAGCGCCTGGCAGAGCCGGGCCGGCCCGCGGGCCAGGTCGTTCTCGGCGACCTGTCTGGCACCGTTCCGGCCTGCGATACGCCGGGCCGCCGCGAGCGCGACGCCGTCGGTCACTCGGCCGGCCCGCAGCAGCACCGCGGACGCGGTCCCCTCCGGCAGGCAGACCAGGTTCACACAGAAATGCATGCCGTAGGTGAAGTAGACGTACGCGTGGCCTGGTTCGCCGAACATGACCGCGTTGCGGCTGGTCCGGCCGCGGTAGGCGTGTGAGGCGGGATCCACCTGGCCCTCGTACGCCTCGACCTCGGTCAGCGTCACCGTTACCAGCCCATCGCGGGTCTCGTGCGCCAATACGCAGCCCAGCAGCCGGGGAGCCACCTCGAGCGCGTGCCCGGCGAAGAACCCGCGCGGGAGCACCGCGCCACTGGCGGGCCCTACGTCCCGAGCGTCCAGCACGCTATCGCTCCCGGTCAGCCCGCCGCCCAGGCGGCGTGCTCGTCGACCACCCCGCGCAGCGCGGCCAGCTGCTCCGCCACCCGCTCCGGCGCGGTCCCCCCGTATGCCTTCCGGGCCGCCAGCGCACCCGTCACCGACAGGACCTCCCGCACGTCCGGTGTGAGATGCGCCGAGATCTTGGCCAGGTCCTCGTCGCTCACGTCGGGCAGGTCGCAGTCGTGCACCTGGCACCACACGACCAGGTGCCCCACCACCTCGTGTGCCTCGCGGAACGGGACGCCGCGACGGACGAGGAATTCGGCCAGGTCGGTGGCGAGTGCGAAGCCAGTGCTCGCGCCCGCTGACATCCGTTGCGCATGAACGCGGAGCGTGCTGACCAAGCCGGCCAGTGCGGGCAGGACCAGCAGCAGCGTGTCCACCGCGTCGAACACCGGCTCTTTGTCCTCCTGCAGGTCACGGTTGTAGGTGAGCGGGAGTCCCTTGAGCGTCGTGAGCAGCGCGGTAAGGCCGCCGATCAGCCGGCCCGCCTTCCCCCGCGCCAGCTCCGCCACGTCGGGGTTCTTCTTCTGCGGCATGATCGAGGAGCCGGTGGCGTAGGCGTCGTCGATCTCCACCCAGCCGAACTCCTGGGAGGACCACAGGACGATCTCCTCGCCGAGCCGGGACAGGTGCACCCCGAGCAGGGCGGCGGCGAAACAGAACTCGGCCGCGAAGTCGCGGTCGCTCACCGCGTCCATAGAGTTCGGCGCGGCGCTGTCGAAGCCGAGCTCGGCGGCGACCGCCTCCGGGTCCAGCGGCAGTGAGGAGCCGGCCAGGGCACCCGCGCCGAGCGGCGACACCGCGGCACGCTTGTCCCAGTCCCGCAGGCGGCCGACGTCGCGGGTGAGGGCCTGCGCATGGGCGAGCAGCTGATGGGCGAAGACCACCGGCTGCGCGTGCTGGAGGTGAGTCATGCCCGGCGCCGGGGTACTGACGTGCTCCGCCGCCTGTGCGAGCAGCGCGGTCTGCAGCTCGGCCACGCGCGAGACGATGAGGCGCACGTGGTCGCGCAGATAGAGCCGCAGGTCGGTGGCGACCTGGTCGTTCCGGCTGCGGCCGGCCCTCAGCTTGCCGCCGAGCGAGCCGACCCGCTCAAGCAGGCCGCGCTCCAGCGCGGTGTGCACGTCCTCGTCGGCGGCGGCTGGGCGGAACTCGCCGTTGCGGCAGGCGCGGGAGAGGCCGTCCAGGGCGGCAAGCAGCCGGGCGAGCTCACCGTCATCCAGCAGCCCGGCCTGGTGCAGCACGCGGGCGTGCGCGACGGAGGCGAGCAGGTCGTAGGGAGCAAGCCGCCAGTCGAACTGGACGCTGACCGAGAGCCGCGCGAGCGCCTCGGCCGGCCCGGATTCGAAGCGGCCGCCCCACAACCGCGTCGGTCTGCGCTCCTGCTCTGCCACCGGGCTCCTCTCAGCGATACGTTCTCGGCCAGACTGCACTGCCACCTTCGATGATGTGGCGTGCCCTCTGCGCTCAACACACAAGAACAACCACGATCATGGAAACCAGGCCCGGCCGGGCGGCGCGGCCGCGCCACGCCAGCCACACAGGGACCGCGCCGGCGGTGCCGGGCCGGTGAGGTCAGTCTCCGGCCCGGCGATCCCGCATCGCGGCGACCTTGCTCGGCAGGCCCCACAGCTCCACGAACCCCTTGGCCAGTGTCTGGTCGAAGGTGTCGCCCGTATCGTAGGTGGCCAGCCCGTAGTCATACAGCGATTCCGGGCTGCGCCGACCGGTCACCACCGCCTGGCCGGCGTGCAGCCGCAGCCTGATGTCGCCGGTCACGTGTCGCGAAGCCTGCGCCATGAACGCGTCAAGCGCGGCCTTGAGCGGGGAGAACCACAGGCCGTCGTAGACCAGTTCGGTCCACCGCTGCTCCGCCTGCCGCTTGAACCGGGCCAGGTCAAGTTCCATGCACACGCTCTCGAGCTCGGAGTGCGCCGTGATGAGGGCGATGGCGCCCGGCGCCTCGTAGATCTCCCGGCTCTTGATCCCGACCAGCCGGTCCTCGACCATGTCCACCCGGCCTACCCCCAGCGCACCGGCCCGGGCGTTCAGCTCGGTGATGATGGCCAGCGGCGACAGGGGCCTGCCGTCGATCGCGACCGGTGCACCGTCGGCGAAACTGATCACTAGCTCGTCGGGTTCCCGTGGCACTCCGGGGTCCTCGGTGTAGCTCCAGACGTCGTCATGGGGCGCCTCCCAGATGTCCTCCAGGTGCCCGGTCTCGCAACTGCGCCCCCACAGGTTCTGGTCGATCGAGTACGGCGACCGGGACGTCACGTTGATCGGCAGCCCTTTCTCCTCGGCGAAGGCGATCGCCTTGTCCCGGGTCATGCCCGAGTCGCGGACCGGCGCGAGCACCTTGACCTCGGGGGCGAGGCTGGCCATGCCCACCTCGAACCTGACCTGGTCGTTGCCCTTGCCGGTGCAGCCGTGCGCGACCGCACCTGCGCCGCACTCGCGGGCCACCCGGGCCAGGTGGGTGACGATGAGCGGCCGCGAGAGCGCCGAAACCAGCGGGTAGCGGTTCATGTAGAGCGCATTGCCCTGCAGCGCGGGCAGGCAGTAGCCGGCCGCGAATTCCGCCCGCGCGTCGACCACCTCCGCGGCGGTGGCGCCGCAGGCAAGCGCCCGGTCGCGGATCAAGGTAAGGTCCTCGCCGCCCTGCCCGACGTCCACCGCGACCGCGATCACTTCGGCACCGGTCTGCTCGGCGATCCAGCCGATGGCAACCGATGTGTCCAGGCCGCCGGAGTAGGCGAGCACTACGCGTTCTGTCATGAGATACCCCTTGTTATTGGTCGCGTCCGGGTTCCCCGGCGCTGCTCACGTTGTTGGTGCGTGCGGTCCCGATGGCGGTCTCATGGCCGCTCCCTCATGGCCGCTCCGCTCGGCGTTCCGCCAGCCGGAGCAGCGCGTGCGCCACCTGCTCCCCTCCAGCCGGATCTCTGGTGATCACCAGGACGGTGTCGTCGCCGGCCACGGTGCCGAGGATGGACGCCCATCCCGCGTGGTCGATGGCGGAGGCGAGCAGTTGGGCGCCCCCCGCCGGGGTGCGCAGCACCACCAGGTTCGCGCTCGCCTCGGCGCTCACGAGGAGGTCCGCGACGCGTGGCAGCGCGCCGGGCGGGGTGTCGTCGGCCGCATCGCCGGGCAGGGCATCCGGCGAGCTGCTCGCGGGCGGGCCTGCTACGCCGCCGGGCGGGGAGCCAGGGCCCCCCGGGTCGCCGGGCAGCGCGTAGACGAGCGCGCCGCCCGCGACGCGCAGCCGGACCGCGCCCAGGTCCTCCAAGTCACGGGACAGGGTCGCCTGGGCGACCTTCACTCCGCGCTGGGCCAGCAGGTCAGCGAGTTCCTCCTGTGACCGCACCCGGGCGCGGGTGAGGATGTCGGCGATCTGCGCCTGCCGCGCGGCCTTGGTCACCGGGCTCACGGCGGTCATGCCGGACGCTCCAGCAGCCAGGCCAGCAGCGGCTTCTGCGCGTGCAGCCGGTTCTCAGCCTGGTCCCAGAGCACGCTGGACGGGCCGCCGAGCCCGGCTGCGGTGATCTCCTCGCCCCGGTGCGCGGGCAGGACTGCGACCGTGCGGGGCCTGGCCAGCGGGCGGTGGCCGAAGCGGCCCGCCTTCATGGCGGCGGCCAGGTCCAGCACCTCGGCCTGCTCGGCTGGGGCCAGATCGTCGTCGCGGAGAAAATGACGTGGCATCACGGCTCCTGGGCGGGGGGTGTCGTGCTGGTCGCCCTGCCAGCCCCGCTGCGGGCGGGTTCGGGCCGGGCACCGCCGGAGGCGGCCTCGGCCGCCTGGTCCAGGATGGCGGGCAGGGCGGCCAGGAACTCCCCCGCCTGGCCGGCGCTCAGGATGAGCGGCGGGGCGAGCCGGATCGCGTCCGGCTGTACGGCGTTCACGAGGAACCCGGCCTGCCGGCAGGAGGCCTCCACCGCCGCGGCGGCCGGCTGGGCCAGCAGTGCGGCCAGCCAGAGGCCCCGCCCCCGCACCCCGCTGAGCAGCGGGTGCCCCACGGCGGCCAGGCCGGATGCGAGCCGGCCGCCGACGTCCGCCGCGTGGGCGAGCAGGCCGTCGGACTCGATCGTGGCGAGCACGGCGAGCGCGGCGGCGCACGCCACCGGGTTGCCCCCGAACGTGCTGCCATGGTCGCCCTTGCGCAGCGCCGTGCCGGCGGCGCCGAGCCCGATGCAGGCCCCGATCGGCAGCCCGCCGCCCAGCCCTTTGGCCAGGGTAAGCACATCCGGCACCACGCCGTCCGCCTGGTGCGCGAACCAGGCGCCGGTGCGCCCGATCCCGCTCTGGATCTCGTCGATCACCAGCAGGGCACCGGCCGCGTCACACGCCCGCCGCGCCGCGCTCAGGTATCCGGCGGGGGCCGGCACCACTCCTGCCTCCCCCTGGCAGGGCTCGATGAACACGGCCGCACAATCCGGGCCCACCGCAGCCGCGAGCGCGTCCGCATCGCCGTAGGCGACAAAGCGGACCTCAACCCCGAAGGGGCCAAACGGCTGGCGTATCGACTCTTTGCCGGTCAGCGCGAGTGAGCCCATGGTGCGGCCGTGAAAACCGCCCTCGGCGGCGACGATGACCGGACGTGACGGGCCCTGGTGGCGGCGGACCAGCTTGATTGCCGCCTCGTTGGCCTCCGTGCCGGAGTTGGTGAAGAAGACCCGGCCGTCGGCGCCCAGCAGGGCGAGGAGGCGTTCGGCGAGCGCGATCTCGCCCTCGTGGATGAACAGGTTGGAGGTGTGGGCGATGGCGCGCACCTGGCGGGTCACCGCCTCGACGACCGCCGGGTGGGCGTGGCCAAGCGAGCTGACCGCGATGCCGGCGATGAGGTCGGTGTACTCCCGGGCGTCGGCGTCCCAGACCTTGCAGCCCGCGCCGCGTGTCAGCGCCAGCGGCGGCACCCCGTAGGTCGGCATGAGGGCGGCCTCGAACCGCGCCTGGAGTAGTGGGGTGGCGCTCATGGGACGCCTCCTTGATCGCGGACACTTTTGTGCGCTATTCGCAGGAAATCGCCCGTGATCATGAGTGGGCCCCATCCGGGATCACCATCGTGCCGATGCCGGAGTCGGTGAAGATCTCCAGCAGCACCGAGTGCGGCAGCCGACCGTCGAGCACGTGCGCTTGCGGGACGCCGCCCCGCACGGCGCGCAGGCAGGCCTCCATCTTGGGGATCATGCCGGCGCTCAGGCTGGGCAGGAGCCGCTCCAGCTCGGCCGCAGTGAGCAGGCTGATCACGTCGCCGGACGGGGGAACCTGATCGCCGGTTCGGATCTTTGCCCCCGGGGGGGCAGGGAACTGAACTGGCGATGAGTTGCCCTCATCCCACCCGGCGTAGAGGCCCTCCACGTCGGTCAGCACCACCAGCTTGGCGGCGCCGAGCGCCACCGCCAGGGCGGCGGCGGCTGTGTCGGCGTTGACGTTGTAGATCTCTCCGTTGGCGCCGCGCGCCACGCTGGACACGACCGGCACCCGGCCGTCGGCGAGCAGGGCCCGGAGGGCCGCCGGGTTAACGGTGTCGATCTCGCCGACCATCCCGATGTCGACGGGCTCGCCGTTCACCAGCGCCTCCCGGCGGCTGGCGGTGAACAGGTTGGCGTCCTCCCCGGACATACCTACCGCGAATGGGCCGTGCCGGTTGATCAGCCCGACCACGTCCCGGTTGACCTGGCCGGTGAGCACCATCCTGACCACGTCCATCGTCTCCGGGGTGGTCACCCGCAGCCCGGCCGTGAACGTGCTGGCGACACCGAGCCGTTCCAGATGCGCGGAGATCTGCGGCCCTCCGCCATGCACGACCACCGGCCGGAGCCCGGCGTAACGCAGGAACACCACATCCTGCGCGAAGGCGACCTGCAGCGCCCCGTCGGTCATGGCGTGGCCGCCGTACTTGATGACGACGGTCTGGCCGTGGAAGCGGTCGAGCCAGGGCAGGGCCTCGATCAGCGTGGCGGCCTTGGCCATGGCCGCCGCCGCGTCGGTGCGCTCGCCCGCGGACGGCCCGGCGCCGGGAGCGGGCGCGGGACGTTCTGTCGTCATGACGCTCAGGTCATCGGGACGCTCAGTCATGTCGAATAGGCCGAGTTCTCGTGGACGTAGGCGGCCGTGAGGTCGGTGGTGCGGATCGTGGCGGCGTACGGCCCGGCCGATAGGTCGACGGTGATCGTCACGTCCCGTGGCCGCAGATCCACCTTGGATCTGTCGTCCCCGGCACAGCCGTTACGGCAGACCCAGACCCCGTTGATCGCCACGCTGAGCCGGTCCGGCTCGAACGCCGCATCGGTGGTGCCAACGGCGGACAGCACCCTTCCCCAGTTCGGGTCCTCGCCTGCGATGGCGCACTTGACCAGCGCGGACCGGGCCACGGCCCGGCCCACAGCCAGGGCGTCGTCCTCGCTGGCGGCCCCGACCACCTCGATCGCGATCGCCTTGCTGGCCCCCTCGGCGTCTGCCTGCAGCTGGCGGGCGAGGTCGGCGCACACCTCGGTAAGGACGCGGGCGAAGTCATGGGGGGCGGGGCGGGCGCTGGCCGCGCCGCTGGCCAGCAGCAGCACGGTGTCGTTGGTGGACATACAGCCGTCGGTGTCGAGCCGGTCGAACGTGAGCCGCGTCGCCGCCCGCAGGGCGGTACCGAGCTCGGCCGGGCCGAGGTCGGCGTCGGTGGTGAGGACGCACAGCATGGTGGCGAGCGCGGGCGCGAGCATGCCCGCCCCCTTGGCCATCCCCCCGATCGTGTAGCCGTCGGCACGCTGGAAGGCGATCTTGGCAACGGTGTCGGTGGTCCTGATGGCGTCGGCGGCCGCCAGTCCGCCGACGCGAGAGGCCTCGCCGACCGCCGCGTCGGCCCCTGCCAGCAGGCGATCCATCGGCAGGCGCTCACCGATCAGCCCAGTCGAGCAGATGGCCATCTCGCCCGCGGAATCGTCCAGCGTGGCCGCGAGGCGTTCGGCACTGGTGTGGGTATCGGTGAAGCCGAGCGGGCCGGTGCAGGCGTTCGCCCCGCCCGAGTTGAGCAGCACCGCCCGCACCCGGCCGCCGCGCACGACCTGCTGAGTCCATAGCACCGGCGCGGCCTTCACCCGGTTAGCGGTGAACACGGCGGCGGCAGCTCGGGACGGCCCGTCGTTGACGACCACTGCGACATCACGGGCGCCAGACGGTTTGAGCCCGGCTGCCACGCCTGCCGCGCGGAACCCAAGCGGCGCGGTGACGCTCATGTGTCTGCCTCCCTCGCGGGCGCTTCACTTGGTGCTGCCGGAGGCGGTGTCATGGTGCGACTCCCTGCGCGGTCAGGCCCGCCGTCTCCGGCAGGCCGAGCATGAGGTTGGCGGCCTGCACGGCCTGCCCGGCAGCGCCCTTGCCCAGGTTGTCCAGCGCCGCGACCACGACGCAGCGCCCGGCGTGGGCATCGACGGCTGCCTGCAGGTGGACGGCGTTGGAGCCGACGGTCGCAGCCGTGGTCGGCCAGCGGCCCTCGGGGAGCAGATGGACGAAGGGCTCGCCGGCGTAGGCGTCGGCCAGCGCCGCCCGCACCGCCGGCGTGCTGGCCTCGTCGCTGGCCGGCCGGATCGTGCAGGTCCCGAGAATGCCTCGCGGCATGGGCGCCAGCATCGGCGTGAACGAGACGGTTGGCTGGACGATTTCCGCGTTCGCCTGCCGGGCCCCTTGCCCGCTGGTCACCCCGGCCAGGGCCTGCTCGATCTCGGGCGTGTGCCGGTGCGTTCCGCCCACCTGGTAGGCGGAGACCGCGCCCATCACCTCGGTCGCGAGCAGTGCCGCCGACACGGAGCGGCCGGCACCGGAGGTGCCCGAGGCAGCGACGATCACGATGTCCCGAGGCTCGGCCAGGCCAGCGGCGAGTAGCGGGGCAAGCGCGACGATTGCCGCGGTGGCGTAGCAGCCCGGAGACGCGACCCGGCGCGCGGCGCTGATCCGGGCCCTCGCGCCCGGCAGCTCGGGCAGTCCATACGTCCAGCACCCCGCGTGGCCAGTGCGGTAGTACGTGGCCCACGCCCGCGGGTCGGCAAGGCGGAAGCTTGCGCTGAGGTCGACGATCGCGACGTGGCCAGGCAGCGCCGCGGCAAGTGCTGCCGACTCCTCGTGGGGCAGGGCCAGAAAGACCAGATCCGCTGCTGCCAGCAGCCCGGGATCGGCCCGGTCGAAGGTATGCCCGGCCAGTGCCGGCAGGTGCGGGTGAACGTCGGTCACGGGCGTGCCCACGCTCGCGCCAGCGCTAACCGGGCCGATTTCCAGGTCCGGGTGACCGGAAATCAAGCGCAAGAGTTCACCGCCGGCATACCCGCTGGCGCCCGCGACCGCGACCCGGACTCCCACACGCTCCTCCCAGAAGGCCTCCTGCCGGGCACAGCCGCCGTCCCGACTTGCAAGAGTATGCATTGCATTGATTATTTATGCAAACAAGTTTCAGGCTGTGGAGGCCCGGCAAGGACCAAACGCACGACCGGGCGCGGCGGCGAAGCCGAAGCGGTGGGCCAAGCTGGCGCGGTGGGCAAGACGAGTACAGCTGTGACCAGGGTCGCGGACACTTTTCGGGGGCGCGTCCACGTCTCAGGTCGTCAGGGCAAGGCCACGCGATACACGGCATGATGAGGGGCGGAAAGGAGCCCTCATGCCCCGTCGCTGCTCGCGGCCCGTTGCCGCCCCGGTCTTGGCGGCGCTGATGCTTGGCATGGTGGCCGGCTGCGGCGGCAAGCCGGCTGGAGCCGGGACCCAGACCGGCGGGCCCGCCGCAAGCAGCAAGCCGCTGACCGCGTGTGGCACCACCCGTACCTCTGCGGGAGTGCCAGTGGACATCGAGATCGAGCACGGCCAGGTACCGTGCCCGGCTGCACTGGCGGTCGAACGCGACTACGCGCGTGCGCTCGCCTCAGGCCACGTCCCCGGCAATGGCGGCGGGGCGCCGGTGAAGGTACGTGGATGGGTTTGCAAGGGGTTCGCCACCCCCGAGGTGCTGGCCACAGGACACACATCCACCTGCAGGAAGGGCAGCGCCCAGATCCTCGCGGTGCTGAAGATGCCTAACACATCGGCTCCCTCGTCCTGACACGGGAAGCCGTTCCAGCCCAGCAATCACTGCCTCGAACCAGGAACACCGCTCGGGTGGATCAGACCTGCCCGAGCCTGCCGACCTCTGCGGGTGAGCTGACCACAGCATTGTCGGTCACCACGCACACCTGGTCGCGCCCGGCCCGCTTTGCGCCGTACAGCGCCCGGTCCGCCGCCGCCAACAGGTCCGTGATCTGAGTACCGCTGTCCCAGGGCCCTCCAAGTGCGGCCACGCCCATGGACACCGTTACTCGGACCTGTCCCCCTTCCGGCAGATTGCCCACGTCCAAGGCCGAGGAAGCTATGTGATTGCGAATCCGTTCCGCGATGCCATAGGCATCCAACGCCATCGTGTGCGGGAGAAGGAGGGCGAACTCCTCACCACCAAAACGGCCAACCAAATCATATTCGCGCAGAAAAATACGGAAAGTCCGGGCAATTGATCGAAGCGCCCTGTCCCCCACCAGATGGCCGAAAGTATCATTGACGATCTTAAAGTGGTCAATGTCCACCAGTGCAAGCGCCAATGGGGTACGAGTCCGCACCGCCCGCGCCACCTCTGCCGCAGCCTCCCGTTCCCAGGTCCCTGCATTGAGCAACCCAGTCTTGGAATCAATGCGAGATGCGTTGACCAGCTGGTTGTGCCGGAGAGAACGCTGCAGCAGCGTGACGAACGGAAGAGCGAACACGATGGTGAGTGCGCTGATGGCAACCGCGAGCGTCACCAGGACTGCTACGCACAGCTCAGCGACGTCGTTCTGCACGACCTCGCGGGTGAGGAGAAGCTCCCTGAGGCGCGTGGTGGGATCAGAGCCTTTGACGGCCGGTAGCAGAAGACCCAGGTTCACTGCCCACTGGGAGATACCCGCCAGCGCCACCACGAGCATCCAGAGCGAACCAGGGAAGCCTGGCGTGGGGGACAGGCCGAGCCCGGGTCCGACTGTGTGAAAGACCAGCGAGGCAGTGCCACAAGAGAGCCCGATCACCGCCGCGCTGAATACCCTTCTATGGATCGGCAACCGCCGGACGCGAAGCTGGCACAGCGTGACCCTGAGTATCGGCACAGTCAACGCGAACACCGGTGAGAGCAAGATCGCAGCTGGAAGTTCCCATACGCCATAGATGTGGCTCGTGAAGCCAGCGTTTTCCCCGGACCGCCGGGTGAGTTCAACGGTGCCAGCACTGCCCAGAAGCAAGCCGCCGAAGAGGATCAACTCGTGCACGGAGAGCGACATCATGGTGCCTGTTACAGCGATCGCCACCCCGTAGACAGTGACAACGACCACGATGTAGGCGACAAGCCATCGCTGGTACCCCCACGCCGGCCAGCGCCGAACAGCCCGCAGCCGCTCGCGCATGGGCTGGCCGGGGCTGAGGTACATCGACTCCTCCTCAGTGGCGTGCCGGAGGCATTACCACAGACATCTACAGTAGCGCGGTGTAAGAGCAGTGCCCCGTATTGTCACAGAAGCTATGCGCCTCCTGTCAACCCCCCGTTACCCACAGGCACCAGGCCCAGCAGATCGTGGTCTTCTGAGGGCTCAGAGTACCCTGCCGTAAAACTCCTTGTGGTTACCAGGTATCACGATATTCCCGACACATGGCACATCCTCCATGCGAACGTAAGTCCTACGTAAACAGCGAGGCTGCCGCAGCAGGAGGGAGGCGTGCGCGATCGGAGGCCACGACCGGGACCGGCCACCGGCACCGCCACACCAGGAGGGAAGGAGGCCGCTATGCGAGGCCACGACTGGGGCTGACCATCCTGCCACCCGCCAGCTACCAGCACGAAAGGAGACCCTCGCCATGCGAGGCCACGACTGGGGCTGACCATCCCCGCCACCCGCCAGCCACCAGCACGAAAGGAGACCCTGCCATGCGAGGCCACGACTGGGGTTAAGCGCCCACCTGCGATCTGGGCAACTGACTCACTGCTCGTAGTGAGTCAGTTACAGACCCCAACGGATACGTCAGCCGCGAGGTCGGCTGGCGACGATAAGCACAGCGCCAACAGCGCCAACGATGCCGCACACCGCGATCACGATCGACGGTGAGTACCGCTGAGCGGCCGCGCCAGCAGCGATCATGGCCGCACCCTGCCCTAGGCCCATTCCTGCCTGGGCGACTCCGAATGCCTGACTGCGCAGTTCATGCGGTGCCGCTGAGACAAAGGACGCATTGGCGGCGAGAAGGTAACAGCTGAACACCCCACTAGCGGCCAGGATCATCAGCACCCACGGCAGTGTCGGTCTGAGTGCGAACAGGACCAGGACAGCGCACGACATGATCGCCAGTGAACCCATCCAGCGTAGACGCCGAACAGGTTCGACGAACCGGCCGAAGCTGATTGCGCCTAGACATGATCCCAACGCGCCAGCGGCCAGGATCATGCCGACCGCGATCGGGCCTCCGCCGACGGACATCGCGAGCGGCGCGGAGACCCCTTCATGCACGTCGAGAATCGCGACAAGCCATGCTAG
>Ga0307308_10000760_pt1 | contig 12102 bp, 14 predicted proteins | sample ER_DNA_195_FD_194501 | JGI IMG/M metagenome (GOLD analysis project Ga0307308, IMG submission 194501) | Bulk soil microbial communities from the East River watershed near Crested Butte, Colorado, United States - ER_DNA_195 | ecosystem: Environmental > Terrestrial > Soil > Floodplain | place...
TCGCCTTCGACGAGCGGAACGACTCCCACATCTTCGCTTTCCATGACCTCGGCGACCTCGGTCAAAGAGGTCTGAGGCGTCACGGCACGCGGTCTCTGCGTCATGACATCTGCAACTTTGGCGCCCATCTGGCTCCTTTCGGGGTTTCTTCACTGGTTTCCGACATCACCTCCGTCAAACCCGTCGGCGCACTACGCTCGCACGAGTGGATGTGCGCGCAGAAGCGATGAGCGATTGGTCGGCCGTGCGGAAAGTGCATGTGGTGGCATTCGGAGAAAAATCCGCCGACCACGGCCAGGTTGTCGCGAACCTCGTCGACGACCTGCGCGACGCCGTAGCGCGAGGCGAGGGGCTTTCACTCGTGGCGGAAGAGCGAGGCGAGATCGTCGGTCACGTCATGTTCAGCCCGAGCCTGCTTGACGCCCCGAAGCGCTTGGTCCGGGTGCAGGTGCTGAGCCCGATCGGGGTCCTGCCGACGTGCCAGAAGCAGGGCGTCGGGACAATGCTGATCCGCCGCGGCCTCGAGCTGCTGGCGGAGCGCAGCGTGCCGCTCGTCTTTTTGGAAGGGGCGCCGGCCTACTACTCGCGCTTCGGGTTCCAGCCGGCGGCAGAGCAGGGGTTCAGGAAACCGTCGCTGCGAATCCCGGACGCAGGCTTCCAGGTGCTCGCACTCCCGGCCTACGAGCCTTGGATGACGGGCACGCTGGTGTACGCCGAGCCGTTCTGGAGGCACGACCTCGTCGGCCTCCGTGACCCCAACGCCTGACGGTAGCGTCAGGCGTCGTCGGCGCGCTCGGCGTAAGCCACACGCTCGAACGGCCACTCGTCCGCGAGCCAGTCTGTGACCGCCCGCCACAGCTGCACGTCGAGCTCGGGCCGGCTCGCCCGCACCCATGAGAGCACGCGCGCGTCGTGCTGCTCGCTGTCGTCGGGATAGATGTACACGCAGCCGATCACGTCGCTGCCCGCAGGATCGAGGACGGTGTAGGTAAAGCCTGCCCTGTTCTGGAAGTCGTCGGCGTGCGCTTGCAGGTCGCGCAGGTTGTCCACCATGCTGCGGTCGTTGGGCCACGAGCTCGCCTCCCAGCCGGGCGTCATGTGGATGTGCTCCACCGACGACGACCACGCCTCATAGTCGGAGTCGTTGTGCTGCGGCCCGAGTGGTTCGAGCCTGAATTGGTCCGTCGTGAAAGCGAGCGGGACGACGAATCCGGACGGGACAAACGGCCCCTCGACCACAGCCACATCTTCGTCGATCCAGTCGCCGGCGGCTGTTGCGTATCCAAACCGGTGGGCGTAGTCTCGCGACCGAGTCCCCTACCCACGGAGGTCCCCATGACCACCACCAGCCTGCTCCCTGACGTCGGGATCGAGCTACGGGAGGGTTACGCCGAGGTCGGCGATCAGCGCTTGCATTACGTCGAGGCCGGTGACGGGCCGCTGGTCGTTCTGCTGCACGGCTTCCCGGAGTTCTGGTTCGGTTGGCGGCGACAGATCGAGCCGCTCGCCGCGGCGGGTTTTCGAGTCGTCGCCCCCGACACGCGTGGCTACAACCTGTCATCGAAGCCAGAGGGCTTCGAGGACTACGCCGTCGACCTGCTCGCCGCCGACATCCGCGGCCTGATCGGAGAACTCGGTGCCGAGTCCGCGCTGTTGGTCGGTCACGACTGGGGCGGAAGCATCGCCTGGACCGTCGCGATGAACCATCCCGAGGTGGTCGACCGACTCGCCATCCTCAACGCGGCCCATCCGCGGCGGCTCTCGGAGGGACTGCACCACCCGAGCCAGCTCCGGAAGTCCTGGTACTTCTTCTTCTTCGCGGCGCCCGGACTGCCCGAGGACATCGTGCATCTTCGAGACTGGCACTTCTTCCGGCACTTCCTACAGGACGCGAACCCGCCGTACACGCAGGAGGAGATGGATCGCTACATCGAGGCGTGGTCGCAGCCAGGGGCAGCGGCCGGGATGATCAACTACTACCGCGCCTCGGTGAGGCAGTCACAGAAGGAAGCCGCAGCGAAGCTTCGTCCGCTCTCGGCGCCGACACTGGTCATATGGGGGGAGCGCGATTCCTACCTCGGCTCCGACCTCGCCGAGCCCCATAGCGACGACGTACCCAACCTCGACCGAGTCGAGCGCCTGCCCGACGCGTCGCACTGGGTCCATCACGACGAGGCTGAGCGCGTCAACCAACTGCTTATCGACTTCTTCGCCCCCGCGGCATAGGCACGAAAGGCTTGCTGACGCCAGAACGTCCTCCGACTTGATCACGTAAACCACGCCGGTAACGCCGACCTCTCGCTTGAGCTAGCGTCCTCTCGCCTGAGCGATCAAGCCGCGTTGACGTCAGTGGTCGATGACGGCCATGTTTGCCTCCTCGTGGCGCTCGCCTGTCGCCAGGGTGAGGTGGTTGAGGCGCTCGATATGCTCGGCGCTCAGCTCGATGGCGTCGGCTGCGGTGTTTTCTTCGACGCGGGAGACGCGCTTGGTGCCGGGGATCGGGGCGATGTCGTCGCCTTGTGCGAGCAGCCAGGCCAACGCGATCTGCGCCGGTGTCGCGTCGAGCTCGGAGGCGACGGCCTTGACCTCGTCGACGATGCGGAGGTTCTTTTCGAAGTTGCCCTCGGTGAAGCGCGGATTGTTCTTGCGCCAGTCATTGTCGGCGAGGTCTTCGGGGGAGCGGATCGTCCCGGTGAGGAAGCCGTGTCCGAGCGGCGAGTAGGGCACGAAGCCGATGCCCAGCTCGCGCAGCAGCGGGAGCAGCTCGGTCTCCGGGTCACGTGTCCAGAGGGAGTACTCCGTTTGCAGCGCGGCGATTGGGTGCACGGCGTGGGCGCGGCGGATCGTGGCGGGGGCGGCCTCCGAGAGGCCGATCCGGAGGACCTTTCCCTCGGCTACCAGTTCGGCCAGCGCGCCGACGGTGTCCTCGATCGGCGTGTTCGGGTCGACCCGGTGTTGGTAGTAGAGGTCGACACGGTCGGTCCCCAGACGCGTGAGGGAACCTTCGAGTGCCGTGCGGATGTTCGCTGGGCTGCTGTCGAGTACTCCGCGGCCACCGCCTGAGTGGGAGACGAAGCCGAACTTCGTCGCTAGCACGACCTGGTCGCGGCGCCCCTTGAGGGCGCGGCCGACGAGTTCCTCGTTGGCGTACGGGCCGTAGATCTCGGCGGTGTCGATGAGAGTGACGCCTAGTTCCAGTGCTCGCTGGATGGTGCGGATCGACTCGGCGTCGCTGCTGGTCGGGTCGAGGTAGTAGCCGGTCATCGCCATCGTGCCGAGGCCGATGCGCGAGACGTCAAGTCCACCGAGCGAAATGTGTTTCATGACAACCTTCCTGTCGGATGGAGAGCCGGTGTGGTCGCGGCCTCTTGTTGTTGTCCAAGAAAGCACGGGCTCGCGGCGACGTGAGAGTCCCTGTTGTTAGGGGTATTGGCAGGGTTCCCCAGCAGCAGACAGTCGGGTTTACGCTGCTGACGTGGACACGAAGAACGAGATCCGGGAGTTCCTCACCTCCCGCCGCGCCCGGATCACCCCCGAGCAGGCGGGGCTGCGCTCGTACGGCAGTCGCCGCGTTCCAGGGCTCCGCCGCGAGGAGGTCGCCGTCCTGGCCGGCGTGAGCGTTCCGTACTACACCCGCCTGGAACGCGGGGACATGAGCGGCGTCTCGCAGAGCGTGCTGGAAGCGCTAGCCCGTGCACTCGAACTCGACGATGCCGAGCGGGCCCACCTCTTCGACCTCGCCCGAGCCGCGCAGCCGACCGTAGCGCCGCCTCGTCAGCGCCGAACGAAGCAGCGCGTCCGACCCGAGGTGCAGTGGACCTTGGACGCGATCACTGGCGCCGCCGCCTTCGTCGGCAACCAGCGTCTCGACCTCCTGGCCGCCAACCAGCTCGGGCGAGCGCTGTTCTCCACGCTGTACGCCGCGCCCGGGCGACCGGTCAACAACGCTCGGTTCGTGTTCCTCGATCCGCGAGCCGAGACCTTCTACGGCGACTGGGAGCGCGTCGCGGGCGAGTGCGTGGCGATTCTGCGCTGGGCCGCGGGCCGCGACCCTCACGACCGCGAGCTCTCAGACCTCGTCGGCGAGCTCGCAACACAAAGCGAGGCATTCCGCACCCGCTGGGCCGCTCACGACGTGCGCTTCCACAACACCGGCGTGAAGCACTTCCACCATCCCGTGGTCGGCGAGCTCAGCCTCACATACAACCGGATGGACCTCCCCGCCGACAACGGGCTGACGATCTTCACCTACGCCGCCGAGCCCGGTTCGCGCTCGGAAGAGGCGCTCAAGCTCCTCGGCAGCTGGGCGGCCACGGCCGACCCCGCCGAGACCGCGCGCGCGACTGACCAGGCTGACAGCGAGCGCGACACGCAGTCGGCCTGAAGGCGAGTTCCAATTCGCCGTCGCTCGCTCGCGGGCCCGTCCGACTAGGAAGCACGCTGGAATGGGGCCAGTGTTCCGGAATGACGCCTGAAGAAGTGAGGATGGATCTGGCCGCGGGCGATGAGTTTTCGTTGCTTCGCCGGTCTCCAACGCGATTGCGGCCGGAGCAGGCCGCACGGACAAGGAGTTGATCAAGTGACGCGATACCTGATCTCGTTCGATGACGGCGCGATGACCTTCCCCGAGGAGGAGCTGCCCGCCGTGGCCGACGCTGCGCACGCGGTGGTCCAGCAGGCCATGGACGCCGGCGTGTGGGCGTTCGGCGGCGGGCTGTATCCCCACGAGGAGGTGAGCGTGGTGGACACCGATGGGGCGGTTACCGACGGCCCGTACCCGGAGAGCAAGGCGTACCTCGGCGGATTCTCGGTCGTCGACGTGCCCTCACGCGAAGAGGCGCTGAAGTGGGCGGCCAAGATCGCCGTCGCGTGCCGCTGTGCTCAAGAGGTCCGCGAGTTTCTACCCGACCCGACCGTCTGGCCCGACCCGACCGTCTGATCGAAGCCCACTATGGCCGGATTCATCGTGACCGAGTGGTCGCTCGGCCCTGCGGGACGAGCTCAGTAAGCGCTGAGGAAGCGCCCTATGTCAGCGCGGCGCAGATCGCGGCGGTGGTCGCGGCGAACGTGCCGTTCATCGAGACGATGTCGCTGGTCGCAAACGCCGTGCCCGGAACGCCGGCGTCGTCGACGAACAGAATCGTCGCGTTGGCCACGAGCTGCCCGGAGCCCGGCGGTGCGACGCTCGTGATGCTCTGCGTATTCACACCGTCGATCGTTACGAGCGCGGGGCTCCCGACAGCGATCCCGTCCGGATAGACCGCGTGCGACGTGCCGTTCAGCGGCCTCGTCACCGAGCCGCCGGTGTCCGGCGAGCTGTAGGTGATCGTGCCGCCCGTGAGCGTGTCGACCTCGTGCGCGGGCGAGTTCGGACCGGCGGGAAAAAACGTCGCGGTCAACCGGCCGCTGAGCGTGTCGAGCACCGTCGTCCCGCATGCATCCGAGAGGTAGAAGTCCGGGATCGTGACACCGTCCAGTGAGACCTCCTCGTGAATCGGAGCGCTCGCAGCTGCGCTCGGGATCAGAACGGCAGCAGTAAGTGCCGCGAGTGCCGCGGTGAATCCGAACCTTCCTAGCATTGGTTTCCCCTCCTAAGGCCGCAGTGAGGGCCTGCCCAAGCGGGATCCTCTCCCGCTGGCCGGGCACCTGTCAACGGCCCCAGGTTCCGTCCGAGCCCCACTCTAGATTTGTCGGTCCCGCTCGACCCGCGCAGGCGCGACAGCGGCCGTCGTGTCAATACCATTCGGAGGTAAGGAAATGGCGTCTCAGAAGGAGCTGGAAACCGTCGAAGTGGCCGCCGAGCAGCTGGAGAACACCGTCGTCGAAGAGAGCGCGAAAGTCGGCGTGCGCCGCCTCTTCACGATCCCCGGCCGCGACCCGTTCGAGGAGATCGAGTGGGAGTCTCGTGACGCCCTGATCCCCGGCAAGGACGGCGCCGTCTTCGAGCAGAAGGCCGTCGAGTTCCCGAAGTTCTGGTCGCAGACCGCGACCAACATCGTCGCGCAGAAGTACTTCCGGGGCCGCATGTCCTCGCCCGAGCGCGAGGAGAGCGTCAAGCAGATGGTCGGCCGCGTCGTCGACACGATCGGCACCTGGGGCCGCGAGGGCGGCTACTTCGCCGACGAGGCCGAGGTCGAGACCTTCGAGGCCGAGCTGAAGGCGATCCTGGTCAACCAGTACGCCGCCTTCAACTCCCCGGTCTGGTTCAACGTGGGCCATGAGGAGAGCCCTCAGGCGAGCGCGTGCTTCATCCTCTCGATCGACGACTCGATGGAGTCGATCCTCGACTGGATCCGGCGCGAGGGGATCATCTTCCGCGGCGGCTCGGGCTCAGGGGTCAACCTCTCGAAGCTCCGCTCCTCCAAGGAGCAGCTCTCCAAGGGCGGCTACGCGTCCGGGCCGGTGTCGTTCATGCGCGGCGCCGACGCGAGCGCCGGCACGATCAAGTCCGGCGGCAAGACGCGGCGCGCGGCGAAGATGGTCGTCCTCGACGTCGACCACCCGGACATCGAGGAGTTCATCTGGTGCAAGGCCAAGGAGGAAGAGAAGGCGCGCGTCCTCGAGCAGGCCGGCTACGACATGTCGCTGGACTCGAGCGACTGGGCCTCGATCCAGTACCAGAACGCCAATAACTCGGTGCGCGTCACCGACGGCTTCATGGAGGCCGCCGACGCAGACGCCGACTGGAACCTGACCGCCCGCACCGACGGCACCGTCGTCGACACGACCAAGGCGCGTGAGCTCCTGCGCCAGATCGCCGACGCCGCCTGGCGCTCGGCCGACCCGGGCGTCCAGTACGACACGACGATCAACAAGTGGCACACGCTCCCGAACACGTCGCGGATCAACGCGTCCAACCCGTGCTCGGAGTACATGTCGATCGACGACTCCGCCTGCAACCTCGCCTCGCTGAACCTTCTGAAGTTCCGCCGCGAGGACGGCGAGCTCGACGTGGACGCGCTCGAGCACGCGGTCGACGTGGTTTTCCTCGCGCAGGAGATCCTGGTCGGCTACTCGTCGTATCCGACGCCAGAGATCGGCCGCAACGCGAAGGCCTACCGCCAGCTCGGGCTCGGCTACGCGAACCTCGGCGCGCTGCTGATGGCGCGCGGGCTCCCGTACGACTCCGACGAGGGCCGCGCCTACGCGGCGGCGATCACGGCGCTGATGACCGGCCGCGCCTACCGCAAGTCGGCGGAGATCGCGGCGCGGATGGGCGCCTTCGCGGGCCACGCGGCGAACAAGGCGCCGATGCTGAGCGTGATGATGATGCACCGCGCCGCGGTGGGGAACATCGAGCACGAGCAGACCGTGCCGAAGGATCTGCTCGCCGCCTGCCGCAAGGCCTGGGACGACGTGATCGACCTCGGCGAGGTGCACGGCTACCGCAACGCGCAGGCGACCGTGCTCGCGCCCACCGGGACGATCAGCTTCATGATGGATTGCGACACGACCGGGGTCGAGCCGGACTTCTCGCTCGTCAAGTCGAAGAAGCTCGTCGGCGGCGGCGAGATCACGATCCCGAACAAGACCGTGCCGATGGCCCTCGAGAAGCTCGGCTACGCGCCGCGCGAGGTCGAGGAGGTCGTCGCGTTCGTGGACGAGCGCAACACCGTCATCGGTGCGCCGTACGTGAAGCCGGAGCACTACCCGGTCTTCGACTGCGCGATCGGCGAGCGCGCGATCCACTACACCGGGCACGTGAAGATGATGGGCGCCGTCCAGCCGTTCATCTCGGGCGCGATCTCGAAGACGGTCAACCTGCCCGAGACAGTCTCGGTCGACGAGGTCTCGCAGCTGCTCCTGGACGCCTGGAAGCTGGGCGTGAAGGCGATCGCGATCTACCGCGACAACTGCAAGGTCGCCCAGCCGCTGTCGGGCAAGGGCGAGAAGCTCGTGGTCGACGCCGTGCCGCCGGTGCCGCTGACGCAGCGCCGCCGGCTACCGGAGGACCGCACCGAGATCGGCCGCAAGTTCCGCGTCGGCGACTACGAGGGCTACATCCACGTCGGCCTGTACGACGACGGCCAGCCCGGCGACATCTTCGTCGACATCGCGAAGGACGGCACCACGATCGCCGGCCTGATGAACTCGCTGTGCATCGCCGTCTCGATGGGCCTGCAGTACGGCGTCCCGCCGGAGGTCTACGTCTCGAAGCTGACCCACATGCGCTTCGAGCCGAGCGGCATGACGAACGACGCCGACATCCGCATCGCAAAGTCGATCGTCGACTACGTCTTCCGCTGGTTCGGCAAGAAGTTCCTGACGACCGACCAGCAGGAGGCGGCCGGCATCCTCTCGCCGGAGGTCAAGGCGCGGTTGGCATCGCAGTACGCGGAGGGCGCGGGCGCTTCCGCGGAACCGTCAGAAGCGAGCCCGCCAGGCCAGACGGCCCTGTTCAACGCGTGGGAAGACGCGGTGGAGTGCGCCAAATGCGGCGGCCGGATGGTCCGGACAGGCAGCTGCTACACGTGTCGAGACTGCGGGACTAACACGGGTTGCTCCTAGCCGTCAGGGTGGCTAAAACAACGCCCGTGAACTTCGACCCCGCCGCTACTAGCTAGTTCGTCGACCTGCTGGAGCAAGCCGAGTCGCACGCACAGCGTCCACGCCAACGCGCCCTCGAGGCCGTCAGCAGAAACTACACGTTCGGACTGACCCCGATCACCCGGGCTACGTCGAGATTCAGCAGGGCGACACTGGTCGCTCACGGATCCAGTGTCGCCGGTTGATGACAAGTTCAGCGCGTAGCACTGTCCGATGCGCTGACGAGTAAAGCGACTACGCGACTAGCCGGGTTTCTCTTCGCGTAGCTCCGCAGTTGGGTCTTGGTGGATCGTGTCCGGCGCGACTCCTTCGATTAGAGTCTTGCCTGCCGTCAACACGATGGAGGAAGTCCGGCGGACTACGAGGACAGCCGCTAGAGCGGCCTGGGCCCAGCCGAGGGCGATGGTCGCAAGCAGCACAAGCACGAGCAGCGGGCAGCGGGCCTACATCGGCGGCACCCGCTCGTCGTCAAGCGGGCATCCCTCGTTCGAGGGACGCCAGGCCCGTGCTCGGCCGGCCGGGCCCTCGGCCGGAGGTGTTGTTGATCCGGTCAGCGCACGGGAGTACGGTCGCCGTGACAGGAAAGCAACTCCTGAAGGAGGCACGATGGCGAGTGCGCAGGAGATCGGCGCGAGGTTCGTCGAGGCGTTCAACGCCCACGACGAGGCCCGCATCCGCGAGCTGAATGCGGAGAACACGAAGTTCGAGGCGCCCGGCGACGTCAAGATCGAGGGCGGCGAGGCGGCGACGCAGTATGCGATGGCGTGGATCCGTGGGTTCCCGGACGCGCGGATCACGGTCCACAACGAGCTCTCGTCAGGCGACTGGGTCGCGCAGGAGATCACGTTCGAGGGCACCCACGAGGACACGCTCTCGGGGCCGGGCGGCGACATCCCCGCCACGCACAAGCGGCTCATCGGCCGCGCCGTCCAGATCTTCAACGTCGAGGGCGACGCAATCACCGACACGCGCCTCTATTACGACCAGGTGCAGGTCATGACGCAGCTCGGCCTCATGCCCGAGCCCGCCACGGCCTAGCTCGTTCGCGCTTTGGCGAGCGCAGCGAGCAGCTGCGCTCGCCAGGCCATCTCGAGGTCGGTGAGTTCTGCGGCGGGCGGCTACGCTTGAGCGATGGACGTGCCGAGCTGCCGGCGCGCGAGCCGTTTCAAGCGGCTGATCGCCTTCCTCAGGCGCCGCCCACAGACGGTGCCGCGCTCCTGGCTCGATGAGCCCCCAACGGATCCGGACATCGGAGTACGCGAGCCCCGGCGCCCGCGGCCGGACACCGGTTCAGGAACGGCGCTGCTCGACCCGCCGGCGTAGTTAACCGAGCTAGGGCGTGTACAGCTCGGCGTCGGCGATCGGCTCGTCGCAGGAGTACTGGCCGCAGTACTTGACCTTGCGGCCGCCGGCGAAGAGGACTTGCCCGTTCGGAAGCAGGGCCGCGCCGGAGGCGTAGGGATAGGGGTAGACCATCGGGCCGGTGGCACTCCACGTGCCGGTGGCGGGCGAGTAGACATCGCCGACGTCGCTGTCGGCGACGAGCACGCGTCCGACTTGCAGGAGCACGGCGACGCCGCTGTGCGCGTTGGTCATGCTCCCGGTCAGGCTCCACCTACCCGAGCCCGGATCAAAGAGCTCGACGAACCTGAGCGCGCTCACATTGACGCCGCCGGCGACGCGGCCGGTCGCCGGTCGTACAACTCGGCGCTCGCCCGGCGCTCGCCTGGATGCCGCTGCCGTCACCCGAGAGACCGCCGACGACGAGGACGCGTCCGCGACGGCGAGCATGGCGACTGCCATTCTCGTTTCGATCGCGTGAGCATCAGGTCGCTGGCATCGGCTCTCTGCGTCGCGTTTGCGCCACCAAGAACCGCGAAGCCCCGCCGGAGCGGGGCCTCACGCTTACGTTTCTATCTGCGCCCCGCTCGCCGGAAGGGCATATGGCCCGTTCCGGCCTTGGCGAGACCTCGGCTGACGATGTAGGCCGCGCCGATGATCGTGGCGAGCGTCCAGGCGCGCCGGTCGCCCAGCGTGTCGGACACCGCGGCCGCAATCAGGACGGCGATGATCAGGATCGTCATCGCCCAGAACTCCGTCGTCAGCGGAGCCCACTTGCTCTCGTCTTGCGCGCCCACCAGGCGTTCCCCCGTCTGCTCGACGCGAGGGCCGGGATCGGTTGCCGTTGCCATGACTTTCTCCTCCCTTGGCCGGTGCGACGCCGTCGCAGCCGACCCGTTTGATGTTTCCCTGCGGTCCGACCTACGCTGCACTGACGGCAGCCGCCTCGTGCCGCAGCGCCTCGTCGACCTGCGTCTGATCGAGCCCGCGCCCCCGCAGCACCTGCTGTGCGGGCGAGGCCTCGAGGTCCTGCATCACCTTCCCCAGCAGGAAGAACGTCGGCGGCCAGAGGCCAACGAAGATGGCAAGCCTCTCGGCACGGGCCTTGTCCTTCCAGCTGTCGGCGCCCGCGGAGCGGCCCCAGAGCGAGACTGCGGCCAGCACGGACGCGAAGCCGAGACTGTGGAGCACGTCGCTGTTTACGCCCAGGCGACGAAGGGCGAGTGCGATTCTCATCGGTTGTGACCCCCCTCGGAGATGGACTGACGAAAGCCCCTCGTTGCCAGCACGGCCGACCGGTAAACGTCGTCGGCCGGCGCTACTTCAGTAGGCGCCGCGCCCGCAAACTCGGGCCTCAGCTGGGCCAGCGGCACATAGCGAACGCGCTCGCCCGTTTGCGGGGCCGAGATCGCAGAGCGCTTCGAGACCACAAGCTGGACGTGGCCGCCGCCCTCGGTGAAGAGCAGGTCGCCCGGCCGCAGCCGCGCGAAGCCGACCGGCCGGCCCACGCGCAGCTGGTCCCAGCTCGAGCGCGGGAGCTTCCACCCGATCGAGCGGTAGGCCGCGTACACGAGGCCCGAGCAGTCGAAGCCCGTCCCCGGCGACGTGCCGCCCCAGCTGTAGCCGACGCCCACCTGGTGGCGGGCATAGGCGACGACCCTGCGGGCCAGCTTCTGCAGGCGGGAGGGCGAACGCGACCCGTCGGGATGCCGCCGCCCGGCCCGCAGCGGACCGTCGTCGCCATCTCAGGCACGCAGTCGCTCCAGTGCCGCCGTGGAGGCAGTCGTGTCCGCCTGGCTCAAGGCTCGTTTCGGGCCATGCGCCAAGACCGATGCTACGCTGGGTTCTCAACAGAGCGAGTATCTGGTCGGCGACGCCTCCCATCTACCGTTCATTAGCGGTAGAGGAGGTGTTTTTTTATGGCGACTGGAACAGTGAAGTGGTTCAACGACGCGAAGGGGTACGGATTCATCACCCCTGAGGGCGGCGAAGGCAAGGATCTCTTCGTCCACCATTCCGCGATCTCGGGTGACGGCTACAAGTCACTCGCCGAGGGCGCGAAGGTCGAGTACGAGGCCGCCGAGGGAGCGAAGGGCCCCGAGGCGAAGAACGTCGTACTGACGGCCGTCTAACGGAGCACAGGCGCGCGTCGCGAAAACGCGGCGCGCGCTGCCTTCCAGCGAAAGGACTCGCAATGCAAGGGCAGATGCTCTG
>Ga0307308_10000761_pt1 | contig 12077 bp, 10 predicted proteins | sample ER_DNA_195_FD_194501 | JGI IMG/M metagenome (GOLD analysis project Ga0307308, IMG submission 194501) | Bulk soil microbial communities from the East River watershed near Crested Butte, Colorado, United States - ER_DNA_195 | ecosystem: Environmental > Terrestrial > Soil > Floodplain | place...
CTTCATGACCGCTGCCGGCCGCGCGCAGCCACGCCGGCTGCGGCGCGCGGGTCGATCGCACGCGCGCGAAAATCTCAAGGCCGTCGCCGACCGCGCGATCGAGCGCGCCGTCGCCGATCCAGTTGACATCGCGCAGCACGATGCGATCCATCCGCAACGCCTCGCGCGGGCCCACCACGACGCGGCGGCCGACTGCGTCGAGCCGCACCACATACAGCGGCGCGTCGGAGGCGATGCCCAATCCTCGCCGCTGGCCGACGGTGAAATGAACAATGCCCGGATGCCTGCCGATGACACGGCCGTCGAGGTCGACGATGTCGCCGGGTTCGATGGCGTTCGGCCTCAACCGGCTGATGATGTCGGTATAACGCCCGGTCGGCACGAAGCAGATGTCCTGGCTGTCGTGCTTGTCCGCGACCGCAAGGCCGAAGCGCCGCGCCAGTTCGCGCGTTTGCTGTTTGGTCATGTCGCCCAACGGAAAACGCAGATAATCGAGTTGCTCGCGCGTGGTCGCGAACAGGAAATAGCTCTGATCGCGATCGGCGTCGGCGGCGCAAACCATCGCGCGCGATCCATCGCTGAGGCGGCGCGAAGCTACATAATGCCCGGTCGCAAGCGCCGAAGCGCCGAGTTCGCGTGCGGTCGCCAGCAGATCGCGAAACTTGATCGAACGGTTGCACTCGATGCAAGGCACCGGCGTCTCGCCGGAAGCGTAGCTGTCGGCGAAATTGTCGATCACCGATTCACGGAAACGGTTTTCGTAATCCAGCACGTAATGCGGAATGCCGATCCGCTCGGCGACATCGCGCGCGTCATGGATGTCCTGCCCGGCGCAGCAGGCGCCCTTGCGATGGGTGGCGGCACCATGATCGTAAAGCTGCAGCGTGATGCCGACGACGTCGTAGCCCTCGGATTTCAACAATGCAGCCGTCGCCGAGGAATCGACGCCGCCGGACATGGCGACGACGATCCTGGTGTCCTGTGGACGGCCTTTGAGATCCAGACTGTTGAGCATGGTTCCGGTCATCGGTGCGATCACGGCGGCATCGGGCGTTTCGCGATTAGAACGCCGCTTGGCGAATAGTCAAAAAGCCTTGCAGTTAGAATGCCTTGCAGCATCCCCCGGGCCGACTTCGGCCTGCCGGAACGGCTGTAAGCTACTCTTTAATATAGGCCGTATTCCCGCGAAGCAATCAGCCCGGCCTGTTTTGCACGCCGCGGACGGCAAATCTTGCCGCCGGGCAGAAAAGGCTGTTGCCAGGCTGGCTCCGTAGTTTCCCCGATGGGAAAATAAGATATTGAAATACATAGGTATTTTTTGAAAAACCGGATGGCCCGGTCCTTGCTGATTACTGTTCCAGTATCATCCGCGAGAGGCCGCCCGTGTCCAGTTTGACGTCAGAAGCACTAACAAGCGCCTCCTTTCAGGGCGCGCCGCCGCCTCGGCCTGCACGCTCCGACCCATCCCCCGGAAACGATAGTTTCGGGGCGCTGGTCGACAGCAGCACGGCCGCCGACACGAGCAACGATCGCGCGAACTCCACGGCACAGGACCAATCCGCGTCGCGACGCCGCTCCGACGATGCGTCCGCAGCCGCCGACCGCAGACAGTCGCGCAACGCCGCGTCCGCCGACAGAGCCGCACAAAACGATTCAGACGATCGCGACGCCGCTGTCAGACAGCGCTCCGACGCCAATGCTGACTCGAACACCGATGCCGTCCAGCGCTCCAGAACCAAGTCCGGCGCCTCGAAAACCGAAGACGCGAAATCAACTGCAAAGTCGGATTCAGACCACGCCCCTACGGCCCATGCTGAAGCCGCTTCGGTAGCCGATCCGGCGGCCCCAGCCCAGCAGGACGTACCCGCCGTGACGACGCCGAACCAGGTCGCCGTTGCGATTCCGGTTACCGTGGCAGTGGCGAATGTGCCCGCCGCTTCGCCTGCGTCCGGCAAGGCGACTGAACCGCTGGCGATCGCGGCGGCCGCAATCGCGGCCAGTTCGGCAGCCACCGACGCACCGGCTGCATCCACGGCGCAGACCAAAATCGATGCCAGCGCGACAGCCGCGACCGCATCGGCAGCCGTCAACGCAACCACCGCAGACGCAGCCGCGGCTGCAAAAATCACGGTCCAGGCGGCAAGCGAGACGACCGCCACGCCCGTCAACCAGCCAGCAGTGCAGGCCGATGCAACCGCGGCGACCGGTGCGGAATTGACCGCGGCCGTCGCCGAGCCAGCGCCGGTCGCGCCGAAAGTCACAGCCAAGACTGCTGGCGTTACCCAGACCGGAGCCGCCACACCGAGCGACCCGGAGGCCGCCCCAGGCACGGCCGATCCGTCGGCAACGGCGATATCGACCGGTTCGGCCCGCAACGGCGTCGCGCAAGGACCGGCCGTCGCAGGCAAGCCGAAGGCCGGCAATGGCGGTATTGACGGGATAAAAGCAGATAATCCTTCCAATTCCTCATCCACCATCGCAACCAACATATCGGCCCGTGAGCATTCGGCGGTCGCCGAGGCGGGACATGCAGCGGCCGACCCAACCGACATCGGCGTGCAAGCCACGGGCGCGATCCAGCCGCAGCTCCACTCCTCTGCTGCCGCGCCCACCCCCGTCGGACCATTAAACGTCACGGCGGCGACGAACGCGGCGGTGCCATTGAGCGGGCTCGCACTTGAGATCGCGGTCTCGGCAAAAAGCGGCAAGAGCCGCTTCGAGATCAGGCTCGATCCCGCCGATCTCGGCCGCATCGATGTTCGCATCGATGTCGATCGCAACGGCCAGGTGACTTCGCATTTGACGGTTGAAAAACCGGAAACGCTGTCGATGTTGCGCCAGGATGCACCCCAACTGCAGCGCGCGCTGGATGACGCCGGCCTGCGGACGGGTAACGGCGGCCTGCAGTTCAGCCTGCGCGACCAGTCTTCATCCGGTCAAGACAATGGCAGCGGATCAGGCCGCAACGCACATCGCCTGATCGTTGAAGAAGACTCCATCCCCGCGGCAGTCGCGGGACGCACGTATGGCCGCATGCTCGGATCGAGCAGCGGCGTGGACATCAAAGTCTGAGGAGCTCACCATGTCAGTCGATGCAACAATGCCGACGACGGTCGTATCGGCACCGGGAACGACAAGCGCAGACAAAACCACCACCGCTTCCACCGCGACGACCGGTATTGCGGATAATTTCCAGACATTCCTGACGCTGCTGACGACGCAACTGCAAAACCAGAATCCGCTCGACCCGCTCGATACCAATCAATTCACCCAGCAACTGGTGCAGTTCGCCGGCGTCGAGCAGCAGCTCAAATCGAACGATCGGTTGAAGTCGCTGATCGACATCGAAAAGAGCGCGCAGGCGACGCAGGCGTTGATCTATGTCGGCAACACCGTCGCCGTCGACGGCAGCACCACGCAGTTCGATGGTTCGGCAACATGGAATCTGAAGGCCCCAAAAGGCACGAACGCCACGGTCACGATTACAAATTCGACCGGGCAGACGGTCTATAGCGGGAAATTTACGCTGGCCAACGGCAATTCCAGTTTCGTCTGGGATGGCAAGGGCAACGACGGCACCCAATACCCGGCCGGCGACTACAAATTGACAGCGACGGGCACGGACAGCTCGGGAAAGAACGTCGCCATCGCCAGCGAAGTCCAGGGTGTGGTCGACTCGGTCGATCTGACCGCCTCCCCGGCGCTGCTCTCGATCGGCGGGCAGAACTATACGACCGATCAGATCAGGCGCGTCATTCGCCCCTCCACGACGACTTCCACGACTTAAGCTGGAGCTGGTTCCGCAAGCTGGCCGCACATCCGCGATACGGAAAAACGGCTCGCAGCAGCTCTCGCCGGGCGTCATGTCTTAACGATGGATTAACAAACGGGCGGCTTGATCGCGCCCGGCGGCATTTTGCCGACCAATTTCAAGGAGATTCGGATTGAGCGGTCGCGCTTAGGTAAATTTTAAGTCGTGCGGCGTAGGTTGCTAGGGTGAGTTCAGTGGTTGAGAGTTTGTGAGTACGCCATGACAGAACCCCATCGCCCGAGGGTAAAATACGTCATCGGGCCTGACGGCAGTCCGTTAACAATTGCGGATTTACCCGCACCCGGGACCAAACGGTGGGTTATCCGCCGTAAAGCCGAAGTCGTTGCCGCAGTCCGCGGCGGCCTGCTCTCCCTCGAGGAGGCTTGCAGCCGCTACACACTGACCGTTGACGAATTCCTTTCCTGGCAGTTTTCCATCGACCAGCACGGCCTTGCCGGACTGCGCACCACCCGCATCCAGCAATATCGCCAATAAGCGCGCTCTGGAATCGACGGCATTCGATAAAAAACGGCTTCGTTTTGCGAAGCCGATTTTTTTCATGTTGAAGTTTTGCCACTGCTGTTAACCCTCGTTAACCATATCGAAACCATCCCATAGGCAATAATTGCCCAGTCGGCGCGTGGGGCCGAATCTCAGGGGCGGTTAGTTTTGCAGGGTCTTGCAGGTTTCCTAAAAGGTCTGGGCGCTTCGCGGTTGATGGCGATGGTCGCGGTGACAGCCGCGCTGATCGGTTTCTTCGGCTTTGTCATCATGCGCGTCACCACACCGCAGATGACCACCCTCTTTACCGACCTCAGCACCGAGGATTCCTCCGGGATCATCAAGGACCTTGAACGTCAGGCGATTCCCTTCGAGCTGCGCAACGATGGCGCCGTGATCATGGTGCCGAAGGACAAGGTCACCCGGCTGCGCATGAAGCTCGCCGAGGGCGGGCTGCCCAAGGGCGGCGGCGTCGGCTACGAGATTTTCGACAAATCCGACGCGCTCGGCACCACCAGCTTCGTCCAGAACATCAATCACCTGCGCGCGCTCGAAGGCGAACTCGCCCGCACCATCCGCGCCATCGACCGCGTCCAGGCGGCCCGTGTCCATCTGGTGCTGCCGGAACGGCCGCTGTTTTCGCGCGAGACACCCGAACCATCGGCCTCGATTGTCGTGCGCGTGCGCGGCGCCCTCGATGCGCCGCAGATTCGCGCCATCCGCCACCTGGTCGCCTCCGCCGTCAACGGCCTGAAGCCGCAGCGGGTGTCGATCGTCGATGAAGCCGGACAATTGCTTGCCGACGGCGCAAACGGCGACGCCGACAACGCCATCGGCGACGAGCGCCGGGCCGGTTTCGAGAAGCGTATGCGCAATCAGGTCGAGGCCATCGTTTCTTCGGTGGTCGGATCCGGGCGCGCCCGCGTCCAGCTCTCGGCCGACTTCGACTACAACAAGATCACCCAGACCTCGGACAAGTTCGACCCCGAAGGCCGGGTACTGCGCTCCAGCCAGACCCGGGAAGAATCCAGCGCGACCGCCGACAACACCGGTCAGGTCACCATCAACAACGAATTGCCCGGCAATCAGAACCGGGACAACCCAGCGCCCGCGCGCGACCAGAGCAAGAAGAGCGAAGAGACCAACAATTACGAAATCTCCCGTACCACCAAGACCGAAGTGACCGAGGTCGGACGGGTCAACCGCATCTCGGTCGCCGTGCTGGTCGACGGTAGCTACGCCAAGAATGAAAAAGGCGAGATGGTCTATCAGGAGCGCGGCAAGGAACAGCTGGACCGCATCGCGACGCTGGTGCGCTCGGCGATCGGCTTCGATCAGAAGCGCGGCGATCAGGTCGAGGTCGTGAACCTCAAATTCGCCGAGGCTCCGGCAGCGGTTCCGGTCGCCGAGCCGACCGGACTGCTCGGCATGCTGCAGTTCACCAAGGATGACGTGATGTACGTTATCGAACTCGGCGTCATGATGCTGCTTGGTCTTGTGGTGCTGTTCATGGTGATCCGGCCGCTGGTCAGGCGCATCCTCGCTTCCGAAGTGATCCCCTCGCTCGCGAACGACGATTCGCTGCCGGCGCTGACCGACGGCAGTGCAACTTCAGGCCCAGGTGGCCAGAGTCTGATTCCAGGCGCCAACGCCACCGCGCAGATGATCGACGTCGCCCAGGTTCAAGGCCAGGTCCACGCGCAGTCCGTGCATCGGGTCGGCGAACTGGCCGAGCGAAACCCGAACGAGACCGCCACCATTGTTCGTCAATGGCTAACCGAGTCGGCGACCTGACATGGCCGTACCGCAAACCACAAACACCAACGATATCGCCAGCGTCATCGCCACGCTGGCGACCCGTCAGAGCAATCGCCCGAAAGGCGCTCAGCTAAGCGGCCCCAAACGTGCCGCGATCCTGATGCTGGCGCTGGGCGAACAATATGGCGGCAAGGTCTGGGCGCTGCTCGACGACGACGAAGTGCGCGAATTGTCGATGGTGATGTCGACGCTGGGCACCGTCGAGGCCGACGTGGTGGAAGACCTGCTGCTCGAATTCGTGTCGCGGATGTCGGCATCCGGCGCGCTGATGGGCACATTCGACGGCACCGAACGGCTGCTGCAGCTATACCTGCCCGCCGATCGCGTGACCGGCATCATGGACGAAATTCGCGGACCCGCGGGCCGCAACATGTGGGAGAAGCTCTCCAACGTTCAGGAAGAAGTGCTCGCCAACTATCTCAAGAATGAATATCCGCAGACCATTGCCGTGGTGCTGTCGAAGCTGAAGCCGGAGCACGCCGCACGGGTGCTGGCGATCCTGCCCGAGGACATGGCGCTCGACGTGGTCGGCCGTATGCTGAGAATGGAAGCGGTGCAGAAGGAAGTGATCGAGCGCGTCGAACAGACGCTTCGCACCGAATTCATGTCGAACCTGTCGCAGACCCGCCGTCGCGACGCCCACGAGGTGATGGCCGAAATCTTCAACAATTTCGACCGCCAGACCGAGACCCGCTTCATCACTTCGCTGGAGGAAGAAAACCGTGAGTCCGCCGAACGCATCAAGGCGCTGATGTTCACCTTCGACGACCTCGTCAAGCTGGACGCCGGATCGGCGCAGACCCTGATGCGCCACGTCGACAAGGACAAGCTCGGCATCGCGCTGAAGAGCGCCAACGAGGATGTCCGCGGCTTCTTCCTCGGCAACATGTCGTCCCGCGCCGGCAAGATGCTGCTGGACGACATGGCCGCACTTGGACCGGTACGGTTGCGCGACGTCGACGAGGCGCAGGCGTTGCTTGTCAATCTCGCAAAGGACCTCGCGGCCAAGGGCGAGATCATGCTGACCAAGAACCGCGCCGACGACGAACTGGTGTACTGATGGCCGCTCCCGCAAAATTCCTGTTCGACATGGACTTCTCCGCGCCGGACAAGACGCGCGAACGGCCCGCCACGCCGGCGGAAATCGCGCAGAAGATCGCATCCGCCGAGGCCCGCGCCTATCGCGACGGTTACGACGCCGCGCAGCGCGAGGCAAAGGCGGAAAGCGACCGCCGCACGGCGCTGGCGCTTGAGGAAATCGGATTGGCCATTCAAGGCATCGCGACGCGGTTCTCCGGTATTGAAACCCGGATGGAGACCGAAGCCGTTGACGTCGCGGTCGCGGTGGCACGCAAGCTGTGTAGCGAGTTGATTGCGGTCGAGCCCCTGGGTGAGATCACCGGACTGGTGCGCGACTGTTTCTCGCACCTGGTTTCGACACCGCATCTCGTGGTCCGGATCAACGATTCCCTCTACGACGTCGCACGGGAGCGGATCGAACAATTGGCGAAGCGAAGCGGCTTCGAGGGCCGTCTTGTGATCCTGGCGGAGCCGGAGATCGTGTCCGGCGATTGCAGAATCGAGTGGGCCGACGGCGGCGTCGTGCTGGAGCGCGCGGCGATCGAAGCAAAGATCAACGAGCTTGTCGGGCGCTACATCGCGTCCCGCGGTCAGGCCGGAACCACGACCATGAGGATTGAACCATGAGTGATACCGACGGACAGGTTCCGCTGCCGGATCTCAACGCCGCCGACACGCCGGCAATCGATGACGTGGCATATAACGAGGACGAACAAGCCTCGCGCGTCGCCGCCGACCTGGAAGCCGTGTTTGACGTGCCGGTGCAGGTTTCGGCGGTGCTCGGCCGCTCCAAGATGGATATCGGTGAATTGCTGAAGCTCGGGCCCGGCACCGTGCTGGAACTCGATCGCCGAGTCGGCGAAGCCATCGACATCTATGTCAACAACCGGCTGGTGGCGCGCGGCGAGGTCGTGTTGGTGGAAGACAAGCTTGGCGTAACCATGACGGAAATCATCAAGGCGGAACGCGCCTGATTCACGACACGGCGCATGACGGGCGCGAACAGACGAACAGGAGATTACCATGCGGCTTCTCATCGTTGGCACATTGAAGGGCCAGCTTACGACGGCCACCAAGATCGCCATGGAAAATGGCGCTTCCGTTACGCACGCGGAAGATCACGAACAGGCGATGCGCGTGTTGCGCGGCGGCAAGGGCGCCGACCTGTTGCTGGTCGATGTCGCCCTCGACATCCGCGATCTGGTGATGCGGCTGGAGGCCGAACACATCCACGTGCCGATCGTCGCCTGCGGCATCTCCAACGACGCCCGCGCCGCGGTCGCCGCCATCCACGCCGGCGCCAAGGAATACATCCCGCTGCCGCCCGATCCGGAATTGATCGCCGCGGTGCTCGCCGCCGTCGCCAACGACTCGCGCGATCTGGTCTACCGCGACGAAGCGATGGCCAAGGTGATCAAGCTGGCGCAGCAAATCGCCGGCTCCGACGCCTCTGTCATGATTACCGGCGAATCCGGCACCGGCAAGGAAGTGCTGGCGCGCTATGTCCACACCCGCTCCAACCGCTCCAGAAAGCCGTTCATCAGCATCAACTGCGCGGCGATACCCGAGCATCTGCTTGAATCCGAGCTGTTTGGCCACGAGAAGGGCGCGTTCACCGGCGCCATCGCACGGCGCATCGGAAAATTCGAGGAAGCCACCGGCGGCACGCTGTTGCTGGACGAAATCTCCGAAATGGATGTGCGATTGCAATCCAAATTGCTACGCGCCATCCAGGAGCGCGTGATCGATCGCGTCGGCGGTACCCGGCCGGTGCCGGTCGATATCCGCATCGTCGCGACCTCGAACCGCAACCTGGCCGATGCCGTGCGCGAAGGCACGTTCCGCGAGGACCTGCTGTTCCGGCTCAACGTCGTGAACCTGAAGATACCGCCGCTGCGCGACCGCCCGGCGGATATTCTCGAACTGGCGCAGCACTTCGCCAAGAAATATGCCGACGCCAACGGCGTGCCGTTGCGCCCTATTTCCGCCGATGCCCGTCGGGTGCTGACATCGAACCGCTGGCAGGGCAACGTCCGCGAACTGGAAAACACCATGCATCGCTCGGTGCTGATGGCGCAGGGCGACGAGATCGGCGCCGACGCCATCCTGACGCCGGACGGTGACCGTCTCGACCTTGCCAAAACCGTGCCGGCGGTGGCGCATGCCACTTTCGCCGCCGAACAGGTGACCCGTGCGCTGGTCGGACGTACGGTAGCGGATGTCGAGCGCGATCTCATTCTGGAGACGCTGAAACATTGCCTCGGCAATCGCACCCATGCCGCGAATATCCTCGGCATCTCGATCCGCACCCTGCGCAACAAGCTCAACGAATATGCCGACGGCGGACTGCCGATCACGCCCGCGGGCGCCGGCGAATATCAACGGACCGCCGCGACGGTGTGATCGGGGCGTCTCCGCCATCATTGCGAGGAGCAACCCAGACTGCGTTTCCACGCCGATGGATTGCTTCGCTTGCGCTCGCAATGACGTCGGTATTTCTAGGAGTAATCCGGTGCGTCGGGCTTGCGGAAGATGTGGATCGGATCTCCAGGCTGAAGGTCACGTCCGGTGAATGCCGCATAGGCATAGAGCGCGAGGTAGCCGATCGCGAGCGCGCCGACCGCGTAGAACGTCCAGACCGCGATGCGTTTCATTCAGGTCACGTCATTGATGCGTTTCATCGGGTGACGCCCGCAAGACCTGCAACCGCTGCCTGAAGAAGCATGCGTTCCATCGCGCGACCTCCTCCCGGTCCCGAAATCGCGGGACGCTGGCGCAGTTTTAGGCTGCTATCGCACAAAACACCACTGCTTGAATTTTGTCAGACCCTTGCACACATTTCTGCAAAACCGAAGGGGTTACGGCCTCGCATTTGCGTCTCAACCGGTTTGGGCTAAGCTCCCCAAGCCAAAATCGGCCGGTGCGATCGTCAGCGTTGACTGGAGAGCCGAACATGCAGCCGGACAACGACATTTCTTTCGAGACGGCTCTGGGCCAGCGTGTCGAGGACATGCTCGACGCCTGCACAAAGTGCGGAAAATGTGTCGAGGTCTGTCCGAGCGTGAAGCCTGCCGGCATCGCGGATGCGAGTTCCGAAGATATCATCAGCGGCGTGCTCGACATCGTACGCAGCGGCGAAGGTCCCGAGGCGTCGCGAAAATGGGCAGCGTCCTGCATGCTCAGCGGCGAGTGCATCAAGGCCTGCGACTACGGTGTCAATCCGCGCTTCCTGCTGGCCATGGCGCGCCTCGCCATTGCGAAAACCGACAATGAACTGCCCGACCGGCGCCGCCACGGCATTGCGCGATTCCGCGATATCAGCCGGGACGTGACGGTGCTCTCACGTTTGCAGCTCGATGGTGAGGTGCTGGAGCGGCTCGGCCAGAGGTCGGCGTCAGTTTCAGCGCCGGTCGAGGCGCCCGACTTCGTGTTCTACACCGGCTGCAACGTGCTCAAGACGCCACATATCGCGCTGCTTGCCCTCGATATCATGGATGCGCTCGGCACCACCTACCAGGTGATGGGCGGGCCGACGCATTGCTGCGGCATTACGCAGCTGCGCGCGGGCGACGTCGAAATGTCCGGGCGCATGGGCTCGAGCACGATAGAGAAGCTCTCGCACTCGAAGTCCGGCCAGGTGGTCTCGTGGTGCCCAAGCTGCTACGTCCAGTTCACCGAGACCACGCTGCCGACAATCGAGCGACAGCGCGGCGCGCGGCCGTTCGAGATGACGCCGTTCGTGCGGTTTCTCGCCGACCGGCTCGCTCAGTTGATGCCGCACTTACAGCGACGGGTCGAAATGCGGATCGCGCTGCACCGCCATCCCGGCGTGGCCGGTATCATGGAAGCCGCCGCGGAAATCTTGCAGGCGATCCCCGGAGTCGAACTCGTCGATTTACGGCAACCAGCGGTCGGATTGCAGAGCGTTAATCTAGGCGTACTTCCCGCGTTCAAGCGCGAGCTTCAGCTCAATGAGCTTCAGGCGGCGCGCGACGCGGGCGTTGATGCCATGGTTGCAGTCTATCATTCCGATCATCGCGAGCTGTGCGCACATGAGCGTGACTGGCCGTTTCGCATTATCAACTTTCTTGAAGTCGTCGGCGAAAGCATGGGGCTGCACCGGGACGATCGTTACAAGCAGCTCAAGCTCATGCAGGATGCCGACCAGATCGTTTCCGAATGCGGCGATCTGATCGCGGAGCATGCGCTCGACGCCGGGAAGGCCCGCGACGTCATCGTCAAAGCGATGCTCGGCGAGCAACCGCTTCCCCTGAATCGTGGCTCGCGTCCGATCGAGTTGAGCCCGAACCGCGCAGCGCCGACATAGCAGGCCGCGGGCAATCGACGCGCGGCCAAACCGGCCTGCAGGAACGGTGCTTCCAGATCGCCAGATCAGGTTTTGCGCAGAGCGCGCGCGGCCGGAAGGCTGACCTCCGCCAGCTTGACTACATCCTCGTTCTGATCGATCGCGACATATTGCCCCTGCCAGTAGGCCAGCGCCGCGGTGCGCGTTGAGATCTGCATATCCAGGACGCGCCCGATCACGATGGCATGGGAATGGCGTTCGACAATCTCCTCGACCTCGCAGTCGACCGCCGCCAGGGCGCCCACCAGCAACGGGACGCCCGACACGCGTGTCATCCATTCGGCGCCGGTGAACCGGTCCGCGCCCTTCAGTCCGTCCTTGCCGGTAAATCGCTCGGCGATATCGAGCTGATCGGCGGTCAGAATATTGACGCCGAAAACGCCAAGGCGCTTCAAGATTGGCCAGGACGACGAGCCCCGATTGATGCTGACGATCAATGTCGGCGGATCGACCGACAGCGACGACACCGATGTAACGGTCATCCCCGTGATATCCTTGCCG
>Ga0307308_10000762_pt1 | contig 12065 bp, 8 predicted proteins | sample ER_DNA_195_FD_194501 | JGI IMG/M metagenome (GOLD analysis project Ga0307308, IMG submission 194501) | Bulk soil microbial communities from the East River watershed near Crested Butte, Colorado, United States - ER_DNA_195 | ecosystem: Environmental > Terrestrial > Soil > Floodplain | place: USA...
CCGGGCGTGATCGCGATGCTCGTCATAGACCGCCAGGAAGCGACCAACACCCCGATCGAGGCCGAGGGTGACCAGTGGCTGGCACAACGCGACGAGCGACAGGGCGTAGGCAAACGCCCCGTACGCGGATTGGGTCAGGTACCGGACGATGAGGACCTGGACCGCGAAGTTCAATCCGAGCGCGATGAACCGGCCGACCAGCAGCAGGCTCGAGCCGCGGATCTGGCGGTGCGTGATCGAGGCCGATGACGATTGGGTCGGGGGCGCAACCTCGACCGCCAGGTCCTCGATGATCGTGTTTCCCTCCTCAGTCACGGGCGGCACCGTACCGTGCACCCGCGGTGCGCGTGGTCAACTGCCCGCACCCCCTCCGCCGCCCGAGCTCCACGCCGCCGCCGTGACCGTCCGGGCGACGTCGTCGAGGGGGCCGGTGACGTCGACGATGACCGCGCCGCGCAGCCTGGATGCCAGGTCCAGGTAGGCCGCCCGCTGGGCCTGCACCCGCTCGATCGGATGCTCCGGCTTGCGCGCATAGAGCAGCTCGGCCGGGGCGTCGAGGACGACGACCGCATCCGGCGCCGGCAGCGCGTGTCCCAGGATGGCGCGGCGAAGCCGGCTCGATCCCGCCGGGCGATCCGCGAGGCGTGCGTCGTATGGATGCCGATCGAAGATCACGAGGCGTCCGCGGCGCGCCTGCCACCAGCCCACGAGCCAGCCTCGCCACATGGCGGCCAGGCGCCGCGCCAGGCCGAGGCCAGGAACGCGCGACCGGGCCGCGCGTCCGGTTGCCCCCGGTTGGCGCGTCACGTGCCGCGGGCCGCCGTACAGGCCGAGATAGACCGTCCGGCGGGGCATCGGGCCGCCCTGTCCCAGGCGAGCGGCGAGCGACGACTTCCCGGCACCGTCGGGCCCAAGGAGGGCAACCGTTAGGCCGCGACGCACGAAGGGCGGGTCGAATCGATCGAGCCGGCGCAGGACCCGGGCGGCCGCGCGTCGACGGCGGACCTCGAACGGGCGGCGCCGGCCCAGGCCGGTCACCAAGGCCCGCCCCAGCAGGTCGATCGCCGCCGCGTCGCCCGTCGCGATCGTGGCGATCACCCGATCGGGCGGCCACGTCCTCGGGAGCATCGCGCCCGCGGCCAGCGCACCCGGGCTGTCGACGCGGGCCGCTGGAGCCAGCATCCGGAGCCGATCGAGCCGGCGCTGCGCCGTACCCGGCCGATCGAGCAGCTCGTGCAGGAGCAGGGTCCAGAACGCATCGTCGGGCGCCAGCCAAGGTCCATCAGGCTGGTCGGAGCGCCGTTCACGACGTTCCAGGCAGCCGGCCGCCAGCGTCGTCCGCCATTCCTGCCAGCGTCCGTAGTCGAGCGCGGTGACGACGTCGATCTTCGGCCATCCATCGGTGACGGGGTCGTAGCCGAAGAACGCGCGATGTGACCCGTGGCCCGGATGGCGTCGTTCCCGGAAGCCCAGTCCGGACAGTGTCCACCTCGCGGCAGCAAGACTCGCGGGGGCCACGAGCAGGTCGTCCTCATCGCTGTCGCCACGCTCGCGCAGGCGGCACCAGCTCACGCCGGCCCGATCGAGCGCAGCACCGATCGCCGCGTACGCGTCCGAGCGTCGGGAGGCGGCGGCATCGTTCCCGGCGGGAGCGGTGTCGAAGTCGACGGAGGTCACTGCACCATCCAGCGTGGCGGCCTGGGCCGGACCCTGCCGTTCGCGGCCGATCCGAGGGAGCGACGATACAATGCCGCGCCACGAGAGACCGTTCGAAGGAGCTGCCGCGGTGGCCAACGGACCACTCGATCCCGGAGCCGTTACGACCCGCATCCCGACGCCACCCGCTCCGACGCCGCCGCCGTCCCGTTGGGGGAGACGGTTCGTCGGGCTGGTCCTCGCGGCCCTGGTCGTCGCCGTCGGCGCCGTGCTTGCGACGGGGCCCCTGTCGTCGCCCACCCCGAGCCCGAGCAGCGCGATCGTGGCGAGCGCCTCCCCTTCCGCCTCGCCACCTCCGTCGCCGACGCTCACCGTGCCGCCAAGCCCGAGCGCGATCCCGTCGCCCAGCCCGAGCCTGCCACCGCCCGTCGGCGGCTACCTGGCCACCCGCGACGATCTCGTCGCCCGAGCGGTCCTGGCCGTCGCGGGCAAGGCCCCGTACCGAGCGGCCGTTGCCGACCTCAAGGCCTGGGCGCGCCAGGCGGTCATGCGTCGGCCGGATCCGGCCACGCGGCTTCGGATCAAGGGGACCGAGGGACCGTTCGTCGACGACACGGCCACGGCCTACGGGCTCGCGCTGACCTACGTCATCACGGGCGACAAGAAGTACGGTGAGGCGGCCGCGCGATTCATCATGGCCTGGGTCGATACGACCACCTCGACCCGCAACACGTGCCGGAACGACGGATCGTGCCAGACCTCGCTGATCATCGGCCGAACGGCCCCAGGCTTCGTCTTCGCCGCCGACCTGTTGCGTGATTCCGGCCTGCTGGACTCGGCGGCCGAGGGCCGGTTTCGGACATGGCTGCGCAAGGTGATCCTGCCGACCGCCTCGGAGCTGCCCAACAACTGGGGCGACGCCGGCACCTTCATGCGGGTCGCGGTGACGGATTATCTCGGCGACAAGGCCGGCTTCGCCGCCGCCCTCGAGAAATGGCGCAGCCTGATGGACCTGGTCGCGGCGGACGGGCACATCCCGCTCGAGGTCGCGCGGGGAAGTGCCGGGATGGGCTACACGCAGGAAGCGCTCGACTACAAGGTGGCCGTTGCCGTGATCGCCGCGCGCCGCGGCGTCGACCTGTGGTCGTACGTCGGCAAGGATGGCGGCTCCCTCAAACGGGCCGTCGACTACCTGGCGCGATACATGCGTAACAAGAGCGGCTGGCCGTGGACCAACCACGTCCGGCGCCGGCCGCCGAGCGACATGTGGGAGCTCGCCTACGCCCGCTGGCACGACTCCGATTACCGTCGCTTGGTGAACGAACGCCGGCCGTATGGGGCGCTCGGACACTCGGCGGTGCGCTGGACGACGGTCACCAACGGCGTCCCGATCGGAGCCTGACCGGCACTCCGACTGGTGCCAGCTCGCACCGGAGAACCGCCCCGGAATCCACCAGACACCCCTCCATCGGTGGCATCGGCGCTTACCCGGTGTTAGCATGCCGGCAACGTGCAGGGTGTAGGCACTCCCACCGAGGCCGACCAACCCACCCACCCCCAGGTCCGCAGGTCGAGCGGTGATTCCAGGCGTCATGGGTACGTGGCGCCGTCCCAGACCTGCTTTTCGGTCGGCCACGGCTCGCCGCATTCCGCACGCGGGATCACCGCACCACGAAGGGGAGCGCGCCAATGCGCTTGAAGGCCACGCCCATGTCGGTGCGCTCCGCACCGTCGCCGTCGCCGTCGCAGGATGCTCGTCCGTCCGGGCCCAGGCTCGGGCGCCGTCGCAGGCGCGATTTCCTGGCGACGTTGCCGATCGTGGCCCTCCTCCCGCTCCTGCTGCTCCCGTTCGCCGGAACCAACGCCACGACGAACGGCAGCCTGATCATCAACCAGACGGAATTGGCCTCGCGGCCGACGTCCGGGGCGGCATGGGATGCCCTCGTGTCCGTGGCCCGCGGATCGCTCGGCACGCCCGACCTCACCGACCAGAACGACCAGCATGGCGTCCGGGTCTTCGCGACGGCCCTCGTGGCTGCGCGGCTGAACGACTCGACCCTGCGGCTCAAGGCCCGGAACGGGATCATGGCGGCGATCGGCACCGAACGGGTCGGTGCGAGCAACAGCACGCTGTCGCTTGGGCGGCAGCTCAGCGCCTATGTGATGGCCGCGGACGTCATCGACCTCGCCGGCACCGACGATGCCACGTTCCGGTCGTGGCTGAGCGCCATCCGCACGCGCATCCTCGGCGGCCATTCCGTCTGGGATTCGCTCCTCCACACGCACGAGTCATCGGCCAACAACTGGGGTGCCTTCGCCGGCGCCTCGAGGATCGCCGCCTCGCTCTACCTCGGCGACACCGCGGACGTCGCGCGGGCGGCCAAGGTCATGCAAGGGTTCCTGGGCGATCGCTCCGCCTATGCCGGGTTCCGCACGTTCGGCAGCGACGCGATGTCATGGGCGTGCTCGACGTTGGCGACGCCCATCAACCCGACCTGCACCAGGTCGGGCATCAACGTCGACGGCGCGATCATCGAGGACATCTCCCGTGGCGGGACGCTGCGCTGGCCCCCGGGCAGCAGCGGTCAGTCCTACACCCTCGAGTCGATGCAGGGGCTCGTGCTGCAGGCAGAGCTGCTTTCGCGCGCGGGATATCCGGCGTGGACCTGGTCGTCGAGCGCGCTGAAGCGCGCCGCCAACCTCGTGACCCGCTACGGCGGCTGGAACCAGAGCTCTGTCGACCGCCACGTCCCCTGGCTCCTCAACAAGCGCTATGGCCTGTCGATCCCCACCCAGGTCGCCGGCATGGGCCGCGGGTTCGGGTTCACCGACTGGTTGTATGGTCCGGCCGGATCGGGAGGAACGCCGCCCCCGACGCCGGCGCCCACCGCAACGCCAACCCCGACACCGAAGCCGACGGCCGCACCCACGCCGACCGCCACGCCAACTCCGACGGCCACCGCGACGCCGCGCGGTACCCCGACGCCGACGCCGGGCGGGACCCCGGTGGCCACGCCGGTGCCGACGCCGACACCCGTGCCGACGCCGACGCCGACGCCGGACCCGGCTGCGACGCCGACCCCGACGCCAACGCCGACTCCCAAACCCACCCCGACTCCGACCCCGACGCCGCAGCCGCCGTCGGGCGCCGCCGACCCGGCACCGCCGACCGTCCGTTTCGTGACGACGACCGTCGTCGGCTCGGCGACGCTGCCGGTGCTCGTCCATTGGGGCCCCAACGGCCAGGTCTATCAACTCCAGGAACGCGTCAACGATGCAACGTACGAGCCCGTCGTCAGCGGTGATGTCGTCACGGTGACCCGGACCGCTCGGTACGGGAACATCTATCGCTACCGCGTGCGTGCCCGTGACGGCAGCGCCTGGACGGACTGGGTGGCTGGGCCGCAGGTCGACGTAGTCCGCTCGAGCGAGACGTCGCCGCAGATCCATTACCGCGGAACGTGGCGCACGGCCTCGGCGACCAGCTACATCGGCGGCCATGTCAAGTACGCGAAGATCCGTGGCGCCCGCGCCGATATCTCGTTCACCGGTCGTGCCTTCGCACTGGTCGGGCCCAAGGGCCCCACCCGCGGCAGCGCCCGGGTCTACGTCGACGGCGCCTACGTTCGGGCGATCAGCCTGTACAGCAGCTCATATCGCGCCCGCCAGGTCGTGTTCGCGTGCAATTGGTCGAGGGTCGGTGCGCACCGGGTCACGCTCATCGTGTCCGGGACCGCCCGCCATCCGATGGTCGCGCTCGACGCGTTCTACACGCTGCGCTGAGGTCAGGCCCGGGCGATCCGGTACCAGGTGCCCAGGATCGCCCCGATCGTCACGACGACCACGAACAGGCGTTGCAGCCCATCCTCGGGTCCGTCCGGGACGAGGTCGATCCGTGACACGAGGACGATGAAGGCGCCGACCACGCCGATCATCAACCCGAGCAGGATCTGGAGCGGGGTGATCCGACCGCGCCGATCGAGGACGAAGACCGTCGCGATGACCGCCGCGGTCCCGGCGAGCAGCGCGATCATGGTGAGGGTCAGGTTCTGCACGGAGCGAATGGTACGACGCCGCCAGGCCGCATCGAGGGGTCGGGGGTGGCCCGACGTATACTCGGCCGCCCTGCATGACCGACCCGACCTCCATCCCGATGCCGGCCACCCACGGTTGCGACCCGCGGCTGCGCCCGGACCTGGCCGCCCGATGATCGGCCGCCGAACCCTGGCCATGGGTGGGATCGGGATCCTCGGGCTGAGCTTGCTCGTGCTGTTCCTGCTCACGCCGGGGCCGCTACCGCAGCATCCGGGTGCGCCGTCACCGGGGGCCGCCAGCTCGTCGATCCCACCCGGTCCGAGCCAGGGCCCCATCGCCCCGCTGGTCGACCCGGTGACGGTCGTCGACGGCCGGTACGACGCCCAGCCCAATGGGACCGTCCACAACCCATCGGAGCACAAGAACCAGAGCAAGCTCTTCTACGCCCACGGCAGCTGGTGGGGCGTCCTCCAGGAGCCGACCTCGCGTGAGGCTCGCATCCAGCGCCTCGACTGGTCCACGCAACGCTGGCACGACACCGGTGTCGTGGTCGACGAACGTCCGACCGCCCGAGCGGACGTGCTGTACTCGGGCGACACGCTCTACGTCGCGAGCGCAGCCAGTGGTACCTCACCCGTCCAGGCGGTGCGGATCTCCGCCTTTGGATACGTGGCGGCGACCGGCCGCTGGGCGCTCAAGCCCGACTTCCCCGTGACGATCAGCTCGGTCGGCGTCAGCTCGAGCCTGATCGAGCGCGCGGCCGACGGGACCCTATGGGCCGCCTGGATCGCGGATGGGCGCCTGCTCGTGACCCACTCGACGACGAACGACCACCGCTGGGTCGTGCCATACCGCCCCGCAGTCGCCGGAACCGACACCACCGGAGCGGACACCACCACCGAGCAGGTCGGCATGGTCACGGTCGGTGACGAGGTGGTCCTGCTCTGGAGCAACCAGGTCGACGACGCGGTCTTCACCACGAGCCATCGCGACGGGACGGGCGACGATGTCTGGGCCCCCGCCACGATCGTCCTCAAGGGCCTTCGGCTCGCGGACAACCACGTCAACGTAAAGGCCTTGCCGGATGGCCGCCTGTTCGCGGCCATCAAGACCTCGCTGGACACGGTGCCCGCGGCCCAGCCGGGCTGGGACCAGGTGCTCCTCCTCGACCGCCAGGGTGACGCCTGGTCGAGCCAGCAGTTCGGCCAGATCCGGGACAAGCACACGAGGCCCATCGTCGTGCTCGACACGGAACACAACGAGGTGCTCGTCTTTGCGACCTCCCCGACCGGTGGCGGGCAGATCTACATGAAGAGCACCAGATTCGATGACCTCCGGTTCGAGGTCGGTCAGGGCGCGCCCGTGTTGGCGACGGCCGATGCCCCCGACATGAACAACGCCACCTCGACCAAGCAGGCGGTCGATGCCACGACGGGGCTCGTCGTGCTCGCCACGGACGAGTCGATCGGCCGGTACGTCCACCTGGCGGCGTCCCTGGGAGGGCCGTCGCCGGGCATCCCGCCGAGTGGCGCACCTCCGGACGGTCCGGTGGCGGCGGCCGGTGGGCCGGTCGACCTCGTCCTCGACTCGATGGATGCGTTCACGGTCGGAGACCGCGTCCAGCCGAGCTGGCGGACGACCCCGACTCGCTCCGGCGGTTCGGTGACCTACGTCAGGCGCTCGGGGCCAGATCTTGCGGTTGCCGTCCAGACCACGGGCACCGGCGAGCTGCGGCCGTGCCGCTCGTTCGGGACGACCAGCAGCGGCAACCTCGACATCTCGATGGACGTCCGGCTCGATCGCCAGGGCGCTCAGGACACGATGCTGCTGATGGTGCGTGGCGACAACCAGGAGCTCGGCGCCGTCCGTGTCGACGCGCAGCTCCGGGTGCGGGTCTCCCGGCTTGGCAATCGCGAGACGACGAGCACCCTGATCGCGCCCGGGCGCTGGTATCACGTCGACATGACCCTGGATATCGCCAAGCGGACGTTCTCGATGCAGCTCTCGGATGCGGCCGGCAAGCGGCTCCTGCGTCGAGCGGACCAGAGATGGCGGGCGGCCGGCGTGACGTCGGTCGACGGGCTATGCGTCGCGCCGTCGGTCGGCACTCGAGGTGCCGGGATGTCATTCGACGAAGTCCGGGTGACGCGGCGACCCTGACGGTGGGGTCGACCCGGGTCAGCTCGCCGGCACCTGCGTGAGCGACGCGTCGTCGAGCCAGACCTGGCCCGCCTGCGCGCCGGCGATGTCGATGCGGAACGTCGCGTCGGGCTCGTCGAGCAACGCGTACGTCTCGAAGCTCAGCTCGCTCGCTTCGGGTCCGATCTGGGCCACCTCGATGCCGTACAGCTCCTCGTTCGGTCCGACCAGGCGGATCTGGGCCGGCCGCGCGACACTCGAGCGGATCGTCACGCGCGCGGCGTACTTGATCCCGGCCTGGAGCACGATCCGGTCCTCCTTGACGGCGATGGCCGCGGGCGATCCGTCGCTCGCGGCGATGTCCAGCCGGAGGGACGCCGTCCCAGTGTCACCGAGCGGGCGATCGGCAGTGGCGGTTGCCTGGTCGGCCGGGCTTGCCAGCACGAGCGCCCACTGTTCGAGGGCCAGCTCGAAGCCCGGGTCGCGCAACAGCTCCAGTGGATTTGCCGAGCTGACCGGCGCACCAGAGCCGGACGCTCCGGCTCGCGGTGAGGACGACGTCGCGGCCGATGGCGCGATCGCCACGGACGCGGATGGCGATGGCGCGGCAGACGCAGCCCCCTCCAGCAGGCCGCGCAGGATCACGTCGATCGCCGGAAGATCGACGAAGAGGTCGACGATCTCCTGCGCCGCCTGGCGGTAGGCCTCGTCGCTGCCGAACGCGAGGTCGAGCGCGTGGGCGGCCGAGGTGGACGCACTGGCGTACAGGACCTCGAGCTGAGAGCCGACCTCCCGGGTCGATGGATCGTTGCTGAGGCGCGCGGCCCGCTCGGGCCCGAGGGCGAGTGCCGAGTTGATCCGGCGCATCGCGAAGGCGACATCCGAACCGCGGAGCGTCTTCTGCGCGAGGAGCGTCCGCAGCTCCTTGCGCGCCGCGATCAGGCGCTCGTCGATCTGCAGGAGGGCCTCGATATCGCCCCGCAGCGGGTCCACCGTGGCTCGCGAGGCGAGCGGTGAGCTCGAAGCAGGCGAAGCCTCGGTCGGAGCCGGCTGTAGCCCGCCCGCCCGCAGCGAGCTGCCGAGCACCAGGAGGATCCCGTAGGCCACGATCGTCAGGATGGTGGCCACGACCTCAGGCGATCGACCGCCCCCGCGGCGTGCCGCCCGTCGCCCCACCTTGGCTGTCATCCGGAGGCGGGCCGCCCGGACGCCCGTTCGGCAGGCAACGACAGCTCGAGCTCGAGCTGCGGCCCGTTCGCGCCCGCCAGCGCCCCAAGCGCGATGGCGAGCCGATCGCCACGAGCTTCGCTGATGATCAATCGGTCGCCGATCGCCGTCGCGGTGACCGCGCTGAGGGGCCGTTCGAGGGCGACGATCGCGGGATCCCGATCCACCGGCCCAAGGAGCCGAAGCTGGGTGCTATGGCGAGCGATGGCATAGCGGGACCCGACGATCAGCCGGGCCGTTCCGCCGAAATAGACCCCCGTGGCGAGGACATCCGTGGCCTCGAGGGAGTGCAGCTCGGCCGGTCGTGCGACGGTTCCGCCAGCAAGGACGCCCACCGAGGTCTCGCCCCGCCGTTCTGATCGCGCTCGCGGGGCACGGCCGATCGGGAGCGGGATCGGGGAGCTCGGCTCACCCCGCCTGCCCGTCCCTTCATCGATCCCGAAGGCCTTGGCTCGAAGGGGCCGTCGCCCCACTTGACCGCGGGTACGAGCCGAAAACGGCCATTCGCAGTTCGGGCAGCGCGATGGCCAGCCTTCGACGGGGAAGTCACAGCTCGGGCATCGACCGGGCGGGGCAATGGCCAGGACGAGCAGGGCGATCGGTCCCAGCAGCGCCCCGAAGACGAGCCACACCACCGGATGGCGGTCGCGCCGACCCGCAAACCAGCCGGCCACTGGTCCGAAGAGTGTGGCCGACAGGGCAAAGAACGGGATGAGCGGCCCGACGACCTCGATCAATAGCTTCCCTTTGTCGCCTACGACAGGTTCGACGACGCTGGACGGCCGAGCGTCGATGCGCGGCGCGATGAATGCTGCGGCCGACCCGTCCCCGGGTGGACCGTGGCGCGGAGTGTACCAGCGAGCGGACGACACCCCGTCGGCGCGGGCGGCTGACCGGACCTTTGGCTGGTGCGCGCAGGCACCGCAAAGCACCCGTTGTCCTCTGATTGCAACCTACGGCGACGACATTCGCACGGTTATCGGACGATTTCCATGTTGTAACGAAACGCCCCCGTGACTACAATCCGTACCAGATCGAACCGCACCCGACCCAGGACTCACGTACTAGCCAGGACTCATCCGACTTCATTCCGGAACGCTCCAGACATTCCGACGAGTGAAGGGTCGATAGGGCTCGATCGACGACCGAAGGCGACCGGTTCATTTCGCAGTCGCCGTGCACCTATGCGATGTCCTGCGTATGGCAACCCTGGTTGTCGGCATCGCTCGAGTGGGGGAGACCTGTGCGCGCGACCGTTATCGGTTTGGGCTACGTTGGCCTGGTAACCGCGGCTTGCCTTGCGGAATGGGGGCACGACGTCGTTGGCGTCGATGGCGATGAACACCGGCTCGATGAGCTCGAAGCGGGTCGCATGCCGATCCACGAGCCGGGCCTCGAGGATCTCGTCGCCGAGGGCGTGAAGGCATCTCGCCTGAAGTTCTCTGCGCCCGGTGCCCATGCGGTCGCGTCCGCCCAGCTCGTCTTCGTCGCGGTCGGGACCCACGATGGGAACGGCGGTTGGCAGACCGCGACCATCCGCAGCGCGCTGTCCTCGATCGTGCCGGAGATGGCGGACGATTCCACGCTCGTCGTGCGCTCCACGCTTCCTCCTGACTTCATCCGCCAGCTCCCGTGGCTGGTCAACGCCATCCGCCAGGAGGCGGGCCGGCGGCCCATCCCGGTCATGACCAACCCCGAGTTCACCCGCGAGGGCAGCGCGGTCCGCGACTTCCTGCAGCCCGATCGCGTCGTGATCGGCGTGGGCGACGATCCGCACGGCCGCGGCGCGTCGATGCTGCGCAAGGTGTATCGGCGCACGAACGTGCCGATCCTCGTCATGGGCGCCACAGACGCGGCCCTGACCAAGCTCGGTGCCAACCTGTTCCTGGCCACGAAGATCAGCTTCGCCAACGAGCTCGCGCAGCTGTGCGACGCGTACGGCGCGGACATCACGCACGTCGTCGCAGGGATGTCCCACGACAACCGGATCGGTGGCGGGTTCCTGCGACCGGGGATCGGTTTCGGTGGCTCGTGCCTGCCGCACCAGGTCTCGATGACCGTGCGGGAATCGGCGGCCCTCGGCCTGACGACCCCGCTGTTCGCGGCGGTCGAGGAGATCAATCACCGCCAGCGCCAGGTCTTCCTGGACCGGATCACGATCGCCGCCGGCGGCCTCGAGGGCGCCCACATCGCGCTGCTTGGCCTGACCTTCAAGCCCGACACGGACGACCTGCGCGAGGCTCCGGCCCTCGAGATCGCCAGCGCCCTGATCGAGCGCGGCGCCACCGTGGTCGCCTACGACCCGATGCCGGCAGCGCGGGCCAAAGCCGCCCGCGAGGTGCCCGGCCTGGTCGTGGTCGACCGGGCGATGAAGGCGATCGTCGGAGCCGATGCGATCGGCCTCGTCACCGAGTGGCCGGAATTTGCCCGGCTGCCCTGGGGCGCCATCGCCAAGGTCGTTCGGCGGGCAACGATCGTCGATGGCCGTAACGCCCTCCAGCCCGAGTTGCTCGTCGCGGCCGGGTTCGACTATGTCGGGTTCGGACGCGACGGCCGTGTGGCCGTGCCGGAGGCGGTGCCAACCGCTGCCGAAGCGCCCGCGCCGACGACCACCGATGAACTCGAGACGCCGGTCCGCGGTCGTGCGCGTCGGGGCACATCCATCGAAGCGGCGCTGACGGGCCACGGCATCGACCGATCCATGACGTCCATGGGTGTCGAAACCAACCCATCGGGCGCGTGAATCGAACAGAGGGGGGCACCAGGGCGAGATGACGACCCGCCATCCACTGACGGCGGGATCGCCGCCCGAACGAGACACGAGCAACACCTTGCGGTACCTGGCGCGCACGGCCCTCGCCGTGCTCGCCTTGGGATTCGCGCTCGCCCTCCCGGCGGCCGTTTCGGCCGACCCTGGCGATCTCGGATTCGAAGGCCCGATCGCCACGGGTGCCGGGGCGGCGCCGACCGGGTCCAAGCCGCAGGCCAAGCTCTGGTTCAACGATGGC
>Ga0307308_10000765_pt1 | contig 12042 bp, 10 predicted proteins | sample ER_DNA_195_FD_194501 | JGI IMG/M metagenome (GOLD analysis project Ga0307308, IMG submission 194501) | Bulk soil microbial communities from the East River watershed near Crested Butte, Colorado, United States - ER_DNA_195 | ecosystem: Environmental > Terrestrial > Soil > Floodplain | place...
GGTCTGGTCCATATCAGTGAGATCGCCCTGCGCCGGATCGGAAGCCCGGCGGAAGTCGTTCACCCGGGTGATCTTGTGCGTGTCCGAGTGGTTGCGATCGACCCAGAGCGCCGCCGGCTGTCGCTTTCAGTGCGTCAAGCGGCAGGAAATGTCATGTACGTAACTCGGACAGAGCAAGATGCGAACGTATAATCGGAACAAGATGCTAACCACGGCGATATACCTTTAGAAGACGCAACAGATGGGACCATTCGACCGCTTCAACGACCGCGCCAAGCGAGTCCTTGCGCTCGCCCAGGATGAGGCGATCCGTTTCAACCATAACTACATAGGAACGGAGCATCTCCTCCTCGGTCTGGTGCGCGAAGGCGAAGGTGTCGCCGCGCGCGTTCTCGACTCCCTCGGGGTCGAGCTTTCCAAGGTCCGCACCGCCGTCGAGTTCATCATCGGCCGGGGCGACTCCACGACATCCCCCAGCGAGATAACGCTCTCGCCCCGCACCAAGAAGGTCATCGAGCTCGCGATCGACGAAGCTCGAAAGCTCGGTCACAGCCACGTGGGCACCGAGCACCTTCTCCTCGGTCTTGTCCGGGAGGGGGAGGGGATTGCCTCGGGCGTCCTTGAGTCCCTCGGCGTCTCGCTCGAGAAGGTCCGGCACCAGGTCATCGCCACGCTCGGACAGCAGCACCCCCAGGCGCAGGAGCCCACGGCCGCTGGCGGAAAATCGGCGAGCTCGAAGACGCCGACGCTCGACCAGCTCGGCGTGAACCTCACGGCAATGGCGAAGGCGAACCAGCTCGATCCAGTCATCGGCCGCGAGAAGGAGATCGAGCGGGTCATCCAGATCCTGTCGCGCCGAACGAAGAACAACCCGGCCCTGATCGGCGAGCCCGGGGTGGGCAAGACCGCGATCGCCGAGGGGCTCGCGCACCGGATCGTGAAGGGCGACGTGCCCGAGACGCTCCAGGGCAAGCGCGTGCTCACGCTCGACATCGGGTCGCTCGTCGCCGGCACGAAGTACCGCGGCGAGTTCGAGGAGCGCCTCAAGAAGATCATCGAAGAGCTCCGCCACGCGCACGACGTGATCCTCTTCATCGACGAGCTCCACACGCTCGTCGGAGCCGGGGCCGCTGAAGGGGCCGTCGACGCGGCCAACATCCTGAAGCCGTCGCTCGCGCGGGGCGAGCTGCAGTGCATTGGCGCCACGACGCTGGACGAGTTCCGCAAGTACATCGAGCGCGACGCGGCTCTCGAGCGCCGGTTTCAGCCGGTCATGGTCGAGGAACCCTCGATCGAGGAGACGCAGGCGATCCTCATGGGGATCCGCACCCGGTACGAGGATCACCACAAGGTCTCGATCACCGAGGACGCCGTAAAGGCATCCGCGGAGCTGTCGTCCCGCTACATCACCGACCGGTTCCTACCGGACAAGGCCATAGACCTCATGGACGAGGCCGCGAGCCGCGTTCGCCTCCGCTACTCGACCGTTCCGACCGACGTGAAGGAGGCACAGCGCGAGCTGGACCGCGTCGTCACCGAGAAGGAACAGGCGATGGAGGCGCAGCAATACGAGCTTGCGTCGACGCTCCGTCAGCAGGAGCGGGCGCAGCAGGACAAGCTGCAGCAGGCGAAGGCCGACTGGCTCCTCGCTCAATCGCAGAAGCGACCCGAGGTCACCGACGAGGACATCGCCGAGGTCGTCTCCATGTGGACGGGCATCCCCGTACGGAAGCTCGCCGAAGAGGAGACGCAAAAGCTCCTGAAGATGGAGGAGGCCCTCCACGGCCGCGTCATCGGACAGGACATCGCGGTCACGACGATCGCGCGCGCCGTCCGTCGCGCTCGCGCCGGCCTCAAGGATCCACGCCGGCCGATCGGTGTCTTCTTCTTCGTCGGTCCGACCGGAACCGGTAAGACGCACCTCGCGCGCGTCCTCGCCGAGTTCATGTTCGGCAGCGAAGAGAACATGGTGAAGATCGACATGTCCGACTACATGGAGCGGCACAACGTGTCGCGCCTCGTCGGCTCCCCGCCCGGCTATGTCGGCTACGAAGAGGGCGGCCAGCTCACGGAGACGGTGCGCCGCAAGTCGTACTGCGTGATCCTGCTCGACGAGATCGAGAAGGCCCACCCTGAAGTCTTCAACATGCTGCTGCAGGTCTTCGACGAGGGCCGGCTCGCGGATGCGAAGGGCCGGAGCGTCGACTTCCGCAACACGATCGTGATCATGACGAGCAACCTCGCGCAGAAGCTGCTGAAGAGCGAGTCCGCGCTCGGCTTCCGCGCGAAGTCCGAAGGCGGGGACGACCCGAACATCACAGCGGCGTACGAGCGTATGAAGGAACGCGTCATGGAAGAGATGAAGCGCTTCTTCCGGCCGGAGTTCCTGAACCGGATCGATGCGACCGTGGTGTTCCAGCCCCTCAACAGGGAAGAGATCCGCAAGATCGTCGAGCTCGAGCTCGTGGGTGTGCGCAAGCAGCTCGCCTCACAGGAGATCACCCTCGTCGTCACCGACGCCACAAAGGACCACATCGCCACGGTGGGCTATGACTCCAACTTCGGCGCACGTCCCCTCGCGCGCTCGATCCAGAACGAGATCGCGGACCCGCTCGCGGAGATGCTCCTCCAGGGCATGTTCCACGCAGGCGACACGGTCACGATCAACCCGATCGACGGCAAGCTCGTGATCGAAAAGACCGCGGCCGAAGAGCGCAAGCCGGAGCCGGTCGCGCCTTAGCGCACGTCGCGGCATAGCGGCTGCACTCCGTCGACCATGCGAGCGATCCTCATCACCGTTGCTCTGTTGCTGGCTGCCTGCGGAGGCGGCGGCGCACCGGGACAGAGCGGCGCACCGCAGACCGTCGCCAATTACTGGCCGCTCCGGGGGACCGCGGCACCGGACGGCGATTCGATCCACAAGCGCCCGCTCGTGATCAAGGTCGCGAACGACCCCGCCGCTCGACCTCAGTCAGGGATGTCGCAGGCGGACCTCGTTCTCGAAATTCCGGTCGAGGTGGCATCACGCGGTACGCCCTCGTGTTCCAGTCGCAGGACCCCTCGAAGGTCGGGCCGGTGCGGAGCGCGCGGCAGTCGGACCTGAACTATCTCCCGGCCCTCCACGCGATCCTCGCTCACGTGGGCGCATCCGAGTCCGTGACCCAGATGGTGCGCGGCGCCGCCAAAAGCGGATCGTTCGTCGACATCGACGAGTTCCAGCACGCCGACGCGTTCGAGCGCGTGGCCGGCAAGGTCGCGCCGTACAACGCGTACACATCGGGCAGCAAGATCCGCGACGCTGCGGGCGATGCGGGACGCGCTCGCGTCGACGTGCCCGTGTTGGGGTTCAACTCGTCGGTCGGGAAGGCCGTCGGCAAGGAGGCGACGTCGCTCGCCATTCCGTATACCGGCGCCGGCAAGGTGACGTACGCCTTCGATGCGGCTGTCGGCTCGTTCCACCGCACTCAGGGTGGCCAGGCCACGATGGACGCCGATGCGAAAAAGGAAGTCATGCCCGATAACGTCGTCGTGATCAAGACCGAGGTGAAGGAGATCCCCGGAACCGCCGACGTCACCGGTGCGCCGTCGGTCGACTTTCGTGCGACGGGCACGGGAGCGGTGGTCATCCTTCGCGAGGGCAAGCGCTTCGATGGCACCTGGACTCGCGGCGGGACGTCCGACATGTACCGGTTCGCGGACTCGGCCGGCGCGCCGATCCCGCTGAAGCCGGGGCTTACCTGGATCCATATCGTCCCGGACGATTACGACCTGGCGGGTTAGACCGTCGGCTCGGCGTCCTCTCCGGTGAGGCCCGCGACTGCGAACAGAGCGAGGTCGATCATGCCGAAGAACGCGCCCACCGCCCCACCGAACGCAGCTGAAACGACGAGCGCGATCGGGGAGATGAAGAGGGCCGGGATCAGGATGCCCGATACCACCTGCTCTGGCCGCGTGCTCGCGATCCCGCCGATGACCGCAACGAGCCCGAGGATCACCAGAAATGACATCCCGTTGGCTGCGCCCCAGCGGAGCGCGCGGATCGGATAGCCCGCACGGGCGCGCGCGGACGCGATGAGGTCGAGACCTTTGAGCGCCCGGGAGGTCGTGAGGTAGGTCGTCGCCCAGAGCGCCACGAAGAGTCCAAGACCGGCGAACGTGTTGAGCCCGCCCAGCGCCCCGCCGAGGCCGCCGCCCGAGTAGGCGAACAGCACGATGATCAGGACGAAGACGGTCGTGTGGAACGTTGCGAGGGCCCAGGTCAGGAGCTTCATCCCTCTACCCGTGTGCCAACCAGACGGCGAGGGCGAGGATCACCGCGAAGGCGCCGGTCGTCGCTCCGTACAGATTTCGGAGCGTGGTGACGGAGGTGGCGGCGTTCACTCCGGTCGCGGCGCTGATGCGGGCGACCGCGACCGTGCGCGGGAGAGAGAGCACGACGAGCGTCAGCACCGAGCCGAGCTTGAGCAGGAGCGTTGCGCCCCAATTCGTCGCCGGCCCCAACAGCGCGGCGCCGAAAGCGGCGAGGTTGCCGATGCCGGTCATCGCGAGCACGCCCGCGGCCGCCCAGAAGATCCACTCGTACCGGATGGCTACGCCGACGATGGCGCTCGCCGAATCGGCCCCGGGACGGGTCGCAAGCGCGAGAACGGAGACGGCCCCGCCAAACGCGGTGGCCATCGCGGCGACATGGAGCCATCGGATGGCCACGTGGACGACGTTCGGATCGAGCTCCATGGCGCTCAGTCCAGCGCACGATCCGCCCAAGTCAAGTTCGGGCCGATACTTGGTTGGATGCCCCCTCGTCCGAAGTCCGCCTTCATCTGCCAGCAGTGCGGTTTCCAGTCGCCGAAGTGGGTGGGCCGATGCCCGTCGTGCGACGGCTGGAACACGCTCGTGGAGGAGCGAATCGTCGCCGCGCCCAAGGGGCGGGGCCTCGCGCGCGCGCCGCGCGCGCCGATCGCGCTTGGCGATGTCCCTGCCGATGCCGAGGAGCGGATGGTCACGGGCATCGGCGAGTTCGACCGCGTGCTGGGTGGCGGGATCGTGCAGGGGTCATGCGTCCTGCTCGGCGGCGATCCAGGCATCGGGAAGAGCTCCCTGCTGATGCAGGCGTCGGCCGCACTCGCCGCGAAGGGCACGGTCCTGTACGTGTCGGGCGAGGAGTCGGCGGCACAGATCAAGATGCGCGCGCGCCGGTTTGGCATCGCGAGCGACGAGATCCTCGTGCTCGCGGAGACCGATCTCGGATCCGTGATCGAGGCGATCCGTAAGGTGCGACCGATCTTCGTCGTCGTCGACTCGATACAGACGATGAATTCGGACGCGATCGCGTCGGCCGCCGGCGGAGTCTCACAGCTGCGCGAGTGCACGGCGCGCCTCCTCGAGCTCTCGAAGGGGGAGGACGTCCCCATCTTCCTCGTCGGCCACGTCACAAAGGAAGGCGCGGTCGCGGGGCCCCGGGTCCTCGAGCACATCGTCGACGCGGTCCTCTATCTCGAGGGCGAGCGCTTTCACGCATTCCGCATCCTGCGCGCGACAAAGAATCGCTTTGGCTCGACCGACGAGGTCGGCGTCTTCGAGATGGCCGAGAACGGCCTCCGCGAGGTCGCGAACCCGTCGGAGGTGTTCCTCGAGGAGCGCAGCCGCGGCGTCGCCGGGAGCGTCATCGTGCCGACCGTCGAGGGGACGCGGCCGCTTCTCGTCGAGGTGCAGGCACTCGTGACGCCGACGAGCTTCGGGCTGCCGAGGCGCACGGTGAACGGCGCGGATCCGCAGCGTGTCCTGCTGCTCCTCGCGGTGCTCGCCAAGCGCGCGGGACTCTCGGCGGGGAGCCACGACGTCTACGTGAATCTCGTCGGCGGTCTTCGCATCCGCGAGCCCGCGGCGGACCTGGGTCTGGCCGTCGCGGTCGCTTCGGCCCTCCGCGACCGCCCCGCGGATCCGCGCACCGTCTTCGTCGGCGAGCTCGGCCTGGGCGGCGAGCTGCGGCGCGTGCAGCGGATCGCCGCGCGGCTCAAGGAGGCCGAGCGGCTTGGATTCGAAAGGGCCGTCGTACCGTCGGCGAGCATGTCGGACCTGAACGGGACGGGCCTCGAGGTGAGCGGCGTTGCGTCCTTACGCGAAGCGCTGCAGCGCGCCGGTGTTGCGGACCGCTAGCGCGTGAAGGGCACGAGCGCGGGCACACGTCCCGCGAACGCGCGGAACTCGTCACCGAACCCGCTCGCGAGCACGCTGTCCTCCGCGCGGATGCGCAGGGCCGTGAAGGGGATCACGTAGAGGAGCGTGATGGCGAGGAGCGCGAGGCTCTCCATCGCCAGCGTCGCGCCGACGTGGAACGAGACGATCCCGAAGTACATGGGATGCCGCGTCAGGCGATACGGGCCACCGGTCACGAGGCGGTGACCGTCGAAGAGATCCATCCGGATCCCGTAGCTCCTGCCGAGCGACCACATCGCCCACGCGGCGAAGACCGCTGATGCGATCGCGATCGCGAGACCCGCGATGCGCACGGGCATCGGGAGATCGACGGCGAATGGGAAGAAGTAGACGATGACGAACGGGATCCACACGAGTGGCGGGTAGTACTGGAGCCACCAGGGATCCTGGGATCGGAGCAGGTGCCCCCGCTGCCCGCGGATGATCCGGAGAGCACCCGCCGAGAGGAAAATGACGTGCGCGGCGAGCAAAACACTGATGCGCAGGGTGCGGTCATCCATCGCCAGAACGCTAGCAGCGCGGTCGTAGACTCGTCCGCATGTTCTTCCATTCATCCCGGCGTGCGCTCGCGCGCTCGCCGCATCAACAGGGAAAGGAGTCACCGTGGCCTTCATCCGTCTCGTCGCAGCACTCATTGGCTTCGTCTTCGGATTCTTCCTCGGCGCCTCGCTCCTCCAGGTCACCCAGGTCACGCCCGCCAACAATCAGGTCCTCGTCGTTCTTCTTCTGGCGACGGCCTGCGCGATCCTGGGATGGCTCGGCGCGCCATACGTCACGGTCATGCCCGCCGCCATCGTCGTCGAACGCATCCGCGCGGCATCGGCCGGCGACCTTATCGGCGGTGCGTTCGGGGCAGCCATCGGGCTCATGCTCGCGCTCTTTCTCGCGTTCCCGCTCTCGTTCCTTCCCGGTGAGATAGGGCGCTACGCACCGCTGGCGACGGCGGTCGTGCTCGGTGTCATGGGGGCGACGGCCGGAGCCGTCAAGCGGAACGAGCTCGGCGCGTTCGCGCAAGGCGTCCGCGGCAGCCGCAAGAGCAGCTCGACCGACGCGCGCGTCCTTCTCGACACGTCGATCATCATCGACGGTCGCATCGCGGACGTCGTCCGGGCCGGCTACGTCCGGGGCACGCTCATCGTGCCGAAGTTCGTGCTCGCGGAGCTCCAGTACTTCAACGACTCGCCCGACGGATCGCGGCGCGAGCGCGGTCGCCGCGGTCTCGAGATGCTCGCGAAGATGCAGAAAGAGGAGACCGTCAAGGTCGAGCTCTCGGAAGAGGATCCCGCGGGGAACGGCGCCGACGGGAAGCTCGTGACGCTCGCGAAGAGCCTCGGCGTCGCGATCATGACCAACGATTACGGCCTCAATCGCGTGGCGGAGCTTCAGGGCATCACGGTGCTCAACATGAACGATCTCGCGAAAGCCGTTCGTCCGGTCGTCCTGCCCGGAGAGGAGATCACGGTGCGCGTGATCCAGGAAGGGAAGGAGGCCGCACAGGCCGTGGGTTATCTCGAGGACGGCACGATGGTCGTCGTCGAGAACGGCGCGAGGCACATCGGCTCCGAGCTCTCGGTCACCGTGATGCGAGTCCTCCAGACGGTCGGTGGTCGGATGATCTTCGGCCATCCGAAAGGTGAGGTCACCGAAACGCGCCGACCGCGTGCCATCGATCGCTAACACCGGCGCGGTCTGCGCGATCCTCGCGGCGGGCAGCTCGACGCGCGCCGGGACCGACAAGATCACGGCTGACCTCGGCGGCCAGCCGGTGCTCGCGTGGTCGCTCGCGTCCGCGATCGCCTCGGGCGCGTTCCGCCGGATCGTGGTCGTCGTGCGGCCCGATGTCCCACGCGGTCCCATAGACGCGATCGTCCGTTCGCGCGCGCCGGAGGCGAGCGTCGTCGCCGGGGGAGACACGAGAACGCAGTCGAGCTGGGCGGCCCTCGCGGCGGCACCCGATGCCGACGTGATCGCGATCCATGACTCGGCTCGGCCGTTCGTACCGCCGTCGCTGTTCTTGCGCTGCGTCGAGATCGCGCGAGCGGAAGGGACCGCCGTCGCGGGGTTGCCGCTCGCCGACACGGTGCGGCGCGCGGACGAGGCGGGCGTCGCGATAGAAGAGGTGTCGCGCGAAGGCCTGTGGTCGGCGCAGACCCCGCAGGCGTTCCGGCGCGACATTCTCGAGAGGGCACGGGTGGCAGTTGCGGATCGGTCCTTCGGTGACGACGCGGCCGCCGTGCGCGCCGCGGGACTGCCGGTGCGCATGGTGCTCGGCGAGAGACGCAATCTGAAGATCACGACCATGGAAGACCTCGGATACGCACGAGAGCTTGTTGCGAAGGGCCTCGTTGGCATGCCCGCCCTGCAGATCCGCTAGCGGTGCCGCAGCGCGCCGGCCTCGGTTACGATATTCACCGTCTCGCGGCGGGCCGCCGCCTGGTCTTGGGCGGTGTCGCGATCGAGCACCCGACGGGGCTCGTCGGCCACTCCGATGGTGACGTCCTTCTTCACGCGGTCATGGACGCGGTCCTCGGAGCGGCGAACCTCGGCGATCTCGGATCGCATTTTCCGAGCGACGATCCGCGTTTCGCTGGCGCGGACAGCCAGGAGCTGTTGCGCCAGGTCGGATCGAAGATCCGCGAGGCGGGCTACGCCGTCGTCTCGATCGACGCGACGGTCATCGCGGAGGCGCCCCGCTTAGGCGCTCACGTCGCCGCGATGCGTCAGGCGATCGCGCGCGGTTTGGCCGTCACGCCCGAAAGCGTGAGCGTCAAGGCCAAGACGAACGACGGCCTGGGCGAGATCGGCGCAGGCGATGCGATCGCCGCGCTGGTGGTGGCTCTCGCGACGAACTAGCACCAAGGAGAACGAACTGATCCAGCGGTCCGAATCAGGAAACCTCCGCATCTACGACAGCGCATCGCGATCGGTGAAACCGCTCGTGCCGCTTCGTCCGGGTGAAGTCGGCATGTACAACTGCGGCCCGACGGTCTACGACCGCCAGCACATCGGGAACCTGTACAGCTATCTCGTCGCCGACGTTGTGCGCCGGACGTTCGAGTACTTCGGGCTCCGCGTGAAACAGGTCATGAACATCACGGACGTCGGCCACATCGTCGACGACGCCGACGCGGGCGTCGACAAGATGGCCGTCGGTGCGAAGCGCGCCGGCAAGACGCCCCTCCAGATCGCCGACGAGTACACGCGCCTCTTCATGGAGGACCGCCACCGCTTGAACATCCTCGACCCGCAGGTGATCCCGAAGGCGACGGACCACATCCCCGAGATGATCGCGCTCATCGAGCGGCTCATCGCGAAAGGCAACGCGTACGTGGCCGCGGACGGGGTGTATTTCGACGTGACGAGCTTCCCCGGCTACGGCACGCGTCTCAACGCGGAGTCGCCAGAGCAACGGATCGCGGGCGCGCGCGTCGAGGTGAACGAGAACAAGCGTCATCCGTCGGACTTCGCGCTGTGGCGTCGCGCCAAGGCCGGCGACCTCCAGCAGTGGGATTCGCCCTGGGGCCGCGGCAACCCCGGATGGCACATCGAGTGCTCTGCGATGTCAATGAAGTACCTCGGCGAGACATTCGACCTGCACTCCGGCGGCGAGGATCACCTCTTCCCGCACCACGAGTGCGAGATCGCGCAATCGGAAGCGGCAACGGGCAAGCCTTTCGTCAACTACTGGGTCCACGTGCGCTTCCTTCGCGTCGACAGCGAGAAGATGGCCAAGTCGAAGGGGGGATTCGTCACGCTCGACGACGTCGCCGGATGGGGCTACGACCCGCTCGCGTTCCGGCTGCTTGCGCTTGGCGCGGGATACCGCAACGGTCTCGACTTCACACGGGACGGCATGAACGCTGCACAATCGAGGCTCGAGCGCTGGCGGCGGACGATCCGTGCGGCGTACGCGGCGACGCAGGGCCGCGTCGCGGAACCCGAGGGCGAACATGCCATCACCACCGAGTTCCGTGCAGCGCTCGCCGACGACCTGAACACTCCGAAGGCCCTCGCCGCTGCGGAAAAGGCCCTCGCGCTCGCGGGGATGGTCGACACGGACGAGCAGGAGCGCGCGCTCTGGATGCTCTTCGACATGGATCGCGTTCTGGGACTCTCACTTCAGAGTGGAGCGGCCGCGAAGGATGAGCTCGGCAGCGCAGAGCGGGCCATGTTCGACCAGCGCGAAGCCGCGCGAAAGAGCGGCGACTACGCGAAGAGCGACGCACTCCGCAAAGACCTACTCGAGCGATTCGGCATCCAAGTAAAGGACACCAAGGACGGGACGCGCTGGGAGCGCGTCGGTCGCAAAGGAGCATGACCATGGACGAATCAGAGCGCACTGAGAACGAGGCAGGTGGCGAGCGCGGGCACGAACCCGCGAGCGAGCCTGCGACCAACGCCGGGCCGAGCCCCGCGGCCGGTCCCAGCGAGTCCGGAGCGACTCCGCCCCCGCAGCTCGGGGATCAGGACGGAGCGCGGCGCCGGCGGCGCGGCCGCCGCGGACGCGGTGGCGGCGGGCCCGGTTTCGGCGCGCCGCGGCCTCCCTACAACGGGCCGCGTCCTCAGTTCGGCGCACCACGCCCCCAGTTCGGCGCACCACGCCCCCAGTTCGGCGCACCGCCGTTCCGTCCGCAACAGCAGTTCGCTCCGCGTGAAGAGAGTGAGCAGTCGCGCGAGCTCGCGGGTTACGAGCGCCGGCAGGCGCAGCGTCAGCGCGGTCCGATGGGATGGCGCGGTGGCGCCGGCGGACCCGCTCGCGCGCCGCAGGGCGGCGGGCAGTGGCGTCAGCGCCCCGGCGGCGAGCAGCGATACAGCGAGGCGATCCGCCGCGTGACCGCCGGCCCGCACAAGGCCGCGCCGTCGCACGAGCCGGTGGGAGAGCCCATCGCGGGCCCCCACGCGATCCTCGAAGCTATCCGCGCAGGTCGCAATATCCGGCGGCTCTACGTCTCGCAGGACCGCAACGTGCGCACCGGTCCGGTGAACGAGATGATCGCCGAGGCCCAGGAGCGCCGCATCTTCGTTCGCTTCACCGACAAGATGGAGATCGCACGTCTCTCGCCGGTCGAGAACCATCAGGGTGTCGTCGCGATCGTCGAAGGAAAGACGGGCGTGGAGCTCGACGAGCTCCTCCTCCACCTCGACACGCTGTCCGATCCGGCGCTCGTGCTCGTCGTCGACTCGCTCCAGGATCCGCAGAACTTCGGAGTGCTTCTGCGATCCGCCGAGGGCGCGGGCGTCGACGGCGTCGTCATACCGCATCACCGTGCCGTGGGACTCACGCCCGCGGTGACGAAGACGAGCGCGGGCGCGAGCGAGCATCTGCTCATCGCAGACGTCGCGAACCTCCGGCAGGCGATCGATGCGCTGAAGGAGAAGGGCATCTGGGTCGTCGCGGCCGACGAGTCGGGCGATCTGCTCTACGACGAGGTCGACTACCGCGGCCCTACCGCGATCGTCATCGGCGGCGAGGGCGAGGGCATCCGTCGTCTCGTTCTCGAGGGCGCGGACCAGGCGGTCCGTCTCCCGATGGAAGGAATGGTGAGCTCGCTCAACGCGGCCGCGGCCGGGACCGTGATGCTGTACGAGGCGCTCCGGCAGCGGCGACGCGACGTCGCACCCGCGCAGACCCGGACGCCCCGTCCGGAAGAGCCGGCCGAAACGCAGGAGAACGGTGGATGGGAGAACGAGCCGCAGCAGGCGCCGGAGGATCGCAACGAAGAGCAGCGATCCGGACCCGCTGAGGCTCCCGAAGGCGGCACCGACGAGACGGATCAGCTCGCACCGGCCGCCGAGATCGAGACCCCTCCGGCCGACGAGCCCGCC
>Ga0307308_10000767_pt1 | contig 12029 bp, 10 predicted proteins | sample ER_DNA_195_FD_194501 | JGI IMG/M metagenome (GOLD analysis project Ga0307308, IMG submission 194501) | Bulk soil microbial communities from the East River watershed near Crested Butte, Colorado, United States - ER_DNA_195 | ecosystem: Environmental > Terrestrial > Soil > Floodplain | place...
TAGCCCCACCACGACGATTGGATTGGGAGATCGGTGAGGAGCGGCAACCGCCGCGTTGCGTGTGTCGCGACTCCTTCGATCGTCGGCTCTCGCCCGCCGAAGACGAGGCCCGGCCCTTCCCGGTGGAAGTAAAAGCCGCTCGCGAAGTCGATCGTGAGCGGCAGATTGTCCGGCAACCCGCCCGACTCGGGTGTGTAATGCATCCAGCGCGGCTCTCCCACGACGGGCAAGTCGAGGCCGACGAGAGCAGCCACCTCGCGCGACCACACGCCGGCGGTGCAGACGACGACATCCGTCTTGATCCGTCCGGCGGTGGTCTCCACGCCGAGGATCTTGTTTCCGAGGACGAGGATCCGAGTCACCTCGACCCCTTGCTGGATGCGTACGCCCTTGTCCGCTGCCGCAGCGGCATATCCGCGGACGACGGCCTCGGGGGTGGCGTGACCGTCGCGAGGGCAGAACGTCGCGCCGCGAAGCCCTTCTGTCTGCAGCTGAGGGACGAGCTCGAGCACCTCGTCGAGGGTCAGCTCCGTCGAAAGGACGCCGAGTGAGCCTTGCAGCGCGATGGCCTCCCGAAAGCGCGCGACATCCTCGTCTGAGTCGAGCAGAAAGAGGTAACCGGTCTGGCGGAAGTCGATGTCCACGCCAAGGCGTTCTTCGAAGTTGCGAAACTCAACGAGGGACAGGAGAGCGATGCGGATGTTGAGCTCATCTGCGAACTGAGCCCGGATGCCACCGGCAGCCTTGCTCGTGGATCCGCTCCCGAGCGTCGCCTTCTCACAGAGGACGACGTCGGTGACGCCGAGCTCGGCCAGGTGGTAGGCCGTGCTGGTTCCCATCGCCCCACCGCCCACGATGACGACCGAAGCGGACTCTCCGTTCACTTGGCGCAGGTGGGGGTGAGGGTTTGGGTAGGGGTCATACGAATCTGGGAGGATTCTCGCCCATGAGCGGGATGGCTCAGGAGCTTTTCGACCTGACGGCGGAGCAACGTGAGATCCGCGAGCTCTGTCGCGACTTCGCCGCGCGCGAGATCCGGCCCATCTCGCTCGAGGTCGACGAGGCGGATACTGAGGTGCCGTGGGAAGTCTGGAACAAGGCGGCAGCGCTCGGGCTCACCTCTTTCATGCTGCCCGAGGAGTACGGCGGCGGAGGGCTCACTGACTGTCTCACCGGCTGCATCGTCCAGGAGGAACTCTGCTTCGGGTGCGCAGGGATCGGCAACCTGATCACTTCCGGCGGGTTCTTCGCCGAGCCCATCCTCGTTCTCAGCTCGGAGGAGCAGAAGCGCCGCTGGATCGAGCCCATCGCCGGCGACGCACCTCCGCTCGGGGCGCTGGCGACGACGGAGCCAGGGGCAGGCTCCGACGCTGCCTCGATCCAGACGGTGGCGGAGCGGACGAGCTCCGGCTACGTCCTCCGCGGCCAGAAAGCGTGGGTCTCGAACGGGGGCGTGGCTGAGTACTACGTCGTCTTTGCGACCGTGGAGCCCGGTTCGCGCTCGCGCGGAATTACTGCCTTTGTCCTCGAGCGCGGCGATGCGGGAGTCTCGTTCGGGCCACCGATCAAGAAGATGGGGCAGCGGGCCATCGTCAACACGGAGATGTTTCTGGAGGACGTCGAGGTACCCGAGGACCGCCGACTCGGCGCAGAAGGCGATGGTTTTTCGGGGTTGATGCGGACCTTCGATCGCTCCCGCATCACGCTCGGAGCGGCCGCCACGGGTCTGGCGCGCGCTGCGCTCGAGTACTCGGTCGATTACGCCAAGACTCGTGAGCAATTCGGGAAGCCGATCGGCGAGCATCAGGCGGTCGCCTTCCGGCTCGCGGACATGGCCACCCGGGTCGACGCGGCCCGGCTCCTGGTCTGGCGAGCCGCGCGGCGGGTCGACTCCGGCGAGGAGGTCACGAAGGAGGCCGCGATGGCCAAGCTCTTCGCCTCCGAGACGGCGATGTGGTGCACTTGGGCTGCGGTCCAGACGCTCGGTGGCTGGGGTTACTCCCGCGAGTACCCGGTCGAGAAGTGGATGCGCGACGCCAAGCTCGAGGAAATCGAGGAAGGCACATCCGACATCCAACGGCTCGTCATCTCGCGTCGATTGCTCGCGTGACGCGGGACCTCAGGCCTCTGTTCGACCCACGTTCGGTCGCAATCGTCGGCGCCTCCAACACGCCCGGCAAGTGGGGACACTGGCTCGCGGGCGGCGCGCTCAAAGGTGAGGACCGCCGTGCCGTCTACCTCGTCAACCGCAACGGAGGAGAGATTCTGGGGCGCACCGCGTTTCGCTCCCTCGCCGAGTTGCCCGAATCGCCGGAGCTCGTCGTCATCGCCGTCCCTGCCGGCGGTTTCGAGGAGGCAATCGATGCCGCCCTGGATTCGGGCGCGAAGGCGCTCGTCGTCATCAGCGCGGGCCTTGGCGAGAGCGGTTCGGAGGGTCGTGAACGCGAGCGCGCGGCTGTGGAGCGCATTCGCGCTGCCGGTGCGATCCTCGTCGGCCCGAACTGCCTGGGGATCTTCGACGCCGGCACCCACCTGCACCTCAGTTCGAACTCTGTCCCCAGCGGACCGATTGGTCTTATCTCCCAGAGCGGCAATCTGGCGCTCGAAGTTGGCATGCTCGCCGAGGATGTCGGTCTCGGCTTCTCCCGCTTCGTCTCCATCGGCAATCAGGCCGATGTCGAGGCGGCCGAGCTGATCGACGCCTTCGCGGCCCACGAGCCGACGCGCGTCATCGCCGTCTACTGCGAGGACTTCAAGGACGGGCGGGCGTTTGCCCGCGCGGCGGCGCGCGCCGTCAAGGCGGGAAAGCCGGTGCTCCTGCTCGCCGGGGGAGGAACAACGGCCAGCGCGCGTGCGGCGAGGTCGCACACGGGCGCCCTCGTCAGCGATCTCGTGGCCGTGGAGGCGGCCTGTGCGGCGGCGGGCATCCAGCGCGTCTCCACGCCAAAGGAGCTCGTGGACGTTGCTTTTGCGCTCCTCAGCTCGCCCCCGGCACGCGGCGAGAGGGTCGGAATCGTCGCGGACGGCGGGGGCTCAACGGTGATTGCGGCCGACCTCGCCTCTGCGCACGGGCTCGAGCTTCCGCAGGTCGGCGAGAACACGGTCTCGGCGCTGCGCGACATCCTTCCCGCCACTGCTGCGACGGCGAACCCGGTCGATCTCGCAGGTGGAGGCGAATACGACGTCTTCAACTTCGCGCGCGTGGTCGAGATCCTGCTCCGCTCCGAGGAGCTCGACACTGTTTTCCTCACCGGGTACTTCGGGGGTTACAGCACGTACTCGGAGGAGCACGCCGCCCGTGAAGTGGAGGCCGCAACGGCCATGGGCCGGTTCGCAGCGGACACAGGCAAGCCCCTCGTCGTCCAGACGATGTACTGGCGTTCCGAGGCCGCGGCCGCCCTCCGAGCGGGCGGGCTCGCCGTCTACCGCGACCTGGAAGGCGCTCTGCATGCCATCGCCGCACTCGTCCGCGCGGGCACCGAGCCGCGCGGAACAGTTCCCGAGCTGCCGCAGCCCGCTGAGCCCGTGGCAGCCACCGGCTACTGGGACGCCCGGGAGCTACTCGAGGCGGCAGGTGTCGAATTCGCGCAGGCCCGGAGGGCGCAGACCCGCGAGGACGCGCTCGCCGCCGCAGACGACCTCGGCTATCCAGTTGTCCTCAAGGCGCTCGGGGAGCTGCACAAGTCGGACGCCGGCGGCGTCGCGATCGGTCTCCTCGACCCGGGGGCTCTCGAAGCGGAGTTGTCTCAAATGGCAACATTATCCGCCTCAGAGTACTCGGTGGAGCGGACGGCTCCGGTTGCGCACGGGATCGAGCTGATCATCGGCAGTCGCTGCGATCCACGCTTCGGGCCGGTTACGCTCGTCGGGATGGGTGGGCTCTACGCCGAGCTTCTGGGGGATGTTGCCGCCGCGCTCGCGCCGGTGGACGAGCCCGAAGCCGAGCGGATGATCCGTTCTCTGCGCGGCGCGCCGCTGCTCACGGGCACACGGGGCCGGACGCCCCTCGACGTCGAGGCCGCTGCGCGGGCGACGGCGGCGCTGTCACGCGCGGGCGCTGAGCATCCCGAGATCGACGAGCTCGAGATCAACCCCCTGCTCGTCCTTCCCGACGGGGCGATCGGACTCGACGCGCGAATCGTCATCGGCGAGAAGGACGGCGACGGTGCTTCCTGACGGAACATTCGAGGGCCGGGCGGCCATCGTGACGGGCGGGGGCAGCGGCCTCGGCCGTGCGATCTCTATCGAGCTCGGGCGGCTCGGAGCCGGGGTGGTCGTTGCGGGCCGCAGGGAGGATGCGCTCGCGGAGACGGTTCGCCTCGTCGAGGAGCGTGGCGGCCAAGCTCAGGCGCAGCCGACCGACGTGCGCGAGCCCGAGGCCGTCGATGCTCTCGTCGCAGCCACAGCCGAACGCTTCGGCAGCGTGGACATCCTCGTCAACAACGCCGCGGGGAACTTCGTGGTCAAAGCGGAAGACCTCTCGCCGAACGGCTGGCGTGCGGTGGTCGGGATCGTCCTGGACGGCAGCTTTCTCTGCTCGAGGGCCGCCGGCAGGCGCATGATCGAGCAGGGAGACGGCGGCGCCATTCTGAGCGTGATTGCGAGCTACGCATGGACAGGGGGGCCGGGGACGGTTCACTCGGCGGCTGCCAAGGCCGGTGTCCTGGCGCTCACCCGCACGCTCGCGGTGGAGTGGGCCGAGCACGGAATCCGGGTCAATTGCATCTGTCCCGGGCCGACGGACACGGAAGGAGCCGGAGCAGCGCTCTGGCCGACCGAGGAGGATCGCGCCCGTGTGGTCGCGACGGTGCCGCTCGGCCGTCTCGCGAGCCCGGAGGAGGTGGCCGTGTGGGCGGCCGCGCTCTGCTCGCCCTACGCCGGATACATCACCGGAGAAACGCTTACGATCGACGGCGGCCACTGGCTCGAGCAGGAGTCCTACCTGCCCGCGCTCGGGAAGCAGCCCTCCTAGCTCTCGGACAGAGCCTCGAAGACCAGGCGCTGGAAGTGCTGGATCAGGTGCTCGCTGGAAAGAAGCAGGCGGCCGTGGGGAACCATTCCCGTGTCGAGACCGCGCTGGACCGACTCGACGAGGCCGGCGTCCTCCATTCCGACCTGGTTCGCGAAGGCCATCATCGCCTGCGCGGCCTCGTCGGAGACCTCTTCATAGAAGAAGTAGTCGGTCGCGCCGAGTGAACGTCCCGGCCCGTTCGGCCACGTCACGTCGACCGAGATGTTGCCGGGCCCGGCCTCGACGTTGATGGTCGTGTTGGGCCAGAGGAGGTGGTACTGGGCCTGCACGATCTCACCGCGAGCGTCGTAAGGCGCCTTTCCGTCCCCTGTGAGGGCGCGTTCGCGAGGGGTTCCGAACTGACTCGAGACGAGCCCGTCCGAGCTCAGCCGGTATGCGTCCGGATCGACGTCGATCACCTTGCTGAAGCCCGGATGCGCGACGGGGCAGTGGTAACACTCCAGGTAGTTCTCGATCGCGACCTTCCAGTCCGCGGCGATTTCCCACTCGCGCCGCTCGCGGAAGCGGACGCGCTCGAGCTCCAGCCCACCCGACTTGACGTGCCCAGGCAGTGGCCCGAGCGCATCTTCGAGCGGGGAAGCGTCGAGGTCCGGGTTGACGAAGAGCAACGGTCCCCAGGGCTGAATCTGCACTGGTAGGAGGGAAAACGCCTCGGCGTCGAAATCCTGCTCGCGCTCCGAGCGCGGCGCTGTGCGGAGAACGCCGTCGAGCCCGTACGTCCACGCGTGGTACGGGCACTGGAGGGTCTCGCGGTGTCCGGCGCCCGTCGCCACGATGTGACCGCGGTGGCGGCAGACGTTTACGAACGCGTTCAGGCTTCCCGACTGGTCGCGCGTGATGACCACGGGGATCGTGCCGGCGACGGTCGTGAACCAGTCGCCCGGCTCGGCCACCTGACCCGCGTGGCCCGCGTATTGCCAGGTCCGCCGGAAGATCCGCTCCTGTTCGAGCCGCAGGATCGAGGCGTCCGAGTACCAGGTCGCAGGCAGCGTCGCGCCACCTGCGAGGGCCTCGCGGATCTCCTCCACGTTGCCGATCACGCGCTCTCCCAGCCCGCGTAGGGGGCGATTCCCCTTTTGAAAAGGCCTCCGGCGATGATCACGCGCTGGATCTCGCTCGTGCCCTCCCAGATGCGGTCGACGCGAAGCTCGCGGAAGTGCCGCTCGACGGGGCTTTCTTGCATATAGCCGCGCCCAGCGAGGATCTGGACCGCCCTGTCGGCGACCCGTCCAGCCATCTCAGATGCGTAGAGCTTCGCCATCGCCGCCTTTCCGTGGACGATCTTGGCGTCCGGGTTCACATCGAACTCGTGGGCGGCGTGGTAGGTCATCAATCGCGCCGCGACAAGCTCGGTGAGCGAGTCCGCCAATGGGAATTGTACTCCCTGATATTGGGAAATCGGCTGCTCGAAGGCCCGGCGCTCGACCGCCCAGTCCGTCGCGATGCCGATCAGACGCTCCGCAGCGCCGCAGCAGCGGGCCGCAATCATCAGCCTTTCGACCGTGAACCACTTCTTCGCGCCCTCGCCTCCCCCGCCCGGAACCTTGTTGGCGGCGGGCACGCGGCAATCCTCGAAGCGGAACTCGGGGTGGGCGTACACGTAGGGGTCGTGCATGAAGCGAGGGGTGCGCACAAGACTCAGCCCGGGCGTGTCCTTGTCGACGAAGAAGAGGCTCTGCTCGCTCTCCGCGAGCGCCAGGACGACGAGAAAGTCCGCTTGGTCGCCTGCGGTCACGAACCACTTCTCGCCGTTCAGCACCCACTCGTCTCCGTCCTGTGTGGCGGTTGCCGAGATCGCGTTGACGTCGGAGCCCGCGCCCGGCTCCGTGATCGCCCAAGCCTCCATGCGCTCGTGGCGGAAGACCGGCAGCACGAAGCGTTCGAGCTGTTCGGGGCTCGCGAGCTCGAGGAGCTCGCGCGGCGCCCGCTCGCAGACGATGAAGCCGAGTCCGTTGGTGGCCTTGCCCCCCTCTTCCTCGATCGCCACCTGGCCGACCATCGAAAGGTCGGCACCGCCGTACTCGACCGGCAGGTTGTAGTTGGAGAAGCCGGCGGCCCGAGCCTTGTCCTTCAGGTCATGCACTTCGTGGTGGTCGATCTCGCCACGCTCGACTACGCGGGCCTCCGCCGGATAGAGCTCTTCCTCGACGAAACGCGCGGCGCGCTGCTTGAGCTCCAGAATCTCGGGTGGAAGTTCGGGGACGACCATCGCTAACCCTCCTCCGTCAGGGCGGCGCGCTCGGTGTCGGAGAGCGGTCGCGGCTTGCCCGAGTCCTGGTCGACCGCGACGAGAACGGCTTCGGCCTCAGCGGCGAGCTCCCCTGCCACGGTTCTGAGCTCCTCGCGCGTCGTCACGCTCGACGTCCCGAGCCGGGCCAGGGTGCAGCTGGCGACGACCTCATCGTCTTCCTGGCGGAGCTCGCGGCGGAAGTCGATCGCGACGCGGGCGATCACGTAGCCCCACGCAGCGCCGTCGCGCCCGAGCGAGCGTTCGAGCCACTCGTCCCGGGCTTCTTCGAGATATGTGAGGTAGACGGCGTTGTTGACATGGTTGTAGGCGTCGAGGTCACGCCAGCGGATCTCGATCCTCTTCTCGTGCACTCCGCTCACGCCTCCTCGCCGTCCGGACTGCCCAACGCCGGAAGGACGCGGAGTGCCTCCGCGGGAAGGTGGATCTGCACGGGCGTGCCCTGTTCGTAGGCGACCCCCTTGCCGGTGTTCTGGACGAGGGCCTGGAGCGCGTCGCCCGTCGCTGCGCGAACGATGACCTGGATCACGGAGCCAACGTAGACGACTCGCTCGATCATCCCGGGAAGCCGGTTGGGGCCGGCCGGCGTTCCGTGCGGTTCGAGCTCCACGCGCTCGGGCCGGATGACGATCTTGGCTGGTCCCGTCACGTCTGTGGCGCCCGCGCCTCCCCGGAGCTCAAACCCGTCGAGTTCCACTCGGCAGGCTCCATCGCTCGCTCCTCTGGCCGTCGCATCCATCAAGTTCGAGACTCCGAGGAAGTCGGCGACGAAGATGGTTTGCGGATCCTCGTAGACCTCCTGTGGAGCGCCGACCTGCTCGACGCGCCCTGCGTTCATCACGGCCAGCCGATCCGACATGGTCAGAGCTTCCTCCTGGTCGTGGGTCACGTAGAGAAACGTGATCCCCACCTCCTGTTGGAGCGCCTTCAGCTCGATCTGCAGAGCCTTGCGGAGCTTGGCGTCGAGGGCGCCGAGAGGTTCGTCCAGGAGGAGCACGGCCGGGTTGAGGACGAGCGCGCGGGCAAGCGCGACCCGCTGTTGCTGGCCCCCGGAGAGCTGTGACGACTTCCTCTTCCCATACCCGGTCAGCTGGACGAGCTCGAGCGCGCGGGCGACCCTCTCTTTCACTTCGCCTTTCGGACGTTTGGCGCGTCGGAGCCCGAACGCGACGTTGTCGAAGACGTCCAGGTGCGGGAAGAGCGCGTAATTCTGGAAGACCGTGTTGACGTTGCGCTTGTGGGGAGGCGTGAAGGCGACGTCGTTACCATCGAGAAGGATGCGGCCCTCGGAAGGCTGCTCGAACCCTGCGATCATGCGCAGCGTCGTCGTCTTCCCGCAGCCCGAGGGGCCGAGCAGGGAGAAGAATTCACCCCCGGGAACGTGCAGGTCGATCCCGTCCACCGCAGTCACATCGGCGAACTGCTTGGTCAGTTCGATGAGTTGAATCTCGCCCCGGGCCATTTTCTCGTCATTACCTCAGATCGTGAAGCCGCCGAAATCTTCGGCGGCGCTCGCGCGCCGCTCGCCACGTGTGAAGACGCGCCAGGCGAGGAAGCCGAACGTGACCGAGAGAAGCGTGACGATCATCATCACGGTGGCGATGGCGTTCACCGACGGAAGCGGGGCGGCCCTCGTGGCGCTGTAGATCCTGATCGGAACCGTGTCGGTGCCGCCGCCGCTCGACAGCCACTGGCTGATGACGAAGTCGTCGATGGAGATCGCGAAGACGACGGCCGCCGAGGCGACGATCGCCGGCGTGAGGAGAGGCAGGAGAACGCGCGTCAGAGCGACCATCGGGGAAGCCCCCAGATCAGCGGCTGCTTCTTCGTATTGCCTCCCGATCGAGAACAGGCGCCCGCGGACGATCACGACGACATAGGAGATCGAGAACGTGACGTGGCCCAGGATCTGGGCGGTCGTGCCGGTGCCGATGAACGTGAAGACCTGGGTGAAGATGAGGAGGAGGGAGACTCCCATCACGATCTCAGGGGTCACGAGCGGAAAGAGCATGAGGAAGTTGGAGGGCCGCGAGCCCCAGCCCTGCCAGCGGGCGAGCCCGAGCGCGAGGAGCACGCCGATCGGGGTCGCGATGACGACGTCGGCGCTCGCGAGCTTCAGGCTCTGAACGAGGGCGTGCCGAAGCGTCGGGTCGTGCCAGACAGAATCGACCGGATCTCCCCAGTACCAACGGGTCGAGAAGCCCTGCCAGACCGTCCGCGAGCGGGTCGCGTTGAAGGAGAACTGCACTGCGATCAGCACGGGGACGATCGACCAGAGCACGTACGCCCACGTGAAGAGAATGAGAAAGCGTGGGCGGCCCCACGGGTTCTTGAGCCAGCCCCACAGGCGGTTCCCCGCGGAGAACCCGGCAGCGCGGCGTTCGTCGGCGATGACCGTCATACGGCCCCCGCCGCTCCGACCTCGCGCGAAGCCCGGTGAATCGTCCACATGTAGTACGCCATGAGGACGGTCAGGAATGCTGCGAGGAGGACCGTGATGGCAGCCCCGATCGTGGGCTGCGGGCCCTGGTGGAAATAGAGGTCGATCTGGTTTCCGATCATCGACGTGCTCGGCGAGCCCGAGACGATGTTCGGTGTGTAGTAGTCGCCGAACATCGGCAGCGTGATCAGGACGGCTCCGCCGAGGATCCCGGTCTTCGAGAGAGGCAAAGTCACGTGACGAAAGGCGCTCCACGGGCTCGCGCCGAGGTCACGCGCGGCCTCGAGATGGCTGCGATCGATGCGGTCGAGCGACGCGAAAAGAGGCAGGATCAGGTAGGGGATGTAGCCGTAGACCAGGGCAAGGATCACCGTCGAAGGCCGGCCCCCAAGCCAGTCGCGGGGTTGGCTCAGGACGTGCGAGAAGGTGAGGAACCGGTTGACGTATCCGTCAGGGGAAAGCAGGTTCACCCAGGCCAGCATGCGCATCAGATAGCTGATCCAGAGCGGGAGCACGATGAGGATGAGGAGCGCGCCTTTCAGTCGGCCGGCGTGCCGAGCGATGTAGTAGGCCACCGGGTAGCCGATCAGCAGGCAGAGCGCAAGCGACATCCCGACGTACTCGAGCGTGCGGATCGCGACTCCGAAAAACGTGCCGCCGGGTGCGAGCCGGTGAAGCACCTCGACGATCCACCCGACGTTCCACTGCAGCGGGTTCCAGATCGGAACCGGCCGGGACAGGATGGGATCCACCGTCCCGAACGCCACCGCCACCACGGCGTAGAACGGCACGACGAAGAGGACGATCAGCCACAGGATGCCCGGGAACGCGAAGCCGGGCCAGAGCCAGCGCCGGTACATCGGCTCTGTCTAGCTTCCCGCTCCGGTCAGGCCCCGGCGGAGAACTCGGAGTACCCGTCCTCCCAGAGCCGCTGCCCCTGCGTGGTAAGCGTCATCTCCTGCAGCGAGTCGGGCCCGAAGTCGTCGTTCGTGAGCACGCTGTTCGCGAGGTTCTCGGGCACGACGCCCTTCGAGACGAGCGAGCTCGGCTCGATCTCGTTCAACGGCGGCTGGTAGCCGTTGAAGTCGACGAAGTTCGAGTACGCGACGCCGTTGTCGAGGAGGTAGTTCAGGAACAGGTGTGAGAGCACGGGTTTCTTCGTGGTCGCGCAGATCGAGAAGCAGTCGTTCTGGATGGGCACCTTGCCCTTGTCGGCCTTCCAGTACGAGAGCACCGATCCGGGTGTCCCCTTGGGGAGGTAGTAGATGTAGCCGGCGATCATGTCGCCCGACCAGGCTTGGTTGAGCCAGCTCGTGCCTTCCGGGACGGCCTGGTACTGAACATCGCCGACCTTGATGTTGCAGATCCCGTAGAGCTCCTTGAGATCGGCGACGGCCTGGTTGATCAGCTTCGGGTCTTCCGTATTGATGTCCGTGTGGCCCTTGCGCAGGAGCGCCATCGCGATCGTCTCGCGCGGCTCGCTCAGGAGCGCCACCTTGCCCTTGTACGCCTGCGACTGCCAGAAGATGTCCCAGGGCTGGGGCAGGCCGGCGATGTCCTCGCTGACCTTGTCGTTGCGCCAGGCGATGCCGGTCGCGTAACAGGTGTACGGGACCGTGTAGTGGGACTCGCCGTCGTAGAACGGACTGACGAGCTCGGGCCAGACGTTTTTCTTCAGGTTCGGGATGTAATCGAGATTGAGAGGCTTGATGAGCTTGCCGGCCACTGCCTGGTCGAGGTTGTCCGGCGTCATCTCCATCACGTCGGGCTTCACCGCGCCCGAGGCGAGCCGCTGGATACCGGACGAGATGTTGTCGAAGGCCGTGTACGTGACTTTGACCTTGTACTTCTTGCCGAAGTCGTTCAAGAGCTTCTTGTAGAGATAGTCCGGATAGTTGAAGACGGTGAACGTTCCTCCGCTCTCCGGCTCGAGACCTGAGGCGATCGGGTCCTCCCAGAGGGGCAGGGTGACGCGCTTGTCGGGCCGCGCAAGGGGAAGGCCCCCCGGACCGAGAAGCTCGCCGGTCGTGCTGGTCGGTGTGGGCGCCGTGGTTGAGTTGCCGCACGCGGCCAACAAGCCGCCGGCACCCGAGAGGACAGTCGCGGCTCCCGCCGTGCGGAGAAGGAAGTCACGTCGGCTGAGCGCGCTGGAGCGCTCCTTCGGGTGCCACGTCATCTAGAGCCTCCTGGTCGCTGGACTGGGTCCGGATCTCCGGTGAAGTGGGGCAGCCTCTCACGCATGACTCGCGCCTTCAAGTTGCTGGTCGGCATCTCCATTGAGGATTTCTCGGATCGCGGACCCGAGCTCC
>Ga0307308_10000768_pt1 | contig 12012 bp, 11 predicted proteins | sample ER_DNA_195_FD_194501 | JGI IMG/M metagenome (GOLD analysis project Ga0307308, IMG submission 194501) | Bulk soil microbial communities from the East River watershed near Crested Butte, Colorado, United States - ER_DNA_195 | ecosystem: Environmental > Terrestrial > Soil > Floodplain | place...
CGAAGCCTCATCCCGAAATGAGCTCTAGAGCACTCGCGCTCCGCCTCCCTGGACGTGCCGCGCCTGGGCGGATGCCGCTCGGGCGCGGTTTCACGTCTGCCTACCTCGGATTCATCGTCCTCCTGCCGCTCGCGGCGGTCATCTGGCGCTCGACGCAGGGCGGCGCCGGCGGCTTCTGGCGCGCCGTCTCGAGCCCGGCGGCAGTCTCCTCGCTCAAGCTGACGTTCGTGGCCTCGCTGGTAGTTGTCTTGATCAACGCCGCGGCCGGCACGCTGATCGCCTGGGTGCTCGTCCGCGACTCGTTTCGCGGCAAGAGCATCGTCAACGCCCTGATCGACCTGCCCTTCGCGCTCCCGACGATCGTCGCGGGTCTCACCTTGCTTGCGCTCTACGGCCCGCGCGGGCCGTTTGGAGTCAACGTCGCCTACACCCGCGTCGCGATCGTGCTCGCGCTCCTCTTCGTGACCCTCCCGTTCGTTGTGCGCTCCGTGCAGCCCGTGCTGCTCGAGCTCGACCGCGAGATGGAGGAGGCGGCGGCCTCGCTCGGGGCGCGCCCCTGGGCGATCTTCCGGCGCATCGTGTTGCCGAACCTGGCGCCCGCGATCCTCTCAGGCTGCGCCCTCGCCTTCGCACGCTCTGTCGGGGAGTTCGGTTCGGTGGTGCTCATCTCCGGAAACATCCCCTTCAAGACCGAGGTCGCGTCCGTCCACATCTTCGGCCAGATCGAGAGCGACGACGTGAACGGGGCGGCTGCTGTCTCGGTCGTCCTGCTCATGGCTTCCCTCGTGGCGCTCATCGCGTTCGACGCCTTCCGGCGCTGGAGGTTCGGCCATGAGGGCTAGGTTGGGTCTCCGCGTCGCGGCGCTCGGCTACCTGGCGCTCCTGCTCGTTCTGCCGCTGGGAATGGTCTTCTGGCGGACCTTCCAGCACGGGCTGGGGCCGGTGTGGGATGCGGCGACGGCGCCGAATTCGCTGCACGCCCTCTGGCTCACCGTGCTCATCGCTCTCATCGCGGTGCCGGCGAACACCGTGTTCGGAGTCGTCTGCGCTCTCGTCATCGTTCGCGGGCGGTTCGGCGGAAAGACTCTGCTGAACGCCTTGGTCGATCTCCCGTTCGCGCTCTCGCCGGTCGTCGTCGGACTGTCTCTCTACCTCGTCTACGCACGCACGGGCTGGCTCGGGAGCTGGTTGATCGACCACGGAATCGCAGTCATCTTCGCCCTGCCCGGAATGATCCTCGCGACGATCTTCGTCTCGCTGCCGTTCGTGGTTCGCGAAGTCGTGCCCGTCCTGCGGGAGATCGGCACCGAGCAGGAGCAGGCTGCATGGACACTCGGCGCCTCGCCGCTCACCGCTTTTCGGCGCGTGACTCTGCCGGCGATCCGCTGGGGAATCACCTACGGAGTCGTTCTCACGACGGCGCGCGCGATCGGCGAATTCGGCGCTGTCTCGGTAGTCTCCGGCAACATTGCGGGACGCACGGAAACACTCACCCTCCATGTGCAGGAACGGTTTCAGAGCTTCGATCTCACCGGCGCTTACACGGCTTCGGTCGAGCTCGCTGTCCTCGCATTGCTCACGTTGCTGGTCATGACCGTGATCCGGAAGGAGGGGCCGCGTGTCGATAGCGATTCGCCGGGTGACGAAGCGCTTCGGTGACTACGTTGCCCTCGACAACGTTTCGCTCGCGATTGCCAGCGGCTCGCTGACGGCCCTGCTCGGGCCGAGCGGAAGCGGCAAGTCCACGCTTTTGCGCGTGGTCGCCGGCCTCGAGCAGCCCGACGAAGGCGGCGTCTCGATCCACGGGGAAGAAGCGACGGGACTGGCTCCGCAGGAGCGCGGAGTGGGCATGGTCTTCCAGCACTACGCAGCCTTCAAGCACATGAGCGTGCGCGACAACGTCGCCTTCGCGTTGACGATCCGCAAGCGGCCTCGCGCCGAGATCCGCGAGCGGGTGGGCGAGCTCCTGAAGCTCGTGCAGCTCGAAGGTTTTGCGGACCGCTATCCGTCGCAGCTCTCCGGCGGGCAGCGGCAGCGGATGGCGCTCGCCAGGGCGCTCGCGGCCGAGCCGCGCGTCCTCCTCCTCGACGAGCCCTTCGGCGCTCTCGATGCGCGCGTCCGCAAGGAGCTGCGCGCCTGGCTCCGGCGCCTCCACGAAGAGGTGCCGGTGACGACCGTCCTCGTCACGCATGACCAGGAGGAGGCGATGGAGGTCGCCGACCGCGTCGCCGTAATGAACGAAGGCCAGATCGAGCAGACGGGCAAGCCGCGCGATCTCTATGAGCACCCCGCGAACGAGTTCGTGATGAGCTTCGTGGGCCCGGCGAACCGCCTCGGCGAGGCATGGATCCGTCCCCACGATCTCGAGGTCAGCCTCGGGGCCAACGGAACGACCATGGAAGCGATGGTGGAGCGCGTCGTCCACCTCGGGTTCGAAGTCCGCGCCGAGCTAGTTCTCGACGACGGGCGCCGGGTCTCGGCGCAGGTGACGCGGGACGAGGCCGAGGCTCTTGAGCTCCACGACGGTCAGATCGTGTTCGTGCGCGCGAGCCGCACGCACGTGTTCAGTGGGGCTGCCAAGCCTCCGGATCGCTCGTAATCGCCCCGATCTCGTCCGGGAGGTTGCCGGCGGCGAGGTCTGCGAGGGTCACGGACTCGAGCACCGCCCGGAGGTTCGCCCGGACGGCGATCCAGACGTCCCGGAGGCGCACAGCAGGGCCTCTGTACTCGACGGATTCGGGCCGCGAGCCACGGACATTCGCGAGCGGGCCGTCGACTGCGCGGATCACGTCCGCGAGCGTGATCTCCTCCGGGGGCCGCGCAAGCCAGTAGCCGCCTTCGGCGCCCCGCTGGCTGGCGACGAGTCCGTCGTGGCGTAGCTCGAGGAGGATGTTCTCGAGGAACTTGAGCGGGATGTCCTGCGACTGGGAGATCCGCTCGCCCTTGACGGGGCCTTCGCCCTGGGCGGCCGCAAGCTCGAGCACAGCCCTGAGCGCGTAGTCGGCCTTGGCGGAAACCCGCATGGGCCTATTGTCGCTTGGACCACGTCCTACGGGCGGAGCTTGGACGTGTCGACCACCCGGAAGTCAGAGCCCTTGACCCGGCCGAGTGTGTGCAGCTGGTCGTTGTCCCAGCCCGGATCGGGCGCTCCCGAGATGTACCAGCTCGAGCCGTTGTCGGCGACGATCATCCCGTAGCGCTTGAGGGCGCGCAGGACGACGCGTGCCTGGTGGGGGAAGGAGTAGATCCGATAGTCGCTCCGGAGCCGGAGCCGAAGGCCCATGGGCGGCAGCCGCGAGCTCGTCGAGGAGCTCGCGAAGTGGCGCGCGGGATAGATGTAGGCCCGCCTTGAGCGGCCGACCGTGAAGCGCAGGGCGTGATTGATCGTGCCGGCGGCTGCCTCGTCGTAGCGGGCCAGGCCGGGAAGGATGGGGAGGCCCGCTGCGTCAGCCGAGGTCCAGCCGAGCGGGCGCAGCCGGTTCGACGTGAGGTTCCAGATCGCTCCGGAGCCCGCCGACCAGCCCGGATAGAGGGAGAAGAGCTCGTAGAGCGTGCAGGAGTCCCGGTCCACGATGATCGCGTGGCGGTCACCGGTTGCGTCAGGGCCCCCCTCGACCGCCACGTCGTCCGGGATGGGATAGGGGCCTGGGTCGCTCTCGTCCGCGTAGCTGAACCCGACGGACGAGGGTGTGGTTGACGAATCCACGACCGTGATCGGAATCCCGATCGGGCCGCCGTCCCAGAGGCCGGAGCCGAAGTCGGCGTGCACGCGAAGATCTGCGCCGATCGCGTTGACGATCGTGCGCGAGTCCTTGCGTATCGGGAGCCTGTCGACGGGCTTGTTCCAGACGCTCGTCGCTGGGAAAACGGGACAATCCGGCGCTTGGGGGAGCGGGGAGGCCGCCGCTGGCGAGGCGAGGACGAGCGGGACGAGGGCGACGAGCGCAGCGCGAAGGCTCACGCCTTCGTTATCGGGCGAGCGCGTCCGTGCGCTGAGCCATCTCGACGTCCTTTTGAGTGATGGCGCGCTTCGTGTGCGTCCACCAGCGAACGGTGACGGCATTCCAGCTGATCATGATGTCCGGATGGTGATCGGCCTGCTCGGCAGCCTCGGCGAGCCGGTTCACGAACGCGATCGCCTCGCGGAAGTCCTTGAAGCGAAAGCCGCGCTGGAGCGCTCCGCGCACCTCGTTCCATCCCTCGGGGTATGCCTCGCTCACGGCGGCGCAGTATGCCCGAGCCGGGAATCCACCCGCGCGCTTCCCCCGTAGGTATCGAGGCATGCGCTTCCGTCTCCTGCTCGCCGCCGCGCTTATGGCCGCCCTGCTCGTGGTCCCGTCGGCTCAGGCGTATGTTCACTTCTACGGGACGGTCGGCCCCACGGCGACGATCACCCTCAAACGGGGCGACGGAACCAACGTCACGCGAGCCGTTCACGGCCTGCGCACGTTCGTCATCAGGGACAGGTCCACAGTGCACAACTTCCATCTCTTCGGGCCCGGTGTGGACCGAGCAACGTCCCTCGCCTTCGTCGGGACGAGGACCTGGACGCCCGTCCGCCTGCGGATTGGAACCTACGTGTTCAGGTGCGACGCGCACCCCAGGACGATGCGCAAGACCTTCGTGGTCTACTAGCGAGCGGTCTCGAGCTCTTCCGGTTCGACCCTGCCGCCTTCGATCCGCCAGCCGGCGAGCTCGCCGGAGTGGAGCGAGAGGATGATGTAGGGCCTTCCTTCCCAGAGACCGATGTTCTCGATGTCGGTCCGGGACGGGCGAGGTGGGCTCGAGAGGTGGGAGTGGAAGACAGCGAGCTCGTACCCCTCGTCCTCGAGAAACCACGCTTCCGGGTCCACTTCGAGGTCGAAGCGGTAGGGGCTCTCGTCCCGGTTGCGGCCGGGGATGTAGCGCTCGGCCACACCGTCGCGAAACGCGATCAAGCCGCAGGCCTCGTTGGGGCGCTCGGCCTCGGCGTGCTCGATCAGCGCCGAGCGCACCTCGGCCGGGATCACCACCAGATGCTGTCCTCCATGGACTCGGCGCCCTCCGTCCAGAAATCTGCGGAGAGGTACTTCCAACCGCCGTCCGCGAGGACGCAAACGACGACGCCGTCGTCATCGAGTTCCTCAGCGAGGAGACGCGCGACGTGAACGACCGCTCCCGACGAGACGCCGGCGAAGACGCCCTCCCGATCGAGGAGGAGGCGAACGCCCGCGATCGATTCCGCATTCGAAACGAGAATTTTCCGGTCGAGCTTCGAGACATCCAGGATCGGAGGCACGTAGCCGTCCGCCAGCGACCGCAATCCGTAGACGAGGTCGCCCTGCAACGGCTCCGCCGCCGCAACGATTGCGTCGGGGAAGGCCTCCCGGACACGCTCGCCGGCGCCCATCAGCGTTCCGCCCGTCCCGAGCCCGGCGACGAGTGCATCCACCCTTGGAAGAGCCTCGACGATCTCCGCGCCGGTCCCTTCGTAGTGGGCGCGCGAGTTGGCCTCGTTCGCGTACTGGTTGAGCATGAAGTAGCGGGGCTCGCGCTCCGCGAGGTCGAGTGCCATCCGGACGGCTCCGTTCGAGCCCTCGGATCCAGGTGAAAAGACCAGCTTGGCGCCGTAGAGCTGCAGCAGCTTGATGCGCTCCGGAGTGGAGTTCTCCGGGAGGACGCACGTGAGGGGGTGACCCTTGAGCTTTGCGACCATCGCCAGCGAGATTCCCGTGTTTCCGCTCGTGGGCTCGAGCAACTCGCGTCCCGCCTCGAGCTCGCCGGTGCTCTCGGCCGCTTCCACCATCGCTTTCGCGATTCGGTCCTTCAGCGACCCGGTCGGGTTCTGTCCCTCGAGCTTCGCGTAGATCCGAGCGCCGCCCTCAGGCGAGAGGTGCGGCAGCTCGACGAGCGGCGTCTGGCCGATCGCCTCGAGGATCGAAGGGGTCAGCGTTCGCTCGCCGCCGGCCATCGCCGGCAGCAGGATCACCGTTGTGTTCTCCCGTACGGGCGTATCGAGCCCCTCAAGGGTGCGGATGTCCTCGTTGTCGACGTAGACGTTGACGAACGGAGCCAGCTCGTTCCCGTCCTCGAGCACCTGTCGTTCCAGGGACGGAAAGCGTTCGACGAGGTCGGCAAGCAGCTCGCGTAGCGTCGTGCCGGAGGCATCGACCTCGCGCGCGCCGCCGACCGAGTCGCGGAGCGTGGGTGGGATGCGGACCCGCGTCACCCGGCGATGTGGGTCCTGCCGCCCTGGCAGAACTCGACGTAGTCGATGTAGTCCGTAATGGTCGGGTTCTCGCCGCAGACGGGGCACTCGGGATCCCGGCGAAGACTGATCTCCGTGAACGTCGCCTCGAGCGCGTCGAACATGAGCAGGCGGCCCACGAGCGGCTCGCCGATTCCGAGAGCGAGCTTCAGAGCCTCGTTCGCCTGGAGCGAGCCGATGATGCCCGGGAGGACGCCGAGCACGCCTCCCTCCGCGCAGCTGGGCGCGAGCTCGGGGGGTGGCGGCTGCGGGAAGAGGCACCGGTAGCAGGGCCCTTCGTAGGGCTTGAACACCGTCGTCTGGCCCTCGAAGCGGTAAATCGAGCCGTGAACGACCGGAATCTTGTGCCAGACGGACGCGTCGTTGAGGAGGTAGCGCGTCGGAAAGTTGTCGGCGCCGTCGACGATCACGTCCCAGCCCTCGCCGAGGATGCGGTCAACGTTCTCGGCGGTCAGGCGCTCGCGAAAGACCTTGACGGCCACATCCGGGTTTAGCGCCTCGATCGTGCGCTTGGCGGACTCGGCCTTCGGCTCGCCGAGTCGCTCGGTCGAATGCACGATCTGGCGCTGCAGATTCGACTCGTCGACCGCGTCGTCGTCCACGATCCCGATCGTTCCCACACCGGCGGCGGCGAGGTAGAGGGACGCTGGGGAGCCCAGGCCGCCGGCGCCAATCAAGAGCACGCGCGACTCGAGCAGCTTGAGCTGGCCTTCCTCACCGACCTCGGGGATGAGCAGGTGGCGGCTGTAGCGGCGCCTCTTGGTCTCGTCGAGCGCCTGCGGAATCTCGAACGGCAGGCCGTTCCGCTTCCAGTCGGTGAAGCCGCCGGCGAGGGAGACGACGTTCTCGTACCCGAGCTCCTCCAGCGACTTGGCTGCGAACGCCGAGCGATTGCCGCTCGCGCAGTAGAGAACGACGGGACGCGACTTGTCGGGGACCGCTGCTTCGATGCGGGATTCGAGGTTGCCGCGGGGAACGTGTACCGCTCCCGGCAGGTGCCCCTCGTCCCACTCCTCTCGCTCGCGAACGTCGACGACCGCCGCTCCGCTCTCGGAGATCGAGTCACGCGCGCGCGAGGCGTCCACCTCGGTGATCTCGCCCTTTATCTGCTGGAGAAGGTCTCTGTAAGTAGCCATCTAGTTGCTTTACCGAATATAGCAACCATGTCGCTCCCGGCCAGCGCTTCCCGGGCTACTCTCGGCGCGTGTCGCCCCGCACCCGCATACGCGCCGTCGTGGCTTTCGCAGCCCTCGCCGCAGCCGGAATCGCCGTCGGTGCGGCGCTGCATGGAGGGGGCCAAAAGGGCGATTCGTCAACAACGGTGAAAAGAGGTCCGCCACCACTGGAGCTCAGCATCGTCGTCCGCAACGACTCGGAGGGGTGGGCTCTGCGCTCGGCCGAAACGGCCTATGACGGGGGTCGGCGGGAGGACGCCCGGCGAATGTTCGACCGTCTCGTTCGGCGCGATCCGGCTTCGGTCGAGGCGAAGGTCGGCGCCGCTATCGCTCGCTGGCCAAACGGGACAGTGGACAGGCTCCGCGCCCTCACAGCAAGCCATCCGGATTCCGCTCTCGTCCGGTTGCATCTCGGCCTGTCGCTCTACGCATCGGGCGATGACGCCAGCGCGAGCGCACAATGGCGAGAGGCCGAGCAGCGTGACCCCGACAGTCCGTCGGCTCTTCGCGCTGAGGATCTCCTTCACCCCGACATGGCCCCGGGGCGTCCTTTCTTCTACCCCGCCTCGGCGGCACCGCCGGCGATCGTCAAGCTTCCCCCTGCGGAGCAACTGCAGGAGCTGCGCCGCGCGGCGGTGCGAGGGGGCGCCGAGGAAAATCTCCTCTACGGAGTCGCGCTTCAGCGCATCGGCCGCCCGGTCTCGGCGCTGGCGGCGTTCGAGCACGCCCTCGCCGTGGAGCCGCAGAGCGTGGCTGCGCAGGTGGCCGCTGCGGTCGGTCGTTTCGCCAAGGACGACCCCGCCGCTGCTTTCTCTCGGCTGGGCCCACTTGCCCGCGCTCACCCACGTGCGGCAGTGGTCCGTTTCCACCTCGGCCTCCTTCTGCTCTGGATCCGGGACGTGAAAGACGCCCGAACCCAGCTTCAGCGCGCGGCTGACGTGGATAGGCGCGGAATCTACGGCCGAGAAGCCCGCGGGCTACTTTCCCGTCTTGAACTCATTGGGACCTAGCGACAAACAAATAGTCCGCTCGGCCCATAGCCATATGTCCGGTGCTCGTGCAAAAGTTGCGCCGCTCACTATCCGAACTCGCAACGAGCAGGGCGTTGACAAACCGCAGGCGGCCAGTACGGTCAGAGAGGGGATCTGGTGACCGAGGGGGAGAGGGTCTGAATGGCTGAGGGGAGAGCGAACGAAGCATCCGCTGTGATGCTCGAGGAGGACGCTGCCAGGGCGCTGGTTCGCCAGGGTCGCGAGGCGGGGTTCCTCACGCACGAGGAAATCGCGACGGCGCTCGACGAGCTGGACCTCGACACCATCCAGGTGGACGAGTTCTACCAAGCGCTCGAGGAGCTCCACATCGAGGTGCTCGAGGACAAGCCCGACGAGGCCGAGCTCGATCTCGAGCCGGTTGCGCATGAGGTCTCCACCGACTCGCTTCAGCTCTTCCTCAAGGACATCGGCCGCGTTCCGCTGCTGACGGCCGCACAGGAAGTCGAGCTATCGAAGCGCATCGAGCGCGGCGATCACCGCGCGAAGCAGCAGATGGTCGAGGCGAACCTGCGCCTCGTCGTCTCGATCGCGAAGAATTACCGCAACCAGGGCCTGCCCTTCCTCGACCTGATCCAGGAAGGGACGATCGGGCTCGTTCGCGCGGCCGAGAAATTCGACCACCGCAAAGGCTTCAAGTTCTCGACCTACGCGACGTGGTGGATCCGGCAGGCTGTCGCCCGCGCGCTGGCGGACAAGGCGCGCACGATTCGCATGCCCGTCCATGTCGTCGAGAAGCTGAACAAGATCAGCCGAGCCGAGCGCAAGCTCATCGGGGAGCTGGGACACGACCCGACCGCGGAAGAGATCGCCCGCGAGCTCGAGCTCGACCGCGAAGAGGTCGAGCAGATCCGCCGCAGCGCCCAGGCACCCGTCTCACTCGAGAAGCCAGTTGGGGACGACGAGGAGTCCGAGTTCGGGCACTTTCTCGCCGACCATTCCGCCGCGCTTCCGGACGAAGCGGCGGAGACGGTCTTGCGCAAGGAGACGCTCAAGCGCATCCTCTCGGCGCTTTCGCCGCGTGAGCGACGCGTTCTCGAGCTCCGTTACGGACTCGACGGACAGCACCCCCGCACGCTCGACGAGGTCGGTAGGACCTTCAACGTCACCCGCGAGCGAGTCCGCCAGATCGAAAACCAGAGCCTGAAAAAGCTTCAGGCGCTTGCGGAGTCCCAAAAGCTCCGCGACGTCGCCGCCTAGGCTCAAGCCTAAATCGAGTTCGTCGGGTTGTAAGGACCCGGTGATGATCCGGGCGAACTGCTGGACTTCTTCCTCCCAGCGGGATGAGAATGCCCGCGGACACGACCAGGGAGGGAACGATGCACCGCCGTTGGAGAATCGGAGCGCTTGCTGCGCTCGTACTCGGCTGCGCGCTGGCGACCGCCTTTGGGGCGGCCAGCGTTCGAGCCGACAACCCCCGCCCACCTTCGCCGCCGCCGTCCGGCTGCCAGCTGAACTCGGCGGGAGGCAACATCAAGCACGTCGTCTACCTCCAATTCGACAACACGCACTACTCCCGTGATGCCTCGAGCGTCGCTTCGGATCTCGAGCAGATGCCCCACCTGCTCAACTTCCTGAAGTCCAATGGGACGCTGTTCACGAACGATCACACCATCCTGATCTCGCACACCGCGGGCGGCATCCTGTCGACCCAGACGGGCCTCTATCCGGACCGCCACGGGATCAATGTCTCAAACAGCTACTTCTACTTCACACCGAGCAACATCCCGGCGTTCAGCAGCGCCTTCAAGTACTGGACCGACCTCGTCGACGACACAACCGGTGCGAACGACCCCTTGCCCAACATGGTCACGGACGGGCAGGCGACGACGCCCGCGCCATGGGTGCCGTTCACGCGGGCCGGTTGCGACTTCGGGGCCATCTCGCTGGCGAATATCGAGCTCGAGAACACCGGCACCGGTCCGTTTGGCGACATGTCCGAGGCCTTCGGCACCGGCTCGCCGGAGTGGAGCGAGGCGGTCGCCTCGAATGCCGCGCCGTCCGGGACGGCCGCTCGGGCCAAGGCGCTGACCGACTTCGTCGGCATCGCCGTCCACTGCGCCAACGGTGGTGGGATCTGCGCGAGCAACGCGACGAACACGACGAACTCCCGACCCGACAGGCTCCCGGACGAGTCGGGCGGCTACCTCGGGTACCAGGCGCTCTACGGAGCGAAGTACGTCAACCCTGCCCTCTGCGCCGTAAAGCCCTCGTCCTGCTCAACGGTCATGGGCCAGCCCGCCGTGAACGCCACGGACGGCACACCGGTCACAGATCCGTTCGGCCAGCCGGGCTTTCCGGGCTTCGACGGGGCCTTGGCCAAGAACACGCTCGGCTACTTGGCGCTCATGCAGGAATCGGGCATCCCGATCACGTGGGGCTACATCTCCGACGCCCACGACAACCACACGTCCGCGTTCCCCGCGCCGTTCAATCCCAACTTCCCGCGCGCCTCAGGGCCGGGAGAGGCTGATTACGTCGCTCAGCTGCAGGCCTACGACGACGCGTTCGCCGCCTACTTCGCCAGGCTGAAGGCAGACGGCATCGACCAGAGCAACACGCTCTTCATGGTCACGGTCGACGAGGGCGACCAGTTCGCCGGCGGGATCGGCGTTCCGCAGACGGACGGAACGCTCGCGTACTCACACACGAACTGCTCGTGGACGACGACTCCGGCCTGCCCGACGAACCAGATCGGCGAGGTCAACCTCAACATCAAGCCGAAGCTGCCGTCGAGCACCCCGGCCTTCGTCGTCCACAGCGACTCGGCGCCGACGTTTTACGTCAACGGTAATCCCGCGCGGGACGACGCGAACCTGCGCACGATGGAACGAAACGTCGCGGGGCTGAACGCGATCGACCCGTACGTCAGCCCGAGTCCGGCCCCTGTGTTCGTGCGCATGGCCGATACCGTCGAGGAGAAGACGCTGCACATGGAGAACAGCGATTCGGCGCGGACGCCTAACTTCACGGCGTTCGCCGATCCGAACTACTTCATCACGGCCTCGAACAGCGGGCCATCGTGCGGCAGCAATCCATGCATCGATTACCACTTCGCGTGGAGCCACGGAGACATCCAGCCGGTGATCGGCACGACGTGGATGGGCATCGTCGGCCCCGGCGTCCAGAGCCGCGGTATCGACTCGACGACGTGGACCGACCACACGAACGTGCGGCCGACGCTGCTCACGCTGCTCGGGCTCGAGGACGACTACGTCAACGACGGACGCGTCTTGATCGAGGCGCTCCAGACCTCTGCGACGCCGCAGTCGCTGATCGCTCACCGCGAGACGGTCCGCCGGCTCGGCGACATCTACGAGCAGGTCAACGCGCCGTTCGGCCAGTTCGCGATGGACACCCTGACGGCGTCGACCGCCGCGATCAAGGCCACGGACGAGTCAACCTACGACTCGATCGAGGAATCGATCCAATCGCTCACATCCGACCGCGATGCGCTCGTGGCGCAGATCCGCTCGGCGTTGAACGCGGCCGCGTTCGACGGGCAGCCGATCGACGAGCAACAGGCAAAGGGCTGGATTGC
>Ga0307308_10000770_pt1 | contig 12006 bp, 9 predicted proteins | sample ER_DNA_195_FD_194501 | JGI IMG/M metagenome (GOLD analysis project Ga0307308, IMG submission 194501) | Bulk soil microbial communities from the East River watershed near Crested Butte, Colorado, United States - ER_DNA_195 | ecosystem: Environmental > Terrestrial > Soil > Floodplain | place: USA...
TATCTTCCGAGCCCGATTCCCCTCCAGCCGCTCTGCGTACGTGATCGAGTGGGACTTGTCGACCCTGGACGATGCACTCGACGCCATGCTGGGCGACGACCCGCTTGCATCCACCCGGGTCGAGCGTCGCGACTACTATCTCGGCGGCTACGACAACGGAGAATCGGCTCACGCCTTTGTCGGATACTTACAGTCACTGACCGTGGATCCGGTGCCTGTGGAAGCTGAGCTGACAGTTCGCGCACCAACTACGCAGAAGCCGTTGGAGCCCGCTCGCAAGTAAGTTTCCTCGGAGAGGTAGGGCGTGGCCATCTCAGCAGGTGGCCCCAGAGCGCTGAAATGAATGTCTTAGTCGGCGCTTGGAAGAGCGAGTTGTTCCAGCTGTTGTTGTGGCGGCCTGGCCGCACGCCACATCTTCTGAGCGAACTCACAATCACCGAGGGGATGGGTTCCAGTGGCGTTGACCAGGTAGATCCGGCGGTGGGGTGATCGCCACAGCCAGGTGCCGGGTTCGGGTTGTCGAACCTGCCAGTGGCCGTTGGTTTTGTAGTTGTGATGGCGGCGGATGTGCGGTCCGAGGTTGCCGATCCTTGTTTGGCCGGGCCGCCCGCCTTTGGCGGGACTGCGGTAGGCGATGGTGTGATCAACATCGATGCGGCGGCTCACCGCGGCGGCGTAGGGAAACACGTCGGCGGGGTAGCGGAGCTGTAGCTGTTCGCGGAGTCGGGCAGGGATTTCGTAGCTGTCCACTGGGACGTGTCCGGCAGGCAGGTCGATGACCGGTTTCAGGCTGATGCCGCATCGGTTGCCGAGCAGGAAGCGCAGCCGACGTAGGAGCACGGGGCCGACCTCTTCGACCCGAACGACGCCGCCACCGTCGGCGCTGAGAGCTTCCTCACTGACATGGACATAGATCACCGCGCGCGGTCGCGCCCGATTCGGATCAAACGGTGGCGGTGTCAGCTGAAGCGACCTGTGAGTGCCCTCCGCGGCCCGCGGCATCTGCTCGGTCGGATCAGCTCTCTCGGCGCGCTGCTCGTTCGGCACGACCTGCTGATCGGCCGGCTGAGCCTGCTGCTCAGTGTCTTGGTCGGCGATCTCGACGGACCCCTCGACATCGCCGTTTTCAGGGTCGCAGGGAGGATCGGCGGGTTCGGCGGATCCGTCCCAGTCGTCGTCTTGGTGTTGACACAGCAGGTCGAGAGCATGTGCGGGTTGGGCGAGGATGCCGATGGCTTTGGAGCGGCGCACCTCGACAGGGTCGGAGTCGCCTTGCCGGGCCAAGATGTCGGCGATCCGGTCGATGGTGGCCTTGAACCAGATCGCATCACCCGCATTCGCGCGGGCGATAATCAGCTTCAAGCCGTGCTCGCTGCTACGGCCGAGCCGCACGAACCGCTGCTGGGCAGCGAGAGCGGCTTGCTGTTCGGCGCCGACCGGATCGGCTTCCATGATCTTCGCGTCCAGCAAGGTTTGTAGGCGCCCCCAGGACACCGCACCCAACGAGGAGGCGAGTTGGGTGTCGACCCAGCCAGCCTGCTCAGCGGTGAGATGGCGGGTAGCGGTGGCGACATGGCGGGCCTGGTACGCCGGCACCTGCCCAGCTTCGGCGGCTGCCCAGATCAACCGGAGGCGATGCCGCAGATCCAATGCGTCGCCGATGAGTCGGCAGGCTGCCCCATCGGAGATGCGCAGCACACAGCCCAGTTCGGCGGGAGCGAAGCCGGCAACGGTCGGGGTTCCCTCCCCGCCCAACCGGACCGGGTGTTCGATACCGGGCAGCCGGCTCTGCGCGATGGCGTCGCCAGGATGCAGGTCCGCCCAATGTGCAGCGATGCAGAGGCGGCGGGTTTCGGCGGTGATCAAGGCGTGCTCGTTGGCCTCTGCGGCAGCCAGGGTTGCGGCCGCATCCAGCTCCACCAGATCATTTTCGAACACGCTTTCAATATAAGGGGGAAGGCTGACACTCCACCGGCCATTTCAACGCGCCGCAAGCAACGGACAACACCCCACGCATTCAGACAACACTGGTGAGATGAGCAGCCGTAAGAATCATTAGAAGCTTGATGATGAGGATGAATCGCGACTCCTAGGATCGTGCTAACGATGAGCTCCGCACGAGGGCCATCAGATGAAGGAGAGCTCATGGCCGACGATGACGAGCGCCTTGCCGAAAAGACCGAATTGACTTACGAAGAAGCGCTCGCGCTCAAGAAGGAAATGGTCAAGCGCCTAGAGGTCGACGAGACGCTTGCCGACCTGGTGCATCCCGCGACGGGATGGCGTGTCGCAACGCGGATGACCAAGTCCGAAGCTGTCAATTTCTTGAACGAACCGCCGCCGACGCCGCCGGGAGAGGCGAGCGTGACGAATCGCCCTGACGGAACAGTCGATATCTACTGGTACGGGCGCCCCAGCAGTTTGTAGCCTCGCCCGAACCAGAGAGCAGGATCAGGCGGCGCCAACTCGGACCGCGCTGACAGCCACGGTTGCACGTCGTCAGTGGGCTGCGTGAAATCGCCGACGGTGATACTTGGGCTGCTCAATCTCGTCGACGACCGCCTTCGCCAGGTCGGCGCCTGAGATATGGGATTCACCTTTCTCGTCGGTCAGCAATACATCGTCACTAATGCGGTAGTCACCGGTGACTTGCTGGGGGTACCAGGCACCGAAGGTGGCGGCTGGACTGACGTAGAACCAGTCGAGCGTCTCAGGGGACTCCTGGAGCGCCTCCAATAGCGCGAGTCCGGTCTTGATCTCCGGTAAGACCTCGGGCTCCGGCTCACTGACGTCAAAGAACCGCGGGCCTCCCTCGGAGACCAGCACCGACGACACGCCGCCGAGTACTCCGAGTCGTACGCCCGAGTCGTCGGCGAGCCGGATCAGTTGGTCGACGATCTCCTCCACGCGCCCCTCCATGTCACCACGCGGGGAAATGGTCTCGAAGACAACATCGGCATTCTCTACCGTCGTCGCCAAGAGCTCGGGGTCCAGAAGTGAGCCATTGACGTACGCCACGCCGTCCACCGGTTCGCTCGGCGACCGCCGGCTATATGACGTGACCTCATGGCCTCTGCCGGCAGCCTCGCGGACCACCGCCTCGCCCGCAAAGCCAGTTCCACCCAGGACCTTGATCCGTGCCATCTGTTCTCCTTCTTGATCGCCCGTAACACGAGGACGCCCGTACGGGGGCCTGCCCGAAGGTTTACGGACGAATTGTTATCGCTGCGCAATCTCAAAACTGAACCTGCCTAACGGTTCGGCTGATTACGGCAGTCGCGCCTCGTCTTTGGTTACGTTGACGATTCTTATTCATGCCGCTATCCGGGTTCGGCGCGGACGGTCAATCCTCGGGGGTCGTATGCGCATTCGCGCCCTTCTCGTCGCCTGTCTCGTGGTTATCGCGAGCCTTATTGCCTTACCGGCCGATGCAGCCGGCAGCATCCAATTTCGGAAAATTCGGTACGACTCGCCAGGTACCGACCGGGGTGGCAAAACTAGCTTGAACGCCGAGTACGTGGTGATCAAGAACACGGGGTCAACCACCCGGAGCTTGACAGGATGGACAGTCCGCGACAAAGCGCATCACGTCTACACCTTTCCCAGCTTCACATTAAAGCCTGGAAAGAGCGTCAAGCTGCATAGCGGAAAAGGCAGTGACACCAGCAGCAATCTCTACTGGGATCGCGGCTGGTACGTCTGGAACAACGACGGCGATAAGGCCATCTTGCGCAGTAGCAGCCGCACACTCAAAGACACCTGCACCTGGGGAGACGGCATCGGCTACAAGAACTGCTGATCCGACCTGGCGGCCGCGCACTCAGCCCTACAGCTCGGGATCCAGCTCGTTGATCTTGACAAGCAGGCCGTCGGGGGAGGCAACTTGTAGCTGGCGGCCAAAGCCCTAGTCCGAGGTCGGGGAGACGATCTGCACGCCAGCCGACCGAAGCTGCCCCTCTAGCTCGCTCAGCGGTTCCGGAGCTGACGAAGTTGAGAAGATATCTAGAGGAGCCTGAAACTTTGAATTGTTCCTACGACCGCTTCGATGCTCGACAGGAGGGTAGTTCCATCCGGAAGGAGCCGTGCGCCAATGAGTGAGTGGACGACCGAAGAGTTAAGCAAGATCGAAACAGCCGAGGAGCTGAATATCGCGTCCATGCAACGCGACGGCACGCTCCGCAAGCCGGTCACGATTTGGGTCGTACGGCATGGCGACCAGATTTACGTGAGGTCGGTGGGCGGCCCGAACGGCGGCTGGTTTCGTGGCACCCAGACGCGCCATCGCGGCCACATTCGAGCGGGCGGTGTGGCTAAGGACGTCAGCTTCGTATCCGTCGACGCCGCTGACGTAGGGGAGGAGATCGATGCGGCGTACCGCGCCAAATACCGCCGCTACCCAGCAGGCATCATCAATTCCGTCCTGACCCCGCAGGCGCGCGCCGCGACGCTCGAACTGGTGCCCAACGATCAATGACCAGCCAGCGTGAGGACGAGGGCGCAGCAGAGCCGGTCGCCGCTGAAACCTCAGTTGGTGGGACCAGCGCTGGGGAGTCCTCACCCTGGGCACCGTTCAGGCAGCGCGCCTTTCGCTGGCTCTGGATCGGAGTATTTCTCGGCTACTTCGGCACTTGGATGCAGACCGTTGGCGCCCAATGGCTGGTGGTGGATGCTCCGAATGCTGCCACGCTGGTCTCCCTGGTCCAGGCCGCGAACACCCTTCCCGTCATGCTGTTGGCGCTCCCCGGGGGAGTGCTAGCCGACTCGTTTGATCGGCGCTGGCTACTGTTTACGGTTCAGGTCTATTTCTTTGTCGTCGGGATTTCCTTGGCAGTATTAACGGCTCTCGGATTCATGCCGCCGTCTTTGCTCATTGCCTTTACTTTCGCGCTTGCCATGGGCGCGGCAGTGCAGCTCCCGACCTGGCAGAGCACCATTCCCGATCTTGTGCCGAGGAGCCAGTTGCGCGCGGCAACAAGGTTAGAAGGGGTCAGCATCAACCTGGCCCGTTCTGCCGGGCCGGCGCTGGCCGGATTAGTGATCGCAGGCTTTGGCGTGGCGGCCGTGTTCGCGCTGAATGCCCTCTCAGTGGTCTTCCTCGCCATCGCCCTGCTCTTGTGGCGCCGCCGGCCAGGATCCGAAGGTCAGCGAGAGCGATTCATCCCAGCACTCCGCGCCGGCGGGCGCTACGTCTCGCACAGCCCGGTGGTACGCCGCCTGCTGCTCAGGGCGATGTTCTTCGTGATGCCCGGTATGGCCCTGTGGGCACTGTTACCGCTGATCGCCAATCGACGATTGGGACTGGGACCTGCCGGATATGGCGCCCTATTCGGCGCGATGGGAGTCGGTGCAATTCTCGCCGTTCTGATCCTTGGCCGGCTGAGGAGCCGGCTGACGACCAACGGCCTACTTACCCCAGCCGCGCTGATCTTTTCCGCGGCTTTGGTGATCATCGTGCTCGTCTCGAACTTCTTTGCCGCGCTCGTCACTCTGGTTTTCGCCGGGCTGGCCTGGACGGCGGTGATTTCCACGCTGAACGCTGAACTGCAGCTGTTCTTGCCGGTGTGGGTCCGGGCTCGCGGCCTCGCCATCTACATGATCACCTTTACCGGCTCGATGACCGTCGGATCGCTGATCTGGGGGTTGATAGCACAGAGCGTCGGCCTCCAAGTGACCTTTTTCGTCGCGGCCGCCGTGATGGTGGCTGGGGTGGTGGCTGGACTGTTCCGGCGAGTCCCGGAGATCGCCCATCTGGACCGTGAGCCAGCCATTTATTGGCCGGAGCCACGGCTGGCTTTCGATCCCGAGCCGAACGGCGGCGCCGTGCTGGTGACCGTCGAGTACACGATCGCCGCGGACCGTGAGCAGGCCTTCCTCGAGGCGATGGAGCACCTTGGTCAGTCTCGGCGCAGAACCGGCGCTACTCGGTGGGAGCTCTATCGGGACGGTGATCACCCCAACAGGTTCGTCGAACTGTTCAGCGTGCCCTCATGGCAGGAGCACGTGCGCCAGCATGAGGGGCGCATGACAGGCACGGACCAAGACATTGAAGAGGCCGCACTGGCGATGTCTGATCCGCCGCCAAAGGCCGAGCACTTACTTCCCCCGTAGCGCCCTTCGACAAACTCAGGGCACAGGCCGACAAACTCAGGCCACTGGCTCCTTGCGAGCGGTGATCGTCCGCAGCCAGGAGAGATTGGTCGGCCTGCCGGTGACAGCGGTAAAGCCGGCGGCATCGACGAGCTGGTGGGCCCTCTCGGCCATGTGTTCGGGAGCGGATGGACGAAGCCATCGCAGCAGCGCATGCGGTCCGTGGCCCTGATCGAACTCGGCGATCAGCAGTCTGCCATCCGGCTTGAGCACCCGATGCATCTCCTGCACGGCGGATTGTTGATCATCTTCGGCGACGTGGTGCAGGGCAAGTGTGCAGGCGACGGCGTCGAACGTGGCATTGGGAAAGGGGAGTCGCTGCGCGAAAGCCACCTGAAAAGCGGCCGGGACCTGCTGCTTGCGCGCTCTGGAGGTCGCACGCTTGATCATCTCAGGGGCCGGATCGATGCCGGCGACTGATCCGGTGGGTGCTACCCGCCCGGCGAACGTCATCGCCAAGCGACCGGTGCCGCATCCCACATCGAGAACCCGATCACCGGCGTGCAGTCCAAGATCACCGGCAAAGCTCTCGCGGAGGCGCCTGCCACGTCGGCCGAACAAACCGTTCACCAGGTCGTATGCCCGCGCCCAGTGAATGAGGCGGTCATGGCTGTGATTCATCAGGTACGGGATTCGCTCATCGTAGGTGGGAAAACTAGGTGGTTTTGCGGATGTTGAGCCTACCGGTGACTCCTAACGTGCGGTTGAGGACCAGTACCGCATAGGAGGTTGGGTATGAACGAGCCGGACTGGAAGGGAGCGCTCGGCGAAGCCTTCGAGGAGGCGCTTGCTTATCTACAAGACCTGCCTGCGCGTCCGATCCCGAGTTATGTCGACCTCTCGACGCTTCGAGCGGCTTTGGGTGGCACCGTGCCAGAACGGCCAGTGGATCCCCGAGAGGTAGTGACTGATCTTGTCGCAGCTGCGGATCCAGGAGTGGTCGCCTCCGGCAGCGGGCGATTCTTTGGCTTTGTCGTTGGCGGCGCCAACCCAGCGGCACTAGCAGCCGACTGGCTGACGTCGGCCTGGGACCAGAATGCTGGCCTCTACGTTCTGGGCCCGGCGGCGAGCGTCGTGGAAGAAGTAGCGGGGGAGTGGCTGGCTGAGTTGTTCGGCTTGCCGGCGGGAGTGTCGGTCGGCTTTGTGACGGGCGGGCAGATGGCCAATTTCACCGCTCTGGCCGGCGGTCTGCACGACGTCTTGCGTCGGGCCGGGTGGAACCTGGCCGCTGGAGGATTGTGGGGCGCACCACGAGTACGGATTCTTGCCAGCGCGGGTCGCCACGGGACCATCGACCGGGCACTTCGTTTCCTCGGTGTTGGTACGGAAGCAATCGTCGAAGTCGACGCCGACGAGCAGGGCCGAATGCGACCAGCGTCATTGGCCGTAGCGCTGGACCAAACCAGCGGGCCGGCGATCGTCTGCGCCCAGGTGGGCAATGTGAACAGTGGTGCGATCGACCCCGTTGCAGAAATCTGCGCGCTGGCGCACGAACACGATGCCTGGGTGCACGTGGACGGCGCGTTCGGACTCTGGGCAGCCGCCAGCCCGGAACTGCGACCGCTAGTCGCCGGGATGGAATTGGCCGATTCATGGGCCACCGATGCACACAAGTGGCTGAATGTTCCGTACGACTCCGGGTTGGTCTTCTGCGCGCATCCCGACGCACATCGAGCGGCGATGGGAATCCGAGCTGGATACCTCATGCACAGCGCCGGCGGTGAACGCGATGCTTTGGATTACGGGCCGGAGCACTCTCGGCGGGCCCGCGGGTTTGCGATTTACGCGGCGATCCGGGCACTGGGCAGCGAGGGTATTGCGGAGCTAGTGGAGCGGTGCGCTGCGCTAGCCCGCCGCTTCGCCGTACGACTGGCCGGCGCCGAAGGGGTCGAAGTGCTCAACGAGGTGGTGCTCAACCAGGTGTTGGTGCGCTTTCTGGCAACCGACGGTGATCATGATGCCCGGACTCGCCGGGTGATCGAGCGCGTACAGCGCGACGGTACGTGCTGGATGAGCGGTACGACCTGGCGCGGCCAGGCGGCCATGCGCATCTCGGTCTCCAACTGGTCCACCGATGAGGCCGACGTGGATCGGTCGGTGGCGGCGATCCTGCGTTGCGCCGCAGAATGAGGCGTGGACCCAGAGTTGATCGGTGAAGAGTTGATCGGCAGGGAGCTCGAGCAGGCGCAGCTCAACACCTGGCTGGGCGAGGCCGCCTCCGGCCACGGGTCGGTGATCTTGCTCGCCGGTGAGGTGGGGGTCGGCAAGACTACCTTGGCGCAGCGCACTCTGGACGGCTCGGATCTTCAAACGTTGGAGGGCGTGGCCGTACAAGGCGGCACCTCTGCATTCGGACCGATTGTCGAGGCCCTGCGGTCCTATCTCCGCGCAGCGGGCGAGGAGCCGCTCACCGATGGGCCGCTCGCTGCGCACCTGGCCATGCTGCTGCCCGAGCTTGGTCCGCCGGCTCCGACCAGTGATCGCGCGACGCTTTTCGAGGCCATTCGGCAAGCCCTAGTCGCTATCGCTCGGTGCCGCCCCACCGCGCTGTTTCTGGATGATCTTCAATGGGCGGACGATGCCACGCCGGAGCTATTGGGTGCATTGGCGCGTTCGGTGGACTCCGAACCACTGGTGCTGCTTGGCGCGTTCCGAAGCGATGAGTTGCCGCGTGGGCATGCGATCCGGCGGTTGCGCAGCGAGCTGCGTCGCGCGGGCAGGCTGCGTCAGATCACGCTCGAACCGCTCGGTGCCGAGCCCAGCGCCGCACTCCTGGAGCAGACCCTCGGGACAGTCGCGGCGTCATTGCGCCAGGAAGTCTTCGACCGGACGGATGGAGTTCCCTTCTTCGTACGTGAGCTGGGTTCGGCACTGGCAGCGAGCGGCCGCCTGGTACCGAGCGCAGCCGGGCTGGAGTTGCTCAAGGGTGAGGATTTTCCGCTGCCGGACGGCGTCCGTGACGCTGTGCTGCTGCGGGCAGCTGGCCTGTCCGACCACGCTCGCGATGCCATCAGCACCGCCGCCGTGGCCGGCCAGATGTTTGATCCTGAGTTGGTCATGGCAGTTGCCGGATTGTCGGAGTGGCCCGACGAGTTGTTGCGCCGCGGCATGGTGATCGAGGCCGATGCCGGACGCATGGCATTTCGGCATGCCTTGGTGCGCGACGCCTTCTACGGCGAGATCCCATGGACTCGGCGGGTCGCACTGCACCGGGCGGTGGCCGAGCGGCTCGAAGGTGCCCGGGCCGCTCCCGTTCTCGTCGCTGAGCACTGGGTGCGGGGACGGCGGCCGGAGCCTGCGCGCGCCGCATTGCTCGCGGCCGCGGAGGCATCGGGTGCCGTACATGCTTATCGCGATGCCGAGCGTGCCGTCCGGCGTGCTTTGGAGCTATGGCCCGATGGGTACGAGGAGGCTGGCCGCCTCGACGTACTGGAGCGTCTGGCCGGTTATGCCGAGCTGGCTGGCGACTTGGCCGAAGCCGTCCCGACCTGGCGTGAGGTTGCCGACGGACGGCGGCGGGACGGTGATCTTTCGCGGCTAGGAATCGCTCATCGCCGGCTGGCCGCGGTGCTCGAGCTGCAGGGCCGCTGGCAAGAAGCGCTGGCCAGCCGGGAGCAGGCTGCCGTGGCCTTTACTGCGGCGGGACAGCCTGCGGACGCGGCCGCGGAACGGTTGGCCTCGGCAGCTCATCTCCGATCGGCAGGCAGCTTTCGTGCCGCCATCGCCTTGCTCCAGATTGCCGGCGCGCAAGCGCGGGAGGCGGGCCGGGTCGACCTTCAGGCCCGGATCATGGGGCATGAGGGAAATGCCCGGGCCCGCATGGGCGAAGGTCCTGCAGCGGTGGATCTGACCAGGTCCGGACTGGCCTTGGCTTTGGAACATGGTCTGACCGGACCGGCCGCCGAGATCTACCAGCGACTAGCCGACGCACTCGAGCACACCGGGGACTACACGGCGGCCAAGGAAACCTACGACGAGGCATTCAGCTTCTGTGCCGCCAATGAGCTCCAGCCAACCGCGCAACTCTGTCTGGCCTGTCTGACTGCCGTCTTGCGCCAGTCGGGGGACTGGGAGCGCGCAGTCGCGCTCTGCCGCCAAGTCATCGCCTCAGGCGATGCGACGCCGCATGCCAGTGCTGTCGCTACGGGCATACTCGGCTCGATTCTCGGCTTTCGCGGGCAGACCAAACGAGCTCGGCCATTACTGCTCGAATCCTTGACAACGGGCCGGCGCATCGAGCTGGCCGCGATGGAGCTGATGTCCATCTGGGGGCTCGCCATCGTTGACGAAGTCGACGGAAACCTGGAGTCGGCGGCGAGCCAGTGCTGGTCGATCGTGGAGCGATGGAAGCAGACAGAGGATCGTCATTACGCGATCTCGCCGCTGCGTTGGGCAACCACATTCTTCGCTGCTGCGGGCGACAACACTGGGGCGCGAACATGCGCCGCCGCACTGGCCGAGATTGTCACCGACTCCGGTCAGGACGAGTCGATGTCGGCGTTGTCGCATGCGCTGGGAGAGACAGCGCTGTTGGACGGCAGCGCGGAACAGGCGGCCGGACATTTCGCCCGAGCGCTGGTGCTGCTCGAGGGCGTCGATGCTCCCTTCGATCGTGCCGAGTCCCAGCGCCGCGCTGCAGCTGCCCTGGCCCTACTCGGTCGGCGGGAGGAGGCTGTCGAGCAGCTGATTGCCGCCCACCGCACTGCCCGGCGGCTGGGCGCAAAGCCGACGGTGGAACGTATAGCGAATAGCCTCAGGGCATTGGGCGAACAGGCCGAGCGCCGTCTCGGGCCGAGGGCATTCGCCAAGACCACGAGCGGAAGCCTGACGCGGCGGGAGATCGAGGTCGTGCGGCTGGTGGCTACCGGACACACCAGTCGAGAGATTGCGCGCGAGCTGTTCCTCAGCCCCCGTACGGTGGAATCACACGTCGCCAGCATCCTGCTGAAACTTGATTGCCGCTCGCGCGCCGATGCGGCTCGGCGCGCAAGCGAGCTTGGTCTGCTCGGGGTGTCCTAGCCAACGGCTAGCGTGGGTCCGTGCGGTTGGCTACCTGGAATGTGAACTCGATCAAGCAACGCGTGCCGCGGTTGCTCCCGTGGTTGGACCAGCGGCGACCCGATGTGGTGTGTCTTCAGGAGACCAAGCTCGCCGACGAAGCCTTCATGGATCTGCTGGGCGAGCAGCTGGCGAGCCGCGGCTACGAGCTTGCCTTGCACGGTGAAGTGCAGTGGAACGGCGTAGCGATCCTGTCCAAGGTCGGTTTGGACGATGTGGTGCCTGGCGTCGCCGGCGCGCCTGGATTTCCACTGCCTGAGGCGCGCGCGGTGTCAGCGACCTGCGGCGGCATCAGGGTGACCTCGGTATACGTGCCGAATGGCCGGGTCCCGGACTCGGACCACTACCGATACAAGCTGGAGTGGCTGGCCGCATTGGCCGAGCAGGTTCGCAGTGGTCCTTCGGAGGCCGTGGTGTGCGGCGACATGAATATTGCACCGACCGACGAGGACGTGTTCGATCCGGAGGCGTACATCGGTCAGACCCATGTCACAGCGCCAGAGCGCGAGGCCTTGGCGCAGCTGCAGGCAGTCGGGCTGCGTGACGTCGTCAGAGATCGCTGGCCTGAGAAGAGAGTGTTCACCTACTGGGACTACCGCGCCGGAATGTTCCACCAGGACTTAGGCATGCGCATCGATCTGGTGCTTGCCACGGCTGCGGTCTCCGATCGAGTGCGTGCGGCGTGGGTGGACCGGCAGGCGCGTAAGGGTTCCGGACCGAGCGACCATGCCCCGGTGATGGTCGACCTGGATGAGGCTCCCGACGGCGACATTGGCCCAGTCGTTCCGCCGCCGTCAGCGC
>Ga0307308_10000772_pt1 | contig 11997 bp, 12 predicted proteins | sample ER_DNA_195_FD_194501 | JGI IMG/M metagenome (GOLD analysis project Ga0307308, IMG submission 194501) | Bulk soil microbial communities from the East River watershed near Crested Butte, Colorado, United States - ER_DNA_195 | ecosystem: Environmental > Terrestrial > Soil > Floodplain | place...
GCCGGCAGGGATCCCCGTGGTGGAGACCTTGGTTCCGTTCGACGCGAGACACGAGACGAGCACGTCACCGGCCACCGTGCCCGCCGGCTTGGCGATGTTGATCGACGATGTCGCGGTGGTGTTCACTGTCGAACTGATGCTCTGGCGCGTGATCGACGCCGGGGCATTCACCGTGATATAGCCTGCCGCGGTCGCCGTGTCGCTGCCCACACTGTTCGAGACCGTCAGTGACACCGTGTATGTGCCGGCCGCGGCATATGACTTCGATGGATTCTGGGCCGTCGACGACGTTCCGTCGCCGAAGCTCCACGACCAGCTCGTAGGACTACCGGTTGAGGTGTCCGTGAAGCTCACAGCGAGCGGGGCCGTTCCAGAGGTCGGTGCGCCCGTGAAGGCTGCGACGGGCGCGACGGGCGGCGGAGTCGGCGTCGCCGTTGGAGTGGGCGTTGGGGCGGGGGTCGGCGTGGGCTCAGGCGTGGGCGTTGGCTCAGGCGTGGCAGTGGGTGTGGGCGTAGGCTCAGGCGTGGCAGTGGGCGTGGGAGTTGGCGTCGGCGTGGGTGTGGGCGTGGGTGTCGGAGTTGGCGTCGGCCCTTGCCCGATCGGGAAGAACGCGTGCCAGTAGCGCTTGGTGCTGCTGTTCCTGGCGAGGATCGCGATGCCCGTCTGGCTCGAGACGTTCTGCTTCGTCGACGTGACGTTGTGGACAACGGGCGAGTCGGCGTCTCGGATCACTGTCGTGCCGGTTCCGACCGGGAATGCGATCGCATCGAGCGGCGACGTCTTGGTCTGGATCTCCCCGCCCGATGAGTTGCAGTCGAACGATGGCGGCCCGGGCGCGGTGAAATAAGCATGGAGCAGGCGATTTTCCTCGTCGATCAGGACGATGACCCGGTTCGGACAGTTGGACACCCTTGAGATCGGGTAGCTCCCCCAGTCGCCGCTGAACGGATCGCGCACGAGCAACATGATCTGGGGCTGGGCGTCGTTCGTGAACGACGTCTTGACGGCCGCATACACGCGGCCCGCGTTGTCCGTCGCGAGCGTCTTGAGATTCATGTGATCGTCCGCGGTGTTCGGACCTTGAATGGCCGTCCGCGCGGCAGTCCACGTCGTGTCGGGGTCACCGTCGAGATGAACGCTGAACCACATCCCGTCGTGCGCGGTTGCCTGGTTACTCCACATGATCCCGATGCGATCGCCATTGAAGGCGACGACGGCCGAGTTGTCGTCAATGGTCAAGTTCGTAGCCGTGGCGATCGGGAGCGCGAAAGGCGTGCCCCATACCCGATCGTCGCCGTTCACGGTGTGATTGACGAAGATCGTGCTGTTCTGGGACCAGGTGGCCCAAATCGTGCCCGTCGAGTCCTTGTCGATGACCAGGGTCTCTGTCCGCATGTTGTTGATTTGGGCGGGGAAGCCGGAATCGAGCGAGTACGTCTTGGTCGCGCTGTTATAGCTGAAGCGGTAGAGGTAGCTCGGGAAGCCGGTCTGTGCGTTCTGCTCGTCATCCACGAAGCGGTGCGACGCTACGTAGAGCTTCGTGCCATCCCAGAGCACGTCGGCGTGCGTGTCGGGGCGGGTGTCGAGCGGCACCCCGGTGTTGATCCATGCTTGCGTCGACACGTCGAGCCGGAAGATGTGGAAGTCTCCGGTGACGACATCCCACATGCTTGCCCACCACGAGCCATCGTTGAACCAGAGGAGGCTCTCGGCCCTCTTGGTGCCCGTTGGGTCCTGTGTCCCACTGAACGACTGGTCCAGGTACCCGATGTCGCCGGTATCGGCGGCCGCCGGCGAGGGACGGACGAATGAAGCGTCAAAGAGGAGGACGGCGACGACCGCGGCCAGCACCAGGAGACGCCGAATCACCGGCCGATTTCGTCCCAGCCGAGACGAACTCCTCCAATCCATACCGACACCCGCCTGACATCCCCGGCTCCACTAATCCTCGTCCGCTGGTCCGCCCTGTCAAGCCCGAACTTGACTCGTGGCCGGTCAACTCGGCCACCGCCCGCTTCGTGGCAAGCCAACGTGGGTAAAGCGGCCCGCTCCGAGGTGTCCGAGGGCCACGTCCCATGTCGGGTACCTGACGAGCAACATCAAACGACTCAGTTCCCGGACAGGTCCCGGTCCTCCATCTCCCACGCGTGATCGAGCATGTGCCAGGCGCAGCGCCGGATCAGGAACTGGACCGTCCACCACTTCCCCGCCGATGGGCCGCTGGCGTTGAAGTCGCGGATCGCCGCACAGAACGCTTCGCGGTGGGCCCGGAGAGCGTCCGGGTCCAGCCGCGCTTCGAGCGGCGTGCGCACCCCGACCTTCGTCGCGTGCTCCGCGATCTCGGCGCCGTTGACGTGGCGGACGATCTCGTCCCGTTCGCGTCCTCCGCCACGCGGACCCTTTCTCAGCTCCGGCGAGACGCGCGAGGCGACCTCATCGAAGGTGGCCCAGGAGGCCCGGAGCAGGGCGATCTTCCGTTCGCACGCGGCCGCGCTCATCTGCTCCAGTTCGGGTTCGGCCGCCCTGCCCGAGACCCCGTAGTAGTCGGTCATGCCGTTGCCCTCGAGCCGCTCGACGACGGTCAGCACGCCCGTCGCGTCGAACTCCTCGGCCAGGCCGGCCAGCGCTGCCACCTTCGCGTAGCGCGGTCGATAGGCGTCGAGCACCCGGAGCGCGTCCTCCTCGGTCTTCGCGCTCCTGTCCCAGCCGGGCCAGTCGAACGCCGAGGCCACGACCCTCTTCTTCTTGCCCAGTTCGACCATCACCCGGATCGAGTCGTCCATGGCGCCACCTTACCGGGGCTACGGCACGATAGTTTCGCGAACTCTCGGGGTCAGTTCGCAGAGCGGAGCGCGAAGGGCATCTCGGTCGAACGGCTAGCGCCAGCCGAGCTCCGGGGCCACGTACTTGAGGATGCTCTCGACGGCGTGGGCGTTGTACTCGACGCCGAGCTGATTCGGGACGGTCAGCAGCAGCGTATCGGCGGCCTGGATCGCCGTGTCCCTGGCGAGCTCCTTGACGAGCACGTCGGGCTCCGCGGCGTACGAGCGCCCGAAGATCGCCTTCGTCTGTGCGTCGATGTAGCCGACCTGATCCGCCTCCTGGTTGCCGCGTCCGAAGAAGGCGCGGTCTCGATCGTCGACCAGCGCGAAGATGCTGCGACTGACCGACACCCGCGGCTCGCGCTGGTGCCCAGCCGCGGCCCAGGCCTCACGGAACAGTCGGATCTGCTCCGCCTGGAGCTCGTGGAACGGCACGCCGGCGTCCTCGGTCAGCAGCGTCGACGACATCAGATTCATGCCCTGCTGCCCGGTCCATTCGGCGGTCGCGCGCGATCCGGCGCCCCACCAGATGCGGTCGCGCAGGCCGGGCGAATGCGGCTCGGGGCGAAGCAGCCCGGGCGGGTTCGGGAACATCGGGGAAGGGCTCGGCTCGGCGAACCCGACACCGGACAGGGCCTCGAGGAAGGCCTCGGTGTGTTGGCGGGCCATGTCGGCGTCCGTCCCGCCCTCGGGTGGCACGTATCCGAAATAGCGGAAGCCATCGATGACCTGCTCGGGCGAACCGCGGCTGATCCCGAGCTGGAGGCGACCGCCCGCGATGAGGTCGGCGGCCCCGGCATCCTCGATCATGTAGAGCGGGTTCTCGTAGCGCATGTCGATGACGGCCGTCCCGATCTCGATGCGCTTGGTCCGGGCGCCGATCGCCGCCAGCAGCGGGAACGGCGACGCCAGCTGCTGGGCGAAGTGGTGGACCCGGAAGTAGGCGCCGTCCGCACCCAGGTCCTCGACGGCCTCGGCGAGCTCGATCGACTGGATGAGGGCATCCGACCCGGACCGGACCTGCGAGTAGGGCGAGGCCGACCAATGCCCGAACGAGAGGAACCCGATCTTCTTCACCCGGCGATTCTAGTGGCACAATCCGCCCGTCAGGCCATGGGACCTGTTGCCACAGCCTGAAGTCCAGATGTCGGCGATTCCCGACTTGCCGGGTCCGTGGCGGCCACAGGGAGCGTGCCGTGTCAGCAGTCGAACGCGAACCAGCACAACGCGTTGCGCAGCCGCTGGTCGTCGAGCACAAGGTCTCGGATCTCGTGGGGGAGTTGGGCGCGCTGCCACTGGCACTCCAGGCGGCCAGCCGCCTCGCGCTCGCCTTCAGGCACTGACGCCCGCGCCGCCCTGATCGCGTAGGCCGCGGCACCGAGCTCGTGGGCCGCCACATGGCCCACCGCCGCGGCCTGGCCGGCAGCGTACGCGGCATGCCGTGCTGCCCCACGCAGGTCTCTGGCCGCGGCGTTGGCATGGCCGGCCGCGGTGCGGGCCTCCCACCACGTGATCTCACCCCGCGCCCAGGCACGCCCGAGCTCGATCGCCCGACGTGGACGGTCGTCTTCCGGCCGTGCCTGCTCGAAGTGGTGCAGCACGTGCTCTGCGCAGTCAGCCGCCCACATTGCGAGAAGATGATGATCGTCGTCTGGGAGGGTCCCGCCGCGACGCACGGTGATGAACCGCGGATCCCGGATCTTGGGGAGGATCACCAGTTTGCCCATCTCGCTCTTGTGTCCGCCAGGGGTAGCGGGAAGCGATGCTTCACCTCAAAGACAGCGCCAGCGATATCGGACCCGGCTGACGGTCAGGGGGCGAACGGGACGCCGGAGGCTCAGGCTGCGCGCGCGTGGCGCCCCCGGACGGACACGGGGACTCGGCACCCGCGCGGCCTCGCGACCCCCTTCGGTGGTACGCCACGGGATAGCCCAGGGGTACAGCCTCGGCTTTCGGCCGCCGATGAGCGAACGGGCCGTCCGGCGGTACTCCACCCGGAGCTGATTTGGCTCGTTCCTTGATTTCCTAGCCGACCAGAGGCCTGGCGCGTGGGCCGAGGATCCACCCAAGGTCAGAGGGCCGTTCGTCGGCGGCGTCGCTCCCTTGACGGCAAGGGCGAACGTTCCCCTGCTAGCCTGCATTGCTCACCTGCGCCGTGTGAACCGCCCGGCGCAGACACTCCGGGACGTCGGCCGCGTGGTATGGGCGCTCACTCGGCTCGATTCCGTCGAGGAATCCCTGGTACACGAGGGCGGCTCGGAGGGCCGCGATCGGTTCGATCAACTCGGCTGCCCGTGTCGAGTCGGCTCCCGGGTACTCTGCCTGCCAAGCCTCCAGGCAGGCGACCCGAACACGGTCGCGGCTGATTTCCGGTACGTGCCCGAGGAAACTGCCGGCGAGATCGAACAACGGGTGGCCGACCCCGGCGTCTCCCCAGTCGAGCAGCACAAGGCCGTCGTCACCGAAACGCCAATTCCCCGGATGGAAGTCGCCGCGGACGAGCGTTTCGGGCAGGCCGCAGACGGCGAGCGCGTCAAGCCGGCGCGGAAGATCGGCAAGAAGGGTGTCGAGTGTCGCCAGTTCTGCCGTGCTGAGGGTCAATCGGATCTCAGGGCGGCTGAGGAGCGCACCGAGACGCCAAGGCAGGGTGACCGCGCGATAGTCGGCCAAGCCTGCTGCCAGGAGTTCGTCGACCCGGCCAGCCCAGCGGACCTGGAGTGCGACCAGTCGCCGCACCATCTCGACCAGGCGCTCCACGGGCGCGTCGTATTGATCTTCACCAGCGACATCACCCAGCAGGACGGTTCTCGTCGCGGGGTTCGACTCGAGAACCGGCGGCACGAGCGTCGGGTCGTCTGTCGCAACCATGGCGATGATCGTCCCCTCGTGCACCATGAAGGGCGGGACACTCTTGCACCAGACATCGCCCCACGCCGTGGGCAGCCGCAGGACCGAAGAAAGGTTCCACGATTTGACCTGAGCCGCGGGACCCGTTCGCGGGCGCCCCGCGGCGGCAAGCACCGCATCGGCCCAGGAGAGCGTGGCCGCAACTCCACCTGGGTAAGCCCACGGCGCGCGGAGCGGTTGGTCTCCGCCAAGGATGCCTGAATCGCACGGCGCGAACACGACTGTTGGCGGCGGATCGCTCACCAGCTCCGCCAGGTAGACGACATTGCCTCCGGACATCGGGGTAGGACTGTCGGCAGACAACAGACGAAGGATCACCGTTTCGATGCCGAACGCCGCGCGAGCGCCTTCAACGACCGGCTCGACGTCGGACCACCACGGCCAGTCGACGATGAACTCAGGCAGGGCTCCGAGCAGCTCACCTGATCCCAAGCACACGATGAGGCGGATCTGTCGGGACACCCGAGAACGGTACCCCCGCGGATCAACGCGGCGCGAGCGGTTTGCCGACACTCAAGGGTTGGGTTGAGCATGGCGCCCCCGGACGGACTCGAACCGCCGACGCGCACCTTAGGACGGTGCCGCTCTATCCACTGAGCTACGGGGGCGCGGCCTGCATCGTACCCGGCAGCAACAAGCAACGGCCATGACGACCGACATCGTCAGACGCCCACGGAACCCGTTCCCCTCGACCGGCGTCACTGGCGACAAGGCCGTCGTTCCTCCCAACGGCGGCCTGTCTATTTCCCGGGCGAACCGATCTCGCCGACTACAATCGCGACGCCATGGCCGCCACTCCCCCACCCGACCTGATCCTCTATACGCGGCCTGGCTGCGGCCTGTGCGACGGCGCGCGAGACATCGTCCTCGACCTCTTGGCGCATCGCGCCGTGATGGGGCAACAGGTCCCGGAATTCGTCGAGCGCGACATCGAGACCGACCCGGCCTGGGAGCGCGCGTACTCCAGCGCGATCCCCGTCATCGAGCTCGGACCACGGCGCCTCGAACTCGCGACGAGCGCGGCCAGGCTGCGTCGGCTCCTCGCCGAGGTCCTGGATACGGCCCCCGCCGCCGCCCCGTGAGTGGCGGCACGGACCTGACGATCCTCGTCGCGCTCGCGGCCGGGGTCATCAGCTTCCTATCCCCGTGCGTGCTGCCTCTCGTGCCGGCCTACCTCGGCCAGCTCACCGCCATCGCGGTCGCTCGCGGTGACCCAGATGAGGCGGCCAGGGGCCCAAGTCGCTGGCTGGCCGTTCGCCACGCCCTCGCGTACGTGGCCGGGTTCGGGGCGGTGTTCACGCTGCTCGGGATCACCGCGACCTTCGCCGCCGGGCCGCTCGTCGATTTCCTGCCTGCCCTCCGCATCGTGGGCGGCGCGGCGCTCATCGTCCTCGGGCTGAACCTCGCCGGGATCCTGCGCATCCCCGCGCTCGAACGGACATGGCGGCCGCTCGACGCCGGCGCCGCCGGCAGCCTCGCGACGGCGACGGGCTCGATCGCGCTCGCCAGCCCTGGTGGGGGCGGCCCCACCCCAAGTCTCGGCGATCGACTCGGTGGCCGGCTCGTGAACGCCCGTAGCGGCTGGCTCGCCTCGTTCGGCCTGGGCGCCATCTTCGCCGTCGGCTGGACCCCGTGTATCGGCATCATCCTGGGCGGCATCCTGACGATGGCCGCCACCTCGGCGACCGTCGCGCAAGGGACGATCCTGCTAGTCGCCTACACGCTCGGCCTCGGGCTGCCGTTCATCGCGATCGCGCTCGCCTACGACCGCGCGCCGGCGCTGCTCCGACCGCTGGTGCGCCACGGCCGTGCCGTCTCGTTCGCCGGCGGACTGCTCGTCGCGCTGATCGGCGTCGCGATGGTCTTCGACTGGCTCGCCCTGCTGCCGCGCTACTTCACGTTCAACACGGCGATCTGAGCGGCCCGTGGCCGATCGACCCGAGTTCACCCACAAGCCCGAACGCCACGGCCTCGTCGGCCCGTTCAGCGGCCGCCAGCTCGGGCTCGCCGCCGGCGCGATCGTCATCGTCGTGATCCTGCTCGTCGCGATCACGACGCCGCTCGGGAACACCGCCGGCGGACCCGGTCCGATCGATCCGCGCGCGACCGCGTTCGTCATCGGGTCACCGCCGGCAGAAGGCCTTCGACCCGGCAGCGCGGCGCCCGAGCTGGCGACGACGCTCCCCGACGGCTCGACCTACCAGCTCCAGGACCTGGACGGTCGACCGATCCGCCTCAGCGACCTGCGGGGCCGGGTCGTCTGGCTGAATTTCTGGGCGACCTGGTGCCCGCCGTGCCAGCACGAAACCCCAATCCTGCGCGACCTGTCCCAGCGTTACCGGGGCCGCGGTCTCGAGATCGTCGGCATCAGCGTGCAGGAGACGTCGCCCGACGACATCCGCGCCTACGCCACCCGCTACCAGTTGCCCTACACGATCGGGTTCGATGGCTCCGGATACATCCTCCACGCCTATCGCGTCTACGCGCTGCCGACCCAGTTCTTCCTCGACACGAACGGGGTGATCCGGACCGTCGTCAACGGCCCGGTCGACCCGGCCGGAGCGGCGACGCTCATCGAGTCGCTGCTGCCCGCCACCGCTCCGTCGGCCGGACCCTCTGCCGGGCCTAGCGCGACCGCCTCCGCGTCACCGAGCGCGGCGCCCTGACGCTCTGAGGGCGTGTCTATGCTGGTTCAGCCCGCGCGGCTTTCTACACAGGCCCTAACTCAGGCGGAAGGTACGGCGCACTGTGAAATGAAACGCCTCGTCGGGTACCACCCAGGCGACCGTTTCGAGGAGGAAGCCCATCGCCTCGGGCTGCGGGACGTCCGCCCGTAAGGCCTCTTCGGGCGTAGTCCCGAACTCGGACAGCGTCAGATGGGGTACGATGTCGCTCGTGTGCGGCAGGTCGAGCCGAAACAGGCCGGTCGCCAGCAGGACGGTCCGCAGCTCGTAGAGGCCCTGGCTGGGCACGACTGGTAGATACACCACTGAGGATCCGCTGAACTGTGTCGGTCGATCGAGTTGCAGCCTCATCGAGGCTGCGCTGCGAACGGCCGTCCGGACGCGTTCCTCGTCGGCAGAGCTCGGCGCGGCGGCAAATGGCGGCGTCACGGTGATGTGCGCCCCGAACTGGCCTGCCGAGACCGGGTCGAGGCGCTCGCGGATCGGGTCCAGAATCGAGGCGAGCTCCTGTGGCGGCTCGATGAGCAGCATCCCGTACCGGTAGGCGCGCTGCCACGTCGGCCAACCGCCGCCCTTCGGGAAGTTCACGTGCGTAGCGTAGCGCGACAATTCCTATCCGGGCCCTGAGTCAGATGGGCTCGTAGCGGAACCGATCGCGGTCGCGCACGACCCGGCCCACCGGCCGCCCGGCCTCGTGCGAGAGGACGATCAACCAGCCCTCGTCGGCCGCCTGGGCGAACAGCTCGACCTTGCGGGCGACCGAGTCGAGCGGGAAATCGTCGAACGCGGTCACCCACCGGGGGTTGGCGGCCCACGGCCGCATGAACAGGTCGCCGAAGAACGCGAGCGTCTCTCCGGCCGGTCCGCCGCCCCGGACGACGACCGCCTGGTGCCCGGTCGAGTGCCCTCCGGTCGGCACGACCGACACGCCGGGCAGCAGCTCGCGCTCGCCCTCGGCCCAGCCCTCGGCGCCCCAATCGGCCACGAGTCGCAACTCCGGTTGGACGTACGAGGCAACGAGCCGCGGGTTGTCACCGAGCCCAACCTCCCATTCGGCCTTCTGGGCGACGATCTGCGCGCGCGGGAACGCACGCGCGCCGTCGGCGCGCAGGAGGCCTCCGGCGTGGTCGAAGTGGAGGTGGCTCATCGCGACGATGTCGACGCTGTCGGCCGCGAAACCGGCGGCCTCGAGCGCGGCCACGACCCACGGGCCCTCGTACGTGCGCATGGCCCGGGTCTTGGCATCGACCCGTTCGCCGATCCCGGTCTCGACGAGCACGCGGCCCGCCGGCGTCTCGATGAGCAGGCAGTTCAGCGCCTGGAGGAGCCGGCGCTTGTCGTCGACCTCGTCCGCGACGAGATCGCCCCACAGCACCCACGGCACCGGGCCGAAGAGTGTCCCCGCGTCCGAGCGGAACGTGCCGGCCTGGACGAGCGCGACCTGGACGCCACCGCCGAGGTCCCGCTGCCAGTCGACCGCGTCGTTGAGACCCACCGCCCTATTTGCGGGTGGTCTGCTCGCTCCGCCGCCCGTCCTCGAAGTCGCGGTGGAACGCGGAGGCCGTCGGTTCCGACTGGCCCTGGTACTTCGACCCGAGCTCGGGCGAGCCGTACGGCCGGTCAACCGGCGACGACATGCGGAAGAAGCTGATCTGCCCGATCCGCATCCCGTAGTAGAGGGCGATCGGCAGGTTGGCGACGTTCGAGAGCTCGAGCGTGAGGTTGCCCTTCCACCCGGGGTCGACGTAGCCGGCCGTCGAGTGGATGAGCAGGCCGAGGCGGCCCAGGGACGACTTACCCTCGAGCCGGGCGACGAGGTCGTTGGGCAGCTCGACCCACTCGAGCGTCTGCCCCAGCACGAACTCGCCGGGATGGAGGATGAACGGCTCGTCGTCGGCGACGGTGAGCAGCTCGGTCAGGTCCGGCTGGGGCGCGCGCACGTCGATGTACGGATAGCGGTTGTTACGGAATACCCGGAAGGCTCGATCGAGGTGGAGGTCGACCGACGAGGGCTGGAGGTCCTTGGCATCATACGGATCGATCCGGACCGCCCCATCCTCGAGCGCCGCCCGGATGTCGCGATCCGACAGGACGCTCAACGGAACACGCTCACTTGGCGAGGCCCCCGTTCCCCTTCTCCCCGTACAGCATGTCGACCTCGCGCTTGAGATCCTCGAGGTCCTCGAAGCTCTGGTAGACGCTGGCGAACCGGATGTAGGCGATGTGGTCGATGCCGCGGAGGGCGGCCATGGCGAGGGCGCCCACCCGCGACGAGGGTACCTCGCTGGAGCCCGCGGATCGCAGATCCGCCTCGATCCCGTCGGCCGCCTCCTCGGCGGCGTTCTCGGCTACCGGGCGGCGGGTCAGGGCCTTGCGCAGGCCGGCGGCCAGCTTGTCGCGGTCGAATTCCTGGCGTGTACCGTCGCGCTTGACGATGACCAGTCGGGCCGCCTCGATGCGTTCGTAGGTCGTGAACCGGGTCGCACAGGCATTGCACTCGCGTCGGCGGCGGATCGTCGCCGAATCATCGAGGTCGCGCGAGTCGACGACGCGGGTGTCTCGCTCGCCGCATTGGGGGCAGCGCATCGCTCTCCTGTTGGTGACACCACAAGGAGTAGTGGTGTGAGGCGAGCATACCACTACATGGTGTGGTCCGGGCCATCACGGCCTTGGGTCGCTGGCCACCTCGCTCGGGTCCTGGCCGCTCGGCGGGAGCGTGGCGGCGAGCGTCTCGGCCCGGGCGGCGTGGCGGGCGATCGCCTCACGAGCGTGGAGGAGGTTCAGGTATCCGCGCTTGATCGCTGTCTGGGCCTCGAGCTCGCGGCCGCGCCGGCGCACCTGGGCGAGGATGGTCGCCCCGTGATCGGCCATTTCCAACGCTCGGCCGGCGCGCTCGAGCTCGTCGACGAGGTCGTCGCGGATCTCATCGGCGGCGGGCGGCCCGTGCAGGGCGCGAGCTTCCTCGGTGTAGCGCGCGACGGCATCCGACGCGGCGGCGATGGTCTCGCCGATCGTGTCGGCACCGACCTGCTGGCGACGCATGGCGTCGATCCGGCTCGTGGCGCCTTCGAGGGAGGTATCGATGCGGGTCGCCAGGTCGCGGACGGCGCCGCGGAACCGCTCCAGCTCGCGGGTCCGCGCCATGATCCTGCCGGCGCGCCGGAGCACGATCGCGAAGCCCGCCGCGAGGGCGACGAAGGCCGCCAGCGGGAGCAGGTTCACGAGTTCCATCACGGTCGTGCCACCCCGGACCGGTCGGTCAGCCCGACCGGGCCCGGAGCTGCTCGAGGAGCGCGCGGCCTACCTCGAACAGGTCGCCGACCACGAAGACATCGGCGAAATCGGCGATCGGCGCGTCGGCATCGCGATTGACGGCCACGATCGACTCGGCCGTCTGCATCCCGACCTTGTGCTGGATCGCACCGCTGATGCCGAGCGCCAGGTACAGGGCCGGCTTGACGATCTTGCCGGTCTGACCGATCTGCTGGCTGTACGGGATCCAGCCGGAGTCGACCGCAGCACGCGTCGCGCCGACGGCGCCACCAAGCGCGTCCGCGAGCTCCTGGACGAGCGTGAACCCATCG
>Ga0307308_10000774_pt1 | contig 11991 bp, 10 predicted proteins | sample ER_DNA_195_FD_194501 | JGI IMG/M metagenome (GOLD analysis project Ga0307308, IMG submission 194501) | Bulk soil microbial communities from the East River watershed near Crested Butte, Colorado, United States - ER_DNA_195 | ecosystem: Environmental > Terrestrial > Soil > Floodplain | place...
CCCCTCCACCTCCTCCTCCTCCTCCGCCGCCGCCACCACCACCACCACCGCCGCCGCCGCCGCCGCCACCACCGCCGCCGCCACCACCTCCTACTCCGCACCCTCCGCAACCGCCTCCGCCCCTGGGGCAGACGTGCCACACCGACAACGGCAAGCACAAGGGATCACCCGGCAAGAACGTCCACTGCAAGGGCAACGCGAACGGCGTCGGGAACCACGACAAGACGCACGGTCAGTCGGGCAAGGGTCACGGCGGCGGCAAGGGCAAGGGCGGTGGCAAGGGCCACGGCGGCGGATCGTCGGGCGGCGGACAGAGCGGGTCGGGCGGCGGACAGAGCGGATCGGGTAGCGGTCAGGGCGGCGGCGGAGGCCAGGGCGGCCAAGGCGGCGGCCAAGGGCAGGGCGGCCAGGGCTCGGGCGGCGGTAATGGGAACGGCAACGGCGGCGGTAACGGGAACGGCAACGGGAACGGCGGCGGGAACGGGAACGGCAACGGGAACGGCCACGGGGGCGACGGCGGCGGGCACGGGCACGGCCACTAGTCGCTAGGCTCAGCTTCGTGGCAAGCTTCCGCGCCTTCCGTCGAGCCGGGCCGATCGGGGTCGCCCTGACGGCCTGGGACATCTGGCGCCGCATCCCGCCGCGCCACCGCAAAACGATCGTCAAGCACGCGCGCAAGCACGGGCCCCGCATCGCCGCCCGCGTGATCAAGGCGCAGCAACAGCGCCGCGCGCGGCCCTAGCTAGCTCAGGGCTTCTCGGAGAATCCTGTCCTGCTCGCGCAGGTGGGCGGTCGGATAGCCCTCGCTCGGGCTCGCCCGCCAGGGACGGCCCGCGTAGCGGAGCCTCACGCCCTCGGGCAGCGCTTCCTCGAGGCGGTGCCGGATCGCGCGCCAGGCGCCCATGTTCTGCGGCTCCTCCTGGGCCCAGACGAGCTCCTCGAGGTGCGGATACGAGCGCACAAGCTCACCCGCCGCCTCGACGGGAAACGGGTAGAGCTGCTCCAGTCGCCCGACCGCGATCCAGTCGGCCGGCTCGCGCAGCTCGTGGCCGGCGAGGTCGTAGTAGACCTTGCCCGAGCACAGAACGAGCCGCCGCACGCGGTCGGGTGAGGCCGCCGGGTCGGGGAGGACGGGCCGGAAGGCGCCCTCGCTGAGCTCGGCGAGCGCCGACGAAGCCTCCTTCACGCGCAGGAGCCCCTTCGGCGTCATCACGATCAGCGGCCGCGCCGCCGGGGCGAGCGCCTGGCGCCGCAGCAGGTGGAAGTACTGGCCGGCCGTCGTGCAGTCGGCGATGCGGATGTTCTCCTGCGCGGCGAGCTGCAGGAATCGCTCGAGCCGGGCGCTCGAGTGCTCGGGCCCGTTGCCCTCGTAGCCGTGCGGCAGGAGCAGCGTCAGGCGTGACGTCTGGCCCCACTTCGAGAGCCCAGACACGATGAACTGGTCGACCGCGATCTGCGCGCCGTTGACGAAGTCGCCGAACTGCGCCTCCCAGCAGACGAGCGCCTCGGGCGCGGCGACCGAGTAGCCGTACTCGAAGCCGACGCACGCGGCCTCGGAGAGCGGTGAGTTGTGGACCTCGAACGAGGAGGCGGCCTCGCGCAGGTTCTGCACCGGCGTGTAGATCTCTCCGGTCTCGGCGTCGTGCAGCACGAGGTGGCGATGCGAGAAGGTTCCGCGCTCGGTGTCCTGGCCGGTGAGCCGGACCGGGATGCCTTCGACGAGCAGGCTCGCGAACGCGAGCTCCTCGGCCTGGCCCCAGTCGATGCCGCCTTCGTCGAGCGTCGTCCGCCGCCGCTCGAGCTGCTTGGCCAGCTTCGGGTTGACGGTGAAGCCCTCGGGGACCTGCAGCAGCTCCTCGTTCAGCGCGCGCAGCCGCTCTTCCTCGACGGCGGTGACGACGTTCGCTTCGGTCGAGGCCGGGATGCGGCCCTCGTATGCAACCGCGGGAACCGCTTCGCCGAAGGTCGCCTTGAGCCGCTCGTGCGCCTCCTTCAGCTTCGCATCGACGTGGGCCGCGAGGCTTTCGGCCTCCTCCTGCGAGAGGACGCCCTCGTCGACGAGCGCCTTCGCGTACTGCTCGCGCACGCTGGGCTGCCGCTCGATGCGGGCTGCCATCAGCGGCTGCGTATAGGCGGGCTCGTCCTGCTCGTTGTGCCCGTAGCGGCGGTAGCCCACGAGGTCGATCACGACATCGGTGCAGAAGCGCCGGCGGAACTCCATCGCGAGCCGGATCGCGCTGAGGGCGGCCTCTGCGTCGTCGGCGTTGACGTGGATGATCGGGAAGTCGAAGCCCTTCGCGAGGTCGCTCGAATAGCGCGTCGAGCGGCCGTCGGCCGGGTCGGTGGTGAAACCAACCTGGTTGTTCGCGATCAGATGAAGGGTGCCACCGGTCGAGTAGCCGGTCAGATCGGCGAGGTTGAGCGTCTCCGCGACGATTCCCTGGCCGGGGAAAGACGCGTCGCCGTGGATCAGGATCGGCATCGCGACCGACGCGTCGTTGAAGCCGTCCCGGGTCGAGCGGTCGGTCTGCTCGGCGCGGGTGCGGCCTTCGACGACCGGATCGACCGCTTCGAGATGGCTCGGATTGGACGCGAGCGTGAGCGTGATCTCACCGGTCTGCGTTGCGCGGGTGCCCTCGGCGCCGAGGTGGTACTTGACGTCGCCCGAGCCGCCCTCCGGGTCGGAAATGAGGGCCTCCAGCGTGCGCTCGCCCTCGAACTCTCGGAGGAGCGACTCGTACGGGCGGCCGAGCACGTGCGCGAGGACGTTCAGCCGGCCGCGGTGCGCCATGCCGAAGACGACCTCGTGGGCCCCCTCCTCGGCGGCGAGCTCGATCGCCTCGTCGAGCATCGGCACCATCGCATCGAGCCCCTCGATGGAGAACTGCTTCTGGCCGAGGAACGCGCGGCGGAGGTAGCGCTCGAAGCCCTCGACCTCCGTCAGCCGCTCGAGCAGGCGCCGCTTCTCCCCGTCGTCGAGCGGATGCCGGTAGCGGCCCGACTCGATCGCGACTCGGAGCCAGACCCGCTGTTCGTGGTCGGAGATGTGCTCGATCTCGTACGCGCTGGTGCCGCAGTAGATCTCGCGCAGACGCGGCAGGACGTCGGCGAGGGTCTCGCCGGGAACGTGCACGCGTAGCAGGCGTGCCGGGATGCGGCGCTGCAGCTCTTCGGTGAGCTCGGGCTGCAGCCGCTCAGGCTCGAGCGCTGGGTCGCCGACCGGCTCGGAGCCGAGCGGATCGAGCCTCGCGGCCAGGTGGCCGTGCATTCGGATCGCCTTGACAAGGGCCATCGCGGCGGCGACCCCGCCGAGGAGCTCGTCGTCAACGGCTGGAGCAGGCGCCTCGGGAGCCGGCTCCGGTTGAGCTGCAGGCACCGCGACCGGCGCATGGCCGTTGCCGTCCTCGTGGCGCTGCTCGAGGAGCCGAGCGAGGCCGGGCAGCGTCGCGACGAGCTCGTCGCTCGAGCCGCTCTCGAACAGCGTGCGCCACTCCGGCGTGACCGCTTCGGGGTTCTCGAGGTACTGCTCGAGAAGCGAGCTTGCGAAGCCCGCGTTCAGGCCGTCAACGTCGTGCATGCTCACTTCTTTGTTGTAGCAACGGGCTTCCCTGCGACGCCGTGCCTGGCGAGCGTCAGAAAACCGGGTTGTTCGTGATCACGGCGACCGCCATGCCGACCACGAAGCAGACACCGCCGATCGCCAGCGCTGCGGCCGCGAGCCGAGCGTTCCGGCCACCCATCCCGACGGCGATCACCGCAAGCAGGAGCGCGAACGGGATCAGGCGCGCGGGCCGGTAGGCGAGGCCGATCGCGCTCGCGAGCACGGACAGCGCCGCGAGCAGCCCCGCGATCGTGTCGGCCGGCCGGTATTCGCTGATCGGGCCCGTGCTCACGACGGGAGGGCCGCGCGGCGGGTGCGGGCGAAGGTGCGTACCGGCGATCCGTGTGGGCCGGGACGAGGCCGGCGAGGGCGCACCGGGCGGCTCCACGGCGCCCGCGGATCGGGCTCCGGGAGCACCGCCGGCAGCAGCGCCGGCTCCGGAGGCTTCGGCTCGGCCTTCACAGCCCAGTAGACGACCAACCCGAGGTAGACGATCGGGATCTTCAGGACGAGCATCATGAAGATGAACTCCCAGACCACCGTCGACGCAGTGTACGGGATTCATCGTCACTTCGGCCCTCCCGGTGGCTTGCAGCGCCGCAGCGAAAACGAGCCGGGCACGCAGACTGCAAGCGGGTCGGGGAAGCGGACGACATACCGCCGTTTTCCGACGTGGTAGCGGATTTCCAGGCCGCCGTAGGACAGGACCCCTTTCCGGTGCGCGCGAAAGCCGATCAGGAGCTCAGCGTCGTCCTTCCAGCTTCGGTGCGGCGCGATCCGGAAACCGGCGACGGGATGCAGCGTCGCCCCCGCGTGCGGAGGCGGGTACTGCCGGATCAGCCCGGTCGCGAGCGCGGGCACGCCGGGCGTCGTGCGCACGTGCATGACGAGCGGGCCGATGACCTCGAGGCCAGGTGTCCGGTCGACGAAGTCGATCCGATCGAGGACGACGTCCTCGCGACCGTGGTTCGTCAGCGTCTCGGCGCCGTAGGTACCGGTGCGGCCGACGTCCATCAGCACGGCCTCGCCCATCCGCAGGCCCGGCTCCGCGAGCGGCCCGCCCCGGATGGGGTCGCGGGCACCGCTCGCGCAGCCGGCTAGGGCGACCACCGCGACAGCGCCGGCCGCCGCCCGGCCCTTACCCACCGGCAAACACCCGCGTCGACCGCTTCGGCAAGTTGTCGTTCCCGCACAGGTAATGGTCGAAGGAGCTGTGTCCGAAGGCGTAGTCGTATCTCACCCAGCGCGAGGCTCCCGTCCAGGCCGACACGCCGAGGCCACCGCTGCCGAGCCCAACCGTCGCCGCAATGCCCCAGGTGCGGAGCTTGTTGCCCGCGCGGAACCACGTGGTGCCCGGCCCCTGGTCGATCTTCCACTGCCGATAAGTGGTCAGGCACTGATGCAGGTACTGTGACTCGTCCGCGCCTGGAACGATCCCGCCCCCGACCCACTCCTTCGGCTCGATCGTGTACCAGGTCGAGCACACGTTCCCGAACAGGTCGAGGGTCTGCTTCCGGTACTTCGCGTAGATGAAGTCCGACCTAAGGACGCGTGCCCAGTCCTCCCCGATGTTCTGGATGGACACGCCGCTCGCGTCTCCCGTCGCGGCGTGCTGGAAGGCGCCGATGGCCCAGCCGTTCCCGAAGTTGATCCCGATCGAGATGTTGCTGACGTGCCCGGTGCCCTCGCCGAACGAGAACTGGCCGGCCGCGTCGCGGGCAACGAGGAGCTCGCCGACGATCGTGCTGTCGCGTTCGGTCGCGACGAGCGTCTTGGTCTTCGTCGCGAGCGGACACCAGCTAGCGACCGCGGGGCCGCCGCCGGCTTTGAGTGATGGACCCGGGACGGGCCTCAGGTCGAGCTTCACGTCGGGCACGCGGATGTCGTCGGCGGCCACCGCCTGCTCAGGGGTCAGCCAGACGCCGGCCGAGCTGTCGTACGTACGCGTCACGCCGCCGTAGTAGCCGACGCTGTCGCTCGAGCCAATGATGTCGAAGTTGACGTAGCCGCCGTTCGCGGCGGCGTCTCCGCGCAGCTCGTCCGTGTAGGCCGATCGCAGCGCGAAGAAGCCGTCGGTGCCGGTCGTCGCCGAGTCGAGTGCCGCGTAGGAGCCCGCCGAGCCGATGGGTGGATCCCGGAAGAGCTCGACGACGACGCCGGAGACGGGCGCGCCGCCCGGGTCTCGCACGTAGCCCTGCGCGACAACCGGCGCGGGCGGTGGCGGTGGAGGTGGAGGCAGATTCCTCGGGACGATCGAGTTCGAGCTCTGCACGAACGACCCGTAGCAGCCGACGTCGTCGTTGCAGGGCTGGACGGCGGAGCGGATCGCATGGCCGACGTCCGCCTGCTGGACGGTGTAGGTGAAGCTCCCGGGCGCGCCCGCGACGTCGACGGGACCGCTGATCACGGCCCCGTCGCGGAGCCACTCCTTGTACCAGTGCGAGAACGGCACGCCGCACGAGGTCCAGCTGCCGCCGTTCGAGGTGATCGTGTCGCCGGGGTAGGTGGGGTTGGGCGCGCTGAGCATCGGCGGCACGTTCAGCGTGATCTCTCCGTAATGGCACTGCGGTGACGCGGCCGCAGCGCGCTGCCCTCCCGCCAGCAGCGCGGCCACGGCCAGGACGCTCGCAGCGCCGGCCCAGAGCGGACGTTGCATTTCGGACTCCTTTCCGTCGACTGCTTTCGACGGTAGGGGCGTCCGGCGCACACGTGTGAAACGAGGACGTGCCGAATGTGCAACATCTGCTGCGGCGGGTCTAACGGATCCAGCGGGCCGTGCCTAGTGGCCGTTTTTGACCTGTCCAAAGCCGCCGCCGCCCGGGGTCTCTACCCGCACGACGTCGCCGGCTTCGAGGTCCAGCGTCGCCTTCCCGGGGACGGGCTCGCCGTTGACGAGGTTCCGTCCCGGAGCCCCCGGCGCGCCGCCGTGCGCCCCCTGAGGCGCCCGCCGGCGCCGCTCGCCGACGAGCGACAGGCGGCAGGGCTCGAGCACCCGCAGCTCCCGAACGACGCCGTCGCCACCGCGATTCGATCCGCCGCCGCCGGAGCCGACCCGCAGCTCGTGGCGCTCGACGCACACCGGGTACGAGAGCTCCAGCGCCTCGGTCGGCGTCGAGAGCGTGTTGGACATCGCCACGTGCACTCCTGACGGCCCGTCCGCGTCCGGGCAGGCGCCCTGGCCGCCGCCGACGGTCTCGTAGTACGTGAACCCGTCGTTGCCGAGCGTGAGGTTGTTCATCGTGCCCTGGCCCTGCGCGGGCACGTCGAGCGCCTGGCCGAACGTGGCGAAGACGACGTCCACGATGCGGCTCGAGGTCTCGACGTTTCCGGCTGCGACTGCGGCGGGCGGGCGCGCATTGACGAGACAGCTCTCCGGGGCGCGGACGTGCACGGGTGCGAAGGCGCCGCCGGAGGCCGGGACGTCGGGGTCGGTCAAACAGCGCACCACGAAGTAGCAGGCGGATCGGGTGACCGCCAGCGGGCAGTTGAGGTTCCCCTCGTGCTGGGGCACCGTGCCCTCGAAGTCGATCTCGAGCTCCTCGCCCTGCACCGAGACTGCGGCGCGGATGGCGAGCTCGGCCCCGTCCAGCGCCTCGAGCACGTCGACTGCCTCGTACCGGCCGTCGGGGAGCCGGGCGATCGCCGCACGGACCCGGCGCTCCGAGTAGTCGTGGAGCTCGTCCATCGCCGCCTCGACCCGCGCGGCTCCGAAGCGGTCGCAGAGCTCCTGTACCCGACCCGCCGCGAGGCGGTGTGCGGCCAGCTGTGCGCGGAGGTCGCCGCGGCGCTCGTCCGGATTGCGCATCCGCGAGACGAGCTCGTCGAGGACGGCGTCGTCGAGTAGCGTCGGCGGGATGACCACGCCCTCCTCCTCGAGCCGCCGCGAGCCGGCCGGGAGGCTCCCGGGCTCGATCGCCCCGACGTCGGCGTGGTGCGCGCGCGTGACTGCGAAGCCTGCAGGCGTTCTCGTGACGAGCGTGATGTCGGGGAGGTGCGTGCCGCCCGCGAAGGGGTCGTTGAGGATGTAGACGTCGTCGGGGCCGGGGTCGTGCGCGCGCACCGCGGCGACCGCGTCGGGCATCGCGCCGAGATGCACCGGGATGTGCTCGGCCTGGGCGACCATGCGCCCGCTCGGATCGAAGAGCGCGGTCGAGCAGTCACGCCGCTCCTTGATGTTCGCCGAGAAAGCGGAGCGGACGAGCACGGCGCCCATCTCGTCGGCGATCGACCGCAGCGAGGCGCCGATCAGCTGCAGCTCAAGGTCCACTATTTCCACGCTTTCGTGACACCTTCGTGACGCGCAGCGTGCTACTGGTTCCATCCCTAACCCCCACCCACCCCGGGGGGAGCCAGCACGTGGCGCCTTCGAGCTCGATTCGCGCCGGGCCTTCGGCCTTCAGCGGCTCGGCCGATGGCAAGGCCAAGTCCGGGCCGGGGCGCATCTCGGCCGTCCTGACCGCGACCAGCTCCACCGGACGCGCGGGGTCTGCATAGCCGTAGCGAGCCTCGTGCGCGCGGTGGAACGCCCCGGCGAGATCGTGCTCCAGCGGCACCGTCAGCTCGAACGATTGCCCCGCGTACCGCAGGTCGGCCTCGCCCGCCGAAGGCAGCTCCCCCGCCTCCTCCAGCGGGCGCACGAACGACTCGACGCGGTCGCGCCGCTCGTCCCCGACCGCCAGCCCGAGCGCCGACAGCACCCCCGCCGCAGCGGGAACGAGCACCGTCTCGATCCCCAGCTCCTCCGCCAGCGCACACGCGTGCAGCGGCCCCGCCCCGCCGAACGCGATCAGCGCGAAGTCCCGCGGGTCATGTCCCCGCTCGACCGACACCAGCCGCAGCGCACGCAGCATCTCCGCGTTGACGACGGCGACGGCCTCCTCGGGGTCGATCCCGTCCAGCGCGCCCTCGGCCGCTCGCTCGTCGAGCTCGAGCGCGCCCGCGATTCGCGCCGGCAAGCGCCCGAGGAGCAGGTTCGCGTCCGTCACCGTCGGCCGCTCGCCGCCGCCCCCGTAACACGCGGGGCCGGGCTCCGCGCCGGCGCTCTCCGGCCCAACGCGCAAAGCGCCGCCCGAGTCGCGCCACACGATCGAGCCGCCGCCGGCGCCCACGGTCTGCAGGTCGACCGTCGGCAGCCGCACCGGGAGACCCGCGACCTCGCGCTCCGCCGCCCGTCCCGCCGACCCGGCCGAGATCAGGCAGACATCGGTGGACGTCCCTCCCATGTCGAGCGAGATCGCGTTCTCGATCCCCGCCAGCCGCGCGAGACGCGCCGCGCCCACCACTCCCGCCGCGGGACCTGAAACCAGCGCCAGGGCCGGGTGAGCCGCCGCCTCGTCCACCGAGACGACTCCGCCCGACGACCCCATTACGAGCGGCTCCGGCAGCCCTGCGCCGCCCGCGGCCGTACGCAAAGCCTGCAGGTACTGCGAAACGACCGGCCCCAGGTACGCGTCGATCGCCGTCGTCGAGGCGCGCTCGTACTCGCGGAACTCCGGCGCGACCTCGTGCGACGCGACCACCCGCGCGCGAGGCAGCCGCCGCCGTAGCTCCTCGGCGACCGCCCGCTCGTGCGACGCGTCGCGAAACGCGAACAGGAGGCACACCGCGACCGCCTCCACATCGCCGAGCTCCGGCAGCGAGCCGAGCTCCAGCGGGACGAGCACCCCGTCCGGCCCAAGACGCTCCCGAACGCCGAAACAGCGCTCGAGTGGAACCAAAGGCTCGGGATGGGCAGCACACAGCCGGTACAGCTGCGCCCGGTTCTGGCGGCGGAGGTGGAGCATGTGCTCGAACCCCGCGGTCGACACGAACGCCGTCCGCGCGCCTTTCCGCTCGAGCAGCGCATTCGTCGCCACCGTCGTCCCGTGTGTGAAGCGCTCGACGCGCTCGGCGCCCACGGCCCGCGCGGCCGCCAGCACCGACTCCTCCTGCTGCCGCGCCGTCGGCACCTTCGCCGTCCGCAGCTCGCCGTCCGCGAGCAGCACCGCGTCCGTGAAGGTCCCGCCCACATCGACGCCCAGCACGCTCATGCGAGACTCCGGAGGATGTCACTGATCGAGGCGAAGCTGGACGAGCTCGGCCTCGTCCTGCCGCCGCCGGCTCAACCTCCCTCGGGCGTGCGGCTGCCATTTTCATTCGCCCGCGTCGCGGGGAACCGCGTCTACATCTCCGGGCACGGCCCACAGGCTCTGGACGGCTCGTTCGCCCCGCCGCTCGGAAAGGTCGGAGCCGAGGTCTCGCTCGAGGAGGCCTATAACGCCGCGCGGCTAACCGCGCTCTCGATCCTCGGGACGCTCAAGCGCGAGCTCGGCGACCTCGACCGCATCACCGCCTGGCTCCGCGTCTTCGGGATGGTCAACTCGGCGGCGGGGTTCGTCGAGCAGCCGGCGGTGATCAACGGCTTCTCCGACCTGATCCTCGAGCTGTACGGCCCCGAGGTGGGACAGCACGCGCGCTCGGCGGTCGGCCTCGCGGAGCTGCCCTTCGGCATTCCGGTCGAGATCGAGGCCGAAGCTGCCACCGATTGACGAGATCGAGGGTGCGGACACCGCTCGTCCGACTCCAGCACGCGGCGACGCTACGGGAGATCCTCGAACCGTAGGACGGCGAGCTCTGGCGGCGGGCGCCTGACGAACCCGTCGAGCAGGAGCAGGTCTTCGGCCTGCTCGGGCGTCAGCGGCCCGGTCTCCTGCGCGGCGGCCCGGCAGATGCTCAGCGCGGCCTCGACCTCCAGCCTGGCGCCCGCGCCCGGCGGGAGCGCGCGAACGGCCCGGAGCGCGCCGCCGCTGACGAAGAACGCCTTCCGCCAGCCCTCCCTCGACCCCGGGACGGCGAGGCAGACCTCGAGCTGCCGCAGCTGCTCCAGCCGCCGCAGGCGCTCGACCACGTGCTCGAGCGCCTCGATCCGGTCGCGCAGGCGGGCGGCCTCCTCGAAGCGGAGCTCGTGCGAGAGCCGCCCGAGCCGGGCACGGAGCCGCGGCAGCGGGCCGGCCTCGAGGAGCCGGTCGACCTCGGCCTCCGTACACGCGGAGAGCACGCGGGCCGCGAGCGCTGCACGCCGCCTGCTCCCGATCGGCCCGAGGCCGGTCGGGGTCTTGGTGACGACGAACTCCTCCCCGCGGCGCTTCAGGTAGACGCCGTGCTCCTTCCGCCGGCTGCGCGAGTTGGCGGGCGGGTTGAGCTCGCGGATCAGGCGCAGCTCCTCGAGCGCCGCCTCGAGCTCCGAGCCGAGCACGCGCCACTCGACCCGGTCGAGCGCGAGCAGCGCCGCCTCCACCGAAGGCCGCTGCCGCTCGCTCCGGAAGTACGAGCGCAGCCGGGCCCGCAGGTCGCGCGCGCGGCCGACGTAGAGGACCTGGCCGTGCCGGTCGCGGAAGAGGTAGACACCGGGGCTGGCGGGCGCGCCGCGGGCCAGCGAGCGTTTGTCATACACCCGACGCTTGCGCGGAGCGGCGAGCGCGCGCAGCTCGGAGAGCCGCCTCGCGCCGAGCTCCTGCGCAAGCCCTATCAGGTGCACCAGCACTTCAGCCGTCGCCTCCGCATCGGGAAGCGCCCGGTGGCACGGTTGCGTTCCGACGCCGAAGAAATGCGCAAGCGACGCGAGCCCGACCCGGCGCAGCCGCCCTTCGAGGAGCCGGCGTGCGAGCGCGGCCGTGCAGAGCGGCGGCTCGGAGAGACGGCGCCCGTGCAGGAGCTGGAGCTGGCGCTCGAGGAAGCGCTGGTCGAAGCGCGCGTTGTGCGCGACGAGGAGGTCGTCGCCCGCGAAGGCGAGGAACCGCCGGACAACGGGTGCGACCGGAGGCGCGCGCCGCAGCTCCTGCTCGCGCAGGCCCGTCAATCGCGCGATCGGGTCCGGAAGCGGGACTCCCGGATTGACGAGCGACTGGAAGGAGTCGACGACCTCGAGCGCCTTCACCCGGGCGGCTCCGATCTCGCAGATCCGGTTGCGCTCGGCCGAGAGCCCGGTCGTCTCGAGGTCGAAAACCACGAACTCCGCCTCGTCCAAGAATGGATCTCGACGCCCTCCCGTCAGCGAGACAGTCGCGCCGTCGCAGACGAGCCGGCTGTCGCCCGCGGCGATGTCGGCGATCAGCGAGGAGGCCAGTCCCGCCGGGATCGACGAGCTCGCGAAGAGCGAGCGCGCCGCCTCGACGGCCGTCAGCGGGCCGCGCTCCTCGAGCGTGTCCACGAGCCGGTCGAGCGCGTCGAGCGCGAGCTGCACTCCTACATGGAAGCGAACATACGTTCGTATTTCAAGCGTCGGGCAGAACAGGCATCGCGATTCCGGCCCCTCGTTCGAGCAGAACCGCACGCGTGATCGCCGCAGTGCCGAACCGCTGCCGCACCTCGTCAACCGCGGCGTCGAGCGCGTCGCTGCTGTGCAGGCCGAA
>Ga0307308_10000781_pt1 | contig 11959 bp, 10 predicted proteins | sample ER_DNA_195_FD_194501 | JGI IMG/M metagenome (GOLD analysis project Ga0307308, IMG submission 194501) | Bulk soil microbial communities from the East River watershed near Crested Butte, Colorado, United States - ER_DNA_195 | ecosystem: Environmental > Terrestrial > Soil > Floodplain | place...
CCGGCGACTTACACGGGCGTCTTTACCTACATCCGGGACCTGTTCGCCGAGATGCCGGAGGCCCGCGTGCGCGGCTACAAACCGGGCCGCTTCAGCTTCAACGTCAAGGGCGGCCGCTGCGAGAACTGCGAAGGCGACGGCATCATCAAGATCGAGATGCACTTCCTGCCGGACGTCTATGTCCCCTGCGAGGTCTGCAAGGGTAAGCGCTACAACAAGGAAGCGCTCGAAGTCACCTACCGTGGCAAGACGATCGCGGACGTGCTCGATATGAGCGTCGAGGAGGCGACTGCGTTCTTCGACCGGATCCCACGCATCAAGCGCAAGCTGCAGACCCTGTGCGAAGTCGGTCTCGGCTATATCCGGCTCGGACAGCCGGCGACGCAGCTGTCCGGCGGGGAGGCGCAGCGGGTCAAGCTCACGGAAGAGCTGAGCCGGCGTGACACCGGCAAGACCTTCTATATCCTCGACGAGCCGACCACCGGCCTGCATTTCGCCGATATCGAGCGGCTGCTCAACGTCCTGCACCGCCTTGTCGATGCCGGTAACACTGTGGTCGTCATCGAGCACAACCTGGACGTGCTGAAGACCGCCGATCACATCATCGACCTTGGGCCGGAAGGCGGCGACAAAGGCGGTGAAGTCGTCGCGGCCGGGACCCCCGAGGAGATCGTCCGCAACCGCCGGTCGTATACCGGCCAGTACCTGAAACGCGTGCTCGACCCGGAGCTCGCGATAGCCTAAGTACGTGGCCACCGCGACCAAGAAGGCGGCTTCACTGACGGAGCGACCGGACTATCTGCGCGAACGGCTCAAGGCGCTGCCGGAGACCCCGGGCGTCTACCTGATGCGCGATGCTCAGGGCCGGGTCATCTACGCCGGCAAGGCCTTGAGCCTGCGCAACCGGGTGCCGAATTACTTCCAGGCGTCGAGCGTGCTACCGGAGCACATCGCCGCCATGGTGGCGCGGGTCTACGAGTTCGAGGTGATCACCACCGCGACCGAGAAAGAAGCGCTCGTGCTCGAGCAAACCATGATCAAGCGGCACCGTCCCCGCTTCAACATCCGCCTGCGCGACGACAAGAACTATCTCTATATCAAGCTGCCACTCAACGAGGATTTCCCGCGCATCATGCTGGTTCGTCGGCCTGCCAGCGATGGCGCGCGATACTGGGGACCCTACACGCATGCGATCGCGCTCCGCACCACGCTGAAAACTGTCCGCCGGGTCATCCCGTACCGCAGTTGCAAGGACTCCGAGTTCGCACTCGGACGCCCCTGTTTTTACTTTCATTTGAATCTTTGCTCCGCGCCCTGTGCGGGCTTCATCAACCGTGAGGCGTACCACGAGCAACTGAATCAGGTGGCGAGTTTCCTCGATGGCCGCTCCGACCATGTGGCCAAGCGGCTCAAAGTGCAGATGCAGGAGGCCGCCGACAAACTGGAGTACGAGGCCGCGGCTCGCTACCGTGACCGCCTGGACGCGATGGAACGGATGGCGGAGCGGCAAAAAGTGCTGGCGATGGGCCGCTACGATCAGGACCTCTTTGGCCTGGCGCGAGCGAACGGTCAGGGATCCGTCCGGGTGTTCAGCGTGCGTGAGGGCCGCCTCTCCGGCTCGGAGAACTTCGACCTGGTCGGCCTCGGCAAAGAGCAGTCGGATGCCGACATCCTCAACGCGTTTGTCAGTCAGTACTACGCGAATGCGACGCACATCCCGAAAGAGATCTTTGTTCCGCAGGCGCTGCCCGACCGTACGCTGATCGAGCAATGGCTCACCGAACGCCGTGGAAGCAACGTGACGGTCCGTGTGCCCCAGCGAGGCAAGCAACGCGAGCTGCTCGAACAGGCGGCGGCCAACGCCGCCGAGACCATGCGCCAGATGCGGATCAAGCTCGATTACGACGCGGACCGAACGGCCTCACTGCTGAACGATCTCCAGGCGCGACTCGAGCTGCGGACGCTGCCGGTCCGGATCGAGTGTTACGACATCTCCAACATCCAGGGTAAGTACCCGGTCGGCTCGATGGTCGTCTTCGAGGAGGGCCGGCCGAAGCCGGCGCACTACCGGCACTTCCGGATCAAAACGGTGGAGGGCGCCAACGACTTCGCCATGCTCCAGGAGGTCCTGCGTCGGCGCTTCAGCCGGCACGCCCGATCCGAAGAAGGGACGCCGGAAGAGCCCAGCTTCAGCCGGCTGCCTGACCTGGTGCTGATCGACGGTGGTAAGGGCCAGCTCTCCGCCGCCCGGGAGGTGCTGGAGTCCATGGGGCTGGCGTCGGTTATGACTTTTGGCCTGGCCAAGGAGCAGGAAGAGCTGTTTCGTCCGGGCGAAAGCGACCCCATCCGGCTGCCGCTCGACTCGGAGGCCCTCTTCCTGGTCCAGCGCGTCCGAGACGAGGCACACCGCTTTGCCATCACCTTCCACCGGGTGGTGCGCAAGAAGGATGCCTTCGCCTCGGTGCTGGACGGGATCAGCGGGCTGGGACCGGTCCGGCGACGTGCGCTCATCCGTCATTTCGGCAGCATCGACGGCATCCGCGGCGCCACCGTCGAGGAGCTGATGGCGGTCAAGGGGATCACTCGACCGGTGGCGGTCGCGATCAAGGAGATGCTCTGAGATAATCGTGACCGTGGACCGCCCGGCTCCCCGCTGCTCGTTCTGCGGCAAGAAGCAAGGGGAGGTCCGCCTGGTAGCCGGGCCGTCCGAGGTCTATATCTGCCACCTGTGCGTGGCCCTATGCAACGAGATTCTGGCCCAGGACGCGCCGGCCGATCGGCCGAGACCTTCCGAGCCGCCCGGCCTCGGGCCGCTGATTCGGACGGAGGTGACCTCCCCCTAGTCCGAGCCCCCCAGGGAGGGCAAAAATCCGCCAGGCGCCAGCCCGCCGCCAACCCCCCGTTATAGGGGCGTGCCGGACACGCCGAACAAGTCCAGCGAGCTCGGCGATGCCATTGAACAGGGGCGTCAGTTCCTGGCGCGGGTCGAATCCGTCGCGGCCGGCGTGTCGGCCGAGCTGGCGAGTCACGAGCAGGCCAGCCGTCAGTGGGCCGCCGAGCGGCAAGCTCTCAAAGATGAGGCACAGGCGGTCCGTGCCCAGCTCGAGTCTCTCAACGCCACCCTTACGGAAGTCCGGCAGGCCGTCCACCGCATGGAGCAGGAGCGCGACCAGGTCGCCGCGGATCGCGACCAGGCATTTCATGCTAAGGAGGCGGTGGCGAATGACCTGGCCGCCGCGCTCGAGAAGCTCGCCGCCGCTGAACAGGAGACGAACCGGGTCAGAGCCGAGCTGGCGACGAGTGCGGCGGACCTCGCGCGTGGGCGCGAGCAGCTGGCGATGGTGACCAGGGATCGAGACGCGCTCCAGACCGACCAGATCCAGTGGGGCCTCGACCGCGAGCAGTTGCTGGCGCAGCAAGGGCAGCTGACGGAACGGACCGGCGCACTGGAAGTCGACCTCGCGAGCGAGCGCATGCAGCACCAGGCGCTTCGGGCTCGCCACGCCGAACTGACAGAGCAATCCAACAAGCTGGCGACCGACTGGGCGAGCCGCCGCCAGGCACTCGCGGCCGAGATCGCGGCGCAGAACGAGGAGATGGAGCAGGTGCGCAAAGCCCTGCAGGACAGCCAGGGGCGGGAGCGCCATGGCGCAGCCACCGGCCCGGTGACCATCTCGACGGGCAGCATTAGCGCCGAGCAGAGCCACACGATCAACTCGCGGCTGAATGCGCTGGTCGGATTTTCCAGCGTTTTGCTCGACGAGCGCGCGCACGCCTTGACCCCGGAAGACCGTCGCGAGTACCTGAAGTACCTGCACGACAGCGCGGTCAAGCTGACCGAGGTGGCCCGGTCGCTGACTGGCAGCCGGTCGGCTGCCGACTCCCCGGCGGTCATCGACCGGGACCGCCGGCCGCCGGACATCCTGGTTGCCGACAACGACCAGGTCTCGCGCCAGCGGATCGAGCCGTTCCTCAAGCGGGCCGGCTACGAGGTGGTCTACGTCGACAACGGCCCTCGTGTCCTGGAGAAGGCCTCACACATGCAGCCGCTCGCGATCCTGATCGACGCCCAGCTGCCGCCGACCGGCGCCGCGGCGGTGCTCCGTGAGCTGCGCAAGGATCCCCGGACCCGCGACATCCCCCTGGTTGTCCTGGCGGCCCCGGACAGCGGACCGCTGGCAGTCGCGGACGGCGAGATCCTGACCAAGCCGATCGACCGGCAGCAACTCGTCCAGTTGATGGTTCGCTTTGACCTGATGGCGGATGGCAAACGCGCGAAGAAAATGCCGGCGAATGTCCTGGTGATCGATGACGACGTCCAGGCGGTCAGCCTGGTGAAAGCCATCCTCAAGCCCTTCAACGTCCGCGTGAGCGCCGTCGACAACGCCCGAGCGGGCATCGAGCAGGCTCTGCGCAACAAACCCGATCTAGTCATCCTTGACCTGGTCATGCCCGGCGTCGACGGGTTCGAGGTGGTTGCCGCGCTCCGTCGCGATAAGGAGATGAGCCGGGTTCCGATCCTCGTCCACACGGCGAAGACGCTGACCGCGGAGGACCGGCAGCGCCTCGAGGGCGCCGTCGAGTCGATCGTGGAGAAAGCCGAGTTCCAGCCGGAGCGCTTCCTCGAGCTGCTTCTCAAACGCGGCGAGCGGCGCAAGCGCGCGGCTTAGCCCGCCACGTCTCCAGCGGTCGATCGGGCCTCGGTCACCTGGTTCTCAGGTGGGCGCGCGAGGCGCTCTCTGCGCAGTAAGTAGGCGATCACCGGCAGGGTCAGCGCGATTACGACCAGGGACGTGACCTGCGCCTGCTTGAGCCCACCCAGGATGATGATGTTGTCGCGGAGAAAGAAAATAAAGAACTGGCTGACGGAGTACAGCACGATGTAGATCATGGCCAGCATCCCTTCCGGGTGAATCCGCGTGCGCAGGTTCCACAGCAACAAGAAGAGGGCGAGGCTGATGAGGAGCTCGTAGAGGCTTGCCGGCTGGACCGGGACATTGAGGGGCCCGAAGGTGTTGGGGTTCGTGTACTCGAAGCCCCATCCGTTGGTCCGGTAACCGACGATATCCCCGTTGATGATGTTGCCGATGCGCCCGATCGCCTGACCGATCGTCATGCCGAGCGCGCCCACGTCGAGCAGGCTCCAGAACGGCATGCGCCAGCGCCAGGCGGAGATCGCCAGCGCCGCCGCTCCGCCGAACATGGCCCCGAAGAAGGCCATGCCGCCCTGCCAGACCGCGATGATCTCCGCGGGGTGATGCAAATAGAATGATGGATTGTTCTGAACCACGTAATAGAGACGGCCGCCGATGATGCCGAGCACGGCCGCCAGCAGCGCGACGTTCATCAGCTGGTCGCGGTTGATGCCACGGCGAGGGGCGTCACGCAGCGCGACCTGGATTCCGGCATAGAGCCCGAGCGCGATCATGATCCCGTACCAATGGATCTTGAGCCCGCCGATCGTCACGAGCACCGGATCGATCCCGATCTTGATCAGCACCGACCCAGTTTAATGTGTGGCAGTGACGGTCAAGGCGTCGTTTACCGACGAGGTGAAGGCCGAGCTCGCTAACGTGCAACCGGCGCGAGCCTGCTGCCAGGCGGCCGAGCTGACGGCCATCGCGGAGGCACTGGTGGGGGATGGCGACGGCTCAGTGCTGGCGCTGCGTATCCCCCGCAATGCGGTGGCGCGAAAGGTGGTCCACCTGGCCAGAGTCGCGGGCGGTCGGGTGGAGACGGTGCGCAAAGGCGCGACCGAGAAGCGCCCCAGCTACCGGTTGCGGCTGACGCTGCCGCCGGGGCGGGGCTCCGACGACGCGTGCTGCGCTCGGGCCATCCTGCGCGGGGCGTTTTTAGCTCGCGGTCTGCTGGGCAACCCGGCTGATGCCTATCACCTCGAGCTCGCGCTGCCGGAGGGCGGCGGCCGCCTGCTGACGGCGGCCGCGGCTCGCGCGGGCATCCCACTGCGGCGAACCGCACGCCGTCACCGGACCATCCATTACTTGAAGGGCGCGGAGCCGATCTCCCGCCTGCTGGGCCTGATGGGGGCCAATCGCGCCGTGATGCGTTTCGAGAATGACCGGATCCTGCGCGATATGCGGAGTCAGGCAAACCGTCGAGCCAACAGCGAGACCGCAAACCTGGACAAGCGCCTGCGCGCCGCGTTGCAACAGCGTGAGGCGATCCGCCGGTTGAAGGCGCGTGATGCCCAGCTGCACACGCTCCCCCCGGCGTTGCGCGAGGTGGCCGAACTTCGCTGGTCGCACCCCCGTGTCGGCCTCAAAGAGCTCGCCGAACTGGCGCAAGTCAGCAAGTCGGCTGTCGCCAATCGGTTGCGCCGATTGGTGGCGCAGGCGAATCGAAATGGTCTAATAGATTGAGTTCGGACCCGCGGTCGTAAGGAGAGGCCTCATGCCGGTGAAGGTTGGGATCAATGGATTTGGCCGCATTGGGCGCAACGTCTACCGTGCCGCCCACGGCCGAGGCGACCTCGAGATCGTCGCCGTCAATGACATCACGGACCCGCCGACGCTGGCCCATCTGCTGAAGTACGACTCCATCCTCGGCAACTACGCCGGCAGCGTCAGCGCCGATGGCGATCATCTCACGGTGGACGGCACCCGGGTCAAGGTCTTTGCGGAGAGGGATCCGGGTAACCTGCCCTGGCGCGATCTCGGGATCGATATCGTCATCGAGTCGACCGGGCTCTTCACCGATGCCACCAAGGCGAAGGTCCACATCGACCGGGGCGGGGCGAAGAAGGTGATCATCTCCGCGCCGGCCAAGAACGAGGACATTACGGTGGTCCTCGGCGTCAACGGCGATCGGTACGACCCGCGGCAGCATCACGTGGTCAGCAACGCCTCATGCACGACGAACTGCCTCGCCCCCGTTGCCAAGGTCTTGCACGACAGTTTCGGCATCGAAGCCGGCCTGATGACAACCGTCCACTCTTATACCAGCGACCAGCGGCTGCTTGACGCGCCGCACAGCGATCTCCGGCGCGCGCGCGCGGCGGCGCTGTCGGTGATCCCGACCAGCACCGGGGCTGCCAAGGCGATGGCGCTCGTCATGCCGGAGTTGAAGGGAAAGTTCCATGGCATCGCGCTCAGGGTCCCTACGCCCAATGTCTCGCTCGTAGACCTCGCGGTGATGACCCGAGACCCGGTGTCCGCGGACACCATCAATGAGGCCCTCCGCGAGGCGGCGGCCAGCGACCTCAAAGGGATCCTGGCCGTGACGGAGGAGGAGTTGGTCTCCAGCGACTTCAAGGGCAATCCGCACTCCTCCATCGTGGACGCGCCATTGACCATGGTGATCGGCGATCGCCACGGCAAGGTCTTCAGCTGGTACGACAACGAGTGGGGCTACTCGTGTCGGGTCGTCGATCTCACCGTGTTCATGGGCGACCGGCTGAACTGACCACGGACGCCACCTTGGGCGGCACGCTGCAAAAAGCCACTATCCGCGACGTCGACGTCGCCGGTAAGCGCGTGCTGGTCCGCGTCGACTTCAACGTCCCGATGGAGGGCGGCCGGATCATCGACGATACCCGAATCCGCGAGGCGATTCCGACCATTCAGAACCTCGTCGAGCGCAACGCACGCGTCATCCTGGTGACGCACCTCGGCCGGCCGGACGGCCAGATCGATGAGGCCTACCGAACGACTGCCCTGGCGCAACGGCTGAGCGAGCTGATCGCACGTCCGGTGCGCCATTTGGACGACTGCATTGGTCCGGCGGTGGAGGCCGTGGTGAAGGCGCTGCATGATGGCGAGATCGTGATGCTGGAGAACGTGCGCTTCCACCCGGGCGAAACGAAAAACGACCCGGAATTCGCCAGGCAGCTGGCGGCGCTGGGCGAGCTCTACGTCAACGACGCCTTCGGGACGGCGCACCGTGCCCACGCATCGACCGAGGGTGTGGCTCAATACCTGCCGGCGGTAGCCGGCCTGCTAATGGAGCGGGAAGTCAGCACCCTTGGTCGGATCATGACTGATCCGCCTCATCCCCTGGTGGCCATCATCGGCGGCTCCAAGATCTCGACCAAGATCGGGGTCATCCACAGCCTCCTGCGTCGCGTCGACCGCCTCTGCATCGGTGGGGCCATGGCCTGCACGTTTCTGAAAGCGAGGGGGTTCGAGATGGGCCGCTCCCTCGTTGAGGATGATCAGCTGGAGGTGGCTCGGTCGCTGCTGGCATCCGGCGGGTCGATCGTGCTACCCCTCGATGCGGTCGTTGCTCTGGATGCCAAACCGGGGATCCCAGTGAAAACCGTTCCGATCGACGGCGTGCCCGCCGAGCGGACCCATGACCGTGGAGCGTTTCCTGCAAACCTGCGACGGGGCCGCGGCCGTCGTCTGGAACGGTCCGCTCGGTGTGTACGAGGTGCCACCGTTCGATGCCGGCACGGATGCCTTGGCCCAGGGCCTGGCGGGCAGCGATGCCCAAACCATCATCGGTGGCGGCGACCTGGTGGCAGCCCTTCAAAAACAGCACCTGGCGGAGCGGATGTCGTTTGTGTCCACTGGAGGTGGTGCCACGCTCGAATTTCTCGAGGGCAAAACCCTCCCCGGGATCGCCGTCCTGAAAGACAGGGATCATGCGTAAGCCGCTGATCGCCGGCAACTGGAAGATGCACTTCACCGTTCCTGAGGGTCTGGAATACGCGCTGCGTCTTCGGCGCGATCTCGAGCCGTACGCTGACCGCGTCGACCTGGTCGTGCTCCCGCCGGCGGTGATGCTGTGGGAGATCGCGAATGCGTTGCGCGGCTGCCCCATCAAGGTGGGGGCGCAGAATGCCGGATGGGAAGACCAGGGACCGTTCACCGGCGAGATCTCCCCCAAGATGCTGGCCGGATGGTGCGACTACCTCCTCATCGGACACTCGGAGCGCCGCCAGCTCTTTCGGGAGACCGATGAAGAACTGAACCGAAAGATGCAGGCGGCGTTGCGCCACGGCCTCAAGGTGATCCTGGCCGTCGGGGAAACGCTCGAAGAATACGAGACCGGGCGGACCGTCGAAGTCATCACGCGCCAGCTGAGCGCCGCGCTCTACGGGATCACGCTCAAGGACGCGATTGACCTGACGATCGCCTACGAACCCGTTTGGGCGATCGGCACCGGCAAGGCCGCCACGCCCCAGTACGCAAACGAAACCATGGGACTGATCCGCACCCTGCTTGCCCGGACATTCGTCGAGGTGGCGTCGTCGATCTGCGTCCTCTACGGCGGCAGCGTTACCCCGGCCAACGCGAAAAGTCTGATGGAGCAGCCCGAGATCGACGGAGCTCTGGTCGGAGGGGCGAGTCTCAAGGCGGCCGACTTCACCCAGATCGTCCAGGCGACCGCGGAGGTCGTTCGGTCGAAGCGGGTGTGAGGACCATGCCGGGGCGACCCCTCGTCCTGGTGATCATCGACGGCTGGGGTTACCGCACGGACCCGTTCGGCAACGCCATTGCGGCGGCGAAAAAGCCGAACTGGGACGCTCTCTGGCAGCGATGGCCCCACACGACCCTCGCCGCGGCCGGCGAACCGGTTGGGCTGCCGGAGGGCCAGCAGGGCAACTCGGAGGTCGGCCACCTCAACATCGGGGCGGGCCGCATCGTGTACCAGGACCTGACGCGGATCAACCAGGCGGTCAAGGACGGCAGCTTTTACAAGAACCGGGTGCTCAGCAAGGCGATGGCGTCGGCGGCTGCGGGCCATGACCTGCACCTGATCGGGCTGGTGTCCCCCGGCGGCGTCCACAGCTCAACCCACCACCTGTTTGCGCTGCTCGAGATGGCGCATGCCCTGCGCGTGCCCCGGGTGTTCATTCATGCGGTCACCGACGGTCGTGACGAGCCCCCCACCAGTGCGGGCGGCTACGTGGAGGACCTTCAGGATCGAATCGAACGGATCGGAACCGGTCGAATCGCATCCATCAGCGGCCGCTACTACGCGATGGACCGGGACAGGCGATGGGAGCGGACGGAGCGCGCCTATCGCACCATCGTCGAGGCGAGCGGACCAACCGCCGCCGACCCGGTCGCCTTTATCAGGCAAAGCTACGCGGCCGGGATCACGGACGAATTCTTGATTCCGACTCGTATCGCGCCCCCCGGCCAGGACCCGCCGCCCCCGATAGCCGACGGCGACTCGCTCATCTTCTTCAACTTCCGCCCCGATCGATCACGCCAGCTGAGCCACGCCATCCTCGACGAGAAGTGGGACCACTTCGAGCGCAAACAACGGCCCAGGCTCGCGCATTTCGTGACATTCACGGAGTATGAGAAGGGCCTGCCGGCGGAGGTCGCCTTTGCCGACGAGCCGCTCAGTGGCGTGCTGGCCGAAGTCATCTCCGCGGCCGGCTGGGGGCAGTTCCACGTCGCCGAAACTGAAAAGTACGCGCACGTGACGTACTTCCTGAACGGGGGGCGCGAAGTGCCATTTGCTGGCGAAGATCGGCTCCTGATCCCCTCGCCCAAAGTCGCGACCTACGACCTGCAGCCCGAGATGAGTGCGCAACCGGTGACGGACGCCTTGTTGGACCGGCTCGGCGGCGGTCGCGACCGCTTCCTGGTCGTCAACTTTGCCAACCCGGACATGGTTGGCCACACCGGCGTCTTTCCCGCAACCATCAAGGCGGTCGAGGTCGTCGATGCGATGCTGGGCCGCATCGCCGACAAGGTGCTGGCCGAAGGAGGCATCCTGGCCGTCACGGCCGACCACGGCAACGCCGAGCTGAAGGTGGATGCTGCGACCGGAGCTCCACTGACCGCGCACACCACGAGCCCGGTGCCGTTGATCGTTGCCGGCGGCGACGCCGTCCGCCGCCTCCGTGACGGCGGCAAGCTCGGCGACGTCGCGCCGACGCTGCTCCCCTTGATCGGCCTGGCCGCACCGGCCGAGATGACCGGGGACGATCTCAGGGGGTCGAAGCAGCCCAATCCTGCTCCAGCCGGCTGAGGAAGGCTCGAGCCAGCGTCCGGTCGCGGACCAGGAGGTCGAGCTCGTGGTTGCGGGTGAACCCGGAGCGCGACCAGTTGCAGCTGCCGAACAGCACCTCACCGGCATCGAAGACGCCGAGTTTGGCATGGAGCAGTTCATCGCCCGCCTGCAGGTAGAAGCGAACGACCGCCCCCACTGACTGCAGCTGCGCCATGGCGGCGGCGTTCTGTGGCTGGGTCGGATCAAGCAAGACCCGCAGCCGGACGCGGCGGCGCGCCGCCGACACCAGCGCCTCGAGGACCAGGCGATCGCTGAGCACGAACATTTCGATGTCGATCGAGTGGTGGGCGGTCGCGATGGCGGCCAGGGCCGCTGCCCTGATGCCTTCCCCGGGACGAGTCGTCAGGACCTGGGCGAGACGGTCGGGGGAGGGTGGTGGGATGACGGACGGTTGGCCGGCCAGCGCCAGGTCCTGCAAAAAGACCCGTTCGAGGTTGTTCACCACGGGGCCCGTGGCGAGCACGTCGACGTCATGGTTCTTCGGCGAGTGGGTGCCCCAGTTGATGCCGCCGACGATGGCGCGGACGCCGTCGACGATCAGCAACTTCACGTGGTCGATCGTCAGTCGCTCCAGGGGGAAGGCCACCACCTTGATCCCTCCCTGCTCCAGCTCCGCCCAGATGGTCCGGCTGCTCCGCTCCGAGGGATCCTTGATCGCGGTGATCGTCACGCCGCGGTCGCGCGCATCAAGGAGCAACGCGGCCAGGTCCGGTCGCTGGAACTCGTAGAGCTCGAGGTCGATCGAGCGCCGAGCACGGCGCAGCTGATCGATGATCGCCTCGAAGGCACTCGGTCCGTCGAGCAGCGGAATGAGCTGGTCCGGTCCCGCCATGACCGGCGCCACCACCAGGGGCGGTATGGCATGCGGGGGGCCAGCCGCGGGTGTGGTACGGCCCGGCGCACAGGAGGTGGCCAGCAGCGCCAGGAGGAGGGGCAACCGGAGGCAACGGGCCGGGCCATACACCGC
>Ga0307308_10000782_pt1 | contig 11958 bp, 15 predicted proteins | sample ER_DNA_195_FD_194501 | JGI IMG/M metagenome (GOLD analysis project Ga0307308, IMG submission 194501) | Bulk soil microbial communities from the East River watershed near Crested Butte, Colorado, United States - ER_DNA_195 | ecosystem: Environmental > Terrestrial > Soil > Floodplain | place...
CACCGCGACCGCAGCAATGAGCGCCGTAAGAGCGCCCAGTGCCCGCATCGGGTGACGAGCCACGAAGTCGAAGGTTGTCATTTGCCTGTCCTTTCTGTTGCCGCAGTTGCCGTTGACGTTCTCGTCATCGTCTGCGCAGGCGAGACCAGGGCCGGGAAACGGTATGAAAACGGTCTGTGGGCCCCGAAAACCCCTCGTTCGAGTGAGGGTCTGAGGGGGATCCGAGCCCGCGTAGAATGAGACGCGGCCATGGCGACCACCGAGGACCGACAGGAGACTGACCCGACCGAAGAGTGGCGGCGCGAGCTCTACGGGTCGAAACCCGAGCGCGAAACCCTCTTTTCGACCATTTCAGGGCTCGAAAACGAGCCTCTGTACACGCCCGACAACGTCGAAAGCGACTACGACCGCGATCTCGGCTATCCGGGGCTCTATCCCTATACGCGAGGGGTCTATCCGTCCATGTACCGAGGCCGGCTCTGGACGATGCGGCAGTTCGCCGGTTTCGGGACTGCGGAGGAGACGAACGCTCGCTTCCGCTACCTCCGGGACCATGGGCAAACGGGCCTCTCGACAGCGTTCGACATGCCCACCCTGATGGGCTACGACTCGGACCATCCGAAGTCGCTCGGCGAGGTGGGGCGGGAGGGCGTGGCGATCGACTCCCTCGAGGACATGGAAGCGCTCTTCTTCGGAATCCCGCTCGGTGAGGTTTCGACCTCCATGACAATCAACGCGCCGGCCGCCATGCTGCTGGCGTTCTACGTCTGCGTCGGGGACGAGCAGGACGTTCCGCATGGCGAGCTACGCGGGACCGTGCAGACGGACATCCTCAAGGAGTACATCGCGCAGAAGGAATGGATCTTCCCGCCGGAGCCGTCGATGCGGCTCTGCGTCGATCTGATCGAGTTTTGCGCGCACGAACTTCCCCGCTGGCACCCGGTGTCGATCTCGGGCTACCACATCCGCGAAGCGGGCTCGACCGCGGCCCAGGAGCTCGCGTTCACGCTCGCCGACGGCTTCGCGTACGTGGAGGCCGCGCTCGAGCGAGGGCTCGACGTCGATGAATTCGCGCCGCGGCTCTCGTTTTTCTTCAACGCGCACATCGACTTCTTCGAGGAGATCGCCAAGTACCGCGCAGCGCGGCGCATCTGGGCGAAAGAGCTCCGTGAGCGTTACGGCGCGCGCGATCCCCGCTCGTGGCTCATGCGCTTCCACACCCAGACGGCGGGCGTGTCCCTCACGGCGCAGCAGCCGGAGGTCAACATCGTGCGGACGGCTCTCGAGGCGCTCGCGGCGGTTCTGGGGGGCACCCAGTCCCTGCACACGAACTCCTTCGACGAAGCGCTTGCGCTTCCCACCGAGCACGCCGTCAAGATCGCCCTGCGAACGCAGCAGGTGATCGCGCACGAGACCGGCGTCGCGAACACGATCGACCCCCTCGGCGGCTCGTACTATCTCGAAGACCTCACGAACCGACTCGAGGCGGCCGCATATGAGTACTTCGAGCGCATTCGTGCGCTCGGCGGCGTCGTGGCGGCGATCAAGGAGAACTTCTTCCAGCGCGAGATCGCCGACGCCTCGTTCCGCTATCAGAGCGAGCTCGAAGCCGGCGAGCGGGTGATCGTCGGGGTCAATCGCTACGAGGATCCTGACGAGAACGAGATCGAGATCCTCGCGATCGACCAGGCACTCGAGCGCAAGCAGATCGAGCGCGTGCAGGCACTCCGCGGACGCCGCGATTCTGCGGCCGTCGAGCAAGCTCTCGCGCGGCTCAAGCATGATGCGGCGCGTGAAGATGTGAATCTCATGCCGGCCATCGTCGATGCTTCGAAGTCCTACGTGACGATGGGGGAGATGTGCGACGCCCTGCGCGAGATCTGGGGCGTTTGGCGAGAGACCCCGGTCTTCTAGCCTCAGATGGACGCGGACCGGCTCGCGGTCGCCGTACCGACGAAGGACCGGCGAGAGACGATGGTTTCTGCGCTGGCTCCGATCGTGGCGCAGCTCGGCTCCAAGGACGATCTGGTCGTTGTCGACAACGGTTCGACGGACGGCACCCTGGACGCGGTGGCCGCCTGGCTGCGTGACCGCTTTCCGGCCGGACGGGTCGTCTCGCAATCGAGTGGAGGCGTCTCGGCGGCGAGAAACGCAGCGTTGCGCGAGACGACTGCTCCAATCGTTTGTTTCCTGGACGACGATGTTCGGCCGGACCCGGGGTGGCTCGAGCAGCTGCGAAGGGCGTGGACGGGCTGCAGTGAGCGCACGGCTTTGATCGGCGGGCCGACTCTCGGCGAATGGCCGGGCGGGCGTCCGCAATGGCTTACCGACCACCTCCTTTACGTCGTGGCCGTGCTCGACCTCGGTGACCACCGGATCCGTCTCGACCAACGCTCAGGGCTCGGCTATGTGTGGGGGGGAAACATGAGCCTGCGCCGTGAGGCTGCGCTCGAGGTCGGAGGCTTCGACCCGGCCCGCGGAAGCCGCCCGGGCGTTCCGTTCGAACGCGGCGAGGAGGAGGAATTGCAGCGCAGACTTGCGGCCGCGGGTTGGGAGATTTGGTACGAGCCGACAGCGACCGCGCATCATCTCCTGCCGCCCGAGCGGCTCACCAAGCAGGCCTTCAGGAAGTTTTTCCGGGAGCAGGGGGCGGTAGACGCCGTACGTGGCGGTCGGCGCCTAGATGGGGCCCTCGCACTCGCGGGTTCTCTCATCCGTGGTGCCGCGCTGACTCTGCTGTGCCGCCCGCAGGCGGCCGGCGCATGGTTTGCTGCTGCCCGAGGTTGGGCCCTCCTCACGGGGCCACGGCAGCCGAACACGCCGCAGGAGGGTCTTTAATGCGCAGGACCGTGACTGGGAACGGGTCCATCCTCAAGATCGAAAGCCTCAATCGGCGGTTCGGCGACCACGAAGTCGTCCGTTCTCTCGATTTGGCAGTAGCGCCGGGCGAGCGAGTCGCGATGGGCGGTCCGAACGGGTCCGGAAAGACCACTGTTCTCCGCTGCATCGCAGGGACGCTGACGCCAACCTCCGGCCGGATTCAGGTGGGCGGACATACAGCCGGCGCGATTGAAGCAAGACGCTTGGTTGGCGCCTCGCTCTCTCAGGAGCGTTCGTTTTATCTTCGGCTGTCGGGCTACGCGAATCTCCTCTTCTTCGCGCGCCTTCGGTTCGACAGCGAGCGTGAGGCGGCCGAGCGGGTCGGTGAGCTCGTAGAAGAGCTCCAGATCGGTGACATCGCCCGTGAGCGTGCCGATCGGTGCTCCTCCGGGATGATCCAACAGCTGGCGCTCGCCCGCGCCTTGCTAGGCGGGCCGCGGCTTCTCCTCCTTGACGAACCGACGAGATCGCTGGACGTCGACGCCCGGGCGCGCTTCTGGGGCGCGCTGGACCGCCGCCCCGAAGCGGCCGTTCTGCTCGCGACCCACCTCGATGAGGATCTGCAGCACTGTGGTCGAACGATCTCTCTTCCCGCTTAGCCGACCATTAGGTCAATACTGAGCCGTGGCCTTTCCCGAGTTTTCCGTCAGTCCAGCCGGTCATGTGGCTCGCATGCTCGTCCTCGACGCCGCGGCGGTGGAGGTCACGGACAAGCTCCGCGACGGGCGGGTAGAGAGCGTGCTTCTAAAGGGCCCTTCGGTCGCGCGTTGGGTCTACGCCGAGGAGGAGTTTCGGCCCTACTCCGATCTTGACCTGCTCGTCGCGCCCGGCGACCTCCGCCGCTCCCTCCGCGTGCTGTCGGGACTCGGCTTCGAGAGGGTCCACAGCGACGCTCACGCGGAGCTTCTCCTTCGCCATCACGATCAAGTGACCGTCGATCTCCATCGGCTGATCGTCGGAGTGGGAGTCAGGCCCGAGGAAGCCTGGGCGGCGCTCACGGCGGAGACAGAACCGCTCGCTCTCCGTGGGGGCGAGGTCGCCATGCTCTCGCAGGCGGGGAGGACCCTGCATGTCGTGCTCCACGCCGCCCAGCACGGCGCGGGAGACGCGAAGCCTCTTCAGGATCTCGCGCAGGCGCTGGAACGCCTCCCCGAGGAAGCCTGGGGGGACGCCGCTCGGTTGGCCCTCCGCCTGCATGCCGAGGCGGCCTTCCTCACCGGGCTTCGCCTTCTTCCCGCGGGCCGGGAGGTCGCTGGGTCGACAGGAGTCGCCGAGGCGCGCTCTGTTGAGGCGGCGCTCCGAGCGGGAACCCCACCGCCGACCGCGCTCGGCCTCTACCGCTTCTTCCAGACTCCGGGGGCGGGCCCGCGGGCCCGGCTACTCGCCGGCGAGCTCTTCCCCTCCGCTGCGTTCATGCGGGCCTGGATGCCGCTCGCGCGGCGCGGGCCGGGCGGACTCGCAGCCGCGTACGTCTGGCGGCCGGTCTGGCTACTGCTTCGTCTTGCTCCCGCGCTCCTTGCCTGGCAGCGGGCCCGCCGCGCCGCGCGCTGAGCGCCGAAGCTCGCCGCCGCGGAAGGATATGACGGGGACGTAGGGCTCGAGCTCCGCAGGTTCTTCGTGGACGGGACGACCCTCGACGGTAACCCAGACATGGCCTCGAACGCCCTCCTCACCCTTGCGCATGGCCACGACGAGCTCGGGATCGGCCCCTGCACGACCGAGAAATCGATACGTGAGGAGGCTCCGCTCCAGGCAGTTGTCCCGGAATGTTCCCGGGCGTCCCCGGTAGAGGAGGCGGGCCATGCGGGCGATCCGCCCTTCGAGCTCGAGGTCGCGCGATGGCCGGCGCGGGCGCGTCTCCATGAGCGCGACGAGTCGAGGTAGGGGGACGGTCCGCTTGAGGACGAGAAGACCGGGCGCCCACGCCGCCATCCGTGCCAGCAGCCACGCATCGCTCGGAGAAGTGACCGAGGTCCTCAGAGCGGTCCAGGCCCGTCCCACTACAGGGCCCCCTCAACCGCGTGCAGGACAGCACTCAGGTGCTCGAGCCCGGTGGCCATGTTGAGTCGATACACGGGAACTGCCGTCGCCAGCTCGAGGTATCGGGAGACCATGGCGCGCTTGCGCTCACTGTCTTCCGATCCGAAGTGGTACGAGCGCTCGACGAGTGTCGGAAATGCCTCGAGCGGGTCGACGCGCTCGATCTCGACGGGCGGACCCGACGGCTGTCGTTCCAGGAGAAAGACGGTTGCAATCGGCTTGGGATCACCAGCGGCCTCGGACTCGCCCGCGATCGTCCCGCCGGTCGCCGGCTCGAGCCCGAAATGGGTGGCAGACGCTGCCCGGAGACGGAGGCGAAAAGGAAGCGGGAAGGCATGGGGAGCCCCGGCGAGCACGTCAAAGGCCAGAGCGTCGTCCGTCCAGGTTTCATAGCCGCGGCCGGCGAGTCCATAGGCGATCGTGGACTTACCGGCCTCGGAGGCGGCAGCGAATGCCACGACTCCTGTCGGCGAAACGACTGCGCTGGCGTGCAGGACCTCGAGGCCGCCGATGTGCGCCGCAACAGGCAGGATCCAGCGTCGAAAGTACTCGGCCACGAGACTTTCGGCTACGCCGGGGGCAGGGAGCGCCGTCACCTCGGGCGACCCTGCATTCACGGTGAAACGAGCGACGCCGTCGAGCTCGACGACATGCGTTCCATCGCTGGCGAAGGCGTGGCCGACGACATTCCCGTCCTTGTCATGCCACTCCTCAACCTCGGCGTCCCCCGGACTCTCTGCAACAGGGGACGCCGAGTTGGAATCCAGAATCACCAGCCTCGGCACATACGAGCTCGTCACCTCGGCGTCTCACCCCGCTCTGGCGTCACGAGCTCTTGCCGCGGTGTGCTTATTTCTCCTGGCCTGGAGGACTGTTGGGAACCTCCATGCCGTGGTCGGGGTTCACCGGCACGGGCGACTTGCCACCTCCCGTGCTCGCCTGAAGTACGTCTCCGACGTCCCCGGTCCGAGTCACCTTCATCGGCTCCCAAGGTTGTTTGCTGGTCATTTGGTCGTCACCTCCTCTCCCAAGACTAGAGCCGCGCCCGCACCCACGCCTCATGGTCAAGTATCTCCCAGATAAAAGGTACCGCGGCCTTCTGCCCTTCTGCAAGCATCTTTTTCACTTTCTCGTCGAGAAGGTCCGCGTCGACTACGCCTAGTTCTCCGAGTCCCTGCACTCCTCCGAGGCCGTTCCAGACGTCTGTAGCCTCCTCGAGTTTCTTGGGCCAGAAGTTCCCGGTCGTGATCTTCTTCTGCTTTTCGATCCCGAGACCGGCGACACGACTCGCCATTGCCTCACGAACCAGGGACTTGCTTCGATTTCCCTTCGTCAGGACTCGGGGATGTATGCGGCAAAGAAGATCAACGAGATCAGGATCGAAATACGGCATCCAGATCTCGACACCCATACGTCGACCCTTCTCGAACGACTCTTCGAGATCGACGGCCTGAATTGGATGATCGAGTCCACGCCGAATCTCGTTGGTGTAGAAATCTCCGGGCTTTGGCTTCAGCTCCATTCGTTTTGCCACCGCGAGCTCGAGGAGCTCGCTGCGCAGCGCTGGGTCAGGCGCGAGCCACGGCGGCATCGACCTCTCTGCGCTGGTGGTCGTCTGCCGCCTGAGGATCCCGGGCGCGACGCGGCTCAGGGCATGTTGCTCGAGGGAGGCGAGCACGTTGCGTAACCCGTATTTCCATAGGATTTTGCGAAGGAGGAAAACGCGGGGGACGCGGTACGAGCGCTGCATCATGTACCAGAGGCGCCAGACTGCAACGAAGTCCAAACGCGCGATGCGGTCGGCCGCATAGTCGAGTGTCACGGCGAGCCAATTGTCCCCGCCCGCACCTGTCATGACGACTTGGGTTCCGCGGGACTTCGCCTCCTCGATGAGCATCGAGTAAGCCGGGCTGAAGATCCCAAGCAAGGGGACGGGCCAGGTGCGGCTTACCTCCAGTGCCAGCGGGAGAAGCGCGCGACCGCCTAGAGCCTCCTCGAGAGGCAGCATGAGCTGTGGCATCCCGAGACGCTTCGCGACGAGCCTCTGGACGTCCGCCTCGCCGAGGTTGTCGGGGTCGGGAAATTCAACGGACAGGGCCTGCGGAGTCGCCCATCCTTGTCGCTCGGCAATCTCGACCGCGTAGCTCGCAATGCTGATGGAATCGAGGCCTCCGCTCAGGCAGATGGTCGCCGGGCCGCGACGTAGACCGCGCTCGACGGCCTGCGAGAGCGTCGCCACGAAGCGGTCCATCGCCTCGTCGTCGTCGACCCAGTCGACCTCCTCGCCAAGGGGGGCTGGGTTCCAGTACCGCCGGGATTCCTTCCCGCCCCGGTGGAACCGCAGAACGGTGCCCGCCACGACCCGCTTCACCGCTTCGAGGTAGGTCTCGTCCTTTTCCTCGATCCACCAGGCGGGCCAGACGTGGAGGGCAAGGAGGCGCCGATTGACCGTTTCGGGAACTGCGGGATGCCCGATGAGCGTGTCGATCGAATTGGAGAAGAGGACGCTCTCGCCTGCCTGCGAGTAGAAGAGCGGAACCAGGCCCATGCGGTCGCGCACGCCCAGGGCCTCGCCGGTCCGCCCGTCCCAGACAACGAGTGAGAACCGCCCGTTCAGCTGCTCTGCGAACCGTTCGCCTTCCTCGAGGTAGACCCGCAGGACGAGAGCTGCGTCGGTGTCCTCGCCGCCGCGCGCAGGGAATGCGCGACGCAATTCTTCGTCGTTGAAGAGAACCCCGTCGAATGCGGCGAGGCAGGAATCGATCCTCGCGATTTCCGGCGCACTTCCGGGTCCCTCAATTATCTCGGGCTCTGCAGTCCTGTTCCCGGGACGAACTCCGACGATCCAGCTCGGGATCGAATCGGCCCAGATGGGCGCGAGCTCAGGAGCTGTGGTCGACATTGATCAATTCCGCTCGTGAAAGGTGGGCGACAAAATCTTCGAGTTCCGCAGCAAGCTCGGTCTCTTCGACATCGAATTCGGCGAGCATCTTTTCTCTCACGGAGTCAAGATCGGACCCGGATTCGACAAGCTCCCAAAAACGGGCTCCCGTGCGGTTGAGAATGAAGATCTCATTTGTCCGCAGGTGGACCACGACGACTTCGTCGCCGAGACGCTGTGCGACAACGTCAGGGTCGGCCCGCACCTGGCCGCCCTTGGAGGGCGAATCCGTGGAGACCGCCGGATCGCGCTCAGCCGGCATGCAGGACCAAGGACGGTGGTCGCTCGATCACCAGCGCGAACCATTGATTGTGGTACTGCATTGAAAGGCCCCTCCCGCAGACAACTCTCCTCCCGCATTTGATGATCACCCGGTATTGCGGGGTTGTCAAACCCTCAGACGTCCACGACGAGGCCGTCGTGGGCGAGCGGGACGCCGTCTGGAGACGGCAGCTCGGCGGGGCGGTGAGTCAAGAGGATCGGACCGTCGGCGGCCGCAAGTGCTTCCTCGGCGGACAGATGACCTCGTGGAACACCGTCCCTGTCACCGTGGGCGAGTGTGGCTTCGCAAACGAAGAGGTCAGCTCCGCGCGCGAGGTCGGCCAGCTCCGGGGTCGGTGCACAGTCACCGGAGTAGGCGAGAACCTTGTCACCCTCCTGCACGCGAAAGCCGTACGCCTCGAGCTTGTAGTGCGGCAGGCGATGCGCGGACACCTCGAAGCCCGCCGCCTTGAACGGTGTGTCGGGCCTGTACTCGTGTAGCTCGAATGCCTCTTCGAACATGCGGTCGTTGCCCCACAGCGAGGCAAAAGTCGCCAGATCGTCGATCCCGCCGGGCGGAAGCCAGAGAGCGGCGCGGAGCCTGTGCTCCTCGGGCCCGTACGCGTTCAGCCATGCCCACGAAACGAGGTCGCCCCAGTGGTCGAGATGAAAGTGGGTGATGGCGATCGCGTCGGGCGCACTCCCGTGTTCGCGCAGGCGCCCGAGAACGCCAGGGCCGCAGTCGAGCAGTAGCTTTCCGGGTCCCTCCACGAGGTAGCCCGACTGCGCGCCCCCGGGGTTCGGCCACGCTGGCGAGGACCCGATGACGGTCAGTTGCACCTCCATATACTTGCCGACGTGGCCAGGAAAATCCGGGTCGTGATCGCCAAGCCCGGCTTGGATGGTCACGACAGGGGCGCGAAGATCATCGCGCGAGCCCTGCGGGACGCGGGGATGGAGGTCATCTACACCGGCCTACACCAGACGCCCGAGCAGATCGTCGAGACGGCGATCCAGGAGGACGCCGACGCCGTCGGCATCTCGATCCTCTCGGGCGCGCACATGACGCTCGTGCCGAGGATCCTCTCGGGTCTGAAGGACAGCGGCGTCGACGGCATTCTCGTGTTGGTGGGCGGGACGATCCCGAAGCCGGACGTCGAGGAGTTGAAAAAGCAGGGCGTGGCGGAAGTGTTCACTCCTGGAGCGCCCGTCTCGGAGATCGTGACCTTCCTCAAAGAGCACGTTCCCGTCGAGGCGTAGCCTCCAATGGCGATCGATCTCGAGCGCGACGGCGGCGTTGCGACCGTAACCGTAAACCGTCCCGATGCCCTCAACGCGCTGGATCTCGAGCACGCCGGTGCTCTGCGGGAGACCCTCGAGAGTCTCGCGGGCGACGAGGACGTGCGCGTGGTCGTCCTCACGGGCGCGGGCGAGAAGGCGTTCATCGCCGGCGCCGACATCAAGTACATGCAGGCTCTCGGCGTCCTCGAGGCCCGGCGTTGGGGGGAGCTCGGCCAGGCGTGCGGGCGGTTGCTCGAGACGATGCCGAAGCCGACAATCGCCGCGATCAACGGTTATGCGCTGGGCGGCGGCCTTGAGTTGGCCCTCGCATGCGACCTGCGGGTGGCGTCGGCGACCGCCAAGCTGGGCCAGCCGGAGATCAACCTCGGGATCCTCCCAGGCTGGGGAGGGAGCGTCCGTCTCGCGCGGACGACGACACTCGGGTTCGCGAAGGCGCTCATCTTCACCGGCCGCCCGGTGGACGCTGCCGAGGCGCTCGAGCACGGCCTCGTCAACGCGGTTTACGAGCCGGGCGAGTTGGTGGTGAAAGCGGGCGAGCTCGCCCAGGGGCTCGCGGCGAAGAGCCCGCTCGCGCTCGCCTATGCAAAGGAGGCCGTCAACCAGGCGCTCCAGGGCGATCACCGCGGGAACCTCGAACTCGAGGCGCGGCTCTTCGCGATGGCGTTCTCCTCCCACGATCAAAAGGAGGGGATGGCTGCGTTCGTCGAGAAGCGCGAGCCGAGGTTCCGTGGCCGCTAGAGGCTCTCGAAGCAGCTAATTTGAAGGCGTGGGAGACGCGCTGATGATCGCCGGGCGGAGCTTCGGCTCCCGCCTCATCCTGGGGACAGGAAAGTACGAAAGCTTCGCGGTCATGCGTGACGCGATCGCCGCCTCGAGCGCCGAGATGGTGACCGTGGCGGTTCGCCGAATCGAATTCGACGAGCCGGGAGAGGACATCACGGCTTTCCTCCCGGAGAACATCCTGCTCCTGCCGAACACCTCCGGCTGCGAGACGGCCGAGGAGGCGGTGCGAATGGCGAGGCTCGCGCGCGCTGGCGGGCTCCCGGATTGGATCAAGCTCGAGGTCATCCCGGACGCGAGGTATCTCCTCCCGGATCCCGTCGAGACTCTGCGGGCTGCCGAGACGCTCGTCGCGGAGGGCTTCACCGTCCTCCCCTACATGCTTCCGGACCCGGTGCTCGCGAAGAAGCTCGAGGAGGCCGGGTGCGCGACGGTCATGCCGCTCGCCGCTCCGATCGGGAGTGGGCGGGGCCTCAAGCTGCGCGACGCGATCCGGATCATGGTGGAACAGGCCGAGGTGCCGGTCGTCGTCGACGCCGGCCTCGGCGCGCCTTCCCATGCCGCGGAGGCGATGGAGATGGGAGCCGACGCGGTGCTCGTCAACACCGCGATCGCCCGCGCGGGCGATCCGCCCGAGATGGCGCGCGCCTTTCGGTTGGCGGTCGAAGCCGGTCGCACCGCGCACGTCGCCAGGATCATGGAAGAGCAGGAAGCGGCGGTGCCTTCCAGCCCCATCGGCGGGACGGTTTGACCGGCGTCCTGGTGAACGGCCGGCAGGAGCCGATCGAGCCTGGCGAGACGGTGGCCGGCCTGCTCGAGCGGCTCGGCCTCCAAGGGCGCTACGCGCTCGTCGAACGAAACGGCGAGCCCGTAGAACGGGCTCGCTACGGGGAGGTGCAGCTTGCAAGCGGAGACAGCCTCGTTGTCGCACGCCCCGTCGCCGGCGGATAGGCGCCTCTACCTCGTCACACCGGCGCGGCCGGACCTAGAGGTTTTTCTCGAGGCCGCCATCAGCGGCGGCGTCGACATCGTGCAGGTGCGCGACAGAGCTCTGTCTGACGGCGATCTCCTGCGCGCTCTCGGGGCAGCCCGGGCAGTCACCCGCCGGCTGGGCGTACCGCTCGTAGTCAACGACCGCCCCGACCTCGCCGTGCTCTGCGGCGCCGACTACGTCCACGTTGGCCAAGACGACTTGCCGGTCGATGCAGCACGGCGCTTCGGCCTCGGCGTCGGGCTCTCGACCCACGCACGCCGGGAAATCGATGCCGCAGGCGCGGATTACATCGCCGTGGGCCCTGTCTTCGAGACGCCGACGAAGGCCGGTCGCGCAGCGGTCGGTGTCGAGCTCGTCGGCTATGCCGCCGAGCGCGCCCGTGCTCCGTGGTTCGCGGTCGGCGGGATCGACTCGTCGAACGTCGCGGCGGTCGTCGCGGCCGGTGCCCGCCGGATTGCGGTCGTGCGGGCCATCGTGGATTCACCGGACCCGGAGGGCGCCGCGCGCGAACTCCGGGCGGCTTTGCCCGACTAGGGCTCTAGCCCGCGCCGAGCAGGATGCGGTTCGCAGAGAGCACGCCCGCCCCGCCCCGCTGCGTCGCCCACGAGGGCGCGAATGTCAATGTCGAGATGCGCGTGACCATCCCTACGCTGGCGCTCGCGAGGGTCGCTACTAGTCGGCCGGAAGTTGTAGACCGCTCGATGATCGCTCCAGTCGACACAGTGAGGACAAGCGTGCGCTGCAGGGGATACGAGGTCGT
>Ga0307308_10000783_pt1 | contig 11950 bp, 15 predicted proteins | sample ER_DNA_195_FD_194501 | JGI IMG/M metagenome (GOLD analysis project Ga0307308, IMG submission 194501) | Bulk soil microbial communities from the East River watershed near Crested Butte, Colorado, United States - ER_DNA_195 | ecosystem: Environmental > Terrestrial > Soil > Floodplain | place...
AGCGGCTTGTTCAGGCTGTCGATCCATCCGTAGCTGAGCGCATCCGGGATGGAATCTTCGTAAGTGAGCCGAGTCTTTCCCGTCGCGGCTTTGAAGGCGACGAGCCAGACGCCCTGCGCCTTGTCGTGGTTGTTGCGAAGCCATCCGCGCCATTCGGCAGTTGTCTTCGCGTGGAGGCGGGGATAGTCGGATGCGCTCACCGATACCCAGCCAACCGGATCACAACAGCCAGCCTAAGGAAAAATCAACGCTGTCCCGGTAGGGTCCGTCCACGATGATTGAACTCGAGCAGAACGAGATCGAGCGACAGATGGTCCCCATACCCGACCGTTGCTTTAGGGGTTGTGGAACTCGTGCCGTCCTCGTAAAGGGCTTTTCCGCCTTCTGCGCGAACTGCGCGTTAGCCCTCTTACAAGCGGAGGCCAAACAGCTCTCCAGCCTGGCTGCCTGATAGATCGCGTCCCGTGTCGTCGAGAGAACGGGCAAGGGCCCGCTCGATGCGGTGGCCGGTGAGTTCGGCCCGCGCCGTAATAGTTAAGCGCCGTATCTCGGATGCGGCCGCGCGTGTTCGCACGCGACCATTGCTGTATGGAACCAAAGGCACCCCCAGTCATCTCCACGCTTCGCGTTGCACTGCTTGCTGCGACGATGGTCCTCGCGGCATGTGGTCCCAGCGGCTCGTCGACCGCTTTCGTCTCGGATAAGCCCACCCCATCGTCGACTCCCGTGGCTACGGTTTCGCGCGAGGTGACGAAGCCGCCGGTCTCACAGGCGCCGCTACCCGCTCCGACGCACGTGACGTGGGCGATCGATCACACCGATCAGCCCGGCCGGCGCCTCTTCGAGCTCCACTACGACGGCGCCGCCATGGGCTTTCGCGTGGTCGATGCCTCGGGCCGACAGGTGCTCGTGGTGCCGATCGCGGGATCGGGAATCTTTGGTCCAGAGACCTGCATGGCCACCGCAAAAGCGCCGACCGACAACGCCACGTGGGTTGGTATGGACGAACCGGTGTACCAGGACCTGCTCGCGAACGCGGCGACCTATCGCGTCGAGGTGGAGACGATCGGGCACGGCACGATCACGCTTCCGCTCGTCGACACCGGCTGCCGTCGCAGCTGAGCCAAACACACCTATGGGCCGCCGACGGGCGGATGGTCGGGAAGGCGATCGAAGAAGGCCGGCCACCGCGCGGTGTCGGTCGCGCCGAACGCGATCACCTCACTCGTTGTCGCGTCGATCGCGAAGATCGCCCATGGCAGAGGCTGTGGCGCGCCGCTGGACGCGCCAAAGCTCGACATGAGGTCTCCCGAAACGGCATAGACCCACACGGATCCGTCGGCCGTCGCGTTGGCTGGCCTCTGCACACCAGACGTGCCAGCGACGTACTCGGCCCAGGTCATGAGCTTGACCTCGATCCGATCGATGCGGCGCACCTCGTTCGTGCGCCGCAGGATGAGTGAGAGGGCTTCGGGGGAGCGGATCTGAACCGCGAGCTGCACCAATGCGGGGGTCGGACTTGGCGCCACATACGGCGAGGCGGGATGGTTCGGGAGCTTATCGAAGACCGCAGGCCAGCTCTCATCAGATCCAGCGGCGGTCACGCCGAACCCACCCGCCCTCACGGCGTCGACCATGAAGAGGCCCCAGCGATAGGGCGGATACGGCGTCGGCGTGGGGGGCGTAAACGGGCTGCCGAACCGGACGGGAACCCGCCCGACCGGCCACACCTCGCCCGAGATCGCCACCACCCAGAGGTAGCGCTTCCCCGGATCGCCGATGAAACCGCCCAAGCCACCGATCGGCGTGGCCTTCGGGTCGCCCTGTGGCGACCGGAACGGGCCCGCGATCGCGAGGTATTCCTCCAAGGTCAAGAGCTTCGCGTCAGTCCGGTCGACGCGCCCGAGGTTGTCCGGTCTTCCTCTGACCAGGGCGATCGCCGCGTCGCGCCCAATTGTCGTCGGGAGAGCCGAAAGACCCGCGTTCACGGTCGAGCCCGCGGATTCGCCGAGATCGGCGGCAAAGTGGCTTACTGCGACCACGGCCAGCACGAGGACGATCGCGATAAGGGGGATCGCGTACCGCATCGCCGAGATACTGATTGGAGATCGGCGCCGGATCAAAACGGAGCGAACGAGTCCGCGATGTTATCGAGAGTCGCTTTGTAGAGCCCTTGATCCTCTTCCGGGATCTGCATCACCAAACCATGAGAGAAGCCGCCGCGAATGTGACGACGAAGTATTGAAATGAAGTCGTCCGACGGCGAGCCAGGGTGAGGGCGATCTCGGGCCACCGCGGCTTCCCGTTCGCCGACCGGATCGCGGAGATAGGCAGGCGGCCTGCATTCCTCGACCAAGCTGTCGAGATAGGCAAGACCTGATTACGAATCAGGTGCCTTTGCGCTGGGCAGGCTCAGAAAAATGCGAAACCATTGGCGCCTGCTGGGAAGGGTCGATTCGAACCACCGATTACCTGATCCAGAGTCATCCGCCGCAGAAACCTCGAAACGTCCGACGTTCTACGAAATCACTGAGGAAACCGTAACCCGTGTCAGGAAAAGTCAGGGGAGTCATGCGCCTTACAAAAGTCAGGGACGAGGGAACGACCCACTCCTCTTCCGAACCTCTCTCGGCGTCAACAGCCGAACGCCCCGCAGGTCGCCGGTTCGACTGGACTCGAACCCGCCGTCCGCAGCCTTCGCGTCCGCGATGGCGGCCTCGGCCTTTTGCTAACGATCCCCAGCGGCGCGGTTCAGTACGGCGGAAAGCCTGGCGAGTCCGTGTCTCAATCGGAGACCCGAGCGGTGATCGCGGCGATCGCGTCGGCCGTGAGTGCTGCCTCGACCGGCGTGTCAAACTGAATCGCGCGTAATCGGGCTAGAGCATGGTGACCGCCCACCGATGCGATCGATCGAAGGGCGTGGTACCGCACCAAGTACTCGCTGTCGTCGAGAAGGTGTTCGAGCGCGTCGCTAGCATCAATCGATTGTCGGCGTCCGAGTCCTATCGCGGCGTCCATGCGGACCAACCGATCGGCTGATCGTGCGGCAGCGACAAGGCGCCGTGTGGCTCGCGGATCGTCGACGTGACCAAGTCCAACCACGACGAGGCTGTTCGTGTCGAGTCGCTCATCAGAAAAAACATCGAGGAACGCTGCTTGGTGCGCCCACGCGATCTCAGCGACCGCCGCCGTGAGGTTGTCAAGCGCGTCCTTTGGGTGCACCGACAACTGATCCAAGGACGGCATCGCGGTCCGACTGATGAGGGTTTCGCGGAGGAACACGAGGCCACGTTGGCCAGTCGCCGCCCACGCCGCCAGCGCCTCGGCTGAGCCATCCTCCAGCGCGGCGCGCAAGCGATCGCCGACCTCAGTCATGTCTCCCTTGGCGATCCTAGCCCGTGCAACGTTCAAGCCGACACGGTGAGAGTCCTTCGTCAGCGGAACACGGGACTCGGGAGTCTCCCGGTTCCACGCTCACCTGACCCGTCACACCTGGGCCACGCGGTTCGAGGGTGACATCCTGGAGCTAGAGCGCCAGGGCGGGTGGGCCGACTGGACCCAGGTCAAACGCTACCGTCACGCACAGCGCCCCAAGCGCGAGACCCTCGTCAACCCTCTCGGCGCCAAGAAGACGGTCATCAGCTTCAAGAAGCAGTCTGGATAAATCGCCTTTGGTCAGACGCCCTACAGCACTGGCTTCCGCATCTATCGCCTTTGGCATCCGAGAAGTCCAACAAAAACGCGCTGCTGGGGAGGGTGGATTCGAACCACCGATTACCTGATCCAGAGTCAGGTAACGAAAATTCCGCACTAGCTCACGAGTTCCGGCGCAAATTCAAAGAAACGCGGGGAGCGGGGCCGCTTGAAGCGCAGAGAATCAGGTGAGCTTCCCGAAAAAAGGTAACCCTCGTGACCTCGTAATCGGTGAAGACGATTGGTCTGAAGAACCATATGTCGCCAGTTGGATTCTGGCCCTCGCCACAGCAGGTCTTCTTGGTGGAGATTCGTCAGCGCGGCGTGCAATCGGGCGGTGCACGCAAGCCCTAAGCAAATGGTTCGCGTGCTGCGTTACACCATGTTTTCCCTGGATCGACCCTTAGCGCGGATGTCCTCGTTCGAAACGGTCCATGTTCAGCGATGTGATGTCGATTTCTTCGAGGGAGCGGGACGCAATGCTCACGTAGTCGGGGGAAGTAGTTGGCTCCCAACGAGATAGACGATCGCCTGGCCCGCGCTCGTGTCGTTTGTCGCAGTGCGGATCCCGCCTTGTGCTTCCCCGCGGTAATGCCAACGAGGCGGTTGTTACCGAGAATGCCGACCACCTACACCTATTCTGCCGCCGGGCTTGCTGCCACGGCCACCCTGCCGAACGGCCTGGTCACGACGTACACGTACGACCGCACACTGCGCCTCACCAACCTTACGAACGTCGTAGGGTCGACGACGATCACCAGCCACGCGTACACCCTTGACAGCGAGGGCAACCGCACGGCGCAGACCGAGTTCGTCTCCGGAATCACCACCGGAACGAGCGACTCCTTCGGCTACACCTATGACGGCCTCAACCGCCTCACGGCGGTGACCACCACGAATGCCGAGAGTTTCACGCTCGACTCGGCCTCGAACATCTCGAGCCGCACAGGCCCGTCCGCGACCTACACCTACGACACCTCAAATCGTCTTAGCTCCGACGGCGGTCAGAGCTTCACCTGGTCCAACGCCGATCGGCTCACCGCGCGCGGCTCTGACTCCTTTGGCTACGACGCGCTCGATCGCCTTACGAGCTCGACAGTCTCAGGCACGGCTCGGACGTATGGGTACAACGCAGACGGCCTGCTACAGAACCGCACCCAGGGCGGATCGACCACGAACTTCCTCTGGGATCCTGCGACCTCACCGAGTCGACTGCTCGAGATTGGCAGCGACAAGCTCGTCTATGGTCTCGGTCCGCTTTATGTGGTTACCGGCTCCGGAACGACCACATTCGCGCGCGATGGTGGTAGGAGCATTCGCGCCGAGCTTAGCGGCTCCGGATCCGTCGTCGGGACTTTCCGCTACAAAGCGTATGGTTCGATTGCGCAGTCGAATGGCGCCTCGACCCCGAGCTACTTGGGATATGCCGATCAGCTGCTTGATCCGTCTGGTCAGTACTACATGCGCGCTCGTTGGTATGACCCGGCAGCCGGGAGGTTCCTTTCGCGGGACGGCGCAGACACAGGGGCAACAACCGCATTCGGTTACGCCAACGCGAATCCAGTTGCCCTTGCGGATCCGAGCGGTTTGGACGCGGATTTGACTGACGCCGGCGGCGGAGGTGGGGGAAGTGGGCGCGGATGTGACATCAAATGCGAGTGGCCGGTGGGGGGCTTCGTATTGGCGAAGAAGGCTCAGGCTGCGACTACTTCAAATGCCAGCCCATCGCCGTCGCCGTCACAGAGCGGCAGGTCGTGGTCAGGGGTGTTCGGATCACCATCGTCGTCGGGGAAGGCGTAGTTCTCATGACCAGCGCGATGGAGAGCGGAGATCTTTCGGACGATGACAGCGCAGTTGGAGCGGGCAAGGCCCCACCGCCCTCTCCATACGGTCCAGACGGAAAGTTCACCAAGGCGGTTCAAGCGCTCATCGAACTTGCCAAGCGAGCTGTCCGTACTGGCATGACCCGAGAAGAGGCGGCCGCGTTGAATGAGTGGCGGATAGAGTACGGCGTCGATGGACACGGTCTGCGGGCGCACGACTATGGCGAACTCGCGGGCGTCGAGCACATTAAGGTTGGCCCCATCAGGCACATCATTCTCCGGTGATTAGCCATCGCGACGCGTACCGAATAATGTCCGAGCCGCGCGGGGTCAGATATCGTCAGCTCTTGGCGGAAGGGGCTCGTTGCTGTGATCAGTTCCTGTTCGTCGATGTGCCCGAACCCCTCTTCCGCGAAGAAGATTCTTCGTTCGGGCCTCTTGCAGAACGGCTTGTCAACGAATTAGCGCCTCACTTGATCCGAGTCGTCAAGGAAAAGTCCTGGCCTGGGACCCGACTCGGCGAGGTGCCCGGAGTGAACGTGTTTGCTCGGGTCTTCACGTTCCGGCTCGACTCGCAGTCGCTCGAGATCATCAGTCGCGCCGCGAACAACCTTTATGCGTGGCGGCCCCCGACTCTTCCGGCCGATTTATGTCTTATCAGGCCGGATAGCGAACCGTGGCTTGTATCCATCGCGGCCGACGATGAAGCTTATTTGCGCCTGGCACGAGATGAGGCACAAGACCTAGCGCACCGAATGGAACTGGAACTGCGACCCGAATGGAAACACTAATGGGTAGCCGAGACACGAAGCATGACCTGGCCGATCCGTCGAGCCAGTAACCCACGACCGCATAGAAGCCGGGCCAAGGCGCACCCATCGCTTCACTCAGAAGCCCCTTGAAGCCCCTTGAAGCCCCTTGAAGGCCGTTGCCTCGCGGAAGAAAGTCGGCAGCTCGTGGGGCTGCAAGACCGTCTTCACACTGATGACGGCGAGGACCGAATCGGGAAGAAACAGCGCCCCTCTTCCGTAGCCGAACGCCGGAAAGTTTTGGAGGTCGCAGAGGACAAGATCGGTGTTCGGCACCCGATTGCAGATCAGATGAGCGCTGAAAACGCCGGATCCAGAATCAGGTAACTTGAAATTCGTCATCACACGAGAGTTCTGGCGCAAATTTAAAGAAACGCGGGGAGCGGGGCCGCTTCGAGCGCTGAGATCAGGTGAGCTTCCTAGTCGGGCGCCTTCATTTGGAACCTATGTCTATGGAGCTCGCGCTCGGCTTCTTCGCGCTCCTCCAGGTCTATTCTTCGACGCCTTGATCGCTCTCCGTGTTCGCCGCGCCAACGAAACCTAGTTGCTTGTACGCTAATCCGCAGATTGGCATCGGAGGCGAGAATTGGCACTAGGTGACGTGATCCGCGAGGCCCGCAGGGAGCGTGAGTTCAGCCAGAAGGATCTCGCCGAGAAGCTCAAGAACAAGGAAGGGGACCCTATCTCACCGCAGTACCTCAACGACATCGAGCTGAACCGCCGCGTGCCGCCGAGCTACCTCCTCGAGCAGATCGCGCACCGCCTGCAGCTCGACGCGGACGCGCTGCACGTGATGGCTGGACAGCTGCCGCCGAACGTGCGGCCCGAGAGTCACAGTCCCGAGCGCCTATCCGCCGCGATGCGAGCCTTTCGGCGGACGTTGCGGTAGCGCGTGCGCTACGTCTTCGACACGACCGGTCGGCTCCGACGGCGTCCGCACTTCGAGGCCACTGAGCTCGACGACATATGCGAGGACACGGTCGCGTCGTTCCTCCGCCAGCGCTACGGCGAGGTGCGCTACCCGATGCTCACGAACGACCTCGTGGTCCTGCTCGAGAGCCGAGCCCAAACCCTGGACCTGTATGCGGACCTCTCCGACGAGGGCGTCGATGTCGAGGGCGTGACCTATTTCCGCGCGGGCGGAAAGCCCGACGTGGCGATCGCATCGATCCTGTCGGAGGAGCGCTGGCGCGAGAATCGTCTCCGCACGACTCTCAGTCACGAGCTCGCACACGTCCTCCTCCACGGTCACCTGTGGGGGGTGGAGGCAGAGACCCTCGCGCTGCTCCCTGATGCGTCCGAGGCGCCGCCCCCAGCCCCGGCGCGATGCTTCCGCGGGCGCATCCTTGCCGCGCGGCAGACCGATTGGATGGAGTGGCAGGCCGGCTTCGGCTGCGGCGCGCTGCTTATGCCCGGACGCGAGCTCCGGGTCGTGCTCGCGCCGCACCTCGAGGGGGTTGCGCCGACGGAGGGCGAGGCGGAGGCGCAGCCCATGATCGCGGTGGTCCAGCAGGCGTTCGGGGTCTCGGCCGATGCCGCGCGCGTCCGGCTACTGGAGCGGGGCTACCTCGCGCGGCAGTCGACGCTGCCGGCCTACTAAGTGGACCCGACCGACCGTACGCACGCCTCGGTGCACCGGTAGAGTACGCAAATCCGCAGATACGCGGTTGAGCGGTCGTCGGGCTGCTTACGCGAACGTGGTCGTAGCGGGGTGAGGGTGCTCGATAGGCTCTATGTCACTGAGGAGGTACCAGCATGAACGAACAGCATGACTTCCATGAGGCCGTTATCGAGCACTGCGCGAGCATGGGGATCCAGGTGACGCGGGCACAGCTCGATCGCTGGAGGCGAGCCGGCGCGCTACCCGCCGCGCTGGGCGACCCCGCCACCATCGAGTCGGGTCCGCTTCCGACGGCGCGCCAGGCGTGCGCTCTCACGGGCGAGTTGGAGCGGGAACGCCATCTGCCGACCGCGGTCTTCGCAATCTGGCTCAAGGGCTATCGCGTAGAACTGCCTGCGGTCCGGGCGTTCCTCGTCAATCGCGCACGACTGCACGATGGGTTCGTCAGCGAGGTGCGCGCCGCGGGGTTTGGCGGTGCCGTGCTGCCGGAGGGCGCGCTCACGCAGGTCGAGCGTATGGCTGGCGTGCGCCGGCGCGACGCGGTGTTGCTCGCGGACGCCCGCGCACGCCTCGGCTCGCGCGAGCGCTTCGAGACCCTCTTGCGCGTACTCCTCGATGCGCTCGCCGGTCGGTACGTCTCAACGCCCTCACCCAGCGCGTCGGTGCGAGCGCGTGAGAGCGAGGGACTCCTGTTCGAGAGCGCGTTGGGGCTTTCGCACGCCAGGGAGCCGCTCGACGGCTTCGTCTTCCTTCGCGACGACCCCGAGGCGCTGTTGCACCAGCTTCCTGGACTCCTTTCGGGCGAATGGTCTCGGTCAGTCGCGGAGGCCAGCGACGCTGAGCTCCTCGCTGCGCGCGATGCGCTCACCGACATGGTCGAGGTGGTCCGCGGTGTAGCCGAGGCCTTTGCGCCCATGCTGGAGGATGACCACTTCGGCTTCGGCGCACTGGGCACGCTCGTCGACGAGGCCATGTCCTCCGATTTGGCGCTCGTCGTGGCCGGTCTCCTCGCGGCACGACACGACCGCGCGCTGATGGCCGGCATCGACGAGCTGCGCGCCGCGCTGCCGATGGTGCGAGCACTGCGCGCGCAAGCGGCCGAGGTCATGCGCCTGCAGGCGGACCCCATCCGAGCGGCTCTCTTCACGCCCGCGAAACTCCGTGCAGCGTTCGTCGCGAGCATCGGGGCGGCCGACTAGCTCCGCCGCCGGACGGGTGGCGCACGGCTCGACTGGTATACTACGCAAATCCGCAGATACGCGGTTTGGAGGACTCCGATGAACGAACGGGCCGAAGCAGAAGACCAGGAGACGGGCCAGCCGGACAACGGACCCGAGAAGAAGACGATCACCTTCACCGTGAATAAGACTGCCGTGACGACGACCGAGAAGCGCCTCACCGGGGCGCAGATCAAGTCCCTCGGCAAGGCTGACCCGACCGATCTGCTCGAGCTACTGGACGACGGGAAGAAGATCCCGATCAAGGACGATCAGGTCGTCAAGCTCAAGGACGAGATGAAGTTCCGCACCTACCCGGGCGGCTCGGACAGCTGATGACGAGGGCAGAGGCGATCGCCGACCTCAAGGACACCTTCGGCAAAGACAACGTGGTCGTGCAGGATCTTCAGGCTGAACCCGACATGGTCCTCGTGATCATCACGGCAAAGCAGCAGGTCCCCAACCGTGACCTCGCCTCGGAAGTCGCGTTCAAGCTGCCCGAGCAGATCAGTGGACGACCGCAGCACTTCGTCGAGACGCATCTGACGCTGCCCAACGGCGGCCAGCCGAACAACGCCACAAACCAAGAGCTCAACGGGCGGCTCTGGAAGACGTGGTCGCTGAACACACCCTGGGACCCGGCGCGGCACACCGTGAGTCAGCTCGTCGACACCGCGATAGCGCAGTGGGATCGGTAGCCGTCGAGCTCCGGGGAGCCGGCGCGCTCGACGACGCGCGCGCGTTCCTGCTCGCGTCCGAGCGCGAGGAGCTCGTCGCCCTCTTCGGCCGGGCGGCTGCGACCGAGGACGGGCCGCTCTTCCTCGTGCAGGCCTTCGAGATCGCGCCCGAGGACCTGATCTGGCGCGATCTCGAAGGCCTTCACTGGAAGCCCGAGCTCACGCGACGCTGGACCCACCGGGCCGAAGACGCGGATCAGGGCGTCGTGCTGCTCCACGCCCATGGTCAGGACGGCGGCGTCTCCCTCTCCGAGACAGACCGTCGTACGTGCCGGCGCATGCTCGAGCATTTCGAGACCGCCATCCCGACCCAGGCGCACGGCTACGGGGTCATCGGCCGCGACGCCATCGCCGGATGCTTCGCGTGGAAGGGCGAGCGCTTCCGGTGGATGCGCATGAAGACCGTCGCATGCCCTGTCCAGGTCTGGACGCCACGTCCGCCAGCGGAGGGGCGGGCCCCCATGTCCATGGCACGCCAGGTGGCAGCGATCACGGAGGCGGGGCAAGCGCGGATGCGTGCCGCAACCGTGGCTCTGGTCGGCGCTGGCGGTGCCGGCTCGATGCTCGCCAACCAGCTCGCGCACATGGGCGTGGGCTCGGTGCTCATCTGCGACCAGGACGTGGTCAAGGACGTGAACCTCTCCCGGCAGGATGGCGCTGGGCCTGCCAACGTCGGCGCGCGTAAGGCCGAAGTCACCGCCGACCTCATGCGCCACGCGTCGCCATCGATCCGCGTGCAGATCATCCCCGAGCGCTTCCCGTCGACGCTGAGCCACATCGCGCTGCGGCTCGTTGATGTCATCGTCTCGTGCGTAGATGGTGCGCACGCCCGGCACGAGATCAACAAGTTCTGCCGGCGATACCTCATCCCCCTCGTCGATGTCGGCGCGACCATCCGCCGCGATGGCGACAAGCTCGCGCTGATCGCCGGCCATACCATCCGCGTGCTTCCGGACGGCGCATGCCTCGAGTGCGAAGGCCTAACAACGGCTGCGCTGCGCGAACGCGAGCTCGCGGGCCGCGACGTGCCGTACTGGGAAGGTGACGATGCTCCGGGCGCGCCGCAAGTGATGTCCGTGAACGGGGTGCTAGCGTCCCTCGCGGGGACCGAGGTCCTCCGGCTGATCGCCGGTCTCAGCGAGGACCGGCAGACGCGCCACTTTCGCTACGAGGCGCTCGGCGGCGAGGTTTATGCGCGCGAACCCCTGCCGCGCGGATGTGCGGTCTGCGCGATCCTCGGTCGAGGCGACGAATGATCAAGAAAAAGTGCGGGTCTCGTCAGGCGATTCCGAGCTAGTGGAGCTAACGATGCACAAAGGCTGGATTGTCCCCGCGTTCCAGACCTACCCGACCGGATGCACGACTGAGAAGTTTTCGGCGATGGGATGAACCCGTGCGGATTCATTGCCGCGGGATCTGGCACCTGATTGCAGATCAGGTGAGCGCTGAAAACGTCGGATCCAGAGTCAGGTCAGCGAAATTTCGGAGTCACTCACGGGATTTGGCATAGAAACGCGGGGAGCGGGGCCGCCCTTCGTCGAGAGAATCAGGTGGGCTTCCGGCGCCAGCGCTCAACCCCGTCGAGACGGTCCCGCTGGCGGCGCGCGCATCATCTAAGCAGCCCGTAGCTCCTGGTCGGGCCGTGATCGGAGGGCGATGCCGAAAAAGTCAGACCGGACGACCCCCAAAGAGCAGATTGTCCTTCTAGTTTCGCGCGCGCAGCTTGCTAGCGAGCTACAGGCGCGAATCGCGGCGGGTACGGAGCTCCGGGATCGCGTCGTCACGGATGCAGCCGGTGTTAAGCAACTGCGCGCCGATCACTACACCTGGGACGAATATAACTTCGACCTGCTCAGGATGCGCTTTAGTCACGACAGCATTGCCTCCGAATACCGGGGTTTCACTTTCGGCATCGCTGACGACGACAACCCAGGACGGGAACTGACGCGTCGCAAAGAGGACATCGCCTCGGATATTCGAAAACTGGAGTCGATTGAGTCCCGGCTCACGATCTATAGCGAGGGCGCCTCCGTTGTCCATAAGCCAACGG
>Ga0307308_10000784_pt1 | contig 11948 bp, 15 predicted proteins | sample ER_DNA_195_FD_194501 | JGI IMG/M metagenome (GOLD analysis project Ga0307308, IMG submission 194501) | Bulk soil microbial communities from the East River watershed near Crested Butte, Colorado, United States - ER_DNA_195 | ecosystem: Environmental > Terrestrial > Soil > Floodplain | place...
GTTCCGCGGCCATGTCGAGACTTTCGTACGAAAGGATCAGGTCGCCGACGACATGGTGGTGGAAGCGTTTGGTGCCGGCGCCGTGGAGGCGGACGTTGTGCGAGCTCCAGCGCCGACGGAAGTCCTCGCTGCGGGTGGAGAGTTCGCCGACGAGGTCGTGAAGCCCTCTGTCTTCAGGGTCCCGGCCGGCTTCGGTACGCAGGATGGCGACGCAGATGTCGGCGGCGAGGTCCCAGTCGGGATAGAAGCTGTGCGAGTCGTCGTTCAGGAAGGTGTATCGGGCGAAGTTCGGCTGCTGCCCGTCGGGGTCACCGTCGCAGAGGCTTGAGTGCATCGCCCGGCCGAGGTGGTTGGTGGCCAGCAGGTCCATCCGGCCGTTGCGGACGATCGCCGCCTCGGTGTTGTGGCTGTGCAGTCCCGGAGCCAGCTTCATCATCGGCGTCGCCCTACCCGTGGACGGCGGCTACACCGCACGCTGATCACTCGAAATCGCGTCACGCGTCAGCGCCAGGCTCTAATTGGGTACGGACAGGCCGTAGATAGCGGCAGCGTTGGTGGCGAAGACAGCGTCGCGCTCAACCTGGTCGAGGTCCTCTAAGGCGTGCGCGAACGCGTCCCAGACTTGTCTATACCGCATATTGGGCCGCTCCACGGGATAGTTGCTGGCTAACACACAGCGGTCTGGACCGGCGGCGTCGAGCGCAATGTGTATCAAGGGATTGATGGTCGCTGGGTTCCAGGTGGGGTCTGACAGTCCGAGCGCGGAGATCTTCAGCCGTGCTGATGGGACGGCGCTGAAGAAGCCGGCGAGCGCGTGCGACCAGTCCGCCACGCTCGGGGCCGCGTACGGCAGACCTGTGTGTTCCAGCACGACGACAAGTTCCGGAATCTCGCGAAGGATGCTGGCCGCCTGCTCGAGCTGGCTGGGCCAGACGAGCAGTTCGAAAACGAGGCCCTGCTCGGCGAGCATACGGAGCCCGCGGGCCCAGCTGATGTCATCCAACAGGTTGACCCGTGGGATGTCGGCGCGACGAGATTTTGGATCGAACCACGCCTCCTGCCGAATACCACGGAAGCGTGGCGATCGCGCATGCCGGGCCAGCACATCGCCCAGAGCCGGATCTCGCAGATCGGCGTACCCGATGATCGCTGTCGGAGTTTCGTGAGCATCGGCAAGCTCGTCCAGCCACTCGGTCTCCAGGACAGGGTCAAGATCATGATCAATCTCGGCCTGGACATGGACGGTTGCGATCAGATTGACGTCAGCGGCGTCTCGTTGAAAATCGCGAGGAAGATATCGCCCTGGCAGCTCATCGAACCCGGCACTCAACCAGGGGTATGCCAGCCGGTCCGGATCCCACAAGTGAATGTGGGCATCGATGACGCGCTGAGGCACATGCGAGATCGTACCCATCTCGGCGAATCCGGCGGTCAACGCTCAGGCTCGTCACCATTCAGCGATGGATCCATCCTCGTGGCGCCAGATCGGGTTGCGCCAACGATGACCCTGCTCAGTGCGTTCTCTGACGTAATCCTCGTTGACGTCGATGCCCAAGCCAGGTCCGCTGGGGATGGCGACGAAGGCCTCCGCATAGTCGAAAACCGACCGATCGGTCAGGTAGTCAAGCAGGTCATTGCCCACGTTGTAGTGGATACCGAGGCTCTGCTCCTGGATGACGGCGTTGTACGTACAGCCGTCGATCTGTAGGCAGGTGGCAAGCGCAATGGGGCCGAGGGGACAATGCAGCGCCACCGCGACGTCGTACGCCTCCGCCATTGTGGCGATCTTGCGGGTTTCGGTAATGCCCCCGGCATGTGAGGGATCGGGCTGGATGATGTCGACGGCTCCACTGGCCAAGATCGACTTGAAATCCCATCGGGAATAGAGCCATTCACCGAGCGCGATCGGGGTAGCGGTATTGATCATGGGATTCAGAAAGGAGTCGAGGTGCTCGGAGAGCACCGGCTCCTCGATGAACATCAGTCGGTACGGCTCCAGCTCCTTCAGCAGCGCCTTCGCCATCGGCTTGTGAACTCGGCCGTGAAAGTCGACGGCGATCCCCATCGTGGGCACCGCATCCCGCACAGCAGCGACCCGATCAAGGGCCGCCTGGACCCGATCCCACGTGTCGATGATCTGGAGCTCAGCGGTGCCATTCATCTTGATCGCGGTGAAGCCGCGGTCGGCAGCGGCTTGGGCGGCGGCTGCCGTGTCAGCAGGACGATCCCCGCCGATCCAGGAGTAGACCTTGATCCGATCACGCAACCGGCCGCCCAACAACTGCGCTACTGACATACCGGACGCCTTGCCCTTGATGTCCCACAGCGCTTGATCAATTCCGGCGATGGCGCTCATCAGGATCGGCCCGCCGCGATAGAACCCACCGCGATACATGACCTGCCAAAGATCCTCGATGTTGCGTGGGTCGCAACCGATCAGATAGTCGGACAACTCCTCGACGCAGGCTGCGACTGTGGTCGCACGACCCTCGACGACCGGTTCTCCCCAACCGGCAATGCCGTCATCCGTTTCGATCTTGAGAAACAACCAACGAGGCGGAACTTCAAAGGTCGTCAACCGCGTGATCTTCATCTGTGCCTCTAGCGGCGCTCGATCACCGCGTACGTGGGGCTGCCGGTTCGTGCCCAGTCAACAATGTTCTGATCGGGAGACACCGCTAGTCTTCGAGGTCCTTCTCGGAGTGCTTGGGCTGGTAGACCACATCGTCGTCGGACTCTTCGGCGGTGCCAGCCAGGTCGGCGGGGTCGACGGTTCCCTCCGGATTGTCTTCCACGGTGAGGCTGCCGTACTCGTCAGGGCCCCTGGGAGTGCTTTGCTGATCGTCCTCGGTCTGCTCGGGCGTCTGGTCTGACATGAGGATCTCCCTCGGGTCGATGGTCTCGACTCATTCTTGCATCGCGCTCATGCGGCCGGTCCGGCCCAGCCGGAGTCATGCGAGCTAGCGAAAGGCCGCGCCGCCGGCGCACGGCTGGCTGCGGACGTGAATTCACGACTGACCTTTGCTGGAAGCGCCGTAGCGCGACTCGGATGAGTGGGACGCCGATGAGACTGGGCAGGAGCCAGTAGGTGAGGTGGGGTAGCCGGTCCCATACGGGGAGGAAGGGTCCGTTGTCGACGTAGAAGCCGGTGAGTAGGGCGATGAAGGAGCCGCCCATGCCGATGCCATGGTGGGGTGGCCAGCCTGGTCGGTGGCGTCGGCGGGCGCGGTAGCCGTACAGGCCGAGGCTGAACGCGATAACGGCGATGGCGAATAGGTGGGCGTCTTCGTGCCAGCGGATTGCGGCCATGACCATCGCGGTGGTGAAGATTCCGCCCAGTGCACACAGGTAGACCCGTCCGGCACGCGGGTGGCGTCCGGGTTGTTTGCGGGCGGTCGCGGCGAGCGCCCCGGTGATCACAGCGGTCAGCCCGGACAGGATGTGTAACACCAGCGCCGTTGCGAAGATCGGTCCGGCGTCGGGGATTGGCAGACCAAAGATCTCACCCAAAGATCTCGCGATTGACGTCATGATCAATCTCGAGTATCAAACTCGCATCCGGATGGCGTGTTGCACGATCGTGATGCTGCAGACGATGCGAATGAGGCTGGCGGCAGAGGCGATGATCATCAGCGGTCTTGTCGGAGCACTGGACACCATGATCACGGTGATCATGGTGATCATGGTGAGGTCGATGATCATGCAGAGCATGGCAATGGCGATGGTGGCCGCCAGGGCACGGCGCGGGCCGGTTTCAGGTAGCCAGCGCATCAGGCGGCCGGTGGTGGCGAGGGTGCCGCCTGCGGTGGCGATCGCGGCGATGATCAGCGGGATGACAGGAATGGCCGCGACGAGTGCGATCAGGCCGGTGCGCCACGGGCTGAGATGAAGCAGCAGCAGCCACCAAATTCCCACCAGAGGGCCGGTGACGATAAACCAGACGATGGTGCGGCGCGCGTACGCAGTGGTCAGTTCGCCACCGAACGCGTCCGCGACAGCGTGCGGGCTTCCGAACTGGCTGATCGCTGCTGCGGCCGCGCGGTCACGTGGTAGCCCGGCGGCGATGCGGTCCTGCATGGCTTGTTCCAGGCCGTCGCGCAGTTCGGTGAGAATCGCGTCGCGGCGGCGGCGTGGTCCGTTTAGCTGTGCGGCGAGGTCGGAAAGGTACGCGGCGAGCGCGTCCTTCGGTCGGGTACCGGTGCTGGTGGCTAGGCGGTCGATGGCCATGTTCGTGTCTTGAGCAGGGCGGTTACGGCGGTGGAGAACTGGTCCCACAGTGCGCGTTGTTCGGTGAGCGCGATGTGCCCGGCCTGAGTGAGGTGGTAGGCGCGGCGCCGTCGCCCGCCAACCGTCTGCCAGTCACTGGCGATCAATCCGGCGCGTTCCAGCCGATGCAGCGCCGGGTAGACCGTGCCGGTGGGCAGATCGAGAGCGCCGTCGCTGCCGGAGCGCAGCGACTCGATAACCGCGTACCCATGTTGCGGACCCGGCTCGAGGACGGCGAGCAGCAGTGCGTCGAGGTGGCCCTTGAGCAGTTCTGGTCGCATTGGCAGCACAGCTGTCGGGCCCCCTTGTCGGATCGCAGCCAATATCGCTAGTGTAGCCTCGCAATACTTTGTAAGGCTACATGTTAAGCGCGAAGATCTTCGAGCTGGTCAGCCGTCGCCCACCGTGTCCCACCTCGCCACGGATGGGCGGGTGGTCACAATGCGCTCTCTGCTTCTGTGTAGAGATCGGCGAGGTGGTGGATGCGACGGTTGATGTCGGTGTAGGCGCGCTCGAATGCGGCGTTGCTGTTGATTGGCACGGGGTCGGGAATCGACCAGTGCAGTCGCGGAAGGGTGTGGCCGAGCTCTTCGTGGGCGTTGTCGCAGACGGCGACGATCAGGTCATCATCGTGAAGGACGTCTTCGAGGCGTTCGGGGTGATTGCGGTCGATGTGGAGTCCGTGGCGCTCGGCAATGGCGACCGCCCGCGGGTGGATCCGTGGGCCGGGATGGGTTCCGGCCGAGGTGGCTGGAGTGTCGCTCAGCTGATTCCAGATTGCGGCGGCGAGCTGGGACCGGGCTGAATTCGCCGTGCATACAAACAGCAGGCGGGAACCAGTCGGCAGGTTGTTGGGCATGTGACCGGAAATGACGGCCGCCCAAACGGTCGGCTGATCGAGTCGTAGCTGGACGTAGCTGCGTCGCCGGTCGCCTTCGGATCTGACTCGACGGGTGATGCCGGCGTCCTCGAGCACGCGGAGATGGTGGGCGAGCAGGTTGCTGCCCAGGCTGATGTCGGCGGCCAGTTCGCCGGGGGAGGCGTCGCCGGTGGCAAGGCGGTCCACCAGCGCTAACCGGACCGGTTCACCGAGTGCGGCGAAAACGGCTGCGCGGTCGTCCAGGCTCTGGTCCACATTTGCCTCCATTAGTATTGAGTCAAGTATTGTTGAGATATGTCAGGCGTCAAGCCCAGCGGTCTAGCAGCATGGTCTCGGCCGCTGCTGGCCGAGCTGATCGGCACCGCCCTGCTGGTGACGGTGGTGGTCGGGTCCGGTATTGCCGCAGCCAGATTGTCGCCGTCAGATGGTGGTTTGCAGCTGCTGGAAAACAGCACCGCGACGGCATTCGGGCTGGCGGTGTTGATCTTGGTATTTGGGCCGATCTCCGGCGGCCATTTCAACCCCGTGATCTCGGCGGTTGACTGGCTGCTCACCCCCCGACGAGGCAAGGGCGTTTCTGCCGCTCGTGTGGCCGCCTACACGGCGGTGCAGCTGGTTGGGGCGATCTTGGGTGCGCTGTTGGCCAACATCATGTTCGACTTGCCGGCGATGCAGACCTCGGGCAAGGACCGGATAAGCCTCGGTCACGGTCTGGGGGAGCTGGTCGCCACCGCGGGCTTGGTGCTGTTGGTGTTCGCGCTTGCCCGAACGGGGCGGGCCGCATTGTCGGCGGCCGCGATCGGCGCCTATATCGGGGCCGCGTATTGGTTCACCAGCTCCACCTCGTTCGCGAACCCTGCTGTGACGGTGGGACGGATCTTTTCCGACACGTTCGCCGGCATCGCTCCGACGTCGGCTGTGTTCTTCATCGCCGCTCAGATTGTCGGCGGGCTCGTCGGTCTCGGCCTAGTCAGGTTCTTCTTTCCAGACGCCGCTGTCACTGCAGGCCGGGCCGTTGTCCCACATCCCAACCATCTTTCCGAAGGAAGTTGAGGTTCATGTCGAAGCCCAATGTGTTGTTCGTCTGTGTCCACAACGCCGGCCGCTCGCAGATGGCTGCGGCGTTCCTCTCTCACCTTTCCCGCGGCGCGGTTGAGGTCCGCTCAGCCGGATCGGAGCCAGCTGATCAAGTCAACCCGGCGGCCGTGCAGGCCATGGCCGAGGTCGGCATCGACATCGCGGCGGAGAAGCCGAAGATCCTGACAGACAAGGCCGTCCGCGAGTCTGATGTGGTGATCACCATGGGATGTGGTGACACCTGCCCGTTCTACCCGGGGAAGCGCTACGAGGACTGGGTGCTGGATGATCCGGCGGGCAAGGATGTCGCGGCCGTTCGGCCCATTCGCGACGACATCCGACGTCGCGTTGAGGCGCTGCTCGACGAGCTTGTTCCGGCAGGCCGAAGCTGAAGATCAGCGAGACGGAGAGGCAATCAATCCGGCTAACGCGTTCAAGGTGGCGGGCACGAGTTTGTAGTAGGCCCATTTCCCGCGTTGTTCGCGGCTCAGAATGCCGGCCTCCACCAGCAGCTTGAGATGGTGTGAGACCGTCGGCTGGCTTAGACCGACCGGTTCGGTCAGGTCGCAGACGCAGGCCTCCTGGTCTGCGTGAGCTGCGACCAGCGAAATCAGCTGGAGCCGGGCTGGGTCGGACAGCGCCTTGAACCCAGCCGCCAGCGTGGCCGCCTCGTCCGGCTGGATCACCTGCCGGACCACAGGCGCGCAGCAGTCAGCGAGCAACGGCAAAGTCGGACGGTCGGACGGGACGAGCTGCGCAGTCGGCATACCAAACAGCATGACACATATTGACAAACATCGATGCGTGCTTAGACTCGTATCGACAGTTGTCAATGCGAGAGGGGTTTAACTATGCCGGAGACAACGACCACCGGACAGCTGCGCGAGCAGGTACGCGAACGCTACGCCGCGGCCGCCATCACAGTCACCTCAGGACAGGGGACGACGACGTGCTGCGATGACACCTGCGGCGAAGGTGGCTCATGCTGCGGCCCGACCGTTCTGGAGGTCGACGACACGTTCGGCGGCGCACTCTATGCAGCGACGGACCGGGACAGCCTTCCGGTAGCGGCCGTGGCAGCAAGCCTGGGTTGCGGCAACCCCATTGCCGTGGCGGAGCTGCGGCAGGGCGAGAAAGTTCTGGACCTCGGCTCGGGCGGCGGGATCGACGTGTTGCTGTCGGCCCGTCGAGTCGGCGAAACCGGTTTCGCGTACGGCGTCGACATGACCGAGGAGATGCTCGACCTCGCCCGGGCGAACGCCGCCCAGGCCGGCACCAGCAATGTCGAGTTCCTCAAGGGCACCATCGAAGACATCCCGCTGCCGGATGAATCAGTGGATGTGGTGATCAGCAACTGCGTGATCAACTTGTCGGTCGACAAGCCGAAAGTGATCACTGAGATGTTTCGGGTGCTCAGCCCCGGCGGCCGGATCGGCATCAGTGATGTGGTTGCCGAAGACCAGCTCAGCGCGGAGGCACGTGCGGAACGAGGCTCCTACGTAGGCTGCATGGCCGGAGCCCTGTCTCGGCAGGAATACCTCGACGGCCTCATCACGGCCGGCTTCACCAACGCGACAGCCCGTTTCACCCAACAGGTCGCCGACGGCATGCACAGCGCCATCATCCAAGCCACCAAACCGGAGACGTCAGCACGGTGACCGCCAAAAGGTCGGATCAGGACTGAATTGCATCAGTCATTTCAGCGTGTGCGTGGTGGCGGTCGCCCGACACTCCATCCGCACGGATTCCGAGCGCAGTCCCAAAAGCGGCAAGCGACCGTAGCCTTTCGGTTTACACCGGAATAACGTAGGTCACGCCAACGCAACTCTGGTGCGTAATGCTTGAGTCCGTCGCCAGCGTTGTACATCTGATGGAGCCACATCTTGGTTGGGTCGTGGGTCTGGTCGACCCGGGGGCGGCTGGCTTTGCCGTGAGCTTGGCTCTCCAGCAAAGGAGATGGGTTCTGATGTCGTTGAAGAAGCAGCCGCTTATCGACAAAAACATGATCATTCCGTTCTGGTTGTTGACCAGCTGCTTCGTGGTGTGGGGGCTGGCTCAGGACTTGACCGCCCCGCTGGTCACCGCCTTCAAGGGCATCTTCACGATGAGCACCTTCCAGGCGTCGCTGGTGCAGTTTGCATACTTCGGGGCCTACTTCTGCCTAGCTCTGCCCGCAGCGTTCCTCAACGAGCGGTTCGGCTACAAGGTGGGCGTCCTGACCGGCCTTGGCCTCGCCGCGATCGGGGCGTTCGCGTTCTACCCCGCGGCCAAGTCGCTGGCCTTCGGCTTCTTCCTCATTGCGCTGTTCATCCTGGCCGCCGGTCTCTCCGTTCTGGAAACCTCCGCCAACCCGTTCGCCATCGCGATGGGTCCGGAGGGCACTGCGACCAGGCGGCTCAACCTGGCGCAGTCGTTCAACCCGCTCGGAACCAACCTCGGTGTGCTGCTGGCCGCCGTCCTCGTCTTGCCGAAGATGAACCCGGCCACGCCTGAACAGCGGGCCACAATGCCGCACGACCAGCTGGTCACGATCCAGACCGGCGAGCTCAACGCAATCATGAACCCGTACCTGGGGCTGGCGGTCGCGCTGGTCATCATCTGGATTGGCCTTTTCATAAAGAAGGTTCCCAGAAGCCACGAGGAGGTCGCCTCGGACAGCCACCACATGCACTTCGGCGCGACCGTCCGCCGGCTGCACCACAACCACCACTGGCGCTACGGGGTCCTCGCCCAATTCTTCAACGTCGGAGCCCAGGTCTGCACCTGGACCTACATTGTGCTCTATGTTGCAGAGGTGGTCCCCGGTGGCACCGCGGTTCGGGGTGCCTATTTTCTGCAGGTCAGCCTGATCCTCTTCTTCATCTCCCGGTTCGTCATGACCTGGCTGATGGGCTATTTCAGGGCCACGAAGCTGCTGGCGATCATGGCCAGCATCGCCATTGTGCTCGTTCTCTATGCCGCGTTCTTCCCCGGCTTGTCCGGGGCGTGGGCGCTCGTCGGGGTGTCCGCCTGCCTGTCGCTGATGTTCCCGACGATCTACGGGGTGGCGCTGCACGGTCTCGGGCCGGACACCAAATTCGCAGCCGCTGGCCTGGTCATGGCGATCGTAGGCGGCGCCATCATGCCGCCGATCCAAGGCCTGCTGGCCGACCAGTTCGGTATCGCGCCGGCCTTCGTCGTGGCCGCCGTCTGCTATGCGGGCGTATTGGTCTACGCCATCTACGACCTCAGATCGAAGGACCGGTTCGCCGACGTACCGGAGGGAGAGCCGACGATCTCGATGTCCGGCCACTGAGACGGTATCCCGCGGAGCAATCCGCGGGATCAGGCCTTCTCGGCGATCAGATCGTCCACCTCGGCCGATGTTGGCGGCTGTGGTCCCTGCCGAGAGCAGACGATTGAAGCGGCCGCGGTCCCGCGTATCAGGGAAGATGCGAGCCCAAGCTGCTTCACATAGCCATCCAGGAAGCCAGCCATGAAGGTGTCGCCGGCGCCGACGGTGTCGACCACCGTGGTGGGGAAGCCCGGTACGCGCGTGATGTTTCCTCCTGGCTCGACGGCGGCTGCACCGTCTGGCCCGAGCGTAAGGACGGCAAGCCCAAGCCCGTACTGTTGGACCCAAAGGGCTGCCAGCTCGACGAGATCGGAGCCGACCTTGTCGCCGCCGCTGGCGCTTGCCTTAGCGAGGAACTCGATGTCCTCATCACTTGCCTTGACGATGCCGTGACGCCGCCCAACCACGTGGAGCCACGGCTGGACCTTGCTCCAGTACGCGTCGGGATCGGTGATCACTGTCGGTCGCACGTTGATGTCGTAGGAGACCTGCGCCCGCACCCCCCGCATCCAGTCGAGCAACACTTCCGCACCGGGACTCACCACGCATGACAGGGATGCGATATGCAACCAATCGTCGCTGTCCAGCTCAGGCAGATCGTCGATCTGCCACCCGAAGTTGGCTGTGTCGTTGAAATGGAACGTGTAGCTGGCGACACCCTGCTCATTCAGACTCACAACCGCGATCGAGGTGGCCTGTGAGGACTCGGTTGCAAGATCAAGTTTGACGTTCGCCTCGAGGATGTGTTGTCGAAGCTGACGACCGAAAGCATCTCGAGAGATCCGACCGAGGAAATGCGTGTCGCACCCAAGCTTGCCCAGGGCGACCGCGGAATTCATCGGTCCGCCGGCCGACAATGCCAGCCACGTCGAGCTGAAGGAGTCCCTGTTGGCCCTATCGGACTCGACCAGATCAATCAGAGTCTCTCCACACACCACGAAGCGACTCATGGGGACAATCTAGTGGTTGGTGCATTCCGGCGGTGAGCCGCTACGGCAAGGAGCATGGTGAGGAACGGTCGAGCATGATAAGAGTCGAGCATGCCCTTGATTTTGTACGCTGAGTTCACCGCCAAACCGGGCTCGGAATCTCAGGTTGAGACGCTGATCTCCGGCCTGGCTGAGGACGTGCGCCGCGAGCCCGGTAACACTGAGTTCACCGTCTACCGGGAACGCGACAACTCGCGCAAGTTCTTCGTCTTCGAGCAATATCAGGATGAGCCCAGTTTCGAGGCGCACATCGGTGCTGAGTACGGTCTGATCTTCAATCAGCAGCTCGGCAGCCTCATTGAAGAGGGCGAGTCACAGCTCACCTGGCTCACGAGATTCGACCCAGCCTGAAGTCTGATCGCAGTCGAGATCGGATCATGTTGGGGTGGTTGCCCGTGCACCGGGGCTGTTCGACCGGATTGTTCTCGTCTACAACCCGGCAAATCCTCGTATCCCGCTGACGCTGGCGGAAAGCGTGCGAGATGATCTTTGTCGCCAGTTGCCGGACATGCCCGTCACCTTCCAGCCCGACTCGCTACCCCGGTCACGCACGCGAGCTGGCTCATGCTGCGGCAGGCACCGGGCGACTCTGATCATTGCGGTCAGCGGCGATGGCGTCTACAACGAGGTCGTCAACGGCATCATGGACGTCGACGGCAGTAGCGCGGTGTCGGCGGTGGCAGCCGGTGGAAACGCCAATGATCATCGCCGCAGCACGCGACGGATGCCGCTGGTTGCGGCGATCGTCGATGGTCGGGCCCGACACCTGGATCTGTTGCGATTGACCGTCAAAACCGGCGGTGCATTGTGGAGCCGCTACGCCCACTCCTACGTCGGCCTTGGATTGACCCCGCTGATGGCCATCGGCCTCAACAAGGACATGAAGGGAACCATCATGGAGCTGATCTCGGTCATGCGAACCTTCAATCGCCTGGAACCGGTCGAGATCAGCACCACCGCAGGGGAGCGAGCACTCTTCGACAGTCTCGTCTTCGCCAACGTTGCCCGGATGGCGAAGTACGGACGCGTGACTAACTCTGGGCGACCAGATGACGGATTGTTCGAGGTCGTGTCTTGCCCTCACCGAGGTCGAGCGCGCATCGCCCTGATGGTCCTTCGAGCGGCGACCGTGGGCTTGGGAAAGCAGCCGAGGATCAGCCACTACGAGTTCGTTACGACCAAGGCCACTCCGCTCCAGATCGACGGTGAAGTCATGCAGGTGGACGCCAACTCACAGGTGATCATTGACTGCGTCTTCCACGCCCTCACCACCGTTGGATGAACGTGCTCATTGTCGGTCGATGACCCCCTCGCGGCGACAAGATCATGATCGAGCCTGGCAGGATGAGAAAATGATGGGGGTCTCGTACGCATGAAGTCTGTTATCTACTCCCGAACCGGT